>ERZ773216.234-NODE-234-length-78652-cov-5.638396_pt1 | contig 78652 bp, 67 predicted proteins | sample MGYA00511259_ERZ773216 | MGnify/ENA primary metagenome ERZ773216 (study PRJEB29015, sample SAMEA2737764) | human gut metagenome | biome: human gut; feature: human-associated habitat; material: faeces | place: China | collected 2012 ... | reverse complement strand
TACAAAATTTCACAGCATCTGCTTATTCTGTATGGTCTGACCGAACCTTCGGACCCTATTGGTTATTCTTTACAATTCGTTACATAAAATCTGCCTGGCAGTACATAATCACTCCGTCTTTCATGGTCAGCTGCGGTACGATTACCTGATGACCGGTGAAGGTGTGACCGGTACGGTCGCTGTAAGGTACCTCTTTTTCTTTGACTTTGAAGATTACCAGATCTGCCTCTGTTCCCGGTGCCATGGATGCAAGGCTTTCACGGTGCACCAGTCTGGCCGGAACGCGGGTTACGGTATCTAATACCTCACTGAGGCTCATACCGAAGTCAAGGTACTTGCTCATGATTCTCGGCAGGCTGTGAAGCGGCTGTAAGAAGAAACCGGAGGTGTTGATATCTGAGCTGATAATGTCCGGTTTGAAGCCCTGAGCGACTGCTTTCTGCGCAATCTCCAGATCAAAGTTGTTGCAGCCGTTGCTGGCGTCAAACAGTACGCCGCACTCTCTGGCTTTCAACAGTCCCTCACGGACCTTTCCATCCGCATCCAGGCAGGTTTCTTTTCCTTTTCCCTGATAAATATGATCAGATTTATCCCAGGATCATAGCCCAGATCGGAATGGTGACCAGTGAGAGCAAAGTGGACACGACAATACATTTGGTTGCAAACGTATAGTCACATCCATATTTTGCTGCCAGGATCGCAGAGGTACTTCCTGCCGGCATCCCCGTGATCAACAGACAAACACCGGTCAGAAACGGATCGATTCCCACCAGACGACAGGCTGCAAGCAGCAGCGCCGGCAGAATCGCCAGACGCAGCGCAGAGATAAACAGGGTATTGCCATCCAGCATGCTACGCAGAGACATACCGGAAAACATCATTCCGATCAGCACCATGGTCATAGCTGTGGTACAGCCGCCTGCGGAGCGTACCCCCTTATCCAACGCACCGAAAAATACCCTTACAAGATCCGGCACCAGCGGGATGCCGCAGTTTAACACCGCATTATACAGCTGATTTAACGGAGCCTGGAAGATCATCAGGCCCAGTCCGATATAAACAGCCACAATACACGGATGTACAACCAGCTTCTTCACGACACTCTTCATATCCGGACTTTCGGTAAAGCAGGCAATGCCTGCAGACCACATCATCACGCGCATCGGGATAATAAAAATGGACGCATACATCATGCCTTCCGCGCCATAAATGCCCTGAGCGATCGGCAGTCCCAGAAAACCGGAGTTGGAAACGATGGTACAGTACTGCATAACACGTTTCACTTCCTTCGGTTTATGGTTATAAAGAACTTTGCTGAGAATATAACATACCAGCTGCACCAGCAGAGAAATTGCCAGCACAACCGCAAACTTTCTTAAAATATCCAGATTAAATTCCATCCGGAAAGAATTGATGATATTGCAGGGCAGAAAAAAATACAGAACCAGATCCGTTAAGATCCCTTTGGCGTCATCCTTCAAAATTCCCGTACTTTTTAAAACTGCCCCTGCAGCCACCAGAAAAAACATCATGACCTGCAGGGTCCATAAGTTACTGATGTCCATTGTGTCGCTCCCCTCTTCTGTCAATCTCATAAATATGGCCGGTCAGCAAGTGACCGGCCACACACAAGCCTAAATCTTCCGGCTTCTGTATTTATTTTATTTCAGCTGCATGCCTACACGGATCATGCGGAAGGTTCTGTCTGCAGCGTTTGCGTAAAGCTCCTCTGCACGCTCCAGAGCCTCTTCAATATCCATAGCACCGTTGATGGTCGGAATGATGCTCTCTACGCCAAAATCGTAGATTTTCTCTGCACCGTTGCCCATGCCGCCTACAATCGCAACAGCCGGGACGCCCTTTGCCTTGCAGCGCATACCGATACCGCTCGGTACCTTACCGAATGCGGACTGCCAGTCAATGCGGCCTTCGCCGGTTACAACCAGATCCGTCCCCTCTAACAGGCCATCAAAATCGATCAGATCCAGCACGGTCTCAATACCAGATTTTAAGTTTGCCTTTAAGAAGCCGCACAGAGCTGCGCCCAGGCCGCCTGCTGCGCCTGCGCCTTCTTTATTTTCAACATCCATGCCCTTTGCGCGCATCACAGCCGCATAGTTCTTCATGCCTGCTTCCAGACGATCCAGGATCTCCGGGGTACCGCCCTTCTGCTTGCCAAAGGTATAGGTTGCGCCGTCCGGTCCGGTCAGCGGGTTGGTAACATCGCACATAACAGTGATCTCAGCCTCAGCCACTGCCGGATGCAGGCCACTCATGTCGATATCAGCAACCTTTTCCAGATCAGAGCCAACGCCGGTCAGCACGTTGCCCTGTGCATCCAGGAAACGAACGCCCAGTGCGCTCATAGCACCCATACCGCCATCGTTGGTAGCACTACCGCCAATTGCGATAGAAAGCTTGCGGTAACCGTTGTCCAGAGCATCCTTGATCAGCTCGCCGGTGCCGTAGCTTGTGGTATTTAACGGATTTCTCTTCTCAGTCGGAACCATCGGAAGTCCGGAAGCTGCTGCCATCTCGATGATAGCAGAGTCGCCATGGAACACACCGTAGGAAGCCTCAGTCTCCTCCATGAGCGGTCCATGAACTTTCACCTTGCGGTAATTCCCCTTGGTAACAGCAATAACAGCGTCAACGGTTCCCTCACCACCGTCTGCAACCGGAACACCAACCGTCTCACAGCCCGGGAAAATACGCTGTGCAGACTCATTTAACAGCTTGATGATCTGGTCAGAAGATAAAGTTCCCTTAAAAGAATCGGAAGCAAACAGTAATTTCATAAAGTCCTCCTTATTATATAGTGAAATCTATACTTTGCAATCTTATTCATTATAACAGAAAATGGACCGGCACTCCAGAAGAATCGCCGGTCCATCATTAATGCCGTAATGGTATTTTCGTTTATTATTCAGTTAAAATCAGAAATTAGAGCAGGCCAGCCTTGGTCATCTCAGCTTTGATCTTATCTAATACCGGTCCCTCCGGAGTAGCCAGGTTCGGGGTATACGGAAGACCGATGTTGCGGCCGCGTAAGTTAGCCATATCCTTTGCTGCTACCGGGAAACTTGCGCCGTCCATGGACAGACGTACCGGATTTAATTTGAACTGAGCCTCAAGGGAACCCTGAAGATCACCGGCAACATACTTGTTGTATACGTCAGTGATCAGCTCCGGCATGAAGTTTGCTGCGGTACATACACCACCTACTGCGCCGTGGCACATGGAAGCATACAGCAGGGTATCCTTGCCGCCGAATACCTTGAAGTCCACGTCTCTGTTTCTGCGGATGAACTCAGAGGTCTGGGTGATATCACCGCTGGTATCCTTCATACCTACGATGTTCGGAACCTCATGAGCCAGTCTGTCAACCAGATTAGCGGAAAGGGTGTAGCCTACACGTCCCGGGTTGTTGTAAAGCAGTACCGGAGTCTCTGGAATTGCGTCTGCGATTGCTTTGAAGTGAGTGAACAGCTCGGTCTCAGTTGGCTTTAAGAACATCGGCTGCAGAACAGATACGCTTGCTGCGCCGTTTGCTACTGCCATCTTTGCAAGACGGATGCACTTCTTGGTGCTGATCGCACCGATACCGAAGTATACCGGAACACGTCCAGCGGCCTGATCTACAACGATCTTTAAGCCTCTCTCCATCTCGTCCTCTTCTACTACATAGAACTCACCGTTGCTGCCGAATAACAGGATGCCGCTTACGCCGCCATCGATTACGTAATCAACCTGACTGCGGATCGCAGCCTCGTCGATCAGCTCATCTTTGTCGATCGGGGTGATCATCGGGACAACTACGCCCTTAATAAAATCTGTATTCATACTATCTCCTTCCAGCGCACATGACGCCTTATCTGACACACTGCTGCCCACGGACCCGTAAGCAGCAGTGCATGATAACTTATTTTATATGATTGATGCGTTAAACTTATTTAACGATGCTGGTACCAGAAATCTTCTCGTAGTACTTAACGATGCTGGAGTGATCGTCTTTGTCGCATCCCTCAGATCTTAAGAACTGCATGATCTCCATCATCTCAGCGGTTAACGGAGCCGGAGAGCTGATTGCATGAGCTGCGTTCAGAGCGTTGTTCAGGTCTTTGATGTGAAGCTCGATACGGAAGCCCGGCTTGTAGTTGCCAGCTAACATCATCGGAGCCTTAGCATCCATAACGGTAGATCCAGCCAGACCACCGCGGATTGCCTGGTATACTAACTCAGGATCGGTGCCAGCTTTCTTAGCGAAGGTCAGAGCCTCAGCTACAGCTGCGATGTTGATAGCTACTACCATCTGGTTAGCCAGCTTAGCTACGTTACCGGAACCAAGGTCACCAACGTAAACTACGGAACCAGCCATAACCATCAGCATGTCATAGTACTTGTCGAACAGCTCTTTCTTACCGCCGCACATAACGGAAAGGGTACCGTCGATTGCTTTCGGCTCACCACCGGATACCGGGCAGTCCAGCATATCGATGCCGTGCTTAGCCAGCTCAGCGCCGATTGCCTTGCTCTCGGTTGGGTCGATAGAGCTCATGTCGATTACAACAAGACCCTCTTTTGCACCCTCAACAACACCGTTCTCGCCCAGAACTGCTGCTCTTACGTGCGGGGAGTTCGGAACCATGGTGATAACAACGTCAACCTGAGCTGCCAGGTCCTTGTTGCTCTCTGCTGCGGTTGCACCGCAGGATACCAGGTCTGCTACTGCATCTTTATTGAAATCGAAAACAACCAGCTCGTGACCTGCTTTAACCAGGTTCTTTGCCATCGGTCTTCCCATGATACCTAATCCGATAAATCCAATTTTCATTTTGAATTCCTCTCTTTCTTTAAAAAAGTAAAACTTCTTTTGGTTTCCCTGACAGGAGTTTTGCCTTGCGGCTCCCTCGCTATCAGCTTATGTCTGCATTATAATCAAACGCGGTGTATCAAACAATGGGCAGAATGTCCAAATTCGAGGTTTAAAATAATGCAAATGTGATATTTTTGCAATTTTATTTCATATCATTTTCATTTTAATTCATATATATTTCTTTTTATTTCATTAACAGAGAAAATCAGCGTTTTTTTATGCTTTTTTGATTTCTTTTTTCATCTGTCTTTTTCAATCCCATATTTTTTCATATGCCGCCACAGCGTTGCCTTGCTGATACCCATGGCCTGGGCAGTTTTCTCGCGGCTGCCGCTGAACTTGTGCAGCAGCTCCCGAATTGTTACTGCCTCATCCGGCAAAGTATCACAGCCGTTTTCGTTCATAGCAAACGATCTCACCGTGTCACAGTTTTCAGTTCTCTGCCCGTTTCCCAGGATCCGCTCCGGATACAGTTCCTCCAAAAGTCTGCGGACTGCCACCTCATCAATGGAACGCTTGCCTGCCATCAGGATTAGACGCTCACAAAAGCTTTCGATCTGGAACAGATTACCCTTCCAGGGATAATCCAGCATCACTTCCATAGCCCCTTTCGTCAGCACATGATAGCGGGAGTAATGTTCACAGCAGTCATGGATCGTATTCTCAATCTTCTCCAGAAGATCTTCCCGCCGCTCTCTCAAAGGTGGTACAAACAATTCCAGTCCGGAAAGCAGGTAATAAAGGTCCGGACTGATTTTCTGCCTTGCCATCAGCTCGGAAAGCGGACAGCCAATGGTTACCATGACCCGCACATCCACCTTCCGCAGGCTTGCGATATCCGCACCATGGCAGACGCGGAAGCGGATCAGCTGATACAGACGATACTGGTTGGCTGCCGTCAATTCCTCCACATCACGAAGCAAAAGCGTTCCCCCCTGCACCTGCAGCACTGCCCCCCGGTTTCCGAAGATCATATTTTTCTGTTCTTCCCCGGATAAGCCCTCACAGGGAACATCCAGAAAGGGGCCATGGGCGCGGATACTGCTGTTGTGGATGCTTTCTGCCAGCATCCGCTTCTCCGTTCCCGGCTCTCCGATCAGCACCACCGGATGCTCGGACAATGCGTACAGATTCGCCTTGCGGATACATTCCTGCATGGCCGTGGATTTCTGCAAAATATCCTCAAACTGTACCAGCGGCGGCAGTACCCGGTTGTTTTCCCGTTTCTGGCTGCCCCTGGATCTTTCCGGCGTTACTGTTTTTTTCTTCATTTTATGGCAGGTGATGATCGCGCCATCGACCCTGGCCTCATAAAGGACCGGTGCCAGCACCGCAAAAATAGGAGTCCCGTTCCACTCAAAAAACAGAGAATAGTCCTCGCCCTTTTCAAAGACCCGCTTCCATGCCTCTTCTCCGATCATCGGAGCCGCCTTACGGATGTTTTCCCCCTTCAGCTCCTCTTCTGTTTTCCCGATCATATCCTCCATCAGCGGATTGACCGCCGTGATCATGCCATTTCCGTCCAGACGGATCACACCACTGTAAGAGTAATCCAAAAGGGTTTCCAGCTGCGCCGCGGTCTTTTTCTCCACATTCATAGCATATTCCATGTTTTCTGCCGTGGAGAAAGCCTGACGCATGGAATCCTCTGTCATGGAAAGGAAGAGGGAAGGTACTCCCGCCTCCGTTGCAATCGAAACTGCCGTATCGCCGCCGATCACCACATCCGCGCCCTCGGAAATAGCCCGGCGCACGGCCACAGGAAGCTCCGCCCCCTGATCCGCGAAGTAGGTCTTCAGCTCAATGTTATAAAGCTCGTCGAAATAAGACATATCGCAGAACATATTGCGGAAGCCAACCACTGCAACCACCGGCTTTTCCTTTCCGGCAATCTGCTTCGCACGCATGATAAGAAGCGCCATCTCCTGCGCAGTCAGAACAATCTCAACTACCGGTGTGTCGGTATATTGCTTGATGATGGATGCCTGCAGGCCGCGGGCAATGATGATGGTTGCCCCGTCCGCAATGGATCGGCGTGCCTCCATAACCGTATCCCCGGTGTGGATCACCCGCATTTCCTGGATTTCAAATTTTTTCTCCTGCAAAATGTTATGGGCCTGGTGGATCATCTCCTCCCTGGACACCAGAAGTGCTATCTTTCCCACGCGTTTTCCTCTCTTTCAAAATATGCCGCCACGCCGTGTACGGCGGGCGGCATATTTTTACTGCTGCTCTTTGATATTCTTTGATACGGTGATCTCCTGGTTATCGATGTGCTCGCGGATGGCTTTTTTTGCCTCTGCCACATGTCTGGAGCGGATTGCTTTCAGAATGTAGTCATGCTCCACCACCAGGATCTGACGCTTGTCTGCATCCTTGATGTATTCCAAACGGTAGCGGTACATCTGCTCTCGCAGATTGTTTAAGATCTGTACCAGGCGGTTATTGCCGGTTCCATTGTAAATGATATCATGGTAATGCTCATCGGTCTCTGCAATGGTCATGGCATCAGCACTATGGATGGCTTCGCGGAATGCTTCCTGTGCTTCCTCCAGCTCTTTGATGTCACTCTCGGTCATTCGCTGGCAGGCAAGCTCAATAGCAAGCTCTTCCAGGGAGCGGCGTACCTCCAGTACATCACGCAGGCTCTTCTCGGAAATCTTGGCAACCTCAGCACCCTTGCGCGGAATCATGAGGACCAGGCCTTCCAGTTCCAGTTTGCGGATGGCCTCACGGATCGGGGTACGGCTGACACCCAGACGATCTGCAAGCTGAATTTCCATCAAACGCTCGCCTGGCTCCAGCTCGCCCTTTAAAATTGCCTGACGCAGGGTGTTAAACACGACATCGCGCAGCGGAAGATATTCATTCATATTTACCTTAAGCTTGTTTTCCATGATTGTTTTCCTCTTTCTGATTGTAAAAATTTGTCAGGTAAACCTGTTTGGCCAGTCCTGATGACTCGCCGTAGCGCAGCTCTTCATATGCCTGCTGAGCCGCCTTGGGATTCGTGAAAAGTCCAAATACTGTTGGACCGCTGCCGCTCATCAGAGAACCGATGGCACCAAATTCCACCATTTTATCCTTGATCTCCTGAATGACCGGATATTCCTTTACGGTAACGGTTTCCAGCACATTGCCCAGTTTGTCGGCAATCCCCTGCAGATCCTGAGCTTTGATGGCCCGGATCATGCCGTCAATATCCGGGTGCTGTTCCGGCCGCAGATCATTTGCATGGAGATTTTCATATACAAACTTCGTAGAAACATTGATCCCCGGCTTAGCCACCAGTACCTGACACTGCGGTACCGGCGACAGGCTGGTCAGCACCTCGCCGATGCCTTCCGAAAGAGCTGTTCCTCTTAAGATACAATAAGGAACATCCGCTCCGATCTTTACGCCGCGCTCCATCAGCTCTTCCGTGGTCAGACCAAGACGGAACATCTTATTTACGCCAAACAGGACCGCTGCCGCGTCACTGCTGCCGCCTGCCATACCGGCCGCCACCGGAATGAATTTGCGCAGGCGGATCAGAAGTCCCTCCTGAACCTGAAATTCATCCATCAGAAGCTTTGCCGCTTTGTAAACCAGGTTATTTTCATTGGTAGGAAGATAATACAGATTTGTTTCCACCTGAATTCCCGGCTCCTCTTTCCAAATCAGATCCACCCGATCAAAAATGCCGACCGTCTGCATGATCATGCGCACATCGTGATAGCCATCTTCGCGTCTGCGCAGTACATCCAGTCCCAGATTGATCTTGCCATATGCCTTTAGGCTCAAATGCTTTATCATTGTTTTTCTCCGATTGTATTTCCGCATTACTTTGTATACAGTATATTATAGTGCGGGTTCTTAAAATCTGCAAGATATTTTGGCATTCTTTTTGCTTTTGTGACATTTCGACAAAAGTATGTTAAGATGGTGCAAAAAAATATATTTGACAATCAAAAAAACTTTGCCTATAATAAGGCGCATATTTATTTCATATATCGCAGATGCAAGAACAAAGGCGTTCCGGTTACCAACCGGAGCGCCCTTTTTTACGTATCAAAATACTTCTCTAATCATAACTTTGTTCTCCCCCACGCATCTGCGGTATAGGAAATAAATAGAAATCCCAAATACAGTTAAGGAGGCTGGTTGTATGAAAAAGCTGGAAATCATCATCAAACCCGAAAAACTGGAAGACTTAAAAGGAATTCTTGACAACTGCGGCGCACATGGTCTTATGATCAGTAACATTATGGGTTACGGCACGCAGAAGGGCTACACACAAATGTACCGCGGTACCAAGTATACGGTCAATCTTCTCCCTAAAGTAAAGGTAGAAACCGTTGTTACTGAAGAGATTGTAGAGGCAATCATCAGTAAGGTTACCGAGCAGATCACCACCGGCAATTACGGTGATGGTAAAATCTTTGTTTACGATGTAGAAGATGCCGTACGAATCCGTACCGGCGAGCGCGGCGACGAAGCGCTCTGATATTTCTGTGTTTTGCCACTCCCCCACTTCCGGCAGAACACCGCTTCAATTTTCATACAGACCAGTGATTATCGAAGGAGATAACGGCAGATGCCATTATCTCCTTCTTCTATTATAAAGGATTCTTCTGCCTCTCAGGCAGTCACAAAAAAGCTGGATCTGTAACACACAAGGAGGTCACGATTATGGAAAATATCTTAAGTGAAGTATTTGGCATCTGGTTTCTGATCGGCGCGGCATTCGTATTCTTCATGCAGGCCGGTTTCGCCATGGTAGAGACCGGTTTTACCCGGGCAAAAAATGCCGGTAACATCATCATGAAAAATCTCATGGATTTCTGTATCGGAACTGTTGTATTTATGTTCCTTGGCTTTGGAATTTTACTCGGCGAGGATACGCTGGGCGGCTTCATTGGAATCCCAACCCTCGGCATCATCACCGATTACGCAAATTTTGACTGGTCTAACTTTGTATTTAACCTGGTATTCTGTGCCACCACCGCTACCATCGTTTCCGGTGCCATGGCAGAACGTACCAACTTCTTATCTTACTGTATTTATTCCGGCATTATTTCTGCCGTTGTTTATCCGATTGAAGCACACTGGATCTGGGGCGGCGGCTGGCTGGCACAGATGGGCTTCCATGATTTCGCAGGTTCCTGCGCCATCCATATGGTTGGCGGCTTCAGCGCACTGATCGGTGCCTGGATGGAAGGCCCGCGTCTCGGTAAATACAACAAGGACGGCACCCCAAACGCTATCCCGGGACATAACGTTGTCATCGGTGCCCTCGGCTGCTTCATTCTCTGGTTTGGCTGGTACGGATTCAACGGCGCAGCTGCAACCAACGGCCCACAGCTGGCTTCTATCTTTGCTACCACCACCATTGCACCGGCTATCGCAACCGTTACCTGCATGATCTTCACCTGGGTGAAATATGGCAAACCGGATGTTTCCATGTGTCTGAACGCTTCCCTGGCCGGTCTGGTCGGCATCACTGCCGGCTGTGACACCATGGATGCCATGGGCGCTTTCTTCGTAGGCGTAGTTTCCGGACTTCTGGTATGCTTCGGTGTATGGTTCTGTGATTATGTGATCCGCGTGGATGACCCGGTAGGTGCTGTAGCTGTTCATTTCTGCAACGGCGTATGGGGCACCATCGCAGTCGGTCTCTTCGCTACTACCTCCGCACCCTCCTGCGAGATCAATGGACTGTTCTACGGCGGTGGTGTTCATCAGCTGGTTTTACAGCTCACCGGTGTCGGCTCCGTTCTTCTTTGGACCGGCGTGACCATGTTTATCGTATTCAAGGTCATTGATAAAATTTTCGGTCTCCGCGTCACGGATCAGGAGCAGTTGGATGGACTGGATATCCATGAGCATGGAATGAATGCTTATTATGGATTCCGGATTGATAAATAAAAGCTGAGTTACAAAGCTGCACAAAGGTCCGGAAGTGAATGAGACCACTTTCCTATATTTTCACATATCGTTGTTTGCTTGCTCTCGCTAACACGCGTTCGCCTGTGTCGGATTAACATCCGCCACATTCGGACGTGTGTGCTCAAGATGCAAACACCTGATATGCTGAAAATCCCGGAAAGCGGTCTCATTCACTTCCTGCTGTATTGGCTTCGCTACGAAAAACATTGACTACAACCTATATTAACTCTTCCGTAAAAAGAAAACGCAGCCAGAACGCTACTATAAAAAGCTAGAAAGCAGGGTGCTGAGAAACAGGTGCAGAGAAAAGCCTTTTTCTACATCGCTGGCTTTTAACAGCCGCATGGTATCGCCAGATTTGATCTACAGCTCCACGACCATTCTCAACAGTGCCAGTAAAAAGGCAGCTCCGATGGAAAAGAAGCCGATATTGATTTTCTTTACAAACCCAACTGCGATTACCATGATTAATACCAGTAGAGAAAGCTGCGGTAAGATTGCCCGAATCATTTCCATAATATATCCCCCATTATCTTCTGACTGATGCAATGCCTTCCATTAACAGGTTCGCCGTACGGATAAACCTGGTATCCGTGTCCGGATTTAACACCTGCGCTACTACGCTTCCCGGCACAACTGCTGCCGCCGTGCACATGGCTCCGGTCATCGCATAGCTCGGATGCGATTTCTGCATCGACATCATACGCGAAAGCAGATCTATTTCTTCTTTCCGGATTGTCGTTCCATCCGCTGTCTCGTAAGCATCCGGCTCCGCCACAAAAGTCATCTTCGAAATACCAGGTGTTTCCCATGCTGATTTTTTGTAATCATCGTTCAGGCCAAGCTTCACCGCTGCAAGTCCCCACACCGTTTCCAGAAGCTCCAACCTCGCTGCATCCGCATTCCCACGATTACCACCTTGCTGGTTACGGACCGGAATCCACCAAGTCCGTCAATCTGTTTGCTGTCCGGACTTCCCATCAGACGAAGTAAAATTGTAAAGGATTTCACCTAAAGCTCCATTTCCCTGCCATCCAGAGAAGCCGATACCAGCTTATCGTGACCATCATAGACAAGCTTGAGTGAGAAGAAATCCGTGCGTTCATTCAGAAGTCGGAGGAAGATCTTATCTCCCTCCCAGATGTTTAACGTTACTACATCTTCCTTATTGACCCATACCAGTTCGCCCTCATTGCATGCGATCGGTTCGCCGGTAAAGGCATCTGCCGTAAAGAGTGACATATATTCTGTCATGCCATTCCCGGAGACAAAGGTCACAATGGCACGGTATTTCCAGGAAGTCAGCGTATAACCGGTCTCCTCCCAGACTTCTCGGAGCAAGCATTCCTCCGGACTTTCATCTGCCTCAAAATGACCGCCGACTCCGATCCATTTGTCCTCATTTACATCATTTTTCTTCACGGTGCGATGCAGCATCAGATACTGCCCGTCTTTTTCAATATAGCATAATGTACTCAATGAGCTCTTCACTTTTTTCATACCTCCACAGATAATAGCAGCTTATTTTCCAAACTGGGAATTCTTTTATTGCCGTTCACATATTACAAACAGTAAAATACTTTACTTTTAGTTTCCGAAGCAGCCGGATTGATGCCGTATTTTCTCCTGCCGCGCAGGCACACACCGGACAATCCAGTTCGTTCTTTGCATAATCAAGAATCGCTCGGCATGCTTCTTCGGCATAGCCCTGGCGGCGGTAGGGGTGAAAGACGTGGTATCCAAGTTCCAACTCTTCTTCCGGCACATTTGCTCTTACAGCCTCCCGCTTCTTCGCATTGGATAACCCGGCTTTTCCGATGATTCTGCCATCTGTTTTTCGTACCAATGCCCAGATTCCATACTCATAAAAGCGGTACTGGCCTTTGATATAGGCCTTCAATTTTTCTGCATCGTAAAAAACCTGGTCGGCTTCCCGTTCTTCCTGTGTGAACCAGACATCCGGCTCCTCTGGCATCCCGGCAATATCTTCCATGGTAAATTCCCGGATGAGCAAGCGGTCTGTTTCTGTGATGATCCAGGGCAGACCGATGTGGCGACGCACAATGCGTTCTAAATATTCCGGGCAGATGGCGTCCGGCGTTGCCAGATACTCTGCATCCCAGATGTCATTCGCTTTCTTTCCCTCTGCTGCCTTTTCGACCGGCTGGTTTTCTGTTCGCAGAAGCTCTGATGTCTGGCTTTTCTCCGTCCGTTCTTCCTTCTGACTTCCTCCACCATGTTCCTCCAGATGAATCAGACCAACAAAAACTCTCCCCGCCGCTTTCGCGGCAAGGAGAGCCTCTCGTTCGTCAGAAACCACTACCGGATATACTTTCTTTTCTACCCAAACTGTATAGTTCTGAACCATATATTCTTTTCCTCTGAATCAGCACTTCTCCGGCTCATCATACGCTTCGCCGAAGGTATCTACGGTCATGCTCTTGATCTTCTGCTCTTTGAGCGGTCTGTCGCTGTAATCGGTGCGGGTCTCGGCAATCTTGTTTACCACATCCATGCCGTCAATGACCATACCGAATGCTGCATAAGCACCGTCTAAGTGCGGAGCGTCTTTGTGCATGATGAAGAACTGGGAGCCTGCAGAGTTCGGCATCATGGAACGTGCCATGGAAAGAACGCCTGCAGTATGCTTTAAATCATTCTGGAAACCGTTCTGGCTGAACTCACCCTTGATGGAGTAACCCGGGCCGCCCATGCCGTTGCCGTTCGGGCAACCGCCCTGGATCATGAAGCCTTTGATGACTCTGTGGAAAATAAGGCCGTCATAGTAGCCCTTTCCTGCCAGGCTGATAAAGTTCTTTACGGTGTTCGGAGCAACCTCCGGATATAATTCTGCGCGGATCACGCCGCCGTCTTCCATAGTAATGGTAATCTCTGGATTTTTCATGGATCAAATCTCCCTTCGTGTAGTGCGTTTGGTGTCACAACGCAAACGCTAAGATGGGAAATATTATATCATAAATTCCTCTAATACGCAAATATCCAACTCATGAGGCATGTTCCGTTCTGTATACACGGGTAGTTACCGTTCAGGCAGGTGAACGAGGCCTTCACCCTGTAATCATCCTCCGCAGTCTTTCCAGATCCTCCTGATCCGGGTGGGAAAGCGCCTGATCGAAGTTCTCGATCAGCGCATCCAGATTCGGCTTCGCATCCGGCATCTCCTTCATCTTCACATAGCGGTCCCGCACCGCCTGCGGCATCCTGCCCTGGCACATGTACTCTCCGACCACCGTGTTACTTGCGTCGATGGCCATGCGGACATTCGCGAGAATCTTCTGATAGTATGCTTCACTGCCGCCGAAGCCCGCGGTGCCAAACAGGAAAATCTTTTTGTTCCGAAGCCTGCCCAGCAGCTCCAGGCATGCCTGATCCGCCGTGCCCTTGTCCGTCCAGAAACCCACATAGATCATCTCTGCATCCGGATCTGCGGATTTCGCCTCCCCGAAGTACGCACACCGCGCGTCCGGCAGTGCCCCTCGAATCGTATCCGCGAGCTTCCTCGTGTTGCCCGTCCGACTGCTGAAAATAATGGCATATCTCTCTTCGCTCATCGTCCTGCCCTTCCTTTCATTCTCTTCATTCAATGTCTGCATCCCTCTGCTTCATCGGATGCTTTCTCCTCGTTCGCTTACATGATCGTCTTCATTTTTCGACATTATCCAGGCATTCCGAGCCTCGTTCATCCCTGTTTCACGCTTCCAGTATCGCCTTGATGCCTTTTGCACTTCGCATCGCCACGTCCCGGAAGTGATTTCCGGGGTTCAGCTCCCAGCGCACATCCACGCCGAGCTCCTGATAGTGCTGAAGGATCGCCTCCGTATTTTCCTGCACGGTTTTCAGCACCGCATGCTTCGTCTTCGCCTCGGCATCGCCCAGGGACATGTAGAGCATCTCCGGTTTCCGCATCAGCTCATGCCGAAGCACGTATTCCCGGAACTTCGGGAACCACAGCGAACCGGACATGCTGGCCACCCGCGCGAAGCAGTCGCAGCGGTACATCGCATAGAGCGCGAACAGTCCGGCCAGCGAGTACCCGGCGATGCCGACGTACAGCGCGCTTCCCCGGATCTTTTCTCTGGCTGCCAGCACGATTTCCGACGCCAATGTCTCCAGATAAGCATCCGCTCCTCCCGTAGCAGCCGGATCCCGCTTCGACAGCGGCGGGCAGCTCCACGGCGTCATATCGTGATACCACTGAAGCTTTCCGACCACCAGCAGATTGCAGTCCGGCGCATCCAGCGCCCGAAGCGCCTGCCACAGCTCCTCCCCGTCTCCCATCACCGTATTGAAAACGATCAGTGGCCGGTCTTCTCCCTGCGCCGGATACAGCGTAAGCTCCTTTTCACGTATCTGAAATCTGATTTTCTCCATTTTCTCACCGTACACCATCTATCCGTGCTCTAATCAATCAAATCCATTTCTTCTCTTTCATCATAAGGAGTCTCTTCCTTTATTTCAAACACTTTTGAAGCCACCTTCACGACTCCTCCCAGAACAGGTCATCCAGTGTTCGGTTCAGTGCCCTGCAGATTGCGATGCAGAGTCGGATTGTCGGGTTATAATCGCCCTTTTCGATGGCGTTAATGGTCTGCCGCGACACGCCGACGAGATCTGCCAGCTGCTGCTGTGACAGGTCCAGCGCCGCCCGTGCCGATTTCATCTTCAGGTTCTTCATTTCAGCAGACCTCCCACCGATCGACACCGTTTTTCGCGAATTTCATCTTCCCGTTTTCCATCCCACCGCGTCTCTCTCGCATATCGATATAGAATTTCATCATCCGGTTTTTCATTCCGCCGAACCTCCCCGTTTATCCGCCCACGCTTTCAGCAGCAGGTTCACGATGATCAGCGCGAAGAACGCGAAGATCAGCAGATAGATGCCGCCATCCCAGGTGAGGACGCCATCGACGATCACGTCGCCAGCATTGGCATGTCCCCGGAAACCCAGGTACTGCATCACCATCACCGCCACCATGAGCACGATCGCGGCGTTCGAGCCAGACGTCTGCCGGATACCCCAGTACGCATCCTGCCAGATATCATAGAGGATGACCACCAGACATCCCACCATGAGGCAGGCCATCATGAGGAGTGAAAACTCGATCGGCAGTGCACCCACGCACTCCTCCCACAGCACCGCTGCCGCAAGCAGTGCGGCCAATGTCAAAAAGCCGTAGCGAAATGCCCTACCGCGGATCAGCTCCTGCCGCTCATCATAGCCACTGTAGTCCTTATCCTTCTTAAACATAATGATCTTAAATACCTGAACCGCGATAAATGCAGCCGTAAATGCGAAAATATCTGACATATACACCGACCTCCTTCCAACAATATGTAAACTATATCTTACATCTACAGTATATATCAGAGGCGTCATTATGTCAAGAATACTTTACATTTTCGAAGCACCTCAATACAAGCCATGAAAAAGAATGTGCCTTGGCACATTCTCGCGCCGAGGCGCGGTTGCTTCAGCAACCATCTACCTTTGCGCCGAGTGCGCTTCCTCGCGGAGTGTTTTTGTATGATAGGGCGCAATTTCCTATCATACAAAAAAGCTGCCCCGGCACGTGCAGATGCACAGGCCAGAAACAGCTCTTCAAGTCTTATTCTTTTAATCCGCTAAATGCAGCATCTCGATCAAAAAGATCCAGGTGAGACCATAATAGGAAACAACTGCTACCAGGTCATTCACGGTGGTGATAAGCGGACCGGACGCTACCGCCGGGTCTACGCCGAATTTCTTAAACAGGATCGGGATCACGGTACCGGAAACACTGGAAATCATCATGGCCAGAAGCAGGGCCACGCCGATGCAGGCAGAAACCGCAAATCCAAAGCCCGGTGTCATACCCTTTGCGAAAATCACATAAAGTCCGATAAATACAAAGGAAAGAACGCCAAGGATCAGACCGTTGCACATACCGACTCTGGCCTCTTTGAATACCAGGCCAAGCTTCTGCTTGCCGTCCAGGTTTTCATCCATCAGCACACGAATGGTAACTGCCAGTGACTGGGTACCAACGTTTCCGGCCATGTCCAGGATCAGGGACTGGAAGCAGATGACGATGGTCAGCTGGGCTACTACGCCCTCAAAGAGTCCTACGACACTGGAAACCACCAGGCCAAGGCCCAACAGGATGATCAGCCACGGAAGACGCTTGTGCACGCTCTGGCGGATCGGCTCGTTTAATTCCTCCTCGGAAGCAAGACCTGCTAACTTTGCGTAGTCATCGCCCATTTCATCATCTACAACCTGAACAATATCCTGAGCAGTGATAACACCGATAATCTTGTTGTTCTCATCCAGTACCGGGATAGAATCCTCGGAGTAATCCTTCATGCGCTCGATACAGTCTTCCACCATCTCACGGGCATACACATACGGATAAGACTCCATGATAATGTCGTCCAGATTGCTGCCCTCGCGCGCAATGATCAAATCCTTTAAATCAATGGCACCGCAGAAGGTGTGATCGTCATCGGTCACATACAGCGTAGAGATGTTGTCATTCTCCGCTGCCTGATCGATCAGCTCCCGCATGGCTTCGCGGATGCTGATTCCGGACTTGATCTCAATGAAGTTCATGCTCATGCGGCTTCCAATCTCATCTTCATCGAAGGACTCCAGCATGGCAATGTCGCGTTTGGATTCGTTATCAATGAGGTCGATGAGCATGTTGCGCTCCGGCTTGGCCAGACGCTTCAACAGCGCTGCTGCCTGGTCAACCTCCATGCAGGAAAGGACCTCAACCTTTTTTCTTGCATTCAGTTCCTCAAAATAAATCTCTGCGTTATCCAGATATTCGAAAATATCAGAAAGCTGCTCCGCATCCAGAATGCGGTACAGCCGCTCCCTCTCATCTCTTGTCAGCACCTCAAAGGAGGATGCAATATCATTCTCATGGTAATCGGAAATGCGATCCTTTAAGACACGCGGGGATACATTGCTCCGCATGATCTGCTCCAGTTCAGTCTGATAGTCACGAACCTGAACTGCGGTATCTTTTCCGTCATTTTCCTTCATCTTTTCCATGTCTGCCCCTTTCTCTGCCTGCGGTCCGGTTTTCACCTTCCCGCGGCGGAATGTTCTCACGGCTGTCATCCGTGGACTGGGCATTTTTGATCTGCGCAAACCTGCTGCCTGCAGTTTTTGCCTTCTTTTCAATCTTTGCAGATTCTTAACGCATAGCACAGCATATCAGCTGACCAGAATCTCAAAAAACAAAATCTATGCAGCAAAACATCTGTCTGAAGCTGTTTTTTCCGTTTCCGCAAATAAAAAATGCCATCACCAGTTTCACTGTAAACGGGCAATGGCAGTATTCTATCGTGTGAGATGACGGACAGCGGACCCAGACAGGCTGCCGGTCATCTTCTCTCTCCCATTGCCGCTCATTCGCTTATAACTGTCCGCGCCGTCCATCATCTCACCTCCTTATATATGCACGATCAATAAATAACTTTCTCTACAACTATACTACACGGTTTTTTTATCGTCAACCACCCAAATTCGTCAAGTGATAAATTTGTCACACCTCCGGGGTTTTCTACATCTGATTTTTCAAGAAACACCTTTTACGGTCCAGTTATATGTTTCCCACGCCTGATTCAGATTGACCACTGCGGTTTCTTTCGCATCCAGCGCACTGTAGTAATCCGCCACGCCCTGCAGGTAATCACTCTGGCTCAGCATACCGGCCTGCTGCTTTTTCTGCAGGGAAGCATAGGTAATGGATGCACTGTGGTAAGCAGCCTCAGCACCATCATACTGAAGCTTTGCTGCCTTTAACTGATCATACAGGCTCTGCATCCGGGAACGCACCGTTCCCTCGGCCTGACTTTCCTGATCGGATTTCACCGAAATCTCCGTTGCGGTTCCCGCGCTCTGATGCCGGGCATTCTGTACGCTGGAGCTGTTGCCTATGGCCTGCTCCATATCGCTATTAAAATCTACAGCCTCAATGGCGGCAAGATCCGGGAGCGGCACACTTCCGATAGCAATACCCACACAGGTGTCCAGCCCCAGGGCTGAGAGCAGGTTAAAGCGGGCGTTGGATGCCTGCTGCCGGTAGGATTCATAACGGTTTTTTGCGCTCTGCATGGTGTCGGAAGCTGCCATCACATCAGCTGCCGTGGCCATGCCCGCGCTCTGCTTTTTCATAGCTGCCTGATAACTGCTCTGGGCCGCCTGATAGTTTTTCTCCTCGGCCTGAGCCTTGGTATTCATCTGATTATAGGTACGCATCAGGCTCTGGGCCGTCAGCACATAGCTGTCGATCGTTTTCTGGCGGCTGGTGGTCTGGGTTTTGGATTCCTGGGATTCCAGCTGTTTGGTAATCTGGGAAATAGACATGTTCAGCATGGAAGCATTCATTTTGTAGGTCGCCTTTGCCTCCGCATCATCCTCATACTTTTCCTGCATAAACTTCATGTAATCCCGCTCGTCTTCCAGAGTCTTCAGCATGTTCTCATAGGTTTCCTTATTGCTGGTGTAATTGTCCAGGGCATTTTTTAGGTTCCGGTTATTCTGCACCAGCTGTTCCAGATTATTGTAATCCACGCATGTCACAGATGTATCAGTCTGAACTGCGGTATCCAATGAATCAGACTGATCCACCACATTGCCAGAAGCGCTTTCAGAAGCATCCGCAGCAGTTTCCGCCATCACCGGAAACGCAGCGGACGGCAGCGTCAGAGCACCTGCTGCAAGAGAAAGCACCAGTGCTGCCCTGACACAGGCTGAACCAAATATGTCCCTGCCATACTCTGCCTTTTTTCGCAAACTCCGCAGGCACATACGCTTCTGCGGCACTTTCCTGTTTGCCTGTTTTCTCATCACACTGCCCACCTTTCCTTACTCCGCGGATGCCAGTCCGTTCACGGCCCAGTCATAATCATTCATGGCCTGTAACAGAGACAGTTTCTGGGTCCTGGCAGTCACCTGGGCTGTAGTATAAGAAGCTTTCTGGCTCTCATAGGTATTTTTTGTAATGGTTCCCGCTGCCAGCTTTGCATCGGCAGACTTCATGGAAACCTCCTGCAGCGCCAGCGCGGACTGGGCCTGCTCGTAACCGGACTGAGCAAGAAGCAGGGAATCATAGGCAGATTTCACACTGTTGGAGATGGTTTCCTTTTGATTCTTTTCAGTCTCGCTCAGCTTCTCCTTTACGCTGTCTGTTCTGGCGTTGGTGAGCTGCGTTTTCGTCAGGCGGTAGGCGTAGCTGTTCCCCAGAGCTGTCTGGATATCTGCGCTCACATCAATGGCCGCGATCTTGCTCTGATCCGGATCGGCCAGTTCCGCGATCTCCACATCCGCGCCGTAGCCCCAGCCTAACATCAGGCACAGGCTCTCCTTTGTGGATGCCAGATTACTCTCAGCAGTCACCAGCGCCGCCTCTGCATTGGAGACGGATTCTTTTGCGCTTAAGACCTTGGCCTGGGTAGACATGCCTGCTGCCAGACGGTTCTGTTCAGACTGGCAGGAAAGCTTAGCCTGCGCGATGCGGGCCTTCGCGCTGTCCAGATTGTAGTACTGAGTCCAGTAGGTGATCATAAGCCCCTCCGCCTGCTTGGCAAGCCGCGCCTCGGCCTGGTCGTACTGGATCCGCATAGTTGCCTGGTCATCGGTGTTTTCATCGCCCTGCTCCATCAGGCTTTTGGCCTGCTGTTCATTGCGCAGTGCCGCTGCCACACCACTTCCGTAGTTGGCATCGTCTGAGTCCGGGTAGCTGATATTAGAATAAATCTCATTGGCCTTGTCGTAATAATCCTGTGCCACATCATCCCGGTTCTTGGTCAGATAATCCTTGTAGCTGATCTCGTTCTGGACCACGGTCGGATTGTACTCATGAACCAGATCTGAAATTTCATCAAACTCCAGCTTATTGTCGCGGAGTGTCGCCCATTTTTCTGCTGAATAAGCAAATTCCGGGCTTCTCTGGGCAAATGCCTGAAATGGCATTGCCGTAATGGCGCCGGCGGCAAGCACTGCGCCTGCCAGCCGTTTTGCACGTTTCCGGATCATTTTTCATCTCCTCCTTAAATATCCAGAACCTTCAATTCCTTCCTGCCATTCATCAGAGCGTAATAAACCGGCAGGATAAACAGCGCTACCAGCACACCGACACTCAGTCCTCCGATATTTACCACCGCAAGGCCCTGCGTGGTGGAACCGCTGCTTCCGAAGGCCATCGCCATCGGCAGCATGGAAAGAATGGTGGTCAAACTTGTCATCATGATCGGACGCATACGGGTAGCACCGGCCTCGATCAGAGCCTTCCGAAGCGGCATCTCCATGCGGTACTGGTTGACCGTATCCACATAGAGGATACCATTGTTAACGACCGTACCAACCAGGATCAGGAATCCCAGGATGGAGGTCATGGACATGCTGACTCCGGTCAGCTTCAGAAGTCCAAAGGAACCAACCAGGCTGAACGGAATGGTCGTCATAACCATGAAGGAGAACTTCGGGGACTCGAACTGCGCAGCCATGACCACAAAGATCAGGAATACTGCCACCGCAATCGCGTTATACAGTCCGGAGAACTCCTCCTGCATCATACGGTCTCTGGAGTTGGTGCCGCGGACAATGGTTCCGGTCAGGTTCGGGCTGATAACCTCATTATCGATTTTGGTCTTCACTGCCGCACTGGAGCTGCTGTCCACATAATCTGCGGAAATCGTGATCTGGTAGGACTTATCCTCCTTCTCGATGGAAGACGGGCTGTCTTTATAATAAATTTCTGCCACATCGGACAGCGCCACATAACCGCCGGACGGCTTCTTTAAGATGATGCGCTCCAGCTGCGGCACGGTCCTATACTGATCCTCCGGATACTCTGCCTTGACGCTGATCTCCTGACCGTCCACCTTTAAGGTGGTAACCTCCTCACCGTCTAACATCTGTTTTATCATGGTTCCGATCTGGGCTGCAGTCAGTCCTTCCGCGGAAGCAGAAACCGGATCCACCTTGACAGCCACAACCGGCGCGGTATTCTCAATGCTGGAATGAACATTTTTTACATCGTCCCGGGCGATCAGCTCATTTACAATCTCATTGCTGACCTCCTGCAGCTCATCGTACTGGGTTCCCTTTAAGATGGCCTCATAACCACGGCTCCGTCCCATCATGCTCATGGAGGTGGAGGCCTCTACCGTAATGGTGCAGTTTTCCAGATCCGCCATCTCATTTTCCCACTGGCTTACCACCTCATCGGTAGACATCTTCCGGTCATCCTTTAAGTAAGCAGTAATGGTTCCTTCATCATTGTTGTAGCGCAGCATATAGGATTCCACATCCTCATGGGCTGCCACGATGGATTCTGCCTCTGCCAGGATCGCGTCTGCCTGCTCCGTGATCAGGCCGGGCCGAGTCTCAATGCTGACGCTGACGGTACCGGTATCATCGGCCGTCATCAGCTCTGTCTGCATGCCGCTTGCCAGGAACACAGTGGCCACGATAATGCCAACAGAGGCCAGCATGACGATGGCTTTATGTTTTAAAAGGACCGGCATGATCTTCCGGTAAGCGTCCTGCAGGAAGGTCAGAGGACGGGTCGCCGGCGCAGAGGAACGCTCCTTCGGCTTGTACATCATATAGCACAGCGGCACAATGGCAATCGCGGAAAGTAGGGAGGCACACATACAGAATACGATGGTGTAGCCCATGGCCCCGAACATCTGGCCGCTCATACCGTTTAAGAATACCAGCGGGATAAATACAACACAGGTGGTTACCGTGGAGCCAAAGATGGAAGCCACCACGATGTTGGTTCCCTCCAGGGCTGCCTTCGCGTACCCCAGTGCCCCCTTATCCTGCTGCTTATCCAGGGCCCTAAAGCAGCTCTCCAGCACAACAATGGAGTTATCTACCATCATGCCGACACCGAGGACCAGACCGCTCATGGTAATGATGTTCAGCGTAAATCCCGCCCGCGTCATAACGATCAGGGACATCAGGATGGAAGTCGGGATCGAGCTTCCGACGATCAGGGATGCCTTAAAATCTCCGAAAAACAGGAAAATGATGATCATGGAAATAACGACCGCCATCGCCATGGTCTCTGCTACATCCTTTAAGGAGTCCTGGATGGAGTCTGCCTCATCTCTTGCTACGGTGATGGTCAGGTCATCATCATCATTCTGCAGGCTTTTGATGATCTTCTGCACCTGCTTGGACAAATCCATGGCAGTGCTGCTCTGCTGCTTGGTCAGGGAAATGGAGATGGTCTCCTCACCATTGTAACGGGAGACACCGCCCTTCTGCTCCTCTGCGTAGGAAACCACTGCGATATCTTCCAGGTAAATGATCTTGTTTCCGGATACCGTGATCGGCATTTCCAGCAGCTCATCCAGCGTGTCATGCTGCGTTAACGTAGACACGGATAAGTCCAGATTGCCGGACTCTGCGCTTCCGGACGGATAGGACAGGTTGGCCGCCGAAATGGCGGACTTGATATCGCTGATGCTCACATTGTACTGCTCCATCATATCGGACATCAGTTCAATTTTGATATACTCAGAAGAACCACCCATCGTGGATACCTCTGCCACGGTGCTGAGCTTCTCCAGCTCCGGCACAATCTTCTGATCTACATAGTCATAGAGATTTTCCTGGGACGGATTCGCAATGGTAAGCATCATGCTGGCCTGCGCATTGTTGTTCATCTCCATGACTGTCGGCTCTACATCGTCCGGCAGGTCACGGATGCTGTTTAAGCTCTTGGTTAAGTCGCTGTAGGCCTCATCCATATCGGTGTCGTAATCATACTCCAGCATGATCATGGAACGCCCCTCACTGGTGGTGGAGCTCATGCTTTTCACTCCCTCCAGCGTGCTGACCTGATCCTCAATCAGCTGCGTTATCAGCTCATCCATATCCTCCGGGCTGGCGCCGGAATAATTTGCCATAATGATCATCATCGGCTGATCCATATCCGGCATCTGCTCCAGTGTTGCGTTAAACACCGAAGAAATACCAAACACGATCAGGCATAAGAGCGCCATCAGCACGGTGACCGGACGCTTCAGTACAAATCTGGTAATTCCCATTTACGTCTGCCTCCTTACTGTGCTTTCGGTGCTGCGCTTCCGTTCTGTGCGCCGTCATCTTCCGGCGCGCCCTGCGGGGCCTTGCTGTCTGCATCCTGCGCATCACCTGCCGGAGCCTGATCGCCTGCGCCCTGACCGTCACCTGCCGGGGTCTGACCGCCTGCACCCTGTGCATCACCTGCCGGGGCCTGACCGCCTGCGCCCTGACCGTCACCTGCTGTATCTACTGTCTCAGCATCGGATTTCAGGCGGATATCCGCGCCCTCATACAGATTGGAGCTCCAGGTGCTGACTACCATATCATCGGCCTTTATGCCGGAAAGGATCTGCGCGTTCTCGGAATCATAAAGACCAACCTCCACGGAAGCCATCTTCGCCTTGCCATCTTCATATAAGTAGACATAGCCCTTGCCGCCGCTGTAATAGATGGCATCTACCGGAACCAGCATCACGTTCTCAGCGCGCCCGGTCACCAGCGTGATCTTCACGGTACTTCCGATCGCGATCTCATCACTGCTCTCCATATCCCCCTTTACCTTGAACAGGCCATTGCTCTCATCGACCATATTGCTGATCTCGGTGATGTTTCCGGTATAGGTATTGCCGTTCTTTGAAATTTCCAGCTCATCTCCGGTCTTTAAATTCTGTACCATACGCTGGGTCGCATAAAAGGTAATACTGTTCTGACCTTCGCCCGCAATGACACAGAGCTGTGCAGACTGATTGACACGGTCATATACATCCACATCCACACTCTCCACGCGGCCTGCGATCGGTGCGGTGATGGTGCTGTACTCCACCTGCTTATCGTACTGAAGCTTGGCAGATTCATACTGGAGTTTGGCAGATTTCAGACTGTTCTGATACTGCTCATACTCCTGGTCAGACAGATCACCGCTGTCGTAAAGGATCTGCATTCTGCTTAAGTTGCTCTGGGCCTGGGACAGATTGACCTGGGCGGAATCCATGCTGTTCCTTGCAGACTCCACCTGCTCGGTGTTGATCTCCATCAGCACCTGTCCCTGGCTGACCATATCACCTGCTTTGACATTCACGGCAGTCACATCACCGCCGGCCTTGGCGTACACATACACCACATCGGCTGCCTCAACCGTACCGGTCAGGCTGGAGGTTACGGAAACATCTCCCGTAGTCGGATTTGCCGCATTTACCACCGTTACCGTGGATTCCTGCATCATGCCTCCGGGACCTCCCATGCCTCCGGGGCCTCCCTGACCGCCTTTTGTGCCCTTCCCTGTAAGGAAAAATGCTGCGCCTGCAAGAATGATCACTGCCGCGCCTGCTCCTGCCATGATTTTTTTCTTCTTATCCATCTTAAACTCCTTCACCTTCTATATTTCCTGTTACGTTACATGCGGCTGCCCCGCAGGATCACCACCAGCACGATCATGCCTGCCACCAGAAAGCTCCATCCGGCAATATAAACCAGATGCAGGCTTTCTGTGATGCGCACCGCAGAGATTCCTGTTTTCTCCAGAAAGGAGGCTGCCGCCAGAATCCAGACTCCGGGATGATACAGCAGCGTAAAGGTCTTAAAAAACTCGGACCGCTCTGTCTCAGGCCGGAACCGAAAAATCCCGGCTGACATGCCAAGGCCTCCCACGAACAGATAACACAACGCGCTGAGCACACCCTGCACTGGAAAGGTATCAAACAGTCTTTCTCCGGTCCCCAATAGCAAAAGCAGGACCAGACAGATGCCCGCATACCCAAACAGCACCTTTTTTAATATTCCGTGATCCGGTGGTCTTGCTGAAGATTTCTGGTTCATAAGGCACTCCTTTCCGCACATATTCTGACATGCTACAAAGCTTAAATAAGAAATGTGAGAAAAGTGTGAGAAAATCCGCATAATTCTGTGAGGAAAGTTTCAGAAGCCGGGAAAAGATGTTATAATCCCAGAAGAACGTAGAAGGGAGAAAGATTCATGCCGCACATTCTTATCACCGATGATGATCCGCACCTGCGCCGCCTGGTACGTACCTATGCAGAACTGGAAGGCTTCGAATGCACGGAGGCCGGAGACGGAGCTGCCGCGGTCACTGCTTTAAAGCAAAGTACCTTTGACCTGGTGCTTTTGGATGTCATGATGCCGGGACCGGACGGCTTTGAAACCCTCGAAGCCATCCGCGGCTTCAGCCAGGTACCTGTCATCATGCTGACTGCACGAAATGAAGAATATGATAAGTTAAACGGATTCCGGCTCGGCGTCGATGACTATGTTGCAAAGCCCTTCAGTCCCAAAGAGCTGATGGCCCGCATCGGAGCCGTGCTGCGCCGCACCCAGGTCCATACATCAGCACCTGTCACAAAGGTGCTGACCTTTGGCGGACTTTCTATTTTTCCGGATTCCCGGATCGTCACATTGGACGAAAAAAAGATCACTCTGCCGCCCAAGGAATTTGACCTACTGTACAAGCTGGCACAGAATGAACATATCGTCCTGAGCCGCGACAAACTGTTGGAGACCGTATGGGGGTACCGGTACTGCGGGGATGTCCGCACCGTGGACACGCACATCAAGTCCCTGCGAGAACACATCGGCCCTTACCGGAAGCTGATCCAGACTGTATGGGGAGTGGGGTATAAATTTGAAAAAACAGATGAAAATTAGACTTTCTGCCCTGAAAAACCGGATGGTGTTCCGGCTCTGGGCCTTTATGATGATCCCGGTCATGTTCGGGATCGGCTTTATGTGGGTAGTGCAGATTTTTCTGTTTGAACAGAATTACGCGAATGCCGCCGTTAACGAAGCTCTGAACCGGCTTTCCCCGGTCATGGAAGATTTGCGTACCCGCGATATCGGAGAGGATGAAAAGCTCTTATCCTTTATCAGTCACATCGGCGGGGAGCTGCTCCTGATCTCTGAGGACGGCACCCTCATTAAAATGTACTCTTCCGGACATCTGGTGCAGCCGCAGGAATGGGAGCGCAAACTCGACGATCCGAAGATGACCCGCCAGAAGCCTGATTTCAGGGAGCTGCAGGCAGACCGCCCCTACCGGCACATTGAGCGGATGCACGGAAAGATCATCGGCTACGAGCTTGGTTTCCCGGTCACCTGCAACGGAGAGCATAACTACCTGATCCTGCGCAACGCCCTAATGACCCGGACCGTTTTAAACCTGAACCGTTCCCAGCTCATCATTCTGAGCATTCTTCTGACCGGCATCGCATCGGTGCTGGCCGCAGTCCTGTCCAGACAGTTTTCCCGTCCCATCTTTCAGATCAAAAGTGCGGTGGACAAGCTGACCGAAAACGACTTTTCTATCGGCCCGGATCTGGAACGCCGGGACGAGCTCGGACAGCTGTCCCAATCCGTCGGAAAACTGCGGCTGGCCTTGCAGCGGCTGGATGTCCTGCGCCGGGAGGTCATCGCCAACGTCTCCCATGAGCTGCGCTCCCCGTTGGCCCTCATCACCGGCTATGCGGAGATGGTGCGGGATATCACCTGGAAAGATGACGAGATGCGCAATGAAAATCTGAATCTCATCATCAGCGAGTCTAACCGCATGAGCGAGATGGTAAACGACATCCTCGACTATTCCCAGTTTTCTGCCGGCTACAGCAGCTTAAAGAAGGAATGGTGCGATTTACGGGATATCGTAACAGCCGAGCTGGCCCGCTGCAGACAGGCAGCTGCCGAGCATGGCATCACGCTGACGCTGCTGGTGACAGAGGAGACCTCTGACCGCAGGTCATCTGCTCCGGCTGCTGATGTACAATCCTCCTGGCCGTTTTTCTTTGAGATCGATGCCCTGAAAATGAGCCAGGTCATGCGCAACCTGCTAAACAATGCCATCAACCACACACCGGAAAATCAGGAAATCCGGATCTGTCTGACTCCGCAGCCGGCTGTGCGTTTTCAGGAGCTTGCCGGCGCACCGATCCTGACTGGCGATACAGCCTCCTTCACCGGCAACACATCGGCAAAAGCAGCCTTTTCAGTTTCCTGCTGCCTTGTCGAGGTCATCAATCCCGGTGAGCCGATTCCGGCGGAGGACCGTGCTATCATCTGGGAGCGCTACCAGCGCAGCCAGCACCAGAACGGGCGCAGGCTCGGGACCGGTATCGGCCTTTCCATCGTCAGCACGATCCTAAAGGCACATCAGATGCCGTACGGAGTGGACTGCCAAAATGGTTATAATGATTTCTGGTTTTTATGCCGTTGAATGATTTCTTTCATGAAACGGTCTGCCGCATCCACAGCCTCCGGTGTCCAGAACTCGGAACCGCCGTGGTCCGCGCCGTCCACCAGATACAGCGTTGCTTCTTTTCCACATTTCTTTAACTTCTTATATAAACGCACACTCTGATAGGGACTCACCTTGCGGTCCTTCGTTCCGTGCATGATCCACACAGGCGGGAGCTTGGTCTCCGGGCGGATATAAGTCACAGCCGTTGCCCGGGCTGCAAGCTCCGGATGCTCTCTTAAGTTTGCGCCCATCTCCATGCCCTCCGGGCTGGTCTCCAGATGATGCTCCAATGTATCCGGGAAATCATCCATCTCCGTCATGCTTACCGCACCGTAGTAATCCAGGATTCCCATGACATCTGCAGATACTCCCGGATATACGGAGGCATCCAGCCACGGCTCCTGATCTGCCAGAGCTGCAAACACGGCGGTATGGCCGCCTGAAGAACAGCCGCCCAGGAAAAAGTTTTCCCCGTCCAGATGGTAATCTGCCGCATGCAGTCGCATAAAGCGGACTGCATTTCTGGCATCCTGGATCGGTGCCGGGAAATGGGCAATTCCGGAATGACGATACTGCACCACAGCTACCACATATCCGCGAGCAGCCAGTCTCGCATAATGCGGACAGCTCTTATACACATCCTGTACGCCCCAGGCAGACCCCTGCACAAATACAAAACATGGATGAAGCTTTTCCGGTTCATTTCTGGTATACGGCTCCAGAATCTGAAGCACCAGCGTATGACCGTCCACTTCTGCATACGGAATATCATGCCAGTGGTAAACTCCCGGCTCGTCTCCGGTGGTCGGGATATGGACTGCCCCTTCCACCTCTTCAGTCAGTCCCGGATATTCGTCATATTCCCACGCTTTTACTTCCATCTATTTTATTCTCCTTTCTACTGCTGCCGTCCCTGCCTATACCTGGGCCTTCAGCATCTGCATACTGGTCATACGCAGGGAATGCTCCTTCGGGATCTGTTCCTCCGGTGCTTCCAGGTCAACCAGCTTCAATGCTCCAAACGGGCAGGCCTTAACGCAGGCCGGAAGCATACCTTGATGTACCCGCACATAACAGCCGTCACATTTGATCATCTTTCCATTTTCTCCGAAGGATGGAATTCCGTACGGACAGGCCATGGCACAGCTGTGACAGCCAATACAGTTTGTGGTATCATAAACCGTAAGATTTGTCTCCGGGTCTTTCCTGAGACAGGCACTCGGACAGCCGGTGATGCAGGGCGCATCCTCACAGTGCATACAGGCTAAGGAAAGCCGGTGATAACTGACACGGTTATTCTTTTCAAGTTCCATATCGAAAATATTACGGTACGGGCGCTGTCCGTTCCTGACTTCATAATCATTCTGGTCCATACAGGCTACCGCACAGGCACCGCATGCCACACATTTGCTCAGGTCAAGATCGATCGCATACTTTTTCACTGCTGCACCTTCTTTCTCATTCCACAACGGGTCGAATTGTAGGCCGGAAAACCGGAATAAGGATCCACATGGGTTCCGGACATCAGGGAATTGACATCTGCCTCCGAATATCCATGATAGAAAAAGACCACAGATTTTGGGACCTTATGACTCGGCATAGCCTTCACGCAGATACAGCCGCGTTCCGTATAAAGTTCCATGTCATCTCCCTCCTGAATACCAAGTTCCTTTGCATCCTCGACAGACAGCTCCGCAGTCGGATACGGTCTTAAGCTGCGCGCCCATTTTACCTTGTGCAGGCGGGAATGGATCGCGTTCGGAATACGCCCGCCGGAACAGAGTCGGTACGGATAAAGCTCCGGATCTGCCTCATCAAGCGGCTCACAGTAGGTCGGAAGCGGATCCAGATGCCATTCCGGATGGGAGGCGATCAGCTCCGAATACAGTTCAAACTTTCCGGTCGGAGTCAGAAGTCCCCGCTCCAGATGCTCACCCGGCGCAGATTTTTTTACATTCGGTACCTTAATCGGAACATCACTGTTCTTCAGTTCCTCCACGGTAATGTCAAGATCACGGAGAATGAATTCCAGGTTTTTCTCATAGCCTGCTTCCAGCTCCTCATCGCCCAGACCAAGCTTTTTTGCCAGCTCCGCGATGATCTCCGTATCGGATTTACTCTCCCCCACCCGGTCAATGGCCGGTTTCGTATACCAGGCATAGCAGCCCGGATAGGTTTCCAGCTCACCGCGCTCATAGGAGGTGCAGACCGGAAGGACGAGATCCGCAAGCATCGCAGTATCTGTCAGGAACAGATCGGTATCTACAAAATAATCCAGCTTCAGCAATGCCTTTTTCACATACTGGTCATCCGGCAGCATCCGGTAATTCATGCCCATGGCAAACACGGCCTTTACCGGATACGGCTTTTCTTCCATGATCTGTCTTGCCAGATCGACACACTGCATTTCCTTTTCCATATAATACCACAGCGGGAAACGCCCGGCGCCTACCGCCGGCTTTGCGTGCTCCGGCTCTGTCACCTCAGCAAATTCCTCATCCCGGGTCACAAATCCGGCCATCTGGTGCGTAAAGCTGTGAAGATCCGGAAGCTGGCCGCCTACCCGGTCATAATTGCCGGTCAGTGCCAGAAGCGCCATGATCGCACGATAATTCTGGAAGCCGTTTTTGTGATGCGGGATCGGAGCGCTGTTTTCATTGATACACATGGAGCCACTCTCATGAATCATACGACAGGCCGCAAGCACCTGCTCATACGGCACGCCGGTCAGACCTTCAATGCTGCTTTCGTTAAACTGCTTTGCATACTCTTTGTATTCCGCAAAGCCGTGTACATACTTTTCAATATAATCCGTATCGATCCATCCCTGTTCGATGAGAATATTTCCCATACAGAGTGCCAGAGCCCCATCGGTACCCGGATAAGGGCGAAGATACAGATCACACAGACGCTCCACGGCCGGAGTGATCTTCGGATCAATGATGATGACCTTCATGCCCTTTTCACGGAGATTTTCGATTGCTGTTGCTTTGCCATAGCCGGAATAATACGGATTCATGGCCCAGCCCAGATACAGGTCTGTATGCGCCATATCCGGACGCGCCAGCTGTCCGGACGCCGTTTTCCAGGCCATCCATCCGGCTGTCATACAGGTACTGGATTCCGTGCCGAAATTCATGGTTCCAAAGGAATGTGCCAGACGCCGCAGCCACGGACGGTACCACTTATTATAGCCGCCGAAAAACGCCACTGCATCTGCTCCGTATTCTGCCTTGATCCCATTTAACCGGGAAGCGATCTCATCATAGGCCTGTTCCCAGGTGATCGGTTCAAATTTTCCTTCTCCCCGCTCGCCAACCCGCTTCAGCGGAGTCTGGATCCGGTCCTCCCGGTAAGCAAACTGACGACCGGAAAGTCCCTTCACACACATGCGTCCCTTACTCTGCGGATGCTCGTCCATCCCCTCAAGCTTGACCATTCTGCCGTCCCTGACGTAGGCATTTACACCACAGTTATTGGCCGGACTGCAGATTGCGCACACCGTATGGCAAACCCGGATTCCGGTTTCCTCACACGGAATTTTTGCTTTGATTAATGCTTCTAAACTATCCATGTAATTTCTCCTCAATCTCATCAATGAATGCTTCCGACAGACCAGCCTTCTGAAGCATAGCCCTCTGGTAATCCGGAAGGACAAACTCTTCTCCCGCAAACAGCCGCAGCATATAATTTTTCACGATACCGCTGATCCGGTAATTGTCCAGGATATTGGCACCCACGATCCGTTTTCCATCCAGCACCAGGCGTACATACAGGCTGTCTTCCAGGCTTCCGTACTCCAGCACCTCCCCCGTCAGACGGTTATCACCAAAGCCGATAAAATCCATGTTCATAAAATGTGTGATATTATGCAGGATGTTTCCGTGATACGCGACATCCTGACCTGCCATGTTGGCTCCTGCCGTCTCGCCCTGTCGGTTGGCATTGGCCCAGAGGCCGATGATCTGATTCTGCCCGCTCTCCAGGTTGTTTCCCTCACAGCAGTCTCCGGCTGCATACACACCCGGAACTGAGGTTTCCATATGATCGTTGACCGTAATACCGCGGACGATTGCCACCTCATCCTTCACAGGATCCGTGATGGCTCTTGTGCCAATGCAGAGTCCGACAATATCTGCCGGAATCCGGCTTCCATCTGTCAGTACGGCGATTTTCTGCCCATCCTCCTGCTCCATGTGGTCGATCGTTGCTCCGAATTTCAGATGAACGCCCTGAGCCTCAACCCGCTTTTCAATCTCCGCGGACACCTCCGGATAAGCTGCCAGCGGAAAAATATGAGGTGCCAGATCTAAAAGCCAGGTTTCAATGCCAAATTTATGCAGCACCTCCACCACCTTGATTCCGGCCATGGATGCACCGATCACAACAGCATGGCGGACATTCTTCTGTTTCAGACGTTCTTTGAAGCGGATGGAATCCTCCACCGTCCGCATCAGGAAAGCATCCTCCGGATCAAGTCCCTTCACCGGCGGTGCAAACGCACGCGCACCGGTCGCGATCAGAATCCGGTCATACTGCTTTGTCTTCTGCTTCGTTTCCACCAGATGCTCTTTTGCATGTACCCGGATGACCGGCTCCTGAATCAGGTGAAACGATATCTCCTTCCGGATCTGATCCAGATCCCCAAACGGAAACAGGCCGTCAAACTCCAGCTTTCCAAACGCATAGTAGGTTGTCAGCATCGGATTGTACGGTGCCCGGCTGGTATTGCTGTATACATCGATCTCCCCCTCCTTATCACAGGCGCGGATCGCTTTAACCGCATGATAACCTGCCGTGCCGAATCCTACCACAGCATAGTTCATGTTTTTCCTCCTCTCAAATACCGAAAAAGCCACTGAAATCCAGTGACTTATCCGGTTATCTTTTTTCAGATTTTCAAGTCCTTTATTGTGCGCTCTGCTGTTCCAGCTTTGCTTTCACATTCTTATAACGGATCAGCATGATGATGATGGAAACCAGAATGAAGAGACCGATATACAGGTAATGCTTCGGCTTCAGACTGGAGAGGCTCACAAAGGAAGTAACAATGGTAACTGTCAGGCATACACAAAGAACTGCATGCAGTTTCTTTGGTTCTATATGCAATACAGACTTTTCATAAGCCTCCGGGAACAGACTCGGAAGTCTCCAGCATGCACAGATCGTAAACAGGCCGGTCAGCTTGCTGCAGCCGGTACCCATATTGGAAATATCGGTGGTATCCATGCCGGTTAAGATCGGGATCAGGCCCACAATAAAGAAGAAGAATAACAGCAGAACAGGTGTTCCGTTTTTATTTTCCTTTGCGCAGATTTCCGGAAGCCATCCATCCATGGCAGCTCTCTGAAGAGAACGGGTAGTCCAGGACAGGGTTCCGTTCAGGGTTGTTAACAGGGCGAACCATGCACCGCCGATAACAAAAAACAGATAAACCGGTGCAGGGAATACTTCTTTTGCTACAACCGAAATATTGACACCTGCTACCTTATCTAACGGAAGCACGCAGGCAGCTACAATGCCGACAAATGCATAAAAGATTGCAACGATCGCGGTGGAAAGGATCATGGCCTTCGGAATATTCTTTCCCGGATTCTCGATTTCTCCGCCATTCTCAGCCAGGAAGCTTGCGCCGCCACATGCAAAGGACAGAAGCGTTGCGCCCTGCAGGAAGTTTTTCAGGCCGTGAGGCATGATGTTGGATGCGGAAAATTCCAGTGCAGACCAGTCAACCTTCGGAAGACCGAATACGATATAAATGAACAGGGAAATCAGAAGCAGGGAAACCATCACCTTCTGAACCTTCGCAGAGGTTTTCAGACCGATCAGGTTTACGATCACTGCCGCAGTCAGGGCGCCAACCGCAACCACGGTCTGGTTTACTGACGGAAATATCACGCCAACATAGCTTGCAAAGCCGATTGCGAACGTGGATACCAACACCTGCTGCAAAATAAACATCAGAAGAAATACAAATGCGATCCTCGGCCCCAAAAGCTTCTTGGCGTACACATAGCTTCCGCCGGTCGCCGGCATACTGGAAGAAAGCGTAGCCATCGGGATCAGGCTGATCAGTGAGATGATCGCTGCAAGAAAATATCCGTACGGAGCGCCGTGTCCGGTCAGTCCGATTACGATTGCTGTCAGTACAAATACACCGGAACCTACGATCTGGCCAATACAAAAGCCCATGCAGTCCCAAAAATTCAGTTTTTTCGTTTCCATATGTTATACCCCTTTTCTCCAGTCTGATACAAACTGTACCAGCTTTTCCATACCCTCTTCGAGCGTTTTGCGCGGACAGCCAAAGTTGAACCGCAGAAAATGCTCTCCGTCTCCGCCATAGGAAGTACCGCCTCCCACTGCAATGCCATAATGATCCGCCAGAGTTTTCTGGATCTCATCGGAGGTCATTCCCAGTGCGCTGCAGTCCAGCCACATCAGATACGTTCCTTCCGGCTTCACCGGCTTGATCTCCGGCGCGTGCCCAGCAAGATAATGAATGATAAACTCTGCATTTTCTGTCAGATACGCATTCTGCTGGTCCACCCACTCATCACCATAGGTGTAGCAGGCCTCGATTGCCGCATTAGACAGGCAGTTCGGGCTCATAAGCCATGCTTCCCGAAGAGATGCCTCCTGTCTCTTTTTATATTCCGGATTCGGAATGATGCTGCAGGAAGAGTGCAGACCGGCCATATTAAAAGTCTTGCTGATCGCAGTATAAACGATCATCCTGTCATATACGTCTGCAAAGCAAGCTGCCGAAGTATACTGATTGCCATACAGGGTCACATCACCGTGGATCTCATCGGAGAACAGCCATACCGAATATTTTCTGCACAGCATGACCACCCGTTCCACCTCATCCCGCGTCCAGACACGTCCGACCGGGTTATGGGGATTGCAGAATATCATGGCTTTTACCCCACCGGCCAGCTTCTTTTCGAAATCTTCCCAGTTAATGCTGTAGCGTCCATCCTGATAGATCAGCGGACAGTCTACCTCTTTTCGCTCCTGGGTGCGGATCGCCACAAAAAACGGATCATACACCGGTGTAAAGACAAGCACCTGATCTCCCGGCTCTGTAAAGCCTCTGATTGAAAACCAGATGGATGTCACAACACCTTCTGACGGTGAAAATGCCTCCACCGGAAGATCCACATGATGACGGCGCTGATACCAGGCGCGGACTGTCTCATTGGTCCGTTTTCCGGTTGACGTATAACCAAACAGCGGATGTTCCAGACGCTTCTGAATTGCAGTCACGGCCTCCGGAAGTGTTCCGAAATCCGTATCTGCGATCCAGAAGGGGATCAGCCCGGTCGGAACGCCAAACTTAAACTGACGATCCCATTTAATGGAATCGGTATCCACACGATCCCAAACCTTATCAAAATCGTATTTCATTTTGTACCTCCACCCCTTAAAGGTTTTATGTTCCATTTTTCCGGAAAGCCGGGCCCTGGTTCTCTGAAAAAATATCACCTGTTTTAACGGCAGAATTCTTCGAAATAATGCTGATACGTCTCATAGATCCAGTCGCAATGCTGAAGCATGTAAAAGAATGCATATTCCGGATCATGGTCTTTGACTGCCTTCAGAATATTTCCATGCTGCTTTCGCATTTCTGCCTTGTAGGATTCCTGCCGCACCGGAACGATCAGCGGAAGCGCCGTGATCGCATTGGACGGCGGCACCGTTGCTTCCCAGATCTGCTTCATGAGCGGATTTCTCAGAATTTCCCACAGACAGCCGTGGAAAGACTGAAGACCGGTTCCCTTCCGGATCCGAATAGATGGCTCTGCCTGCTCGTCAATCTCAGAATCATGCTCGAATGCATATTCCAGCTGACGGATATCCTGCTCTGTTGCCATGATGGCCGCCTGCTTTGCGATAGAAGGCTCGATCACACGTCTGGCCAGCGTAGACTGTTCAAACAAATGCCAGTAGGTCTCTGCCTGATCCCGGAGTTCGCCCGGATCCAGAATGCTTTTCCAGTCCACCGCGACGATGCTGCCCTTTCCCTTCCGGGTTTCAATGATGCCGCTGTCACTGAGCATTTTCAAAGCCTGCCGGACTGTCACACGGCTGACTCCCATCAGCTCCATAAGCTCCTTCTCACTTGGGATCAGATCTCCCTTTTTGTATTCTCCGCTCCGCACAGAATCCTTAATGCGGTTAAACACCTGTTCATACAGTGGATTACTTGATAATTTGTTCACAATATTCTCCTTCTTCATCTCCTGTATGCTGTTCTTAGCATACAACATGTAATATAATAAGTCAAGTTGTTATTGGCATTTTTCTTGTTAATCCTCGATTTATTTCTGTTTTTTTGTTTCTTTTTACCATTAACGTTGTATTCGATGCGTTTTTTCTTTGTTTTTTCCGTCAATGCATAAGATTCTTAACCAACATGTATTAATACATGTTTTTCGGTATCGTTATTTTTTATAAATATATCGGTAAAAAACAAGAACGCAGCCGCAGACCTTGGTCAGTCTGTCCTGCGTTCCTGTATTCTCAGCGTTTTAATTTTTCACGTTCCTGGTCAATGAGACTTTTGGTGGCATCTGTCGACTTTCCAAGCACCTCAGCCAGAAGCTCCTGTGGGATCGTCGGTGCATAATAAAATCCCTGCTGGTATACGCAGCCAAACTTTTTCAGAATGTCAAGCTGACGCTGTGTTTCCACACCTTCCGCGATCAGGCGTTTTCCAAGCTTTTCGGATGCCCGGATCAGGCATTCCACGATCGGTTCCGATCTCGGATCACTTTCCAGCTGCCACATAAACATACGCTCAAACTTCAGCGTATCCACCGGAAGCTCCAGAATCTTGCTGATTCCGGAATAGCCGGAGCCAAAGTTATTCAGGATCAGTTCAACTCCAAGCTCCTTCAACTGCTGCATCACGATCTCCAGGATGATCGGATTCATAGTCAGCGCATATTCATCAATCTCGATCGCCAGCTTTCCGGATGGAATCTGGTATGTCTCGATCATGCGCCGGACCGTATCCACAAAATTCTCCTGAAGGATCAGCACCGGAGAAACTGCAATTGCAATGGACTCATACTCCACGCCCTTTTTCTCCAGTTCTGCAATTGCCTGTGCAACCCGTTCCAGGGCATAGTATTCCACGCTGCTGATCTGGCCGGTATCCTCCGCGATCGGTACAAACTCCGCACTTCCTACCATGCCGATGTCCTTTACAAACATACGCATATAATATTCTGCACGGACAAAACGTTTCTCTTCTGTGTTGTAGGTCGGACGGAAGCGAATCTCCAGTTCATGATTTTCCAGCGCTGTTCCGATATAACGGGCGATCGCCTGCTTGCGCAGATATGCTGCATGGAGTTTGGAATCATATACCGCATACTGGTTGCTTCCGCTTTCCGCTGCCTTGCTGACAGCCAGATCCAGATATTTTAACAGATCATCTGTATTTCCCGCATAACCGGGATAAGAGCAGACACCGATCTGACAGGAGCACATACAGTCTGTCCCGCCGATCTTCCAGCTCTGGGAGAAGCGGTTCAGGATTTCCTCAACAAGCCGTACAGCCTGTCCCTGCGTTCTGTTTCTCAGGATCGCAATAAATTCCACGCCGACATAACGGTAAACCGTGCAGCCTGTCTCTTCCCGAAGATATTTCAAAATTTCCTTCAACAATGCTTCACAGTAGGAAAAGCCGAACAGCTCATTCATGCGCTTGAAATTTTCGATATAAAACTTCAGGACCACGCCATGTCCGTCACCGGATAACGCACGCTCCAGCTGACGGCGGCAGACCATACGGTCACCGCTGACTTCATTTTCTTCTGTGTTGTCCACATCCGGAAGCGGTTCTGCACTCAGCCCGGTTCTCTTTTCTTCTGAAACATGCTCCGTTTCCTGTTTCTTCTTTCCAAATAATCCCACAATACGTTCCTCCTCTCAACTGTCTGTTTACTTGCACTGTTCTGCTGCCGTGTCACGGTCCAGCTGTGTCAGCTTCTCTACGATCTCCCTGCAGATTTCTTCCGGATTTTTGCCATCGGTGGCTACCGTAACATCTGCAGCTGCCTCATAAAGCGCGCGGCGTTTTTCCTGCAGTCCGGCAATAAAGTCCACGTTCATGTGATCATTCAGGATCGGGCGCTCGGTGCTGTCCTTGACACGATTGTAAACCGTTTCCGGCGTCGCAGTCAGAAGCACGACACGGCCATGCTTCTTCATGTGATCCTTATTATCTTCCCGGATCACCACACCGCCGCCGCAGGAAACAATGGTCTGCTTGCTCTTCTGAAGCTCGATCAGCGTGTTGCACTCCAGATTCCGGAAATACACCTCACCGTATTCCGCGAAAATTTCAGAAATAGACATTCCCTGCTTATCGACGATCAGCTGATCCATCTCTACATAGTTCATCTCCAGCTGACGCTTCAGCTCCTTGGCAATGGTGCTCTTTCCTGCGCCCATAAACCCGATCAGGAAAATATTGTAGTTGAACAGGGCCTTTGCCTGAATCTTTCGGCTGTTCTTCACAATGTATTTGAAGATATTCAGGATCTCCTCCTCAAATACATTATCTCCCAGCTTCTGCTTCAGGTTATCCTCCTGCTTTTTTTCCTGCTCCGGCTGCAGGATCGGGATACCATTCTGCTTCTTATAAGCAATGATCTCCTGAATGCATTCCATACGGTCTACCAGCTGCTTGATGATAATGTCATCACATACTCCGATTTTTTTGCGGATTTCCTCGATTCTGTCATCCATTCTGTTGTCCATTACACTTTCTCCTCTTCCGGTCCCAACCAGCGTACGTGTCACCGTGCTGCCTTCATTGTAGCATGTTCTGCTGATTCTGACTATATGATAATATCGTAGTAATACAGGCCCATAAACAGTAAGATTCCGGATATCCTGCCAGATACCCGGAATGTACTGTATGTTTTATGCAATTATATCAACAGTTTGCAAAACACGCAATAGTTTATCGCTTTAAAGTGTTAATTTTATGATATTTGCAATGCAGGCATGCCGGTCACTCTCTTATTTTTTTGACGGCAGAAATGTGATCACGATGCCGGAGCAGATCAGAACCGCCCCCACAACAAACTGCCATGTGATCACCTCATGAAGAAGCAGCACACCGAGCACCGCGGAAACCAGAGGCTGCAGCGGATAAAACATCGAGCAGGTGCTGGCGCTGAGCAGCTGCAGGCTCTTATTCCAGCAGGTATGCGCCACGGCAGTGCCAAACACCGCCACAAACAGACAGGAAAGAAGGGCAACTGCTGTCGGATGGCTCTGTGTCATAAATATATTTTCCAGAACAGCCGCCGGAATATTGAACAGCAGTGCAATGCACATGCCGTACAGAGCGATCTGCACCGGATCATAATAGCCGGAGATCTTGCGGATAGAAACCGATGCCGCAGACCACAGTATCACAGCACCGGCAGAAAGCAGGATTCCCAGCGGATTGATCTGCATGCTTCCATTGCCCAGTATAATGTAAACACCGATCAGGGACACCACAATGCTGAGCACATTTTTCCAGGTGATCTTTTCCTTCAGAAAGACTGCTGCCAGGATAGAGATCATAACCGGATTTAAGGAATTGATCAGGGATGCCAGAGATCCTGACAGAAGCGCGGTGCCTCCCAGCTGAAGAATGATCGCGGCAAAATAGCCGAGTCCGCCCAAAATCAGCAGATATAGCCAGTGCTCCTTCGCTATCTTCTTATGACCGCCCTTCCACTTCAAAATTCCGTACAGACAGACTACCGATACGAGGTAGCGACAGAACGACACCGTAACCGGCCCCATCACCGCGAGCGCATATTTGCTCACGACATAAATACTTCCCCAGCAAAAAAAGGTGATTAATAAATAAAGATATCCTGCATTGCGTTTCATGGTATGGTTCCTTCCTCTTTTTCCTTTGAATGTCATATAGCCGTTCAGCTCATAGCTGAACGGCTTTGTTGTTTTTTACTGTAATGATAAAATCTGAAAATTCTCTGCTTCTTTTCCAAGCTGGCAAACAAGTCTTCTCATATCGGACTGGTTTAAATTTCCATGCAACTGTATGGTCACCTGCTGCTCATTGCCCTGACTTTTTAATTCCATATGATCGATTGGGATCTCATTTAACCGGATCATATTCAGATACAGGTTCAGACTGCTTTTTTCCCGGTGATCGGTAAAGCTTACTGTAATCTGCTCATGAGAAACATGCTCATCCAGGCCGGCCTGCTTTAGAGCCTCAGCAATTACCTGCTCCTGCATTTCTGTCAGGATTCCGTACTGGTATCTGCGGCAGATACTCATCAGGTGACGAAGAAACATTTCATATTCTCTTTTCACGCTGACATCCACATCGCCTGTACGCTTTAAAATAATCTCATTCTCCCGGTCCGGCACAAACACATCAGAACCGTTTTCTGCCTTTGCAGCAGCCACATGTTCCGCACATGCCATTCGTTCTAAAAACAGCGGTTTGATCTGGGTATCCACGCTGTCAATCATCTTCCGCACTTCTTCTAATGTCATTCTTGACCTCCATTTCGCATTGGCACATTTTCCAATTCTACACCAAAGCACCCTGTTTTTTCAAGATTTTCTGGATATGTTCTATATTTACAGCACCATCCAGGGCCTGGCAGGCTGCAGCGACACCCGCCGCATGACCTGTTGCAAAACAGGTTCCCATAACACGGACGGCTGCAAAAGCAGCCTCGTCTGCAGATATCATTCTTCCTGCGCCATACAGGTTTCTGATATTTTCAGACTGCAGGGCACCCAGCGGAATATCAAAATAGCTGCCTTCCTTTACTTCCAGATAGGTTGCCATCTTATTGATATCCTTGTGGATCTCCGGCTTCCAGCCGCCGCGGGCCACACTGTTATCCCGTTTTCTTCTGGTAAGCACATCATCCACGGTGATCGTCTCTTTTCCAACCAGTTTTCTGGTCTCACGGAACCCGAGTGCCGGTCCTATCACAGCCAACTCTGCATGCTCCATACCCGGCATATAGGTTCTTAATGCCTGTACATAGCTTAGTACCTGCTTTCTGGTCTCGCGCTCCATTCTGGTAAGTGCCTCTGCGTTCAGTGCATCCGGGATAATGCTCGGAAGAAGAACTCCTACAATATTAGATCCTTCTTTTTTTAAGATAAAGCCCTTCTCCCTTGTGAGGTTGGGGATTCCGGCTTCTTTTGCCTTCACAACGGCACGCTCCACCGCAGCCGGAGACATATCGCAGCTGGTGTCCACGCCGCTTAAGCGAAACGGCATGGTTGCCGCCTGCGGGCATCCGTCATCGCCGCCCCATACCAGGTGTGCCCCGGCAAGGCGGGCAAGATTGGCGTCTCCGGATGCATCCACAAAGGCCTTCGCAGCTACCGTAAAGGTACCCTCATCATCCACACAGTGAATTGCCGTAATGGTTCCGTTTTCCGTATCTGCACCAATTACAGACGTATGCAGGAGGTAATCCACCCGTTCTTTCTCCAGCAGATTGTCCATGGCACATTTTAAATACTCAGGCTGAAAATTAATATTGCGGTTTCCGGTTGCAGAAATAACGTAGTCCACAGTCGGACCAAGTGCCTCCATCTCATTTAACACAAGCCGGCCGACTCCTTCTACAACCCGCACCGGATTTTCCCCACAGGTGTAAAACCCGCAGAAAGCGCTGACTCCGGAATTGGTAGCTTCACCGCCAAGATAAGCATTCCGCTCGATCAGAAGCGTTTTCGCTCCCGTCTTCGCAGCTCCAACTGCTGCAGATACTCCGGCAGTTCCTCCTCCAACAACGACTACGTCATACTGCTGCAAACGTTCCATAATCCTCTATACTCCTTTTTCTTAACCAATGATGAGTGTTCCCAGCGGATATGCAAAGAAGGTCAGCACAACCAGTGCCATCAGTGCAAAAATTCCGCCCCAGATAAACATGTCTTTGGTCGTGGTCCATCCGGAACCGATTGCTACGGTGTTGATGGTACTCTGACCTGCCGGTGTCATGTTGCTGACAGCAGCTGCAAAACCAACCATGCATACAACTGCGCCAACGCTTACTGCTCCTGCCGGAAGTGCAGTTAAAACAGACAGTGCTACTGCGCTTACTACGGTTGTGGTAACAATGTTGGAAGAGAAGTTTGTCTCAAGCAGTGCCCACAGCATAAAGAATAAGATCATGCCGGTAACCGGGAGTGCTGCAGTTAACGGAGACAGGGAAGCGGTCAGCCAGTCGCTGATTCCAATATCTGCGTTGGTTAAGCAGGAACCAAGCCAGGTTGCCGCACCGGTCATCAGGATACTGCCCCACAGGATTCCTTTGGTTACGCCTTCCTTAAAGTTTAAGATGCGCTCGCCATCTACTTTGGTGATAAAGAGAAGGATGCATCCTAATAACGGCGGCATTGCGGTAGACCAGCTGTTGATGGTCTTGTAAAGCTCCGGGAAGCTGCCCTTGATCAGGCTCGGGCCAACCCATAAGAATACGGTTAAACCTACTACAGAAAGAATAATTTTCTCTTTGGTATCTGCCTTCGGAACGGTTCCGCGCAGTCCCATTGCATTTTCCGGTTTGATCTCATGGATATCACCCGGACGGTAAATGAACTTAAACACCAGGATTAATAAGATGATCAGCAGAATGCCGGTCGGGATCCCCATTGCCATGTATTGGAACTGGTTGACATCATTTCCGGTGGCTGCGGTGTAATAACCGATTGCCATGGTCGGCCATACATGTCCGATTGCGGTCATACCGGAGGAAAGGCTGATGCAGAATGCCGTTCCCATCATGATCATATTTCCGGTTTTGCCGCCCTTCTTCACACCGAGTACCTGGAAGATATCCTCAAGGAAGGGCATAAATGCAACGAACAGAACAGACGGGGATACGAATAACCCCATGAAGGTAACTGCCGCAAACAGGAAACATACAAAATACCACGGTCCCTTTCTTGCAATCTTATTGGTAATAAAAGATACAGTACACCGTCTTACAAAATTTGTCTTGGAAAGCGGATATACCAGCATAAAGGTAAAGATCAGGAATGCTACGGTCGTATTGCCGAATGCGCCTGAAAAGGTTTTTGAAAAACCGAATGTCGGGATAAATCCAAGTGCCAGTAAGGTGATCATGCTCGGCCAGTCAATGGAAATGGTAATCCACATGAGCAGGGAACCGAAGAATACGCCAAGTACTCCGATTGCCTCGGAGGAAAGTCCTCCAAATGGCGGTACAAATCTTGACCCGATCATAATTGCCAGCGACAGGATCAAAAAGATTGTGTCTTTGCTGCTTTTGTTGTTCATAATGAAACCCCTTTCTCCTATTGGTGTTCTTTTGTTTTGTATTTCCTTGTAGCGTTATGATATAAAGTTTATTGACATTTGTAAAATATCATAATATTATCAAATCAATAAGTTTTTCCTATATCATTGGATTTTTTTAGAAACATTTTACAATTTTTTTATCCCTTACCGAGCAAAGGAGTTCGTTTCTCATGCAAATGCAACAATTACGCTATTTTCTTGAAATCGCCAAAGAGAAAAACATCTCTGCAGCTGCCAAGAACCTGTATCTTTCCCAGCCCTCCCTCTCCCAGCAGATCCGGAAACTGGAAGAGGAACTGGAGGTGCCGCTTCTCATCCGCCACTCCAAATCTGTTTCCCTGACAGATGCCGGAGAACAGTTTGCCCACCATGCCCGAAGAATCCTCGGCGGAGTCGACCAGCTCTCTGAACTCATGCACAAACAAAGCTTATTAGAGGCCGGAACCTTAAAGATCGGTCTGTTATGGATTGCCGGATACACAAACCTGCTTCAGATTTTAAGCGACTACCACCGCCTGTATCCGGGTCTGAATTATTCCTTCAGCGTAAACGGCAGCGCCCACTTACAGCAGATGCTTTTAGACCGCAAAATCCATGCCGCATTCATCATCGGCACGGAGGAGCAACTGGATCAGGAACCGGATCTTTACTCCTGCAAAATTCAGGAAGATTTTTACTCCGTAATCGTATCCCGGCGCAATCCACTGGCATCCAGAAAAAGCCTCTCTGTTCTGGATTTAAGGGACTCTCCCATCATCATGCCCTCTCCTGCTTCCGCACTGCGAAAAAGCCTGGACCGGATTTTTGAGGAAGCTGGCATCACACCGAATATTCTCTGCGAAACCAGCCAGTCCGATCTGGTTATCCAGCTGGCTGCTCATGATCTCGGAGTCGGTATTTCCTCCAAAAGCATCGCCACAAGCGCACAGGATGGCACATATGCCATCGTGCCCTTTGAGAGCCGCCTTCACCGCTCCATTTATTATGTAACGTTAAAAGAGCTTCTGGATTATCCATCCATCCGCTCTTTTACAAGGTATGTGAAACGTTATCAGTTGGAAAATAAAGCATTATGAATTACAGAAACTTACTCTGCGAAATATTTCTCCATTACTTCCTGTGCCGGCATCTCCTGACCGGTGTAAAGCCTAAAGGCCTCCGCACCCTGCCAGAGCAGCATGCCGATTCCCGGAATGGTCTTGCAGCCTGCTGCTGCCGCATCCTTTAACAGTTTGGTCTCTCTCGGGTTGTAAACAACATCGGAAACAACCAGATCCTTGCGGAATAAGCTGGTATCGGTAATGATGCTCTGATCGTCCATCGGCTTCATGCCCACACGGGTTGCATTGGTGAAAATATCACTGTCTGCAACTTCCTTGCGGAATGCTTCCTGGTCATCCAGATCAAACAGGTTGACGGTGCAGGCCGGAACATGCTTGCGGATTTTCTCTACCGTTGCCTCTGCATTGGCAAAGAAGGAGTCTTTTCTTGCGAAAATAGAGATTTCCCGCATGCCCTCCAGTGCTGCCGTGATCTCAATAGCAGTTGCTGCGCCGCCGGAACCGGCAATGGTCATCTTCTTTCCCGTGATCTCAAATCCGTTTTCACGGCAGTTTCTGACCCAGCCCATTCCATCAGTGTTATGGCCGATGAGCTTTCCATTTTCATTTACCACCGTGTTCACCGCACCAATCAGCTCAGCTGCCTTAGACAGCTCATCACAGCAGGCCAGAGCTGCCGTCTTACATGGCATGGTGATGTTAAAGCCCTTCACATTCAACAGGCGAAGCGCCTTTACTGCCTCTGCAGTCTCCTCTTCTTTGATGTCGTAAGCAAGGTAAGCGTAATCCAGTCCAAGCTTCTGAAAGCTGTAATTGTACATGGCCGGAGAACCGGAATGCCCCACCGGGCTTCCGATCAGGCAAAGCATTTGTGTATGTCCGCTAATTTCCATTGTCGTTTCCTCCTATCAGTAACATTTTGGGGTTTATTTTACTCGTTTTCTTTTCCTCTTGCAAGCAATTCTTACATAACCAGCACCAGTACCATAATAATGCAGAAGATACTGATCAGCGCCGAAATCGAATTGAGTGCACTGGACAGGCCGAAATCCTCGCCAAGCTCTGCCGTAAACGCCGGAACTGCGGAAGATATAGGGCTGAATACCAGAAATGCCAGGGCCTGACGGTATTCCAGTTCCAGAGGAAGCAGCCAGAAAAATGTCACGGCCAAAATAACTGCAATACTATACCGGATCAAAAGAATCCGTGCCATAACGCCAAACTGTTCCCGGCTTCCCGATAACTGAAAACCAACCCCAAGCATCAGCATGGCCAGAAATGGATTTGCATTTCCGACAATTCCGGCAAATGTTGTCACTGCATCCGGCAGACGGATCTGCAAAAGATTCAGGATCAGCATCAGGACATAAGTATCAAACGGAATAGAACAGAGCAGTGTCAACGCGATCTTTTTTACAGAAAAGCCTTTTCCCCCTCCCTTTATCATGGAAGCAATGCTGTAGGAACCGCCCAGACAGACAAAGGAATTTCCTGTATCAAACAGGCTGGTGGCCAGCATACCGGCCGGGCCAAGAAAGCTCTGTACAAATGGCATCGTAAAGGTTCCGATGTTATAACCGGTACTATTAAGGACCTCAAATGCCCTCTTTTCCCTGGAAGCTCTGAGATTCAGAAGATATAAAACCGTCATGTACAAAACGCCGCCCCCAAATCCCAGCAGGCACAGGCCCAGCAGAGATGGCTCTATCTTCATCCCGTTCATGTTGCTTATGATCGCTGCGGGCAGTGTTATTTTCAGCACGGTCTTTGACAGCACATAAAAATCATCTTTCTTAAAAAAACCGATCCGGCGCAGCACATGTCCCAGAATGATGATCAGAATAAAACAGGCTGCGCGCATCAGAATTGCTCCCATGGGGATTTTCTCCTTTTCGCCACATAGTTTTTTTATTTCACATATGCTTCTTATTGTGCATCAGTTCAGCCGGATTGGCAAGCGTTTATTTTCTGTTATTTATTCATATTCCGTTCACAAATCATTCAAAAACCTTTTACAGATTTAACATGATTTCTTCACGATTTCTCCCTATACTGTAACTATAAACAACAGAAACGAAAGAGTTGTTTATAAAACGCTTAAAAGATTTTTTTCATAATACTCGAGCTGATAACAAGAGTTATCAGCTCTCCTCCCTTTTTATAACAAATAAAGCAGGTGCTATTTCCCGGCACCTGCTTTCTTCGTTTTCTTCTCTATCTATTTTTCTTTTCTACCGTATACAGATATAAACCAAATAACCGGCATACATGGCAAGCATAGCCAGGCCTTCACCCCGGCTGATGCGCAGCTTGCTGCGGCAAAGCACCCAGGTCACAACGCTGGCCACAATAAGGCAGACCGTGTCAATCACCGAAAACGATGTTACCGCGATCGGATGGACTGCCGCAGAGGCCGCAAGCACCATCAGAACGTTAAAGATATTGGAGCCGATGACATTGCCCAGAGCCAGCCCATTCTCCCCTTTTCTGGATGCGACAACGGAGGTAACAAGCTCCGGCAGGGAAGTGCCAAGTGCCACAACGGTCAGACCTACAAGAGTCTGGGAAAGGCCGAAGGAAAGAGCAATATCTTTTGCGCTGTCTACAACCATGTTTCCGCCGCCGACAATGGCTGCCAGGCCGCCGACAATATAAATCACGCTGATAAGCGGAGACAATACTCTGATCTCCTCATCCTCCTCGATCCGGTTTGCCCGTGCATCACGAACCGTCAGCACAAGAAAGCCGACAAACAGCAGTAACAGAAAGACTGCTTCCGGTCTGCTGATAAAATGATCCCGGAAAATCATGAAAAACAAAACCAGGGCCACACCTACCGATGCGGCGTAATCCCACCGCAGCTGCACCGCAAAGGGACGGATGACACCGCAGCAGCCCAAAACTACCAGCAGGTTAAACAGATTGGAACCAATGACATTGCCCACCGCGATCTCATTGCTTCCGGCCAGAGAGGCCGTAGTGCTGACCGCCAGCTCCGGTGCGCTAGTTCCAAACGCCACAATGGTAAGTCCGATGATGATACTGGGCACCCTGAGCGCCCGCGCAATGGAGGAACTCGCCTCCACAAAATAATCTGCTCCCTTGATCAGAAGCACAAAGCCGACAACCAGCCAGACGTACATCATAATCTTTCCTCCTGCCCTGTCCCCAGGTTTTTGTATTCTTTCCTAAAGTGAAATACAGTATAGGTGGTTTTGATGTACTTGTCAAGGCGATGCCGGCTTTCTCCATGCACTTATCGAAAATCTATTTATTCCGTTTCTTCTCCGTTATCCTTCGGCACTCCGTCAAATTCTGTTACCTTTGCGTATTGTTTGTTTGATTCCATAGTGTCTGATTCCTCTTTTTTTCAGGTCTCATGACTGATTTTTTTTGCCTATATAACTATTTTTCATCTTTTATTTTCGGAAACTGCACATGGCCTGCCAGGAGCCACAGAGATAGAAGATTTGGATATGCCATCAGGCCATTCACCAGATCCGACATAAGCCAGACAAGCTCCAGACGGCAGATGCACCCCAGCCAGACCGACAGAAGATAAAGGATGGTATACAGATATTCCGTATTTACACCAGGACACAGGTACTCTGCAAGATAAGAAAACATCTGTCTTCCTATATAGTACCAGCCAACAATGGTGGCAAAAGCGAACGCAGCCATGCTGGCGGACACCAGAAATCCACCAAAACTGCCGAGAATTTTGGTAAAACAGAAGGAGGTAAGAGCAGCGCCATCCAGACCAGACTCCATTCCTGCGCACAAAATCACCAGAGCCGTCAGCGTGCAGATTACAATCGTATCAACAAACACCTCAAACATGGCCCACATTCCCTGTTCCTCCGGCGTGGTATCCTCTGCCGCGCCATGCAGCACCGCAAGCGTTCCAAGTCCCGCTTCGTTGGAAAACACCCCCCGGGCCAGGCCAAAACGCACACTTCGTGAAAACAGAAATCCGGCAATTCCACCGCCGGCCGCCCCTGGTGTCCAGGCTTCTTTTAAAATCTTCCCAAGCACCACCGGAATGCTGTGTCGGCACACCACCAGAACCCTCACGGAAAAGAAAAAATAAATTCCCGCAGACAGCGGAACAAACCAGGAAGTCATCCGGGAAATGCGCCGGATCCCTCCCCACACCACTGCAGCTGTCAGGGCTGTTACCAGAACTGCCGCAATTTCCTGCTTCATGCCGGCTTCATAGCAAAGCGTTTCACTGACCGCATTCGCCTGCACCATGCTTCCCATCCCCAGAGACGCCAGTACCGCAAACAGCGCATAAATCAGTCCCATGCTCCGGCAGCCCAGGCCCCGCTCCATAGACACCATGGGACCACACTGCCACATGCCATCTGGCCTGCGATAACGGTACTTCTGTCCCAGGCTGGTTTCCGCGTAAGCCGTGGCCATGCCGATGAGGGCTGAAATCCAGAGCCAAAACACGGCACCGGGGCCGCCGGCAGTCAGAGCCGTGGCCACGCCGACAATATTGCCTGTGCCAATGGTAGCAGCCAGCGCAGTGCAGGAGGTCTGGAATGAAGAAATCGAACCTTTTCCAAGACTTCCCACCGTCTTTTTCCACCAGTATGGTAGTTTCCGGATCTGAAATCCACCAGACTTCACGGTAAAGAACAGTCCTGTCCCCAGAAACAAAAGCATCGTCCACGGCCCCCAGACGATTTCGTGTAACAGCTGCAATGTCTGCTGCATGGTTATCTCCATACACCTGCTATTCATTCTAACTTATGCACAGAGTTCCTCGTAATTTCATGTGGGATGTGCTATAATCCAGCTATAGGAGGTATTCTTATGCCCGGATTTACCACACACTATATTTTAGGAATGAAGGCCTACAATGACCTTCCCAACAATCAGTTAAAGTACATCATTGCCAAATACCGCTGGCTCTACCAGCTGGGCCTGCAAGGGCCGGATATGTTTTTCTACAACATTCCCGTTCTGCGCCACCGGGACTACCGCAACGTTGGCTCCTACATGCATGAGCATCACATCCAGGACTTCTTTGTCTGCTACCTGCAGCATTTAAGCGAAGTGAAATCCCGTCAGCAAAGAGAAGAAGGTCTGGCCTACTTCTGTGGCTATTTAAATCACTACATCGGAGACTCCATCTGTCACCCTTATGTGTATGGACGCATCGGCTACGATGCCAAAGCTCCAAACAGCCAGGCCCATGGCCGCCACGCCTCCCTGGAGAATGACATTGATGCCATACTCCTGTGGAAATACAAGCACAAAAAACCATCCCAGTTTAACCAGGCAGCCACCATCTGCTTAAACGGTATGGAAACCCAGTTCATCTCCCGTTTCCTTGCCGACTGTATCAATGAGACGTATTATCCCATCACCTACAGCAATAACTTCCAGGTAACCCCTGCCATGATCCATCGTTCCATTCTGGCTCTGCGCTTCGGCTGCCGGACCCTGGCAGATCCAAAGGGATCCAAACGCAATAAGATTGCCTTTGTAGAGAAGCTGGTTCTGAAAAATCCGGTGGCATCCCAGAAGCTGGTCACTGACGAGATCAATAACCCACGGGAAGTCCTGAACATCGACCATGACATCTGGTGCAACCCCTGGGACTGCAGACTTGCCTCAAAAGCCTCCTTCCCTGACCTGTTCCGGCAATGCCTGCACAAGAGCAACAATGTCTACGCCATCATCAATTCCTATCTGACCGGCGAACTGCCAGATACCAAAGAAAACATGGACCGACTGCTGGATGAGCTTGGAAGCTACTCCTACCACAGCGGGCTTTTTGTCCCGGATTAATAATCTCCAAAATAGAAAAGCGCCGATATAGAATCATTTCGTTCTGTATCGGCGCTGCTTATTTTCGTCCAATAATTTCACGTAAATATCAGTTAATATTTCAGTTAAAATCTTGCATATTATTTTAATCTATCATATAATACTTATATAGATGAAAGGAGGTTTTCTTATGAATTTCGCATTTGCCAATATGACCGAAAAATTAATTCCCATTTCTGATTTCAGCCAGGGAAAAGCTGGCAAAATCTTTAATGATGTCGCACAGAATAACAGTGAATATATTGTTTTGAAAAACAACCAGCCTACTGCTGTCCTTATCTCTGTCAAAGAATATCAGGACACCCAGAAAAAGCTGGCCCGCCTTGAAAAATTTATGGAGGCCATTGAGAATATACGTCTGCTGAAGCTTGCCCAGTCCAGATCTTTAGATGACACCACTTCGTTTGAATCCTTTATAACGGAAGAGGGATTTTCCATGGAAGAATTAGAACAGCTCGCAGAAAGCGTAGAAATCGAATGAAAAGATGGAATATAAAAATTACCAAAGAGGCGAAAAAAGATTTTCAACAGCTCGACAATAGCCTGAAAAAGCAGGTAGCCGCCGGTATCATCAAAGTGGCCAGGGCCCCACTTCCCAGTCCACACGGCTATGGAAAGCCTCTCGGCAACAAAAACGGAAAAAATCTAACCGGTTTTTTCAAAATTAAATACAAAGGAATCGGCATCCGCATTGTATATACCCTTGTACTCGCCGATATCACTATGAATATCGTTGTAATTTCTGAGCGTGATGATAATTACTGCTATGACCTTGCGTTTAAGCTATATCAGAAATACGGAGATAAGCTTTTTGAAAATATTTTCTTTGATTTTTAATAGAAAAAACCAGGGATCCCTTATCGGATCACCTGGTTTCCATCTTTCATACAATAATGCTTTTCTACATTCAGTTCTTTCATCCACGCCTTGGTCTCCGGCGTTGTATACTTCCCATCCTCGTTATCCCACAGCCACTTTGGTGTCGGCCACAGGCAGATTTTCGGGCTGACTGCCTCGTAAAATTCCTTCGTCACGGCATGCTGTCCGTGGTGTGCCATCTGTACAATGTCGGCTTTCAGATCTTCCTTCGCCACCGTTTCCAGCACATGATTGCCGCCGTCCACCTGCAGATCACCGGTGAACAGAATGGTAACGCCGTTTACCAGCATCCGGTATACCATGCTGGCATCGTTTCCGTCCCGCTCGCCGACATGATCGTCATCCGGCTCGTAGCGGTCGTTTAACACGGTGATGCACACATCATCCACTAGGATCTCGTCACCCTTTTTCACCGGGCATGCCTCTCCTTTCGGAAGTCCGGCCAGTGCAGTGAGAATGGCGTCCGCAGTTCCCAGATCGCCAAGCTCATGCTTCTTGTACCAGTCCAGGGAAGCAAAATTATAGTAAATGTGATCGATGGTGATGCCGGTATCTTCCCCGTCAGCCTCACTCTGCAGGAGGTTTAAGAGCGCTCCCACATGATCGGTGTGGGCGTGGGTCAGAAACCATGCTGATACATGGCCGCCCCGTTTTTTGATCTGCTCCTTTAAGTAGTCAGCATCGTCCCACCAGCCGCCGTCCACCACGATCAGACCGCCTTTCTTTGTCTCCAGGAGGAACGACATCATCTGGGCCTTCGTCTGTCCGGCCAGCATGGTCAGCTCCGCTCCGCCGAGGATCGGCTCCGTCCGGGCCGCAATTTCCTTTTCTGTCTTTCCCTGGGCCTCCAGCTCTTTTGCCTTCTCGCCCTCTGTCACCAGCTCCACATTTTCATAAGCTCCGGTGCTTCCGGTCTGCTCTGTTTTGTGGGCAGATCCTGAAGCATCTGCGCCTTTTTTGTGAGCTGCCCGCTTAACCGCAAACACGCAGCCAAAGGTCAGAAGCAGCACCAGTAATACGCCCAGGATCACAAACCACATATTCCTGTGACGCCGGTAACTGCGGTACCTTCTGGATGCGGCACGGTCAATGGACATCTCCATCTGCCATCCGATTTTCCGGCTGCCGCTTCTTCTAAATCTATGTCTTCTGCCAAATCTTCTCATAAAATCCCCTTGCTTTTTCCGCATTGCGGTGCTATTATGTTCAATATAATTCAATTTTAAGTTTTTTTGAACAGGAGGCCGTTATGAAACATCACACTAACCCCACTACTGCCAGACAGACATCTCTGTTCCGGCAGATTGACTGGTTCACCACACTGGTTCCTTTCTTATGCATTCTGGCGCTCTGTGCCTGGTTTGTCGTAAGTCCTGAGAGCTCCACTAACACCATCAGCGCCATCCGCAATTTCCTGGGTGATGAGATGGGTAGCTATTACCTCATCATCGGACTTGGTGTCTTTGTCTGCTCCCTCTATATCGCGTTTTCCCGGTTTGGAAAAATTCGCCTGGGTGAAACGGATAAGCCACTTTACTCCGGCTTTCAGTGGGGCTCCATGATCTTCACTGCCGGCCTGGCTGCCGACATCCTGTTCTATTCCTGCTGTGAGTGGATCCTGTATGCTTCAGACCCGCACACGGCTGAGATGGGCACACTCCACGAATGGGCTGCCACATATCCCCTGTTTCACTGGGGACCGATCCCCTGGGGCTTTTATCTGGTGCTGTCCGCAGCCTTCGGCTTCATGCTTCATGTCCGCAAACGGACCAGACAGAAATATTCTGAGGCCTGCCGTCCGGTTCTTGGAAATAAAGTAGACGGTATTGCCGGAAAGCTTATTGACCTGATTGCGGTCTTTGCGCTTCTGGCAGGAACTGCCACCACGTTTTCCCTGGCAACACCGCTCCTGGCCGGCGCCATCAGCAGCGTAACCGGCATTCCGCAGAGCACCGGACTCACTCTGGTGATCCTGGTGATCGTCTGCGCAATCTATACCTTCAGTGTCTACTTCGGCATGAAGGGCGTGCAGCTTTCCGCTGCCACCTGTACCTGGCTGTTTTTCGGCCTGCTGGCCTATGTCTTTTTCTTCGGCGGCCAGACCCGCTTCATCATTGAAGAAGGCATAACCGCTCTGGGAAACATGACCCAGAACTTTATCGGCCTTGCCACCTGGACCGACTCCCTCCGGACCTCATCCTTCCCGCAGACCTGGACTATTTTCTACTGGGCTTACTGGATGGTCTGGTGTGTAGCTGTTCCGTTCTTCATCGGCTCCATCAGCAAAGGCCGTACCCTTCGCCAGGTCATCCTGGGCGGCTATGTGTTTGGCCTCTCCGGAACCTTTACTTCTTTCATTATTATGGGGAACTACGGTCTCGGCCTGCAGATGCACGGAAAGCTGGATGTGCTCTCCTCCTATGCCGCAGACGGGAACCTGTATCATGCCATCCTGGATATCCTGGGGCAGCTTCCGCTCTCCAAGGCCGTGCTCGTTCTTCTGGTGCTGTGCATGATCACCTTTTACTCCACATCCTTTGACTCCATCACCATGGTAGCCTCTACCTACACCTATAAGAAATTGCAGAGCGATGAGGAGCCGCACCGGAATGTGAAGCTGTTCTGGGCCATTTTCCTGATCCTGCTGCCGCTGGCACTGATCTTCTCGGAAAACTCCATGTCCAATCTGCAGACCGTATCCATCATCGCGGCCTTCCCGGTGGGGATCATCATGCTGCTGATTATCTCATCCTTCTTTAAAGATGCCGATGCATACCTGAAAGAGCAGGCAAATCCGCCGGAATAACTCCGGCGGATTTTCTTTTCCCTCACACAGATTTTTTCTCCACATTCTGTGTTTCTTGCACGATATAAATTGGCCGGTCCTTCAGCTCGCTGAACAGAATCGCGATATACTCTCCGATAATGCCCACGATCAGAAACAGGATCGCAAACATAAAGCAGTTTAAGATCACGATGGTAGCGTAGCCGCTGGGCGCACCCTGACGGGTGAACAGTGTGTAGATCATTACCGCCACCCCCAGCAGTCCCGCAAAAGCCCCGGCATAGATACCAAGCTTCAGCGGGAGATTGGAGAAGCACATGATCGTGTTCAGGGAAAAGGCCAGCAGTTTTTTGATACTGTACTTGCTCTCTCCCGCTACCCGGTCATGGGCCTCGTAGGTAATCGTCGTCTTCTGAAATCCAATGCTCTGCACATAGCCGCGCAAAAACCGCACCTTCTCCCGGTAGTTCTTCCGCAGCACCTCGGCTGCTTCCTTTGATATCGCGAAAAAATCCGATGCGTTAGGCTCAAATTTCACATCCGAAAGGGCATTGATAACCCGGTAAAATCCGGCAGAGGTGATGTTCTTGATCAGTCCGGCAGACTTGTTTTTTGTCCGCACCATGCTGATAACTCCGCATCCCTCCTCAAATTTCCGCACGATCTCCGGCAGACATTCCGGCGGATGCTGCAGGTCCGCATCCATACAGACGATACCATCTCCATCTGCGTAATCAATGCCTGCGATCATCGCTGCCTCATGACCAAAGTTGCGGGAGAAGGATACGACCTTGACCTTCTCATCCCGGGCTGCATACTCCCGCAGGATGGAAAGACTGTCATCCCGGCTTCCATCGTTGACAAACAACAGCTCATAATCCCATGGCAGAATCTCCAGGATCAGCTTTGTTGTCTCGTAAAACATAGGCAGTGCCTGTTCTTCGTTGTAGACCGATACGACTACCGATAATTTCTTTTCCATTATGCTTCCTCGTCAAATACCTGAATGTCTATTGTGGAATGGGCCGGTACCCGCTCTGCCTCCGGCGGCAGCTTCATGTAGTCGCCGTACACCCAGGTCAGAACCTCATGGGCGTACTTCGATGCCATCAGCGTCTCGCCCGCAAACTCGATGTCGGTAATCTCCTCGCACCACTCCTTCTGAATGGTCACATACAGGTAATCCGGCTGGTAATTGCTGTAATAGCGCAGACTGCTGCGGCCATGCTTGTCCTTCAGAGCTGCCGCATGCTGCATTTTGAAAATCAGCTTCATCGGAACCAGTTTTCCGACTGCGGAACCGCCGCCCACTGCCAGCTTGTGGAACAGACTGTATTTCGAGAAATCCAGATGATACCGGTGTCCCATGGCCAGAAGATAGATGCCCTTGTGGAGCAGCCGGGTAAAGCCTGCTGCCGCCTTGTTCTGCGGAAGCTCGTCGATGATGAACAGATCCACCCACAGATGGTTCAGCTTTCCCTCGTAATACTGTACCTCAGGTGAATCCTCATGACGGCGGCTGTTTTTGTAGATGACCCGGGCCGTAAAATCGAAGAAAGCCCTTCCACCCTGGAAATCCTCCGGCATCAGAAGCTCCATGGTATCCGGAAGCTCCCGTCTTACTACCTTTAAAAATGCCTCATAGTTGTTTCTCGTAAAGGCGATATCCGCGTCGTCATCCCACGGGATAAAGCCCTTGTGGCGGACCGCACCAAGTAAGGTGCCGCCGTCCAGCATATATTTAATCTTGTATTTTCTGCAGATCCGGTCAATCTCTTTTAAAATCTTCAGGTTGATCTCATGGACCTTTGTTAAATCGTACTGCATTGTCCGACCTCTTTTCCGGGTATTACTGGTTAATGGCTTCGCGGATCGTTGCTGCCATATAATCGATCATCTCATCGCTCATGCCCGGATAAACGCCTACCCAGAAGGTATCCTGCATGATGCGGTCGGTGTTGGTTAATTCACCCACCACACGGTAGCCGCTCTTCTTTGCACGCATCTGGTCAAAGCACGGATGCTTGGTCAGATTACCTGCAAACAGCATTCGGGTCTGTACGCCCTTCTTCTCCACGTACTGAACTACTGCGTTGCGGTCCACACCTTCCCTGCAGGTGATAAGGAAACCAAACCAGCTCGGTCTGGAGTTCTCGCACGGCTCCGGCAGGATCAGCTTGCCGGTGGTGTCAGCCAGCGCTGCTTTCAGCCGGTCGAAGTTATGACGTCTGCGCTCCACAAAGCCCGGGAACTTGTCAAGCTGCGCGCATCCGATGGATGCCTGCAGGTCGGTTGCCTTTAAGTTGTAGCCGAAATGGGAGTACACATATTTGTGATCGTAGCCCAGCGGAAGCTCGCCGTACTGGCGGTCGAAGCGGTGTCCGCACAGGTTGTCCCGGCCGGACGGGCAGACACAGTCGCGTCCCCAGTCACGGAAGGAGCGGATGATCTTGTTCAGCAGCGGGTTGTCGGTATAGACAGCTCCGCCCTCACCCATGGTCATGTGATGAGGCGGGTAGAAGCTGGAGGTTCCGATATCACCCACGGTGCCGGTAAACTTCTCCACGCCGTCAATGGTGTAGCGGCTTCCCAGGGCATCACAGTTGTCCTCGATCAGCCACAGGTTATGGCGGTCACAGAACTCCTTTACAGCCTTTAAGTCAAACGGGTTGCCCAGAGTATGGGCGATCATGACTGCCCTGGTCTTCTCAGAATAGGCCTCTTCCAGCTTCGTCACATCAATGTTGTACTGCGGAATGGTTACATCCACAAACACTGGAACCGCACCATACTGGATGGCCGGGGTTACAGTAGTCGGAAAGCCTGCTGCCACGGTAATGATCTCATCTCCCGGCTTCACCTGACGCTCCTTTAAAAGCGGAGAAGTCAGAGTCATGAAAGCCACCAGGTTTGCGGAGGAGCCGGAGTTTACCAGGGCGCAGTAGCGCACGCCCAGATACTCAGCCAGCTTCGCCTCAAACTCATCAGTATAGCGGCCGGAGGTCAGCCAGAACTCCAGAGCGCTGTCCACCAGATTCACCATCTCGGCTTCATCGTACACACGGGACGCATACGGAATGCGGTCGCCCGGCTTGTAAGGTTTCTTATTATCGATATGATAGGTTCTGCAGTAATCCGCTACCAGGTCAAGAATTTCCTGGCGTGCCTGCTCCTGTGTTTTTTCCATGTTATTACTCTCCTTTAATATTCTCCGATCTGCCGATCCATCACCTTCCGCATATCCTCACCGGCCAGGTACGCTTTCGACCAGACAATGGTCTTCCCGATGGCATCCTGAATGTGCCAGTGGGGCTTCCAGCCAAAGGTCTTCTTGAGCTTTGAGCAGTCCAGCTTTAAAAAGTTTGCCTCATGCGGACCTCCGTCATGGCGGTTTACCCAGGAAGCGCCCTCGCCCCAGAGATCGCAGAACAGGGTTACCAGCTCGCCAGTGGTCACACAGTCGCACTCATCCGGGCCCACGTTGTAATAGCCCTGGTATGCCAGATCCTCGTACTGCTTCTGGGCAATCTCCAGATAAGCAAACAGCGGCTCCAGCACATGCTGGAACGGACGGGTAGAATAGGGATTGCGCACCACGATCTCCCTGCCTGCCTCCATGGCCCGCACACAGTCCGGGATGATCCGGTCGTTGGCAAAATCACCGCCGCCGATCACATTTCCGGCCCTGGCAGTGGAAATGGCACAGTGTCCGTCCGCAAAGAAGGACTTCTGATAGCTGTGAGTCACCAGCTCGGAACAGGATTTGCTGTTGGAATACGGATCATAGCCATCCAGCGGATCGCACTCCCGGTATCCATACTCCCACTCCCGGTTCTCATACACCTTGTCGGTGGTCACATTCAAAAAGGACTTCACGGAAGGCGTCAGGCGCACGCACTCCAGCACATTCACCGTGCCCATCACATTGGTCTCATAGGTGTAGACCGGATCCTTGTAGGAATCCCGCACGATGGGCTGTGCAGCCAGATGCAGCACGATCTCCGGCTGTACCCGGTCAAAGACCTCTTTCAGATGCCCCAAATCCCGGATATCTCCGATCACACTGTCCATGGTATCCGCCAGCCCGGCAATCGAAAACAGGGCCGGGTCGGTCGGTGCCTCGGCCGCATAACCGGTCACCTGCGCACCGGCCAGTGTCAGGATCCGGCACAGCCAGGAGCCCTTAAAGCCGGTGTGACCGGTCACCAGAACGCGCTTTCCCTGATAAAAATCCCTGCATGTATTCAAATCATACTTCATTGTATTCTCTCCCTGCTGCTGCCGCTTGTTCCGACAGCCAGATATTTCAGCAAGCTTTCTTTATTCCTTCCAGATCTTCCATGGTGCGTTGCCGGACTGCCACAACGTCTCCAGAAGCTGCATCTCACGCTGCGTATCCATGCACTGCCAGAAACCATCGTGATAGAAGGACATGAGCTGTCCCTCTGCTGCCAGGCGGGTCATCGGCTCCTGTTCAAACACAGTGGTATCATCCTTCAGATAGGAGAAAACTTCCGGATTCAGCACCATGAAACCGCCGTTGATGATGGCGCCGTCAGATGCTGCCTTCTCTCGGAAGGAGCGGATTGTATTGTCCGGACCGATATCCAGCACGCCCTTCTGCTGGTCAATGCTGACGGTCGTGATGGTCGCGGTCTTTCCGTGAGACTTGTGGAACTCCACCAGTCCCTTTAAATCCACGTTGCACACACCGTCACCGTAGGTCAGCATAAACGGCTCATCGCCAATATAAGGCTGGATACGCTTTACACGACCGCCGGTCATAGTATTTAAACCGGTATCCACCAGCGTTACCTTCCACGGCTCCGCATAGTTGTTGTGAACCTCCATCCTGTTGTTAGCCAGGTCAAAGGTCACGTCGGAGGTATGCAGGAAATAATCTGCAAAGAACTCCTTTACCACATACTGCTTATAGCCCAGACAGATCACAAAATCATGGAATCCGAACTCGGAATAATATTTCATGATGTGCCACAGGATCGGACGTCCGCCAATCTCGATCATTGGCTTCGGCTTTAAATGGCTCTCTTCGCTGATCCGGGTTCCCAGACCGCCTGCCAGAATTACAACCTTCATCTTCTTTCCTCCGTATGTTTCATTGCATTTTAATCTGCAGTCATCTTCAGAAGCACGGCCAGCCGTGTCACACCGCGCTTTTCCAGCGCGTTCGGCACATAGAAATTGCTCTCAAACCGCAGGGTCACCGGCTGGTACGGATCTGTCTGGATCGTGCACTCCTCATTCTGCTCCGTAAAGTTAATGTACTTGGCTGGCTCACCGTCCACATACACGGTCAGCCACTGGTCATCCGTGAGATCCCGCGGATAGTTGAAGCTTAAATGAATTTCTCCTGTGCTTCCGGCCATCACCTGGACGGATGCCCTCTCATCTAACCAGCCATCATCATAAAAGCCGTAGATCGGGCGGCACTTAAACAGGGATGCCGCATGGGTGATATCCTGGAACCGGTTGTTCTCCGGATCCTCCTGGATCACCAGCATGTCATCGGTAATCAGACCAATGTCACGCAGATCCTTAATATGAACGACCCTCACACAGTCATCGCGGTTTAACCGGTCGAATACCCGGAAAAACTCCGCCTGGGTGAAATCATCCATCTCGAATTTGTCCCCTACAATGTAGATGGTCTTTCCAAAGATCCCGACACCGTACTGTCCGTAGGTTTCTTCTGCCAGAGCATTATAGTGCTCCTGGTCAGCCCAGTAATAAAGGTTTGGAAACAGGCCGCGGTAATAATGCTCCACCGGAAGCATGAACAGCACATAGAGCGTGAACAGGCTTAAGTACGGAAGTGCCTGGATCCAGCGCCCACGCTTTGCCATCTGCTCCGTCAGACTGCCGTACATCCAGGAAAGGAATAGCAGCGCTGCCGCCAGGGAAACATAGACCCAGCGCATCTCCACGCGGATGGTCACGCTGGAGCAGACGATACAGGCTCCGATAAATGCCACAAACAGGAATGCCTTCTGCAAGTACGGAACCATCTTCTTTCCCTTCCGGATCACACGGATCAGAAAGGCCAGCACCAGCATCGCGATCATCAGATCTGCCAGGGCAATGAGAATGATCACCCACAGCGGCGCTTCCCGGAAATTCTGTCCATTTAAGTGCTCCGGTCCTGCATTGATTCCGAAGATATAGGCAATCTGGCTTAACACAAAGTGCAGCACAGAGCTCACGGAAATGGTATCTACCACGTCGGTTCCGCCGGTCCCCGGAGGGGAGATGGTGCCGATAAAAACAAACCGCAGAAGCTGGATCAGGGCAAATCCAACAGTTGGAGCCGCCCAGAGCTTCCAGTTCCTTGACAGCCGAAAGATCAGGGAAAAGTAAAACAGCGGAAGCAGCACCATATAGCGCTCATGCACCAGGCAGACACAGAAATAAAGAACCACCGCCAGGTAAAACTTCCGGTTCGCAGCCGCCTCATCTGTTTCGCCCAGAAACTCCAGCAGGAAATACAGGATTCCCAGCGCCATCCACATGGCCATGGTCTCCATCAGCCCCAGCGCCTGGCCGATCTGGTAGTAGGACATACGGGACATCAGAAACATGACCGCACATAAAATTCCCACATACGCAGAATGGCTGAACCGTTTTGCCATGCGGTAAAGATTGTACGCAAGACAGGAGTTCAGCACAATGTTAAAGGGCACATACCAGTTTACATGGGTGCCGAAAAGTTTCATTTCTGTCCATGCCGCCAGATTGTAAAGGGCACGGAAACGTGTCCCGCCGCTGGTAAACACCGCCGCGAAGAACGGGTTATCGTTAAAGCAGAACCACTGATAGAGATCGTCCATGTAAAGACCCTTGATCTCCATGTGACGGTTGATCACAAACGTAAAGGCAGTCAGCAGGATCAGGACCAGGGCTTCCGTCTTCCAGACATCTGCCCGTTTCGTCCACCGGTATTGCATGGCCTCCGCCCTCTGCTTTCCGCTAAATTCCATCTTTTCCATAATTATACTCCAATTTTTTGTTGCAGTCCGGATGGCCCTGAAGCACGGCGCTTTCCTTTGCTGCGTTCCGGTCATTGCAGGCTCTTACGCGTTATCGTAAGCCGCATACGCTTTCCGGTAAAAGTGCATCAGTACCTTCACCACCGGCTTTGGCCAGATTTTCTCATACATAGCTGTCTCATCTGTCCCGCGGCGGTGATCCTGAATGCAGGCCTTTGTGGTAGCTCCGTCATGGATCCGGTAACGGATCAGCGGACGTTCCACGCAGATAAAACGGCCCGGCCGCGCCGCCAGCTTCCACATGGTATCCCAGTCCAGCGCAAATTTATAGGGCGAGTCAAACAGAGGCGTGCCGAGCGCCTCTTTATCATAAGTACAGGAAGGGCAGATGATCGGGTTGCCAAACACCAGCGCTGCCTTTTTCACAAAGGTCCGGTCTGCCAGTCCATGCAGGCGCAGCGGCAGACGCAGAAGCATCTTGATAAACTGGATCATGCCCGGTCTCTGCAGCTCTTCACCCTTTAAGATCGCGCAGTCTGTGGTGAACACCGTGGTGTCCGGGTATCGTTCCCAGCACCGCTGCACCCAGGCCGCGTAATCCCGGTGGTAGCAGTCATCCTGATGAGCAATGGTCACCAGGCGGGTATCCGCCTTTTCACAGGCAAAGTTCCAGTCATCCTGAATGTCACTTTTTCCGTCCCGCACGTACAGCGGAATGTCGTGGATCTTTGCCATAGCTTCCAGAAACGGACTTGGTGTAGAAGTACAGAGAATGATCTTTGATTTCACCGACTGGCGCTTCAGGGAATGGATGCAGGCATCCAGATAAGGCGAATCCTTATAGGCACAGATTGCAAAAGTATGACTCATCATATTCCTACTCCTCGAAGAAGGCCTCTTCCAGCATCAGGCACAGTGCATGATAAATCGGAAGATGCAGTTCCTGGATCTTAAAGGTCTCCGTCTCCGGAACGATGACAGCCACATCTGCCCGCTTTCCGAGCAGGCCGCCATCCTTTCCGGTCAGGCCGACGACGCTTAAGCCCTTTGCTTTCGCAACGGTCACTGCGTAATCCACATTTTTAGAGTTTCCGGAGGTGGATATCCCCAGGAATACATCATCCCTGTCCCCATATCCACAAACCTGCTGGGCAAAGATCATATCCGCGTCCACATCGTTGGCAAAGGCCGTGGAAAGTCCCGGATGTCCATCCAGTGCAATGGCCCGCAGGCTGCCCTGAAGACTGCGGGCCAGATCTGCCCCATGGCTTGTGTTTTCCATGGCCAGACCGTGCTGCAGTGCTTCGTCTAACGGGCGGCGCTTTCTAAAGCCCTTCATCAGTTCCCCGACAATATGCTCCGCGTCCGCGCAGCTTCCGCCGTTTCCGGCTACCAGAAGCTTTCCGCCTGTGCGGTAGCAGGTCTCCAGAACCTCATATGCCTTTAAAATATCCTCCCGGTTCTTCTCAAGAACCGGATAGCGTACAAACAGCTCCTCAAAGATTTCCTGCTGTTTCTCTGTTAATTTCATTGTATGCCTCCAGTAAATCGTCTGCGTACAGGTCATAGGGGAAGTCTCCCTTTTTCTTCTGTTCCTCATGGACTCCGGCACCATAGCCGGTTCCCACTAACACAGTACGGACTCCGTAATTGCGGCCCGCTTCCATATCGATCAGCTTGTCACCGATCATCCAGGAGGATGCCTTGTCAACCGCGAAATCCTGTTCTGCCATCTCGAACATGCCTGTTTCCGGTTTGCGGCAGTGGCACCGGACCTTGTATTTTCCGATCCCATGCTCCGGATGGTGCGGGCAGTAGTAAAACGCATCAATCTTCACTCCCTGTCCGGCCAGCAGTTCGTTCATATAACGATGCAGCTCTTTTACATCGTCCTCGGTATAATAGCCGCGGGCCACGCCTGCCTGATTGGTGACCACCACCAGCCTGTAGCCCTGGTCCTTAAAAGCCTTCAAGGCCTCCGGCACTCCCGGAAGGAGCACCAGATCTTCTTTCCGGTGCAGGTAATTGACCTCTTCATTCAATGTACCGTCCCGGTCCAGAAATATTACTTTTTCCATAAAATATCCTTATAATTTAAATTCGTAATCTCCGTTCGGCAGATGTACCTTCACCTCATTATAATTCCAGCGGTTTTCATCTGCGATCCAGGACTGGGCGCCGCGCAGCTCAAAGTTCCAGTCTGCCATCTGGCCGCCCATCTGCTCCATGCGGGCTGCCACCTTATGCTTGACATTGTACGGGCAGTACATCAGAAGATAACCGCCGCCGCCCGCGCCAAGCAGCTTGCCGCCCAAAGCCCCGGCCTTGATGGCCTCATCGTAAAGCTCATCGATCTGCGGGTTTGTGATTTTGCTGCTCATGCGTTTTTTGCTCTGCCAGCCATAATCCAGCAGTTTTCCGAAGCTGTGCAGATTTCCCTTTAACAGCTCATCCTTCATGGCATAGGCCAGAGCCTTCACCTCGCACATGGCATCAAAGGCATCCTTCTTCTCGTAGTTTTTCACCTGGTCCTTGATGATATTCGCAGACACATGGATATTGCCTGTGTAGCATAAGAGCAGGTTATACTGCAGCTCATGCAGAATGTCCTTCTTAATGCGCAGCGGGTTGACCACCACATTGTTGCGGCCATGGAATTCAATGAAATTGATGCCGCCGAAGGTAGCCGCATACTGATCCTGATAACCGCCGTCAATCTTTAAATCTTCACGCTCAACCTGGTAAGCCAGGTCAGCCAGGCGGTATGCATCCATCTCTACGCCTTTCCAGCGCGCCATAGCCGTCAGCAGGGAAACCATAACGGTAGATGAGGTTCCAAGGCCGGAACCGGCCGGCGCGTCACACTGTAAATAAACCTCACAGCCCTGGTTGATATCCATGGCCTTTAAAGCAGCGGTGACCAGATCCAGCCGTCCGTCGTAGACAAAATTTTCCTTCGCGTTATATTTGACTGTCATGTCAAAGTCCAGAGAGTGTACGATAATCTGATCATCCTCTCTCGGAACGATGGAACAGTACGCATACTTGTTGATGGTGCTGCCGATGATGGCGCCGCCCTGCTCCACACAGAAGGGTGCCACATCCGTACCGCCGCCGCCAAAGCTGACGCGAAGCGGTGCCCGTCCCCTGATTACCATACCACTACTCCTCTCTCTACATCCTCAATAAACTGATAATAAGCCTCCGGAATACCAATATCAATGAAGTAACCATCATTTACAAAACCGCCTAACGGACGGCCCTCAGACAGCCACTTCGGGATCATCTCATTTTCCAGGGAAACCTTTCCTGCCGGGATTTCGTCAAGCAGGGCGCGCTTCATCAGATACACGCCGCCGTTGATGGTGCCCGGCTTCGCCTGGGCAGTTTTTTCGTTAAAACCGGTCAGGCGGCCATTTGTCAGAACCGCTGCCCCGTACCGGGAAATATCCGGCACCTCCCGGAGCACCAGTGCCATATCCAGATCAGACTCCTGCTGCATGGTCACCAGGCGGCTGTAGTCAATCTGATAAAAGGTGTCCGCGTTCAGGACAAAAAAGCTGTCCTCCGTGACAAATCTGCCGGCATTTTTGATGGCTCCGGCTGTGCCGAGAAGTTCTTCCTCGTAAGCATAATGAACCGTGATGGGAGTTCCGTCCGGTGCGGCAAAGCCGCTTCCGTCCCCGAAATACTCCTCCACCATGGAACCCTTGTAGCCCACGGCAAAGATGATATCTGTGATGCCATGGCGGGAAAGCTCATGCACCACATACTCCATAAATGGCTTCTCTCCGATCAGGGCCATAGGCTTCGGGCGGTCGCTTACCACGCTCCGGAGCCGGGTTCCCAGACCACCGGCCAGTAAAATTGCCTGCATTGTATATTCTCCTTAGCTATCTCTTAAAATCGTTCTCAATGACCTTCCATGCCGCATCCATGCTGAAATGGGTGCGGATGTAGCTCTGGGTCTTCTCGCAGAGTGCCCTGCAGCCCTCCGGGCTCTGATACAGTCTGGTCACGGTCTCGGCAAATGCCTCCGGCTCGTCTTCTACCAGAAGAACATCCTCTACCTGCGGAATTCCCTCCGCTCCAATGGAGGTGGTGACGATCGGGGCACCGTTGTAGATGGCTTCTACCACCTTGCCCTTTACACCTGCACCATAACGCAGCGGAACCACCACCACACGACAGGTGGCATAAAGCTCACTCAGCTCTTCCTCAGATACAAAGCCCTTGATGATGATGCCGTTGTCCGGCTGCTGCAGCGCCCTGATCTCATCGGTCACCTTGGAACCGACTACGATAAATTCCGGCGGAACCTGGCCTGCTGCCTCCATCTTCTGACGGATGCGCGGATAAATATCCTTTGCAAACCAGAGCACCGCATCTGCATTCGGCGGATGCGCAAAGCCGCCGACAAACAGAAGTCCGTTGCGCTTCGCAAAGTCCTCCTGAATGTCAGACTTAAACTCATCAAAAACATATGCTGTAATATCCTTGACGTTGATGGTCGGATCGATCTCATGGATCGCATCGCGCTCAATATAAGACGGATAGTAGGAGACTGCCGCCTTGCTCATCAGCGTAAACTCAATGGACTTCCAGTATTCCGCATCCTCGCGGATCTTCGGATCCTTCGTGATCTGGTACTCGCGGCTCTCCCGCAGCCAGTGCAGATCGTGTCCGTAGTAGATCACCTTGATATCAGTATTGTCTAAAATGTAATCAATGTATTTGGAGGCAATGTGCGGGCGGTTTAAGTATGCCACCGCAATGTCATCGCCATGGTCACGCAACCAGTCCCAGATCTTGACCTGGTATTCCGGTCCGTATAAGACCTCAATGCCCATCTGCTCCAGCTCGCTGGTGTAGGGCTCCTCGTTCATGAAGTTATCGCCAAGGAATTTTACTACATAGCCCTTCTTTAAAAACATTTTTAAATACTGGTACGTAGTCTTAGATCCCGCATCCTTGTCATAAGTCGGCACATAATGGTCCACCACCAGGATGATCGGCTTGCCCATGCTGCGCTCTCTTGCCCGGAACGGATCCGGATTGCCGTCGTTCTCGCACTGCTTTGCGAACTCATCGGCCCACTTTTCCTTCAGCTTCCTGCTGTTTGCCACCTGATAGCGTTTTAAGCCGGTTCCCTGTACATCGGTGCCGTTGGAAACGCCCTCGAAGTGGATGACCTTGGACTTCGGCTGATATACTACGCGGTAGCCCGCTTTTCTGACCTCGAAAGCCAGGTCGGAATCCTCACAGTAGGCCGGCGCAAAGCGGGTATCAAAGCCGCCGATCTGATTCCATAATTCATTGGATAGTAAAATAGCCGCTCCGGAAATGTAGTCCACATCCTTGACATAGTTGTATTCCGGCTTGTCCGGGTTGTCCAGACGTCCATAGTTCCAGCCGGAGCCGTCGCTCCAGATGATACCGCCTGCCTCCTGCAGCCGTCCGTCCGGGTACACCAGCTTGGAACCTACCATGCCGATGGACGGGTCCGACTCAATGAGCTGGACCAGGGAAGACAGCCAGTTCTCCGTCACCTGGGTGTCGTTATTTAAGAACATCACATATTTGCCGCGGGCATGGCGTGCTGCATTATTGCAGTTGCGCAGAAAGCCCTGATTTGTACTGTTTCTGCAGATCACAAGTCCTTCCGCATACTCGGAAAGATGCTCTGTCGCATCTGTGGATACGTCATCCGCAATAATGACCTCATAAGAAACATCCTTCGTGTGCTCTAAAATAGAAAGCAGGCACGCATAGGTATAGTGGATCTGGTTGTATACCGGAATAATGATGGAAACCGTCGGGTTCTCCACCTGTTCAAATTTCAGGCGTCCATGCTCCCGGTAGATCTCACCAATGTTGAAATCGCCGTCCCGTAAATTTCTTCCCTCCGGTGTGGAGTAAAGCTTCATGGAACGAAGCGGATGCAGCATATATTCCTTCTTATAATGAAGCTTTTTCCGCTCCACAGACCCCTTCGGATACTTCTGGTTGAATTTGTCGCCCAGCTTCCTGCGGATCTTAAAGAGGATAGCCTCATGTTTGTTTAAGTAATTTAAGGTCTTTGCCATCTCCCCGATCTCATGCTCATGGTTGTGGATGATGGCTTCCAGGTTGGTGACATGATTGTTGGTCAGACGCTGCACCTCGGTGATCTTGCGGATGGTCACGTCCTTTTCCCGGCTGTGGATCTTCATCTGCTCGATGCGCTCTCTCGCTCTTGCAAGGTCGCTTTCGGTCTGGCGGATGTCACGCACAGTGCGGGAATATACCATATAATTGCCCAGATACAGTTCCTGGTTTTCGCCGTGTACATAGCTCTGGAAGTTTTCTTCCATCCTGCGGTACACCTCAGCCATCTCCGGCGTGATGCCGAAGTAACCCAGGATCTGATCTAAGGTCAGCTGCTTTAACACACTGCTGTATTGCTCATAGAAGTAATAGAGAATACGGTATTTCACAAAATGCTCCGGAACCGGGAATAAAAATACCCACTCATAATCCAGACAGTAAATGCCCTCCCGGGTCATCAGCATGTTTTCAAACAATGCGTCGATGTTGGAAACCTCGCAGGCCGTATCGGAAAGCAGCAGCTTCTGCTCCTCCTCCGTCAGGTCTGCGCCAAACACCTCATCAAACTCTTCCGTACGGTTAAACGCACTGCGGCACTCCGGACTGATATCGTAAATCTGGTTCATAACAATCTGCAGCACATCCAGCGGAAGCTGTCCGCCCTCTAACTGCTCGCCAAGCTTCTCCGCGCAGGTTTCTCCCACCAGATACGGAAAGAATACGGAATTGCGGTGCTCGGCAAACTTCGGTTCTGCCACCTTTAAGGTACGGTGCTGCTTTGTCAGCTTCTCATATTTTTCTTTGAAGGAAGCAATGTGAGCGCTGCCGTCCAGACTCAGCGCCGCTTTTTCAACATAACGCTCTTTATTTCCTGTTTCCGCACCGGCTACATTCCGCTCGCAGATGCAGGTCTTGATCTGGAACTCTTCTCGTCTTGTCTTATTATATTTCATAAAGATCCGCTCATCTTCCTTCTGAAGCTGTTTCGGATCTGCGCTCCAGAATACCAGATAGGAGTTAGCGTACAGGTCAAAAAGGCCTGCCTCGCAGACCGTGTCAAACTTCTCCCCCTGCTCCATCAGGTGATACGGCGGATAATCGTAAGCTGGCGTTACACGGGTTAAATCACCCTTCTTTGGCAGATATGCATCGGAATAGATGCTGACCGGAGTCTTATAGTCCGGCATCGGATAATAGAATTTCAATGCACCGCTCTCATCGGCCATGCTCTGGGTTTCCCTGTCCCCGCAAAGCAGCTCCGTCAGCTGACGTTTGGTCAGTGCATTTTCTTCCTCCACTGTTCCCGCAAAATATTTCATGCCAAGGGCATTGGCTGAAGCCACGATCAGAATTCCCTCCGGCTTTAACAGGGACTTTGCCTCATGAATGTGTTTCTCATAGGGAGCTGTCAGAGTTCCCGCAAAGATCACATAGTCATACTTTTTACTTTCCGCACAGGCCTCTGCCGCATAACCGGCCAGACTGTCCTTTCGGTAATAAATATTTGCTGCGCCCGGATAGCGCTGGCGCACCGTTTCCAAAGCACTTTCCGTGTCATCCAGCACCGTCACTGCGCGCACGCTGGAGCGAAAAAGCCCGGTCAGCGCACCGTAATCGGCTCCCACCTGCAGGACCTCTGCCTCCGGTTCAAAGTCATACCACTCAAGCAGCAGCTCACGCTGGGAAGAGAGTGCATACAACAGATCCAGCCTGTGGTTGTCCTTCAGGATGGACCGGATATCTCCGCGATGCTCTAAGAGGAGCGCCTGTATCTCATCATCGATCTTTCTCATGCTCAAAAAACCTCTTTCTTATGTTCACGTTCGTTGTTCGCCATGTTTGTGTTCCGATCAAACCAGTTTCCGTCTCACGCATTCCCGGTTTCCGTGTTCACGGCTCCCGCCGGTTTCAGCACCGTCTCCACCTCAGACTCCATATCATAAACACCCACGGTATTCTTATTGGAAATAACCGTGATGTTCGCCACATCATACAGACGGTGGTACACAGTATGCTCGCCCTGTTCAAAGCCGGTGCAGCTCATGGAAAGCAGATACTCGCCGCCCTGAAGGGTCATCTTCTGGCGGAAGTTCACCTCGTACTCGTCACCGTTTTTGACCGGACGGATCTCCGCCCCCTCAAACATGGTGTTGGTACCGGTTAAGTCCGCGCCCTTCTTATCTTTAATGGTGTAGGTAAAGATCGGGGCCTGGATGCTGTCATGGAAACGGATCTTCTCTTTGATGGTAAAATACTCACCCTTTAACAACAGGTTCGTTAAGTTGCCCCGCTCATCAAACATGCCAAGATCATAGATCTCCGCCTTGCCGTTGCCATACTCGGTACGGTTCGGGTTAATGGTGATCTTGTCCTTCATAAGACCGCTGTGGACCAGCTTTGCCTCAGCATGTTCTGCCGGAGCAGTATTTTTTATACTGTCTTCTTCATCCATCCCACCGGAGAAATCATTCATCTCCAGCAGCTCCTCTTCCAGATCATCCATCTGGTTGGCCAGGATTTTCTTGTACAGATCCACCATCTTGCCCGGCGCTCCCTCAGCCACATAATGACCCTTGTTTAAAAGCACCACCCGGTCACAGTATTTGATGACACTGCCCATATCGTGGGTAACCATAAGAATGGTGGTTCCGTTCTTCCGGATCTCCTCCATGCGGCGGTAGCACTTAGACTGGAAGAACACGTCTCCCACAGAAAGGGCCTCATCCACAATGAGGATTTCCGGCTCCACATTGATTGACAATGCAAAAGCCAGCCGTACAAACATACCGCTGGAATAGGTTTTCACCGGCTGGTAAACAAAGTCTCCGATATCCGCAAATTCCAGGATATCCGGAAGCTTCTCGTCCATCTGTTTTTTGGAAAAGCCCATCATGGTTCCGTTCATGTAAATATTCTCAATGCCGGTGTAATCCATGTTGAAGCCCGCTCCCAGCTCCAGAAGCGCCGAGATAACTCCGCTCACCCGGACCTGTCCGCTTGTCGGGGTCAGCACTCCGGTGATGATCTTTAATATCGTTGATTTTCCGGAACCGTTGGTTCCGATGATGCCTACCGTCTCACCCTTCTTTACATTGAATGAAATATCACTCAGTGCAAAGAAGTCCTTATGGTAGTTTTTATGGGTTAAGCTGAGAGACTCCTTCAGCCGGTCAATCGGCTTGTCATACAGCTTATATATCTTGCTCACATCCTGTACCTGGATCGCGTATTCGTTATTTGAAGACATAGGATTCCTTTCATCCGTCCTTTTGACCCGAAAACCGCCCACAAACGGGGCATTTTATTGTTTTTCCGGCCCTGCTGGCCGCAATACGGGTAATTTACCACGACAGTATACCATTAAATTTCATCAGGTGCAAGGCACGTGAGGGTGCACACCATAATTTTCATAAAATCGTCAGAATTAAACGAGAAGACGGCGGTTGGGCACCGCCGTCTTCTCACTTAAAATTTCAGTTTGTTTAATAATATCATTTACAGATGCAGCACGCGGTCGCGGATTTCCTGCGTCCGTCCCTGGTTCCAGAACTGGGTTCCGATATAGCCGCAGGTACGGCGTGCAACAGACATCTTATCCTGGTCACGGTTGCCGCAGTTCGGGCACTCCCAGATCAGCTTACCTGCCTCATCCTCGACGATTTTGATCTCACCGTCGTAGCCGCAGCACTCGCAGTAATCGCTCTTGGTATTCAGCTCTGCATACATGATGTTCTCATAGATGAACTTCATGACAGACAGGACTGCCGGGATATTCTGCTGCATGTTCGGTACTTCCACATAGCTGATCGCACCGCCCGGAGACAGCTTCTGGAAATCGGACTCAAATTTCAGCTTGCTGAAGGCATCGATTTCCTCACTGACATGAACATGATAGCTGTTGGTGATGTAGTTCTTATCGGTTACGCCCGGAATAATACCGAAACGTTTCTGTAAGCATTTCGCGAACTTATAGGTGGTGGACTCCATCGGGGTTCCGTATACGGAGTAGCTGATGTTCTCGGCCTCTTTCCACTCCCTGCACTTGTCGTTCATCTTCTGCATAACAGCCAGGGCAAACGGCTTTGCAGACGGATCTGTATGGGACTTGCCGGTCATGCGTACGCACATCTCATGCAGACCGCAGTAGCCCAGAGAGATGGTGGAATAGCCGTTAAACAAAAGCTTGTCGATGGTCTCACCCTTTTTCAGTCTTGCCAGGGCACCGTTCTGCCACAGGATCGGGGCTACATCGGAGATGGTTCCAAGCAGACGCTCATGACGGCAGCGCAGCGCGCGGTGGCAGAGCTCCAGGCGCTCCTCAAAAATCTCCCAGAAGCGGTCCATATCACCTTCCGAAGAGCAGGCTACATCCACCAGGTTGATGGTGACAACACCCTGATTGAAACGTCCGTAGAACTTGTGGCTTCCGTCTGCGTTTCTCTGGGAATCCTCCACAGTCAGGAAAGAACGGCAGCCCATACAGGTATATACGTTTCCGCCCTTTAATTCCTTCATGATCTTTGCGGAAATATAATCCGGAACCATACGCTTTGCAGTACACTTTGCAGCCAGCTCCGTCAGATACCAGTATTTGGAATCCTCTGTAATATTATCTTCATCCAGAACGTAGATCAGCTTCGGGAAGGCCGGAGTGATCCAGACACCCTTTTCATTTTTTACACCCTGCATTCTCTGGATCAGAACCTCTTCGATAATCATAGCCAGATCATCACGGGTGCGTCCCTCCGGGACCTCGTCCAGATACATGAACATGGTCACAAACGGTGCCTGTCCGTTACAGGTCATCAGAGTGATCAGCTGATACTGGATCGTCTGGATACCGCTCTTGACCTCCTCACGCAGTCTGCGTTCTACTACACGGTTGATGATGGTCTCATCCAGAGCCTCTCCGCACTCCTTGCGCTCCTCGATCACGTTTTTGCGCAGCTTCTGGCGGCTAATATCCACAAACGGTGCCAGATGAGCCAGGGAGAAGGACTGTCCGCCGTACTGGTTGCTGGCCACCTGCGCCACGATCTGGGTGGTAACATTGCAGGCAGTAAAGAAGCTGTGCGGCTTCTCGATCATGGTCTCACTGATAACTGTACCGTTCTGGAGCATATCTTCCAGATTGATCAGGTCGCAGTTATGCTCCTTCTGCGCAAAATAATCGGTATCGTGGAAATGGATGATACCGGCCTCATGCGCGCGCACAATCTCTTCCGGAAGCAGGACACGGCGGCTTAAGTCCTTGCTGACCTCGCCGGCCATGTAATCACGCTGGGTAGAGTTGATGACCGGATTCTTATTGGAGTTTTCCTGCTTTACTTCCTCATTCAGATGCTCGATCAGAGCAAGAATGCCATTGTCCGTGGTATTGGACTTTCTGGTCAGCTCTCTCTTATAACGGTAACGCACATATTTCTGTGCCACCTCATAACCGCGCATCTCCATGATGCCGGTCTCTACCATATCCTGAATATCTTCTACATTTACCGCATGCGTAGCCTCTTCCACCTGCTTAGCGATCATATCTGCCACTGCATTGATCTGATATTCATTCAGCTGATGAAGATGATCCACACTGGCATTTGCCTTTGTGATCGCATTCACGATTTTAGAGACATCAAAAGAAACTTCCTTGCCGTTTCTCTTGATGACATTTGTCTTAACATCCGTAGTCATGCCTAAACCCCTCTCAAATATACTATATCTTGTATTTTTATCATTTATAAACAACTATATATCGTAGCAGAGACTATGATACTACAAATACAGGGAAAATGGAAGTGGCAATTTCACGAATATTTCATGGAATATTTGGTTGAATATTTATTTTACATAAGGTATGATTAGACAGGTCCGGTTTGCCAAAATACGGATATTTCCGCAGAGTTCCTTGCTTTTCACTCGAACCGGCAAACGGAAAAAGAACACGGGAGGTTTGCACATTGCTAAATAAATGGAAACAAACGATATCAAAATTTGTATGTTTTGTCCTAACATGCCAGTTGTTCATTCTGACAGTCTGGGCAAAACCGGACTGGCCCTCCGATACCGGCATCATGGCTGAGGCAGGCATTGTCATGGATATGGATTCCGGTGCCATTCTGTATGGTCAGAATATCCACCTGACCTACCCGCCGGCCAGTATCACCAAAATCCTCACAGCACTCATCGTCCTGGAAAATTGCAATCTGGATGATACTGTAACATTTTCTACAACGGCTGTCAACCAGGTTGAGGCCGACAGCGGAAATAAAATCAGCGTCGTGGCAGGTGACCAGCTGTCCGTAGAAGACTGTCTCTACTCCATGCTGCTAGTATCCTGCAACCAGGCCGCCAATGCTCTGGCCGAGCATACGGCAGGCAGTATTTCTGCCTTTGTGGACATGATGAATGAAAAGCTGGCGGAGCTTGGATGTCAGGAAAGCCACTTCGAAAACCCATCCGGCTTAAACGGCGATAATCAGTATGTTTCCGCTTACGATATGGCCCTGATCGCCCAGGCTGCCTACGACAATGAAACCCTGGTAGAGATCAGCTCTGCCACCACCCATAGGATCGCGCCGACCACCCAGAACCCGGATGGCTTCACCATCCGCGGAGAGCACCGGCTCTGCGTGACCGAGGATCCCAGCAGCCCGTATTACTATCCGGAGGCAATCGCCGGAAAAACCGGGTATCTGATCAAGGCCGGGAACACGCTGGTCACCTACGCCGTCAAGGATAACCGCCGTCTGGTATCCGTTATCCTGAAAGGTCAGCCAAGACAGTATTTTGTAGACGGAAAGGCACTTCTGGAATTCGGCTTCCGGTCTTTCCAGAACTATACCATTGCAGATTACGAGAGCCGGTATGTCACCGGTGACGAGACCATCAGCCTTGATAAGGGTTCCTTCCGGGCATCAGACCTGATGATCGACCCGGACAGCGTTGTTACGCTGCCAAATGGCGCCTCCTTTGAGGATGCTGACATTTCCCTCGGTGCCCTGCCGGAAATCAGCCCCGAAAACGCGGTAGCGCTCCTCACCTACAGCTACAACGACCGGGTAGTGGGAACTGCCTATCTGCTAGCGAAAGATGGTGTCACCATCGACAGCGATGATTCTGCTGCAGATGCCCCGTCTTCCACGGATATTTCGACTCCGTCTGAACCGTCAGCCGGTGCTGACACAGACACCCCCCGTCCTGCCCGCAGCAATTTTTCCCTGGCAGGGGTTCTGGTCACAATCCTCATAGTTCTGCTCGTTCTTGCAGTGATCAGTCTGATCAGCTGGCTTATCTATTCGAAAAAGAAAGAAGCCAGGGCACTTGCCGAGCGCCGCGAACGCCGCAGACAGAGACTTCAGCGCTCTGGTGACGAAGAAGAGTTTGAGCGTCTTCTGTCTGAATACAAAAACAAAACCAGAAAGAAATAACCCGGATCTGGCAGGTTTTACCACAGATCGCAATCAAATAAGCCCATGAAAACTGTTTCGTTGTTTTCATGGGCTTTTCTGATACTTTTCTAATGCTCTTCTGACATAAGCGCTTACTTTCTGACACGCTTACCACCCCAGGCTGACCGGTTCTCCGCCTCCCGCTGTAATTGTTTTGGAGGCAGCAGATGCTGTGCCCTGTCCGGTCTCCGGATCCTGTTCTGCATCCTGGTCACCTGCCGCAGTCTGCTCTGCATCCTGCCTGTCTTCCGCATTCTGTCCATCTGCCGCAGTCTGCTCTGCATCCTGCCTGTCTTGTGCATTCTGTCCATCTGCTGCAGTCTGCTCTGTCTGCTCGCTGTCCGCTGTCTCTGTCGTTCTTCCATAGTTCAGCGCTGCGTACAGGTCCAGCATGCCGTTGCTGCTGAGCTTTCCATTCAGGGTCGGAAGCTTCCTTGCTGTTTCCAGAAGAACCTTCCGGATATCGGAAAGCTGCAGATCCGTGCGATAGGAATACAGCATTGCCGCCGCACCGGTCACCATGGGGGCCGACATGGAGGTGCCGGTCATGAAGCCGTATCCGCTATCTGCGATGGTGCTGACGATATAAGTACCCGGTGCTGCGATATCCACACTCTTTGCCCCATAATTGGAGCTCTCTGCCAGATTTCCGTCAAACATCAGGTTCGCTGCCGAAATCACATTATCCAGGTCGAAGGATGATGGATAATCCGGTTTCTGATCCGTATCCTCCCCGATTCCTTTTGCATTTCCGTTTCCGGCCGATACCACAAACAGCATTTTGGAATCCTGCATCACCTTCTCCAGCTCCGGATAATACTCCGTGGTGCCAAAACTGAGATTGCAGATGGAGGCTCCATTGGCTTCCGCATAGCGGATGGCCTCGATGATAGCCTTTTCCTCTCCCACACCGTACCGGGTTCCAAGTGCCTTGAGCACCATAATCTTAACATAGTTGTTGTCCGTGATACCTGCAATACCGCCATTTCCGCGGGCCGCAGCGATGGTGCCTGCCGCATGGGTGCCATGGTCATCCTCTCTGCCCTTGCAGAGTTCGTTGTTTCCATCAAAAAAGTTCCAGCCGTGAACATCATCTATATAACCGTTCCCGTCATTGTCAATGCCATCTCCCGGAATCTCGTCTTCGTTGGTCCAGATTGCATTTTTCAGATCCGGATGACTGATATCAATTCCGGTATCAATCACTGCAACGACCACGTGACGGTGTTCCTCCGTGCTGGAGTCGTAAAGGTTCCACGCTGGCAGAATGTTAATATCTACACCTCTTCGCGCCCGTATCTCCTTAATACGGTAAGCATCCGGTCCGGCTACCGGAGCTGGCATGCCAAAATAATTTGCCAGATCAATGTAGTTTGCCAGCTTCGGATTACTGTCGCGGAAGCGGTTTGTGATCTCACTGTACTGCAGCTCCGCATCATTTTTCAGTCCCCACTGGTATCTGGAATAGCTGTCTGAAGCAGAAAGGTTTATCACCCCCGGCCCATATACATCCGCATGGAAGGTATAACGGGCACCAGGCATTGCCGATGCGGCAATGTGAAGACCTGCTCCGCAGAACAACGCCATCAGAGCAGTAACCGCCTGCTGTTTCCATTTCATTTTCATAATCACTTCCTCCGTTCACCGCAACCGTGCGAGCACGCTTTCGGTTCTCTTGCACTCGCTACATTATAGCATATCTGCCAGCACTTTAGTTTGAACTTTGTGTGAAATTCCAAAAATCCACACAACAGAAAAACCCGTGGAGAAAATCTCCACGGGTCATCTTACGTTTGGACACAGTAGGCGCACCAGGCGCATCTACATTATATAAAAATTTCGATTAATTTCTGATCAGTGATTACTCAACGATAGAAACAACACGGCCTGAACCTACGGTTCTACCACCCTCACGGATAGCGAAACGAAGACCCTGCTCCATAGCTACCGGATGGATCAGCTCAACGGTCATCTCTACGTTATCACCAGGCATGCACATCTCGGTTCCTTCCGGGAGCTCGCAAACGCCGGTTACGTCAGTTGTTCTGAAGTAGAACTGCGGACGATAGTTGTTGAAGAACGGGGTATGACGACCACCCTCGTCTTTGGTCAGAACGTAAACCTGTGCGGTAAACTTGTTGTGGCACTTTACGGATGCCGGCTTACACAGAACCTGTCCACGCTCGATCTCAGTTCTCTGGATACCACGAAGCAGAGCACCGATGTTATCACCAGCCTGAGCCTCATCCAGTAACTTACGGAACATCTCGATACCGGTAACAACGGTCTTCTTGGTCTCCTCGTGGATACCAACGATCTCAACCTCATCGTTCAGATGAAGAACACCACGCTCTACACGGCCGGTAGCAACAGTACCACGACCGGTAATGGTGAATACATCCTCTACAGGCATCAGGAACGGCTTATCAGTCTCACGCTGCGGATCCGGGATCCAGCTGTCAACTGCGTCCATCAGCTCCATGATCTTGTCGCCCCACTCACCGTGCGGATCCTCAAGAGCCTTCAGAGCGGAACCCTGAATGATCGGGGTGTCATCGCCCGGGAACTCGTACTCGTTCAGCAGCTCACGGATCTCCATGTCTACTAACTCAAGCAGCTCCGGATCGTCAACCATATCACATTTGTTCATGAATACAACGATGTACGGTACGCCTACCTGACGGGAAAGCAGGATGTGCTCTCTGGTCTGAGCCATAACACCATCGGTTGCTGCTACTACAAGGATAGCGCCATCCATCTGAGCTGCACCGGTGATCATGTTCTTAACGTAGTCAGCATGTCCTGGGCAGTCAACGTGTGCATAGTGTCTGTGCTCAGTCTCATACTCAACGTGTGCGGTAGAAATGGTGATACCACGCTCTCTCTCCTCCGGAGCCTTATCGATGTTCTCGAAATCGGTAGCGGTGTTACCAGCAACTCTCTCAGCCAGAACTTTGGTGATTGCTGCGGTCAGAGTGGTTTTACCATGGTCAACGTGGCCGATGGTACCAATGTTACAATGCGGTTTGGTTCTTTCAAACTTTGCTTTTGCCATTTTATAACGTCCTCCTTGATTTGCCCGCCTAGTACGGGCGATTGATTATATGGTTAGGCTGTTCTTTATTATATGCTATTTACGCAATATTTTCAAGCCTTTTCTCTACTCCGGCCAGCCGCTCCGCGGCATGTTTTCTGATAAAAACAACCGCGGAGCTTCTGCTTCGGAAATTAGATTACTTTATTTCTTATGCTCGTTGATAACCTTCTCCTGTACGGACTTCGGAACCGGCTCGTACTTCTCGAAGAACATGGAGTAGTTACCACGTCCCTGAGTCTTGGAACGAAGGTCGGTAGAGTAACCGAACATCTCGGAAAGCGGAACGTATGCTTTTACGATCTTACCGCCGCCTAAGTCATCCATACCCTCGATACGGCCACGACGGGAGTTGATATCACCGATAACATCACCCATGTACTCCTCTGGCATGGTAACCTCAACCTTCATGATCGGCTCAAGCAGGATAGCACCTGCCTTCTGCATAGCCTCCTTGAACGCCATGGAACCGGCGATCTTGAATGCCATCTCGTTAGAGTCGACCTCATGGTAAGAACCATCGTATACAGTAGCTTTTACACCGAGTACCGGGAATCCGGCAAGGATACCGGACTTAGCAGCCTCTTCGATACCAGCGCCAACTGCCGGGATGTACTCTTTCGGGATAGCACCGCCGACAACGGTAGACTCGAACTTGAAGGTTTCTTCTGCGTTCGCATCCATCGGCTCGAAGTGAACTTTACAGTGACCGTACTGACCACGACCACCAGACTGCTTCGCATATTTGCTGTCTACGTCTACGGCTTTGGTGAAGGTCTCTTTGTAAGCAACCTGCGGAGCACCAACGTTTGCTTCTACGTTGAACTCTCTCAGAAGACGGTCTACGATGATCTCCAGATGTAACTCACCCATACCGGAGATGATGGTCTGGCCAGTCTCCTGGTTGGTGGATGCACGGAAGGTCGGATCCTCCTCTGCAAGTTTCGCAAGTGCCTCACTCATCTTGCCCTGACCAGCTTTGGTCTTCGGCTCGATTGCGATATCGATAACC
>ERZ773216.233-NODE-233-length-78688-cov-7.670380_pt1 | contig 78688 bp, 87 predicted proteins | sample MGYA00511259_ERZ773216 | MGnify/ENA primary metagenome ERZ773216 (study PRJEB29015, sample SAMEA2737764) | human gut metagenome | biome: human gut; feature: human-associated habitat; material: faeces | place: China | collected 2012 ... | reverse complement strand
TTTTTAATTTGACATAATTAACTGCACTAACAAAAATTGCACCAATTAATGAAGGAATCCCACACAAGGATAAAATCTGATAAAGTGTCATATGTTTTTTCCTCGACTTTCTCTGTTTTTTGGTATAAAAAAAGACCTCTAAGGTCTTGAACGTATCTCCATATTGATTTTTCCTTTCTATTCATCTTCTTTTGCGGCAAATGTAACATTGAATGGTAGCCAATCGCCTTTCACGCAAGTAGTGAAAGAGCCAGCTCCATATCTTGACATTCCGCATACGCCGTCCGCGCCTATAGCCAACTGCCAGCGGTTAGCTCCTGAACCTTGGCAGACAAAATATAGCGCAGAATCAGGTCGATAGCCTTTCGGCAATGTAAACATATGAATTGAATCATATCCGCTTGATATATTATAAGAGGGTGTAAGACAGCCTTTTACGCTTACCATTCCCGCTATTTTTTTTGCATATACAATTCCTTCTTCATCTGTTGCTCCGAATTTCCTGAAATTGCTATAGTCAGCTATAATTTCATTCCATTTAGCGCCTGTAACGCTAATCTTTCCATCATCTATCGATAAGGTCGTCGAATCACTACTAATTGATGCTCCGTTTTTTCCATACAGTGACGCTTGCTCGTTCTGCATATTCAATACAGCATTAGGAACGAAAGAACTTTCAATCGTTCCCTCTTCTTCATTAATTGAATCTAATTCATCTGATGTTGACGCTTCCATTCGTATTCCACGTTCGTTATTTATTAATTTAAATCGTTCGTATAAGTCGTTGCCGTTAACATCTAGCGAATGATGAATTGTATCAATCTCAAAAATTCCAGTAGCTTTGATATTCTCAGCAAAGAGCTTAGATACATCAATCTGCTTTGCTGTTACTGTTCCTGTCGCTATCTTTCCTCCGTCAATAATAGTCGTATCGTTATTGTAGCACCAATTTTTAATCGAATTATTTTCAACCAAATCAGATATACTTTTGATTTTCGCTGAGTAGTCAGTTGCTTTTCTTCCTTTTTCAAGTTGAGCCTTGTATACGTTAAGGATTCGGATGTTACCGTTGAAAAATATTACAAGGTCGTTTTGTGTAGCTCTGAATGTGATTTCTACCTTAGTCCATTTGCCTTTTGCCAATTCTTGCGATATTCCTTCAATTTTAACTTCTCCAACTGCACTGTAAATCATAGCTAACGCATATACAGAAAAGGTATAATATTGGTCTACTTCCAATATTGAAGGAATAGTTAATTTAAATCCTTTAGTCGCCGATTCAGGCGCAGAAAAACAGCCACATTTTCCTTCTTCTCCGTCTCTGTCAGGCAACGCTATAATGCTCTCTGTAAAATTCATAAGTCCTCTCTTTCATTAATAAAGAAGAGCGCATTGACGCTCTTCTTTGACTTACTAATTTTCTTCTGTTTCTTCCATTGGCTCTTCACCTTCTGCATCTTCTTCTGTATCGAACCAACTTTCTACTTCTGCAAGGTCTTTTTCTGTCAGCACGTTTTTTTCGTAGTACTTCAATGCGTATTGCATAACCTTGTATTCATCTTCCCCTGCTTCTTTCATTGAAGTTAGTGTTTTCATAACAAAGGCTTTTAATATAAATTTTGCCATTTTCCTTTCTCCTTTCTACTCAGCTTCACTTGCTGATGCAACTATAGCATTGCTAAGCTCTTTAAATTTATTGTCAATGTAGCTTTTAGTGTCGGCCACATAAGTCACCTGCATTTCTGCATCCTGGTCGTTCCATATAGTTGTATTTGGTTTGTTTGTATGCAATGCAAGGATTTTTTGAACCTCTTCGGAACTTAGTTCGGTGACTATAGGCTCCTTAAGTAGTCCTACAACAGTAATAGGGTTATCTCTTAAATATGTCTTTAATGCATCTACTGTATATTCGGTCAAATATTTTTTTGAAATTTTGATATACAATCCCGCTACGTCAACAAATATACCATTCTTATCATATGTTCCAGGATTCCCAACTTCCTTAGTTATTCCTTTTAGTTTATTAGATTTAATATTTATTTTGTTTGCTCGAAAAAGCCATTTGGATTCTTTCCTTAGAAAGCCGTAGGTGTTGGTATTTGCATACCAAGTTACATAATCCGAATTATCATTTAATTCTTCTTCTAGTAATCTTTGTATCAACTGCCCTGTTCCATCGGCTCTGACAATCAACTCGTCTCGAACATCGTCAATTCCGTTTAACTCGCAAGTGGGCTGCACTGTCTGAATTTCTTTATACGGCTCATATTCAGTAATTGTATCGCCCAGCACAAGCATAGGATATATAGTTGTGCTTACTGTTACTCCTTCAGGAATTCTTAGTTCTGTATATCTTTTTTTGAAATTTTCCTTTACGTTTGTGAAAGTATTTTTTGTTTCTCCATATCTCATTCCAGCAAATGACACTTCATAACAGCAATTTGAAGGCAATCCAAATATTTTTAGTGTGTATTGTTCGTCAATATGTCTTGCGAACAACTTTGCTGATAGTTGATTAGTAATTAAGTTGTAACGGCTCGTAGTTGTAGCCTTTCCTTTTATTGTAAGCGAGCCATCAGCATTCTTTGTATAGGTAACCCCATTGATTAATTGCTCTTTTCCATAGCTGTTATTTTCGAAAATTGAGTATAAATTTTTCCCCTGAATAGTAACAGTAGGATTTTCAACGCTTACTATCCCTTGCGGATAATCAGGATTAGGGCTTGGCTGTCCGCCTGTGTATTCTTCCCAATCTACTGCTGTTGAGCTTTCGGCTACAATCGGATATATGACTTCGTTGTATGTTTTATTTAAAGTAAATCCTGTGTTTCGGATTCCCGTAATTTTAATTCCCTCTGGATATTTTTCTCCTGTTACATTAATAACCTGTCCGTTCCCTGATGCTATAATTGTTTGTCCTTGAAAAATTGCACAATCTTTTATGTAGTAGCTTTTTCCTACTTCTAATGTAATTATTGGCGTTTTATTTTCCAAGTCTGAATAATAGTCACCCTTCAACCATATATTGCCTGCTTGTCCTGTTGCTGTTCCTGTTTTTTTAAAACTGCCGTCTCCGTTAGGCGTGTATGTTACTCCATCACCTGTTCCACCTTTTGCATCTTTCAAATTCAAAAGCTGTATGCCCTTAGTCGTCTTTTGTTCAGTCCTGCCAAACAAATGCAATTCCTGTATATTCATATCTGACGAATCAGTTAGATTAATTTCTGTTTCCAACTCTGTTGGCTTAATCAAAGTTGCATTTTCAACTTTGCCGAATTCTTCGGGAATGCTTGCTAATACTTCCAATCCCTTCTGGCTAATTTCTTCTTTCTTTGCATCTGCTACATTAACTATAGCTTCCTTTAATTCACCAGCGTTTTTTGTAATATCGTCATTTACTTTGTTTAATTCAGTCTTTTTTGTTTCTGTTAGGTCGCTAATTTCTTTCTTTGAATTTGTCGTCAGATTGCCGATTTCTGTAAGGCTCTCTCTCTTTGTCTGTTCAAATTCTGTAACTGCTGAATTGATGTTGTTTTCTGCTTCCTTGGCATTGCTTTCGCTTGTTCCTGCCTTGACTGCTGCATCTTTCGCTTCTTTTGCTGATACACTAGCATTGTCGGCTGAACCTTTAGCATTAGATGCTGACTGTGAAGCGTTGGAAGCTGATTCGCTGGCATTAGATGCGGATGTATTAGCAGATTCGGCATTGTTCTCGGTCTGTGTAGCGTATTCCTTGTTTTTCTCTGTTAGTCCTTCTACTGTACGCCTATTGGCATCTGTCGCATCCATATACTCTTTGGATTTTTCAGTATTTTCAATTGTTTCTTTTAAATAATCCTTGTTTTTTTCGACTGTTTCTTTTGCTTCTTTTAACTGTTCTTCTACAAAACTTCTAAAGCTAGGCTCTTCGTCAGGTGATACATAGTCGCCAGGCTTAGCTCTGTCAAGAAGTCCAAATTTAATCAACTTTGTTGTTGTTTCGCTGTTTTCGTCAATGTATTTAATATAGGCTATGATGTTGTCTTTTGAAGTAAGCAAAGAATCTGGAATCTGAACCATACTGTCTGTTATTCTCTTGTTGATTGTTCCATTGGTAGAATGTTCATTAGAGAATTGAACCTCTACGTCATCTGGAATATCATAGAATTTAATGAGCTGTCCTGTATCGTATCTATAGATTCTTGCGTTGGCTCTGTCGTCATCCAAACCAAACTCTATATGATATACATTATCAATCTTTTTATTAATCTTCATCTTTTTCTCCTATTCTATTATTTCAATCGTGTAATCATCGTTAATCAATGTAAGGCTATCATCCAACAGATTTGTAGTTCCAACCTGTCCTATAGTAACGCTTTTAGTTGCTATCAGATTTTCGACAACTGCCAACTGCTGATATAATCGGCTGATTGCTTTTTCTGTCGGACTTTGTTGTTCGGCAGTTTCGCTTGTCTCTCCATATGAATAGATTCTTGACGTTAATCCGCCATCAAATTCGATATTCATTCCCATTATTGGAAGAATAATGCCTGTACCATCCAATGTGATTACTGTTACCATATCACCAATATCTAAGCGAAAATCACCCAAAAACGATACCGATGCAGGATAGTAGCTCAATCCTTTAAGGCTATTATATAAGCTGTCTAGCGTATCTTGCGTATGCATAAAGCAAGAAATTGTAACGCCTGTAGCCCCATTGCCCGATTTTAATACTAAATCGTTATCGACAGTACATTTAATATAGCCTAGGTTAAAAATCTCATTAGACACGCTTATATCTTCTAAGCTTCTATCGGCTGTAATCTGATAGTCTCTACTGCGATAATCCCTGAACACGACTTTTCCTGTTCTGTCAACAGTAACAAATCTGCCATAGTAACTAGCTATGATTGCCAGCGTTTCTTTGTATGTGTAGCCTTCAAACGGATTACAGTATGTAATGGTCGTCCCATCGTCGCTTTCAACTCTTTTATTGATTACCATATGCCCAGGAATCTCAATAGGAACGCCCGTCATAGTCTGAATTTCCTTAACAACATCTGCTATATCGCAAGGATATGATAGTAGCGATGAATAGTTACCATTCAGCCTTGCCATTCTGTCTAATGCCGTAAAGGTCATCTTTCCAGCCTGCACAGTAGGTTTTTGTGCCTTAAAATATCCCATTGGAACATATTCGATAGTTGTATCATCAATATAAATTCCTAAACTTAACAAAAATTCTTTATTGTAGATTACGCTCGTAGGCTCTTCCATATTAACTGTAACCTGCGTTGCTATCGCTGTACCTAACTGCATTTTTTCTGTATCATTGTTAGCACTGGATGTTATATCAATCGAATAGAATCCATCTGTAATCTCTGTCTTGTCAGATAGAGTTATCTTAGCTCCGAATCGCCTGCCATCTGCATTCAATGCATTAATACATTCTGTTGATACATTTGTATACATATCTCTTCCTTTCTACTGTTCAATCAAATCAACCGCAACGCCTACATATCGTGGAAGCCCTGTAGCCATACTATACAACGGATATGTTGGCGAATTAGCATACATTTTATATTTTGACCCTTGATACTCAACTGTAAAAAAAGCGTCCGATATAGCCTTGTTAAGCAGATTTTTTTGTTCAATTGTGAGAACTGGATATTTAATTTTCAATTTTAATTTGGTAGTTACAATATCACCTGTCATTTTTCCTGAAGATGTACGACCTGTATTTTTGCTCCAAATTTTTTCTTGCGATTCTTCAATTCCGTTCAAGGCTGGTTCTAAGTCGAAAGCCTTGCTTCCTGTATTAATCTTTAATGTTACTGCCATTTCATTTCCTTTCGCAAAAAAGCCCCATTCTTATGTAAGAATAGGGCATCTGCCTGTTGCTATTGTTCTGTTGTTAACATCTTTTACGACGTAATCTGTTATTTCTTTTCCTCCAACGTATACATTAAGAATTGGGGAATTACCGCTTCCGCTATTTCCCATTGCAGCAGTTACAGCAGAATATACGCCTGCTGAAATACCTGATACAATCTGGTCATTATTCGCTACGGCTGTTTTTCCATTACTGAAAGTTCCAACCATTTCATTATGGTTGGCATAAAATAGCCCATCTTCGCCGTCAGGGAATCCACCCAGCTTAAAGCTCTTGATATGGTTAACATCAAAGCCAAAAGTCTTGCCACCAAAAAGAGTTTTTCCTGCCACTTTGATTGCAGGAACTTTAATGGAGATTTTATTGATGTTATCAATAATGTACTTATTCAACCAAGCAATAACTGTATTAATGGCTTTTTTAAAATCTTTTTTGATTTCTTCAATCTTATTTTCAGCCTTGATTTTGAAAGATACTTCTTTATTTTTCCATTTTGCTGCTCTATCTTTCCACCATTTGTTAATATCGTTAACTTTCTGTTTTGCGTTCAACTTTAAGCTGTTAGCCTTATCTCTCCATCCAGCGGTTTTGTTGTTCCACCACTCTCTAATGTCACTAGCTTTTTGTTTTGCACTCAATCTTAAATTGTTAACCTTGTCGCTCCAATCTGCTGAAACTTCTTTCCATTTAGCTCTGATTTGGTCGCGTGTAGTTTCAATCTTAGATTTCAGCTTTGCTTCTGCTTCCAGTGCCTTGTCCTTAATTGCATTCCAACCTGATTTGATGCCGTCCCACAAATCTTTAGCCTTTGTTCCTAAATAAAGAGAGACTTCAAGAATTAATCCGCCGATTCCCTTGACTGCTGTTACGATTGCTTTCCAAATTTCCTTTGCAACCTTAACCCAATCAGTCGTTCTAACTCCGTCAATGATGCCGTCAATGATTCCTTCTATCAGCTCTACGAACGCCCCAGCTATTGCGAATACAGCTTTTAATGCTGCAATAACAATGCCTAACCAATCAACGCTAGTTACTGCCTTAACTACCTTTTTGCCGATTGCTTTCCAGTCGGTTTTTTCGAAAAATTCAGCAATTGCATTACACAATCCTTTTACAGCTTCGCCGATTGCAGCAGTTCCCTTGGCTAAGTCAAGCTTATCAACGCATCCATTAACTGCATCTGCTAAGCTACTGCCTAACTTTTTCCAATCAAAATTAGTAACTATTTCATAGAGCGTATCGAATACGCCTGTCAAGCTGTTCCCTAATGTCTCGCCTGCCAGTTTCCAATCTATAGCTTTCAACGCTCCGTTAAGACTTTGTGCTATTGCTTTTCCGAATTTACTCCAATCGTAAGTAGTAGCGAATGTATTAAAAAATCCTAAGATAGTATTTACTGCCTGTCCAATGGTTGTTCCAACTAAATTCCAATCAGTTGCTCTAATAGCTCCATTCAAAAAATCAGCTATATTTTTAGCTATATTGTTTACTTTCTTCTGAATTTTGTTCCAGTCAATACTGCCTAATGCCTGATTGATTTTGTTTCCTAGTGCTTCGCCTACACTAGTCCAATCGCCATCCTTGATAGACTTAAGTAAGCTACTAGATACATCAACCTTGGAAGTAGTCCACGCTCCTGCATCAGAATTTCCACTACTTGACGAACCGCTACCGCTATTGGAAGATGATGTATTATCATCCAACTTTGTAATTTCGTCAAAGCCAGCTATAGTCTTTTTGTACTTCTCAGCTTCCTTGTTTGCGTTGCTGGTAGAATTTGCCGTATCATCTAAGCTTGCTGCATAGTCTTTTTGTTGATATACAGCCTTTGTATAAGTCTTTTGCCCTGTTAAGCCTGCTATAAGCTCACCTAATTTGTTAAAAGCATCTGCTATCGTATTAATGACGCTACTTACCATAGGTTGAACATAGCTTACTAACGGCGAAAATGCTGATACGATACTATTCTTTAAATATGATAGTGAACTGTATATCTTAGAGATTGAGCTATTAAATCCACTACTTTGCTTCGCAAGGTTGCCCATTCCTTCAGAAAAAATGGTAAATAGCTTCATTAAAAGCATCGACATTACTATGCTTTTAATGAAGCTTAGGTTCTGCGATGCATTGGAAGCGAATCCAGATATTTTATTCCTAACACTTCCAACAGCCTTACCTAACAAAGTAAATCTGCCTATTATTCCTACTGCCTTCTTGCCTACATTCAACAATCCCTTGCCAAACTTGAAAATTGACGACACGCCATTTTGAAACCTATGAATCAAGCTTGATGCAGCATTGCCAATAGTTTTAAGCTTTGCGGACACATTCGCCATAAATGCCCCTTTTGTCGATGAGCTTAAAGAGCCTAACGACTGTCTTAACTGCATTATTCTCTCTTTAGCGCTTGCCATTGACTGCTTAGACTGTCCTAATTTAGCTGTCGCCTGTTCTTGCCTGTTAGATAAAGCATTTAAGCTGTTCTGTGTCTGCTGATAGCTTGCTTTTAGACTTGTAAGCTTTACTTGCTGTTGTGTAATCTGATTGTTTAGTTTTTCAAGTCCTTGTTTGTTACCTAAATCAAGCAATCCTTCATCTACGCCATTAATTCCAGCTTTTAGCTGGTTAAGTCTGTTGTAAGCCTGCTCACTCTCTGCATCTACCTTGTTAAGAGCTTCCGACATCTGTTCATAATTCATAAATTCGCCGTCAACTTCGCCTATTTCATAATTTGAATTTGAAAGCTTATTCATTTCTGTTTCAAGTTGCAGAGCCTTTGTTTTATTTTTTTCTAAAATGCTCTCTAAATTTTGTAATTCTTCGTTAATGCTTCCTTTTATCTGCATTGACGACATTACATTAGACATCTTTTCATATGCCGTCTGCATTTTATTAATTTTGCTTTCCTGATTGCTTATTTCGCTTGCGTACTTCTCTGCTTTAGTCTTAACCAAATCATATTTAACGCCTAATTCCTGAATGTTTTGAGCGTACTTTTGAGCTGCATTAGTATTGCTTTGATATTTCTTTTTTTCATTTTCCAAAGCTTTTGCTATTTTTTCGGCGTTTTTATCCATCGATTTTTTGGCTCTTTCAATATCTCCATCCAAATCTTCGAAAGCATCTGATACTTTGGTTAACTGTCCTCTCGCCGATTCAAGATTCTTCTTCAGGTCGTTCAACTCTACACTAAACTTGACCTTTATCTCTTCAACTGTCATTTCCTACCTCCTTCCTACCTTTTATTCGCATATCGGAACATTATGTTTTTATATTTTTCAATTTTAGCTTGCTTTAAAATCTCTTCTCTTTCTTCGCTAGTCCAGAACGTTGGGAACGCTTCAACAACGCTCGTTTCTTTCTTTTCAAAAATCCAACCAGAAATTAAATCAGCTTCCTTAAAGGCTATGTATGCCTTATCCTGATTCTCTCTGCGTTTTCTTTCCTGAACAACCCTGATGAACTCTAATACTTCGCCCCACGTCCAATCCCATATATCATTAAATCCGATTCCTGCAACTCTACCTTCGAAAATCAAACCTTCTAACGATTTTCTGCTAGTTTTCTGAGGGTGTATCTTTGTTTTCCGCTTTTTCGATAACGTTTTCTAAGTCGTTAAATACTGAATCGTATGTATCTTCAACGCTCTTTAATACAGAGTTTGCCTGCTCCTTCTTGATAATTCCTGATGCTACGGCTATATCTGTAACTACTTTTGCAAAAGCTTCAATTCCGCAGTAATCGTTATCTACCATCAAATCGTAAAGCTCTTCGCCTGATTTGATAGTATTATCGTTGTCCTTGTAATTTAATGCTGTATCGAAAATATCAATAGTCTTGTCTATTTCATTGAATCCACCTAACAGAGTTGTTAATGTGTCTTCATCGTATTTCTCTTTTAATTTGCGCTGACCGCCACAAGTCAATCTTAAATGTACTTTTACTACTTCTTCTCCATCTTTAAGCTTTAATTCTAATGTTTTCATTTTTAAATCCTTTCTTAACAAAAAGATGGGGCGTTTAGCCCCATCAAATACTAACTAACTATGCTGGATTTGTAACTTTCCAATCTTCCTGTAAAGATACTGTTAATTTAGCACTGATTAATTCGTCAACTTTAGCGCCGCTAACTCCCGTTGATACGTAGCCTTTAGTTGAGAATGTTGTTCCGTCTGGTAAAGCAACCTCTAACGGAACAATGTTTCCTGCATCTTCTAACGCTTTAAGTTTCCTATAGTCGCTAGTTGCGCTACTATTGTCAAACAAATAAGTAGCTTCCCACGCTTTAATATCCTTAACGCCCGGTACTGTCACCTTGATTTTATCTTTAAATGTAGTTGCATCTAATTCAGATGGACTTCCGCCAATATCGCCAATATCTGTAACGTAATTCATAGCTACTGAATTAACCTTTACTTCAATGCCAATGCTGGCTAATCCCTGTTTTGTTCCTTCTGCTGCTGCCATTACTTTAACCTCACTTTCGTTACTTTGTGTGCTAGTTGTTTTTGCCATTTTCACAACCTCGCTTTCTAATCAATTAATCTGTTTGTTCTGATGTCTACGTGTCGGCTGTATCTCAAAGTCTTTCGATATAGTCCAGACGCATCTATACTGTCGCTGTCGGGGCTAACATAGTCCCTTTTCAGCCCTAAATTTTCAAGTTTTTTCGATGCTTCCATTGCCATATCTATTACTGTTTCGAACGTGTCCGCCCACACGTCAATCTGATACGATATTGAATCTCTGAACTTCGTATCAGTATTGCTGTTATTAATTTCAAAAAAAGTAATCAATGGAACTGAATCGATTTCTTTCGGAAAATTCATTGATACTTTCATCCCATTGATTTCTATTTCTTCCAATAATTCTTTAATTTGTTTTCTTGCATCTACCATATCACCTAATCTCCAATACCGCTGTAGCTTTAAGTTTCTCCATAAGCTCATCTTCATTTTGCTTCATTGCTGAGTAGAAAAAAGGCTGTGGTTTCATACCTTCTGTATAATGCCAATTGCCTTCTTCATCTTGATACCTCCAAGGCGTTTGCCTGTAATGTAAATCTATGCCTTCTCTCTGCAACCCTGCCGATTCGCCAACTTTACCTGTTCCAAACTCAACATAAGATGCATATTCAACATTCGAATACGCTTCGCCTGCTATTATGTTGCCATCTTTAGTCACTCTCGAAAAAATATTTTCTCTTAAATGCCCTGTATCAACTGGCGCTAAGTCTTTGGCATCGTCAGCTATTTGCTGTGCCAACCTTCCTACTGTATCTTCCATATTTTGATTGAGCTTTTCGATGTTGCTCGTGAGCTTATCTTGTAGCTCTGACAGCCCTTTGATGCTTATTCCCATCTATCTCACCCTTTCAACCAAAATAAGCCTATAGCTTGGATATTGCTTAATTGCTACGATGTTGTACATCTTAGAATTAATTTCAACTCTGTCTTTTTCTTTCAGTTCTTCATCTGAAAAAACGCAAGCCTGCATCATCTCATTAATTCTTTCGCCGTATTCTGCAATCTCAACTTCGCTAGATATTGGCGACCACATTACATTGATACTTCCAGACGGCTCAGCTGGATAGCTGTATTCCTGATTGCCATATCTGTCTGTTTTAAATCCATAGGAAAATACATTTGTTTCTTTGATGTTCGCTGTTATTTTTCTTCTTGAAAAATTAAATCTATCGTCTCTTTGCATGCACTCTCCTGTATCTGGCTAATTTATTTAAAATCTGCTCTTCCTTAACGTCGTAGTCGTTAGTTGACACGTAGGTTACGCTCTGACTGACTACACCCTCAGAATAGCTTTCAGACTTTATATTCTTAGCCATATCTCTGTTGTAATATGTGAATGCTAAGGATATTTGGCTGGAAACAAAACGGCTATCAAGAACGCTTTCATAATTTAAATCAAGATAGTTCTTAATAGCCGTAGACGCTTCATCTAAATATTCCTTTAGCAATGTTTCTGTTGTCGTATCAATCACATCAAGCCCTAATTTAGCTTTCAGTCTGTCTAATGTTTCCATATTCTATCCTTTCAATTACTTTGTTTCTCTCTTAGGCTTTCTTACCTTGACTTCCTTGACTAATTCCTTGACTTCCTTGACTAATTCCTTTACTTCGTAGTTATCAACATCAGCCTTGCAAATCTTGATAACATCATCGTTACTGCATTCGGTAGAATAGCCTGTCTGCTTGTTGAGAATTGTAACCAACATATATAGTCACCTCTTTTACTTCTTGTTAACTGTCATACAAACTAAGGCATTCTTCTGAAGAACCTTTGAACCATATACATTTAACCCTTTAACTGCATCAGCAAAGCTTTTTTCAGGGCGATATGCTTCAACCTTAACAAGCTGTTCTGCGAATGATGTCGCCATATTAACACCACCTAAGATTTTATATTTAGCGCCTGCTGTATTAGGAACATTATTAGAAAGATATACAGTAAATCCTGCTGCTGTTCCAATCTCTCCACCTTCGATAATAGCCTTGTTGTAATCTGTTCCGCCTTTGATGAATCTGTCATCTTTGAGCAAAAACGCGTGATACCACGCTGGAACTACTGCCCATCTTCCCACAAGTGGAACGTTTGCTTCTGTTAATGCTGTTCCCATATCAACTAAGTAATCGTAAGCATCTTCCTTAGTTGGAACGATTGGAGTAGTATCATCACCAATCTTATTTCCTGCATTTACTGCCATAAGATTTGCGATGAATGAATCTGTTACATCATTCATTCCGTATGCAGCTCTCTGCATTGCATCATTCATTAACTTTGGATTTGTCTGTGCGTTGTCAACGTCTTCGATTGAGAAATTGAAATATTTAGCCTGGTCGATAGTTAATGTCTGCTGTGTTCCGTCTAATGAATCAGGGTCTTCAATAGCTCCCTTTGTGTAGTCCTTAATATCGATGTCGCCAATCTGGTTAATCTTTACTGTGTCGCCGTAGTTTCTAATTTCGCCCTCATAGTCTCTATTTACAAGATTGCCATACACGTGAGCCTTGTTTAAGTGTTCTAATAATCTAGCGCTCCATATCTGAGGAATAAAATTTTTTACTGCCATTTCTTAATCTCCTTTTTTAAATTATTTTCCTGAAAGTACGTCCTGCACTTCATCCCATCTTGCGTTGATTTCGGCTGGTGTCATTTCCTTAATGGCATCCATTGTTAACGCGCTTTTTTTCTCTGGGTCTTTTGGCGGATTTCCTTTCATTTTTGTATTTGTTGCTTTTGTTACGGCTGAATTAAACAACTGCTCAAAGCTGTCTATTCTTGCCTGTGTGCTTTCTGCATCCGCACCAACTAAGTACTTAGCAAAATCAGCGTCAAGCCCTCTGTTCAAGAGTTCTTTTCCTGTTGAAACCACTAATTGCTCGTGTTCGAACTGCTTCTTTTCAGCTTCAAAAGCTTTTTTATCTTTATCTAGCTGATATTTAGCTCTCTGCTCTTCATTCATCTTCTCTAATCGCTTAGATTCGTCTAAGTTTTCAAGCTGTTCTTTGTCCCATTTAGCTCTTGCTGTATTCAATGCCTTTGTTACCGTGCTGTCGACACGGCTCTGGATAGCCTTTTCCACTTCCGAACGTGCCAGAATATCATCAACGCTAAACTTTGAAAAAACATCATCTAAGCTAATTTCTGTTGGCTGTAGGTCTGGTTCTGGTGCTGGTGGTTCAGCAAAAAACTGTAACTTCATTGGTAAACGTTTACTTTCTTTTCTTCTCATCTCTGATTGCTCCTTATCCCTACAAGTACTTGCCTTGTAGTCATTAATTTGTTTTCACTCCCTACAAGTACTTGCCTTGTAGTTAGTCCGTCTGGTTTTATTGCCTTTTCCTTGGCATATAAAAAGCAGCTATCAATGAGATAACTGCTTAATTGCTTTCTTTAATTCTTCATCCGACATTCTGTAAGGTCGTTTTATGCCCTTTTTTATCGCTTTTTCGTTAGCTCTTGCCCTTGCATCGCTTTCAACGTACTTCTTATACCATTCTCTGTACGTCATATTCGCTGGTACAAGTTCGGTTTCGCCTGTAATCGGATTTCTTGCTCTTCTTTTTAATTTTGAATAATCCCTACCGTCAATATATGCGCTGTCAACGCTTCGACAATTCGGATGCATTGGCGGAAAGTTGACGCCAACCTCTGCATCTTTGACTAAGTGGATAGTCTTATCCAGCTTACGGCATACAGCCGACGTTCTAAGGTCGAGCGTAGCGATGTAAATGTACTTTTTCGCTCCTGTGTCTCCATAGGCTTTTAATCTTGCCTGCCCTGCGACATAGTTAACTTCTGTTCGGATAAGTCTATCAGCTTCATATCTTCCTGACTGCATTCTCTTATTGAGTTCAGTTGCCATCTTTTTGCCTGATATTCCACTTAATAATCCTCTTGTTAAGATTTCCTCTAAATCATTCGCTAACTTGTCCGTATTCTTCCATATTCTTTTTGAGTAGTTAGAGCCTTTCCAATCGGTTGCGATTGCAGCCTTAACGGCTGGATTGCTTAAATTATTAAAATCATAGGCTAAGCCTGTCCCTTTTTGGATGGTATAATGTGTTTGGTAGAATGATGTACTGTACGCGTCTATCATTCTTGGCTGTAGCATTTTTTCTGTATACCATCCAACGCTCTGCGCTTCGCAGAATATCAAATCTCTTAATGCTTCAATTCTTGCTATCCTGCTTGCATAAGCTGGGGCGTTCAATCTGTTCAGGATTTCTTGCTTTAAGTCTGGGTCGTCGGTTCTTTCATATATTCTTTTTAAGGTGTTGTAAGCATCCCTTGTTTGTTTAGTGTTGAGCATTTTTAGAGCTTCTTGGATAGACATTCCACTATCTGTTAGATATGTACTGAATATCTTTCGAATTTGCTCATTTAATTCTTTCATTACTGCTTCAAAAAATTCATTAACCTTTATTACTGTTTGGTCGTTTTTTTCTTGAATCAGCTTTTCAACATCGATGCTTCTTTTCTCCCAATATGAATTAGCCATTTATCTACTCTTCATCCTCTTTTTTGTCTTTTTCGTCAGGGTTATCAACATTATCATCATCGTTTTCGACTAATGCTTTTTGCATTCCAAAGCTGTCTAAATATTCCTGCTGTGCTTCCTGCTTTTCTTCTTTAAGATTTGCCAGAACTTCGTCTACATCCTTAACAAACCACAGCTGATTTAATAATGTTTTCTTGTCTACGATTCCCTGCAAGCTCACTACCATATTTACTATCGCTGTTCTATCAATCGGCATTGCAATAGTAAATACAATATCCAGCTCTTTCTTATCAATTGGATTCATTTCTCCCTGAACGCAAAGCCAATGATTGTACATTTCGAATCTCTTTTTAAGTCCTTTTTCAAAACTGCGCATCTTGGACTTAACAAGTATGTTCATAGTCATTAATTTAAGCATTAACGCCTGTCCTGAGCTGTTTCCTGCAAAGTTTTCGTCGGTCATATCGACTGTTAAGGTCATCTTATGGATTTCCCTTATAATATCGTTGCAAAGTACTGACATACTGCCTTCATCGAATACTTTCTGTATGTATTCAATTCTTGCATCGACTGGTATTCCGTCTAAAAATCTTTCATCCTTAACGATTTTTAGGTCGTCATCGTCAATCGTAATTCCGAACAGCGCCATTAAGCTGTTTATGAACTTCTTCTTATCTGTGATTCTGTCGCTCAATAGCTCATTAAGTCCATCAATTAACGGTATTACCTGCTCAAAGTCGCCTTGTCTTTCATCGTTGTTCTGATATTCAACGACTGGTACTTCCCCAAAGTAATGTTCCTGTTCGCTGTCTAATATTTCGTGAAATTCAAAATCTTCTAGGTTAGTTGAACGGTAACGCTTAGAATTAAATTCTGTATATACTGTAACGTCATAATATTTAACGTCGTTCAAGTCTTCCTGCTCTTCATATACAATTGCAAAGAGCTTATTATGTTCGACTGTATTATCTCTAACCATAATGCAATTTCTAGGGTCAATTACTGTCGTTCTTGGCTCTGGATGTTCCTTGCTGTTAGCATATTCTAGCTCGTATGCTTCTCCAAATATTCCAATATACTTAGCTATCTTTGCATCGCATTCAGATATAGTCTGATTTTCGTATACTTCTATAGCTCTAGATATATCTATCTGCTTCGACTGCTCCCAATCGTACTGTCTGACAGCTCCATTCTTGATTGATGCCTGTACACCTGCATTAAGTACTTCTTTTTTCTGTTTATCGTCATTCTTTTCGCTGTTGTATTTGACTGGTTCTCCCAGATAGTAGCCTGTTGAAATATCAACTACATACTTCGCGTAATTGGCGCACACTTTTACTTTGTCCTCGTCGTCCTCTGACGGCTTAAAAATGTTGTGCTTGCCTAAATAGTAGTCATAGTTCTTTTGGAGCTTTCCAATCTGTTCTTTGTGTTTACGTATCAAATATCTAAATACGCTAGAACTGATATGGTTAACGTCTGGGACTGTTCCAACATCTATATATATTGCCATTCTTTACCTCTTTCTACTAAATTAAAAACCCCTTGGTCGCTTCTTAGCTTTCAAGTGGCTGTTTCTTCTAATTTCTTCAATTGAATATCTCAACGCTGCCATCGCATCATCGAAAAAGTTAACCGGTACGTCAAGATATAGCCCTGTTTTCGGGTCAAGTTGCCATTTCCATTGGCTAATTTCTTTGTATGTATTGATACAACTATGATGTATATGTATCTTTGGGATTTGCTTCAAGTAGTCAATTTGCGCGTTTACGCTTCCTGAACCTTTAACAACGCCCCTTGCTCTCTTATAGCCTGCTTTCTGCCACATTTTTATTCTGTCAGGTTCGGCGCTGTCGCAGTACATTGCCAATCTCTTATCAAATGCCATCTGTTCTGCCATCTGTATGATTTCGCCTGTATCTTTTTCGTATACGTATAGCTCCTTGCAAACATACAGTTCGCCATCTTTGAATCCTACGTTAAGTAGGGCGTTTGCGTGATTGTAACCAAAGTCTTGCGCATTAACCATATAGTCGAATCGTTCGGGATTCCTGTCAAAATCTTCAACAACGTAGTTGCTTAGAATTAATCCGCCGACTTCTCCCCATTCGCCTAATCCATAGATTCTATAGCCCTCTGGGTCGACTTTTTTTCGACGTTCCATTCTAGCCTTGTATGCTTCATCAATGAATCTGTTTTTTAGGTAATTACTAGAATGCGTTAGCGTATTCGCATCAGGCAAATCAAAGAACACTCTTTTTATCCAGTGAGTAGCACTTACTGGGTTAAACGTCATTTTAATCTGGTAGAATTGCCCTTCGGGTAACTCACCTCTTAATCTGTCGTCAATGATTTCAAAATCATTTTGAGTAATTTCTGTTGCTTCTTCAATCCATACATCTGTTAGCTTTCCTCTTTTGAATGTAATGGATTTTAGCTTTTCTCTCTGCTTGTCGTCATTAACTCCACGAAAGATTATTTGATTTCCATTGCCCTTAAATTCAAGCATTAAAGGATTTTGCTTAATGCTCCAATATCTTTCCCATTTATCGCCAAACATACGAAAGATAGCGCTCTGCAATTCTGCAAAAGTGCTATCTCTGTTGGTAATATCTGATTTTCGAACACATAACAAATTCCTGCCTGGGTCTTTCATCAGCCTTAATATGTAATTCATAGCAGTATCGACAGACTTTCCAGACCCTGCCGAACCCTTCATAATTACATATCTTTTTGTGCTTTGGTTCACAACGGCAAAATCAGGGTTAAGCTCTACATTAATATCCATCCGCTAATCACCTTCTTTTGGAGTGTTTCCATAGCTTATATTGATGTTCAAGCTTGTATCTTCTTCACCTGCATTAAGGTTAATTATGTCTTCTGGTCGCTCTCCTGCCGTGTCCCTCAAAAATTCGGCGCTTGCTACCGAACCTTTAAGCGCTTTTTGAATCTGTGCTACTAATATAGCTGTTTGGATGTCTATGTTCTTGCCTTTCAAGTCTGCAAAACTCTTTACATCTTCGGCTGTAACTGTTCCGTCGCTATGTAATGGCAATTCAAGAAGCAATTCAAGTGTTTCTTTCATTGCAGCTTTTTTTCTTCTGCTGATTCCTGAATTGATGCCGCCTTTCCTTCCCATCTCTGCGCGTTCTTCCGCTGTCATATTGCTAAAGCTGCTTTTCTTCAATTGCCATCACCTGCCTTTCTAATTAATTAATTTCTTTATTTCATAAATCCTTTCAGCGCCTGAACAACTGCTTTACTTTCTGCCTTTGCTTTTGAGCCGTTACAGTATACATCGGCTGTTGCTTCTGCTATGCATTCGGCGTTACTGCTAGTCGCATACTCTGAAATCTTAGTTGCGATTTTCCTTGTGCCTGGGTATTTCTTTTTCTTTAATCCCTTGTTGAGTATGTTCTGTGCTTCTTTCATAATTTTCTTAGAAACATCATCAAAATTATTACTTCTCATTTTCTGCATCGCAACGCTGGTTAATGAATGCCCTAACTCGTGAGCTATTACCGCCTGCTCTGCTGTCTTGTTGCCCCTGCCTGGGTGATAGCCTTTTTTAACGCAATCATCGTAAGCGCTCGCCATCTTCTCAATGTTCCCATATCTTGTATTTATTCCTAATTCGCCGTGGTCGATGTCCCAGAACGCCATTACTGTCGGGTTATCTTTTACTTTTGCCATATATATGTCATTAATTGTATTCATTAATCCATCGTAGGATTCCGCCATTTCTCTAACAGTCTGATTGATATTGTCAACAAACTGTTCATTGTTTTCATTATGTCGGTAGTTCCAAATGTCGCCAGCCTTTTCGCTGTTCAAACTGCTAGCATTTCCACCGCCTAAGTCTCCGCTGTTTGCTCCTCGTCCGCCCATTGCTGTATTTCCTTTCTGTTTTTTTTTGCATAAAAAAAGCAAGATGCTTTTTACACCTTGCTTTTAAAAATTATTTTGCTGTCTTTTTCTTCTTTGTTCCTGACGCTTTCGCCTTATCCTTTGCATATTCGCCTAAGCTGTATTTTTTTCTTAAATCCTTAGGAAAATATCCTTCCGGTTCTGCGTATTTCTTTCCTTTTGCCATCTTATTATCCTCACTTTCTATCGCCATTCTTCCACATAATCTGTTATTTTTTTGTTATTGAACTGTTCTTCTGTGTATGTGATTGTTCTACCATTCTCAACGTAAGAAATCATATTTTTACCTTTTTTTGATGTGTATTTACTTGTCTTTAGCTTCTTGCTTTTAACATAGTCTTTTAAAGGTATTTCTTTGCCTACCCAATATTGTTTTTTTAGAGGGACAAACTTTCTATTTGTTCCTGCATAGCCTAAATATGTATTAAAATTCTTTTTTGGTGTTCGAAATGTTAAGCCCTTATATAGATATTCTTGTTCTCCTGCTTGTTCGTTATAATGGTCTGTAATGTCTCCCTTTTCTTTAATATTCAGTTTTCCTGTAACATTTTTAAAATTTTTTTTCAGAACATTAATGATATGATTAACATACTCATCTTTGCTTATGTTTATTTCTTTTTTATTTTTAATTGAATCTAATACAGGTTCTCCGTCATTTCCTTTGCCTATAATCTTTCCTTTAAGAGTATAAGCTTTTTCTCCATTTTCCAAAAGCGCTGCTAAAGTGGTGATTATTTGTAAATTTTCCAATTTAGGAAAGCCATTACTATCTAATTCAAATGCTGAAATTCCTTTTTCGTAGTGTTCAGGCTTTAACATTTTTTCCAACAATTCCCCACCATTCTCCAAATCCCACTGTATAACATCTGCATCATCATTCGTCATCGTTAACCAATTTATGCTTTTGCCACTTTTTGGAACATCGCCAAACCTGATATACTGCTTTTTGTTGCTGTTTGCTCCTCGTCCGCCCATTGTTATTACTCCTTACGTTTAAACGCTTTGTTATCATAAAATTTAACATTTACATTCTTAGGAAAATTATAGCCTATATCTCCGCCGTATACAAGGACTTGACTTGGTTTAATTCTTTTTATTGCTTCATCCATCCCATCGAACCATACCTTTGTTGCTGATTCTTCTTTTTTTACGCCAATAGTTGAAACTGTAACTGTTCCGCCCTGCTCTATCCCATCAAAGCAAAAAGCGAAAGTCTCTTTTTCCGCCCATTGCAATGTTGGTATTACAGTTATACCTGCGTCCTGCATCATCTGCCCGATTAATTTAGAGCGGTAGACGTTCCAAATCTTCATTGACATTGGCATATCCATATATAAACTAAAATCAGGAGTGAATACACATTGATATTTTTTCAATTTCTCTATGTATTCCTGCGGATTGTTCCATATTCTTTCGAATTGGTAATCGTCGATATAGAAATGTACGCCACAATCTGTTTTTTTACTGCTTAGAACGTAATTAAAAGAAATCAGTTCGTCGGGTGTAGCATTCTGTGCCTTGATAATCGGCATCTGGTAAAAACCAGTGCTTCTAGCATTATCAAATTCATCAAGGTTGTAAGCGCTATATGTACGCTCTCTTTCGTCGCCATAATAGCCATCGTCAATGTCGCCCAGCTCGTCCATATCAGGAACATCAAAGCCAAACTCTTCCATATCGAATTCGAATATATCTTTCAAATCCTGATTGAGAATATCCAAATCAAAATCGCTATTCATAGTTAGCTTATTGTGCGCCAATATATATGCTTTCTTCTGCTGTTCAGTAAGATTGCTTAGCCTGATACACGGAAGCTGTTCTATGCCTAGCTCTTTAGCTGCCATCATTCTGCCGTGACCTTCAATAATCATATTATTTTCGTCAACGGCTATGGGGTCGTTGAATCCAAACGCTTCGATGCTCTGTTTAATCTGTTCGATTTGCTCTTTTGGATGTTTCTTAGCGTTGTTCTGATACGCTTTTAATTCGTTTATGTTAATCTGTTCTAATTCCATCGCTTGACCTCTGCTTTAACCTTCATTTTAAAAGCGCTCATTGTGAAAAATGGGCGCTTTAAGGAGGGTAAAAAAACAAAAAAAATCAAAAAAATGAATAGTTACCTTTTTTTATAAACAATCTGCTTCTCTAAATGCAGCGATTATTTTCGGAAATTGAATTGCAAGCCAATCTACCATTTCTTCATTCAGCGCCCAGCATTCACATTCATTACTGTTATTCCATAATCCTGATTCGTATAAAAATGCGTGTACTATCTCGTGTCTTACTACCTGATTTCTATATATATGCAAATCTGCAACTGTATCTTTATCTTGCGCAAATTCTGCAATCTTAATCGTTTTAATTGAATAATCCATAATGCCATCTGAATCTTCAGGCATTTGTTCTTCTGGAACATTATACTTGATTATGTATGCTGTTCCTAATATGTTTACTTTTTTATCTTGCACTTTTCCTACTTTTCCTGCTAAAAAGATAGCCTTTTGATTGTTTTAAAATCTTTTAACAAAGAGTAGAAAAAAATCTTTTCTTTTCTACTCTTCACTCTACCATTTTAGCATAGAATGATGTGTCTTTCTATGTCCTTTTGTGTCCTCTTTTTATTTCATTCCGTTAACTGCCCTAAACTCTTCTAGTGCCTTGCCGTGCATCTTAAGAGTATATCTATAGCTATATCCCATATCAATTGCTATCTGTTCCCAATGCTCTAACTTGCAGTACTTTTTATATAGCAATTTTGCATATTCAGCATTCTTTACTTTCTGAATTGATATGATTACATTAGCCCTTGTTAACGTAAACTCTCTAATCGTTGAAGCGTATGTATTCATCTTTTCATCAATTAAGCATATTGTATCTACCATCTTATCGCCTGATATTGAGCTTATTACCTTTTCGCCCTGCTGCATAGCTCCCATACTTACAGATAGCTCTTTCAATGTCTTTATTTCTTCCTGCATAATTGCTATTCTGTCCTTAATATGCTTAACCTGTGCTAGATAGTCCTTTGCTGTCATTTCTTCCACGCTTTTTCTGTCTCCCTTCGTGTAGTTTTAATCCTTTTTCTTTGCTTTACATAATGCCCATAATACAAATATTGTTGCGATTAGCATAATAATAGCTATCGTATTAATAATCGCCATCTAATCACCCTCTTTCATAAATACCAACCAATGTGTCTTTGCTCTTCTGTTTCCCAATATAGGTTTTTGTGAAAACAATGGTAGTATTTCCGATAGTTTTATTTGCTCTTCGTTCCACTTAAATATCAAAGTACCATTAGGCTTTAATACCCTCATACACTCTGAAAATCCTTTGCTTATATCTTGTCTCCACGTATCAGATAATTTTCCATACTTTTTGGCCATCCACGAATTTTCACCTATTTTCTGTAAGTGTGGTGGGTCAAATACCACCATAGAAAAACTATTGTCCGTAAATGGAATGTTTCTGAAATCACCTATTATGTCAGGTTTTATTTCTAATTTTCGGCCATCACATAAGACATCTTCTAATTCTCTACAATCCATAAATGTTACTTGGGGATTATTTTTATCAAAGTAAAACATCTTACTACCGCAACATACATCAAGTATTGGTGTTTCCATCTATTCCACCGCCTTTCACTATCTCGACCACTTTGTGATAACCCGCTATACCAGTATTAGGCACTCTGCTATATTCCAATTGTTCTAAAACCTTATCCACGTTATAGGCTGTTGGAACATTGCACGGACTCTCCAAAAAGCATTTTGCTTTTAATATTCCGTTAGCAAGTTCTATCTCGCCTGACTGAAATTTCCTTTCTGCATATTCAGATAATTTATCTATTGCTGTTTGCCTGCTTATTAAACCATTATTATTCATCTTCCTGCTCCTCTCTTACTGTGCAAATAACTCACTTATCCAACCACACTTTGAACATTCATAGAACCAACACTGTGCGTCAACCTGACTACTAAGGTATCTTAAAGCAAGTAACCTATTACTAGGTTTGTATATTCTCTTACCTGTATAGTCTCTGAATATCTCTTTTCCAGTTCTTAAATCAAATTCAGTTTCCATAGGGTATTGAATGTTTTCTATAATTCTCTTACTTCCACACTTGGGGCATCTGTTATCTTCTGCTAAACACCCAATTCTATCCATTTACTCCTCACTTTCTGCTAATTTTGTGTTGAACGATGCACCATTTTGCCCTATCGTTCAACGTTCTTCTACTTCCGCATTATCTACTGCAAGTGCTAAAAATTCGTCAAATTCATCTATTGTAATATTCCAACTTTCACACCAATCGTACAATGAGGACATCTGGCACTCTTTTTTAATCGCATATGCTATGGTTTCTGCTGTTGATTTCTTCATCTAATTTTCCTCACTTTCTGCTAATTTTGCACAATTCCAGGAAGTCACATCAAGTTCACCATCTGCTGACCAGGACGTAGCTCCACCTATCCACGCATAAACTTTCCCATCCACAAATTTAGCAAAATATCTTTTAGTCCAGTCACCACTTTCATAGTTTCTAACCAGAATCGGGGTATCAACCTTGACTTTCGACCAGTCAACTTCTGGCTCTTCGTATTCGGAGAATAGCCAATTATCTGTTTTATAAAAGCAACAGCTTTCTTCGCTACGCAACTCGCACATATTACACTCAGCTTCCTGACACATACATGGCTTTCCATCTATAACTGCCAGTCCATTAGGGTTAATCACTCCAATATTCTCCAATTCTTCTTTATACTTTTCAATATTTAACATTTCTCTCACTCCTTAACATTTCTTAACATTTTTGTCCTTTAGTTCTAAATTAAATCAAATATATTCATCTGATTATCATCCTCATAGACAAGCATTTCATTCTTAGCTCTTGTATAGAAATTCTTGTCTATCTCGAATCCAAACGCTGACCTTTTCAGCTCTCTTGCAGCTCTTAGTGTAGATCCACTGCCACAGCAAGGGTCGATAACAACATCGCCCTCATCTGTAAAGATTTCTATTAATTGCTTCAATACAGTTACAGGTTTTTGCGCTGGGTGTATTTTGGGAATTTCCTTTCCGTCTCTTTCCCATTTAAACCAGTTGAATATCATACGACCTGTTCCTCTGATTGTCTTTCCGTTTTCGTCCGTCTGAGCTCCATTTCTGAATTTGGGCAATTTATCTCTATACAGCACTAATGCATATTCTGTCGCTCCAACTACTCGCATATTTGCTTTTAGTACTTGTGGACTGTAATTTTTGATGAATATCAACGGTATGTAGTGGATGAATCCGTGCTTCTTTGCTGCGTCTATCAGTATTGGCATTTGTTCAAAGCTGCAAAATACAATCATACAAGGGCTGTTACTGCTTCTTCCTCTGTTAACTTGCTTTTTATCGTCTTTCTTCAACATCTTTGAACAAAAATGGAAATATTCATACAAATTAAAATTAAAATCAGAATTAAACGCTGACTTACCAGCATATTTGCTTTCGCCATTTTTGTTATCTCCGCCTTTGTACCACATTGGATTACTACCATAAAAGTTATTTCCAACATTATACGGAACATCAGCAATTATTAGCTGTGCTGGCGGTATTGCGTATTTCTTGTAATTTTGCATATTGTCTCTGTAAATTTCACATTTTAATTTTTTTTTCATTTCTTCAATCGGAGTAAGAATTCTTTTATGTGCGCACAACTCTTTCTCCTTTCTTTCTCTTAAAATTCTTTCCATTTAGGCAAACAGTAGGTTCTACCTGCGCTGGATGTTTTCCTTGTGCGTTCGCTTCCTATGATTTTTAATCTTCTTTGCCTTCTGATTATTTCCTTTCGGTCTTCCTTTTTTTTGGGGGGTAAAGGCTTACTTTTTCTTTGAAATCTTAAGTCCTGTTCATCTTCCGTTACAGGTTTGTTTGATTTTTTGACTTTGTATTTTCCGCAAATCGTCAAATCGTGTAGTGCTGCTTTGGTGACGCAACTAGGCGACCTATCCAACTTGTAAGCTATTCCTTTCGATGTATATGTTCCAACATAAGCATTTTGCAAAAATAAATCGTAATTCATTCTTTTTCCTCCAATATATACTGCTTGATAAATCTTCGTGCATACTGCGGATGCATCATTGACCTTTCTGTTTTTCTGGTGGTCGTGTCCGTTCCTCTTACTTTTCCGATTGTCTTTTTTTCGACATATTCAATAGGTTCGAAAATAAAATTGTTTTTAGGTTTGCAATTAATAAACCAGTACTGGGTAGGTTTTTTATAATAGTCGCCATCCTGTGTTCTGTCCTTGTCAATTAGTGAAGGCTTCAAGCTCCAATACGTAGTTAAGTAATGTGGCTGTGTGTACGGATTTTCAATAATTAGCTTTAGCTTTCTTTTTTCGGCTATACATACTAATTTCGAAATTAATACATAAAGCTCATTCAATTCTTCGTGTAATTGTATTGAATATTCCATCTTTTGCCTTATGCTCCACTTTTTCTGCTGAAATGCCTCACCCCTGAAAAGTAAAGGAACTCTTGCTTCGAATCGTGTACAAGGAAAGAACGCTAATATTAAGTCGTCCTTTGCTATTTTATCGAATATGCTCGGCTTTCCGTCATACCCCCCCCGAATTTCCTTAAACAGGTCAATTTGGTAATCTGTCTCGCCGAACTCATTCAACACATCGTAATCATACGCACTTATGCCTAACTTTTTAAATTCGTTTTTAAATGTTCCAGATTGTTCGAACAAACAGTGTACTGTTTTCATCGCGTCTCTCCACTTCTTTTCTCAAATTCTGCCTGTATATCCTTTGGGAACTCTATTCCCAGCTCTGTTGCGACTATCCAGGCTTGGTCTGCCCAACTAGTCCAATCTTCTGCGATTAGCTGGCATTTTTTCTCAAAACAGTCCTTGAATTTCAAAGCTCTTTGTCTGCCAAATCCAAAGTAATCTCTTAAAGTAACAAGGCATTCTAGCAAGATGAAGCTTGTTAGCCTTTCATCTACTTTCTTCAAATCGTCTTTTGTAACTCTAATAGGAATGTTATAGATGTTCCTCATCCGCAAATCTTCTTCTAACGCTTCTATGCCTTTTTCCTTAACCAATGTATAGGCGTATGCCATTCCTTCACGCCTTCCAATTTCTTCTTTTGATAATTTAGACATTTTGATTCTCCTTGTATTCTTTTCTTAACTCTGCCTTTTCTTCTTTGATTTTAGCAAGGCTGATATAATCGTCTGGGCTTAGTGTAGTTCCCTCAAACAAGATTTTATTTTCTTTTCGGTCTAACTCTTCCAGGCGATGCTCTATTTCTTTATTTGTCATTTTCATTCTCCTCAAAATGCAATTCCATTAAGTCAGCAATCATCAGATATTCTTTTGCTTTCTTGCTTTCGCCGTGAGTTTCCTTAACGATAGCTCTAAATTTTTTCAAATCTCCATAAAAGCATCCACATCGAACTCTGACCTTGCCATCCTTACATTTGAAAAATGTAGTTGTTCTGTATTCTCTGCCGAATCCCTTAATAGTTGTATAACAAGCGTCGCCATATACACAAGCGTTGCCATATACCCTAGCGTCGCCAGATACACAAGCGTTGCCATATACCCTAACGTTGCCATATACCCTAGCGTCGCCATATACCCTAGCGTCGCCAGATACACAAGCGTTGCCAGATACCCTAGCGTCGCCAGATACACAAGCGTCGCCAGATACCCTAACGTTGCCATATACACAAGCGTTGCCAGATACCCAAGCGTCGCCGTCGTAGTCTAAATTCTCCTCTTTTTCGATATATCCGCCCAACTCTCCTACTTCCACATCTCCAAAGCTGATTAACGCCTTAATCTGGAATAGCTTTTTTCCTAAAAACATTTTTGTGTTAGTTGTTAATTCAAATTTTTTCATCTTTACTTCTCCTTTTATCTCTGTTCTCTAGTAGCTTTTTTTCTAAATTCTGATAGTCATATGTCCTTTGGTCGTTGAATGACTTTTTCTGTTGCTGTTGCTTTTTTGGGGGATAGAAATTACTCCAACCTCCTGCTATTGCATTTTTAACCGCTGATATTCTATCTTCATCCGTATCGGCAACTCTCTCTAGCTTTTCAGTTAATATCTGTATCTGATAGCCATTGAGTTGCTTTCCTGCTTCTTGTCGCATATTCAAGAATTGAATAAAAGCATCGTTTAATTCTGCATTAGAAAAATAAGCTATATCTTTTTCTTTACTTTCCTTTAATTTACTTTTCTTTTCTTTATGGCATTTTTCTTCGGATAAACTAGAATTAATCTCGGATTTATTACTATTAATCTCGGAATTACTCTTAAAAAGGGTAACTTTAATATAAGTTGCCGTTTCTTCTTCATTTAAAAGCCAGTATTTTTCAATCGTAATTGCCTTTTTACTTGCTTTTGTCTTGACTGCTTCTTGATACCTTTTTTGTATTCCAGTAGAGGTAAGAACCTTGTCCGACTGAAAAAGTTTGTAATTAAACAGTGACCGTTCCAATAAGAAGTTTATTACCTGCTTGACCTTATTAATTTCCATATTCAAATCGTCCGATATGATATATTCGTAATCATCGTCAACGATTAAATAGTAACCATTCTCTTTATATATCTCGCAAAGCAGATATTGATATATGACTATTCCATCTGCTCCATATCTGCTTTTTAAGATTTTAATTTTTTTATCTGAGAAAAACCCAACATCAAAAGGAAAGTACTCTAAACCTTTCTTAATTGGTCTTGCCATTTTATTCTCCTTGTGTGAATATGAATACCTGAACACAAGCTTCTTCATTCTCTTTCGTATATCTCTTGCATACATAAAGGTTGCAAATCTGCGTATCATCGCCGTAAGCTACCTTATTCAATGCATCACATATTACTTTTGCTATGTTATCAACATCAGGCTTTTTACAGGGTAACAATTTCCCTGATTCCATCTTCTGCCTATTCTTTTTGCTTGTACTCTTAGGAATTTCATAAATTGCATTTATCGCAACATCCAAAGCTTCTTTTTCAAAAAAGCCTTTATGGTTGATTGTTTCAGCCTGCTTTATGTAACATTCTTTAATCCAATTCTCGTATAAGACTGTATTGGTAGGCGTAACACTCTGCATTCTCCTAAGGTTTGGATTATAAAATGTTCTAGCCCTAGCCTTTCCTTTTGGCTGCCCCGGAACTTCAAACCATATTTTTCTTTCCATTCTGTATCTCCTTTACTCTCCTACGTGTAGCAAGTAACGACCAGCCTATCCTTTTAAGTCTGCTTTCTTCCTGCTTAAAATATCGAACAACTAAGTCATCCTCTTTTCCTTCGATTGGTCGGAAGTAACCTTGTCCGTTGGATAGGTTGAGAATTACTGTATCTCTTCTTGCTCTTGAAATTGCTTCCCTTAGCTTTCGGTCGTTTAATTCTGTTATCTGCGCCAATCTTTTTCTTGATATGGCGTTCTCTTCACCAAAGGGGATATATTGCTCTATTTCAAGTCTCTTCTCCATCTAATCACCTGCCTTAAAAGTTAAAAGGCAATCCAGAATCATCTACGTTGTCAGGAATGCTCATAAAGCCATCGCTATCAACGGCTGGCGCTTGCTGTGGCTGACTGTTATTACCATCTGCCGTAGCTTTGCTTTCTGCAAATTCCTGATTTTCAACAACTACTTCTGTTGTGTAAACTGTCTTACCATCTTTGTCCTGATAACTGCCTGTTTGAATACGACCTTCGGCAACTATTTTAGTTCCCTGATGGAAATATTTTTCAGCAAATTCACCGCTTTTACCAAATGCTACGCATCTGATAAAATCTGCTGTCTGTTCTCCATCTCTCTTATAACGCCTGTCTACTGCTAGCGTATATCTTGCGATAGCCAACTGGTTATCTCCTGACGTTGAATATCTAACCTCTGGGTCTCTCGTCAATCGCCCCATTAATATGACCTTGTTCATCTTTATTCCTTTCTCACAGATAGCTTTTTCCAAATATCTGCATAAATTCCTGCCTTGTATGCGTTTTTTCGAATGCTTTCTGACCTATCCTTTTTACATATCTATCTAACTCAGAATTGAAATGTATTCCCTCATTAGATAGATTATGATGCCGTCCGCATAGCCATACTTTCAAGCCGTACTTTTCGGACAACTTACGATTAGCCATTCCGAAAAATATATGATGTTCGTGTAGGTTCGTGCCACTCTTACAAACAAAGCATTCTTTATTTTTTTGTACTATTGATTTCAATGTCCCACTCTCGTTTCATTCTGTTTAATTCATCAGGCGGAAGTGTTTCTATTCCCAGCTCTTTTGCTTCTCTGACTACTCCATCTATTAATGTTGCCATTTCCTTACTGTCATAAGTTGATGAACCAAAGTAACATTGTAGCTGTACGCCCTGACTTCCATTGACGTTAATTTCTCCCAATTCTCTTACAGTTCGCCATTCGCTCTTGACTTTATCTACGACCGATTTTTTAACGATAATATGGGTAAAAACGCCGTATCTTGATAGCATTTCAATGTAAACATCGTCCTTGTTACTATGAATTACTTCGGCTATCTTGCTCAGCAGTACCCACATATAGGCGTTAGCGTCTAAGCTTCTTTTTTTTCTGTATTTAACAACTTTAATTGAAAGTTTTTCAACGTCTTTAATCTTTTCAATTTCTCCCTCAACGCTTTCATTGAGGGAGAAGGTAACATTTAATTTGTTGCTGTGCCAATCTCTGCTAATATTGGTTAGCTTTCCTGTACATTCCATCGTTAGCTCCTTGCTGGCTGTTTGCATAATCTGTTAAAAAAGTCATTAAGTTGTGACTGATTCAACTTATGTAAGTCGTCAACGTTATACATCTTCTGAAAGTTAGGAATGAACTCTTCTAACTTCTTCTTGTCAATCAATATCATACATTCTTCATAGGTATAGTCTTTCGTTTTAGGCGCTGTGCCTGCTCCATAAGAAAAAACTTCCTTATTAGTTGATTGATTAATGATTACTAGCTGAGATATACAGCCTTTTTCGTCGTATTCGATTCTTTTAATCTTGAATCTATCATAGCAAGTCTTTTTCCCATTCTTGTCTTGCAAGTTGCAATTATTAGCGCTAATCCAAATAAATGGCGCTGTATATAGCTCTCTGCCGATTCCCCAATTGAAGCAAGCTCTCTTAAAGCTGTCGGATGCAAGTCCCTTTTCTTTTTCGGTGTAGCTTTCCGTTCCTGTATCTTCCTTACTTACCCATTGCTTATTTTCCGAATCGTAAATTGATACAGTACAGTTTGCATTATCTCTTGAATGCGAGCGTTGCCAATTCATAGCTCCGACTTCTTCATCAAGAATGTTCATATCGCATCTTGCGTCCTTGTAGAGTAGCAAGCTTAATCCATTAGAATTAATAGTAGATATTCGACAGTCGATTTCATCAGCTCTTAATTTTCTGAATTTCATCTTTGCCCTCCTTACTTAATCTGAATATTGGGATTTGTGCTTAAATGAACGCCCTTGAATGTTTCGCCCTGTTTTAATGCTTTCTTTAGCTCTGCCTTATTGATTGTTGGCTCAGCATATTTCAAATAATTTTCTGACTTTTCGTCGGCAAGAAAAGCATCAAAATCTAAGACTTCGACAGATTCAGACTTTCTGAATGATAAAGAGCATTTATTTGTAGCGAATTTTTCGCCATTTAAAACTGAGTTAAGATAGCTCTTAATCTGCTCTGCTTTGTTTCTTGCGGATTTTTCTCTTTCAGCAAAAGCGTTTTTCTCTGCTTTTAGTGCTTCCGCATCTGCTACAAGATTTTTGTACCAACAAGCAAGGTTTTCAATTTTTGTGTCTTTTTCCATTGATAAGTTGTTCAATGCTTCAATATCTAATATTTCGCCCGTTTCTTGGTCAATACATTTTTCGATTTCGTCGTTAATCTGGAATAGATTCATTTTTTACTTCCTCCTGCTTTTCTTCCTTTGGTTCGTCAATCTTTAATAAAACTTCTATATCGTCGTCCTTATCATCTTTTTTATGATAGTTTTCAACAACCTCTGCCATAAATTTTGTAGCTTCGCTAGCAAGCGAAAAAACAAATTCTGTATCTAACCAACTCTTTTTAATTATTACTTTGTATCTTCTCATTTTTACTCTCCTCTCAAAAATTCATCGTTGCAGTGTAGCATTAATGTAACTAATATAGCCATTGCAGTAGCAACAAATAGCTGTCCTATCTTGCTTTCTAGTTCTATCCAGCCATTAAGTAACATTACGGAGCCAACGATTACGCCAATAATCACGTTTTTAAAATTATTCAAAATTCTGTACTTTTCCGAAAGAATATGATATTCTTTTAATTGATGTAAAACCTTAGAGCTTGAATGTATGCCAGTGCATTCAGGCTCTCTTCTTTTTACTTCTTGTTCTTCAAGTCTCTTTTCCATATCTAATCCTCCGCATTTGAATTTTCATTTGTTTCAACGTTTTCGGATTCTGCCAATTCAAGCATCTGCTTATATATAGCATCTCCAAATTCTTTTCCGAACCTTTCAACTACAAGAGAATGCATAGCACGTAGCATAACAACGCCTTCTGCGGTAATGCTTGCTATATCCCCTTGTATTTTTGTTAATCCTTTGTCTACTTTAATCATTTTTAATCTCCTTTGTTTTTATTTTTTTCTCTTTGTTAATTCAATTAGACCAATTCAATCACCCCTTTCAATAGGCTTTATCTTGTTTTCATCATAGAATTTAGATGCAAGGATAACATATGTATAAAAGCTAGATGTTTTAATTGCATAGCCCCAATTATAAAGTCCTTGTTGTAATCCCATTCTTATCGTCTGCTCTCCGCATCCTAGTAGCTTTGCAGCTTCCTTTACTGTCAATCTATTTTCGTGTAGCGAGTTCATTAACATCAACTCCTAATCTACTTGCTACTGCCTGGATTTTATCCCAACTAGGACTTGTATGATTCCACTTGGAAATGCTACCAGAAGCAATATGGCAATCTTTTTCAATCTGATATACTGGAATACCTTTTTCTTTTGCTATTGCCTTGATTTTTTCCGCTAACATATTGCACCTCTCTTTCATTCATTTATTTAATTCTGAAAATATTACAAAACATTATTGACTTATTCTGAAAATATTCTATAATTTTAATTACCACATTAATTTAATAAAACACTTTCAGGCATCTTTCTGTATTGTGTTGTGTATTCAGAACTTACCTCTATATACTACGTCGTATTTTCAGAATTGTCAAGCCTTTTTGTGTTTTTTTCAAAAAAAGAAAGGAAATATGCGTATGAATATGATATACGAACGTATCAAATCTCTAGCAAAAGGAAAAATCTCTATAAATCAGTTAGAAAAAGAGCTGGATATGGGAAGAGGTTCTCTTTGTAGAATAGACATAAACGCCAGCTCCGAAAGATTTCAAAAATTAGCCAACTACTTCGATGTTACAATTGAATATTTATTAACAGGGAAAAAAGATGAATTTGTTTTCTCTGATAAGAACGTAGCCTTTTTAGTTGAGATACAAAAAAGAGCCAACGACGCAAGATTCGTCGATACAATACAGAAATATATAAATTTAAATGCTACCAATAAAAAGTCAATTGATGATATGGTTGACTTTTTGGCAAAAAAAGAAGCGGACTAATCCACTTCTTCGATTTGCGAGATAAAATTTTTGTAAAACTTCAATTTTTTTGTATCTGATATTTTTTTAATAATTGATACAATTTCATCTTGTAGTTCTTCAACTGTTTTATCTTTGGGCTTAATCATTTTTGTGCCTCCCTTTATTATGTGTGTGTAATGTAAACACATTATATGCACATAATAATTCCTCTGTAAAGGTTATTTGGAAAAATGTCCTTATATATGGACATCTTAGGTAAAATTGAGATTTTATGGCAGAAAAATGTTATGCTTTAAACAAATCGTATATTGAGCAGTTAAGAGCTTTGGCTATTATATCAAGCTCGTCAAGTGTTGGCGAGGTTTTATAATTTTCCAAATTATTAATAGTCGTTTTTGATAATCCAGTGAGCTTTGCTAACTGCCGACAGCTTATATTCTGCTCTGTTCGTTTGTTCCATATATAAATCTCTATCATAAGAGATATTATATCTATATTTTTTAATTTTATTTTTACAAAGGAAAGGAAGGTAAAAAAATGAAAACATCAAAAAGAATGAAGATAGCAACTTGGCTATTGCTATTTATCTTTCCGCCAGTAGGAATATTGCTCCTATGGTGGAAATGCAAAGACTACTCAAAAAAGAAGAAAATTATATTAACTGCAATTTCTCTTCTTTGGTTCGGAATAGCTCTACTATCGGGCGACGATAGCTCCGAACAGCCTACAACAACTGAAAACGCAACAACTCAAACAGCTAAAGAAGTGACTAAGGAAGAATCAACAAAGGCAAAAGAAGAAGCAACTACTAAAAAGAAAAATGCTAAAAAAGAAAAACAAGCCTTTATTGATAAATGCAAAGAATACAACTACAAAGACATTCTTCGTTATCCTGATAAATACAAAGGTAAAAAAATCAAAGTGACTGTAAAAATTTATCAGAAATTCGGCGGTGGCTTATTCGACGACAGCGAATATTACAGAAGCTACACGAACGACGACTATGATACTTGGATGAACAACGAATTTGTATTTACTGACGAAAGAGAATCGGATGATACTAAGCTATTGGAAGATGATATTATCGTAATCTATGGAACATACGACGGAACTAAGAAGATTGAACGTGCGTTAACCAATACGGATGATGAAGTTCCAATTATTAAGGCAAAATACATAACTATTACAAATAAATAAGATAAAAAAGAGCCAGCCCATAAAGACCAGCTCCAGATGATACCTTTCGATACCACACTACACACAACGATATTGTATCATCTTTACGGCGCTAGGTCAAACGGCTAGCGCTATTTTTGTACCCTTTTTAGGGAGAGAGGAGATACGATATGAGATTACCTAATGGATATGGGAGTATTATTTACTTGGGAAAAGGCAGAAGAAAACCTTATGCAGTAAGAATTACTACAGGATATGAGCTTTATATCAATAAAGAAGGAAAAGAACGCTATAGGCAAAAGTACGCTTACCTGAATTATTACGAAACATCTAAAGAAGCTCATATTGCTCTTGGCGAATACAACGCCAATAGAACTGCTGGAATTGAAATTTCCAAAGAGCCAAAAAGAAAAGCTGAATTTGTACCAACGTTTGAAAAATTATATCAAGAATGGTATTCAAGGAAAGAAAAATCCCCTAAAAATTTCAGTAGATCTACACTAAAAGGTTACCGTAATGGCTTTTCAAAATTAAAAGATTATCATAATAAGCCTATTACGTTTTTTACTTCCGTAGAAATTCAAAAAATAATGGATAGCCTATCAGAATATTCTCTCTCTTACGTAATGAAAATAAGCAATGTGCTTAATGGCGTTCTTGACTTAGCTTATAAGATGAAGTATATAAAGGCTAACGAGATTGCTATGTGCGAAAAAATGTATACAAACAAAGATAAAAAAATGCATAGAGCGTTTACCAAAGAAGAAATATCTATGTTATGGAATCATCAGGAAGAGGATGTTGCCAAAATGATATTAATTACCATCTATTCAGGATTACGTCCAGCGGAGCTTGTAGAGATACGGAAAGATAATATATTTATTGAGGACAATTATTTTATTGAAGGAATCAAGACGAAAGCTGGAAAAAACAGAATCGTTCCAATGCATAGAAAAATCAAATCACTATTCAACTATTTCATTGATAAGTCAAATGAGGGCAATATTTTTTTATTTCCATCCCGAAGGAAAAAAGACTTTCATATTGACTATGGCAGTTATTTAAAAAATTTTAATGAATATTTGCAAGAAATTGGAATGGAAAAGCATACGCCACACGACGGTAGGCATACTTGTTCTACACTTCTTGCAGAAGCAAGGATTCCATTATTGGAACGCCAAAAAATATTAGGTCATTCCAGTAATAACATTACAGATGATGTCTATGTACATCTGGATATTCAGATATTAATTGATGATATAAATATGATTTAATTCTGTATATTACTTGTATATTACGCATAGCAACGGATAGCTATGGATAGCTAGTCAAATTATACTCCCCCCGATAAATAAAGCGTTTAAAGGGGGGTGTTTTTTTGTTTGTATATTATAAGTATATGCTGTGAATATGAAGACCACATACACATATACTTATAGTATACTTTTTTATTTTTTATATTCTATACTCTTTATGTTTTATATTCTTAACTCTTTACGGTCTAAATGTCTTTAATGCCTCAATGGTATTTTCTATTAATTCTTCCAATGTCCAACCAAGCATATCTGCCCCACGGTGAAATTCATTTCCTATTAATTAAAAATATATTCTTTCAATACTTTGTATCTAGGTACTCTCTATTTTTCAATACCATAACTTATAATATAATCTAAAGTATAAATATTTTCAAAACTAATCTTATGGTCAACTATCTGAAGTACTCTATTATCAATATCAATCTTTGCCACCATCCCTGTAACCTTAAGGTATTCATAATTTTCAAAATAAACTACTGTAGCAATCATCCCTTTGCATAGTCCGTGCATTTTTCGGTCCAATTCTTCTTCCATGTCACTGGAAAGTTCAATTTTTTCAACTACTATTTTCTCCTTTGCCGCCAAAGCATCAGGCAAACCTTTCAATGCTGCAAAAGGCATAAATTGCTTGGCTCTGTTTTCTATGCTCATCTTAGTTCTAGGTCTTCCTGCCATTGTTATTCCCTTCCTGCTCTATGTCCTCCTATTTGCTCATTTCTTTCCATTGTAGTTGCCCTATCCTGTAAATCCATTCCCTTTACAATTGCATTCTTACCATATTTGTTTTTAATCTCTATCATTGCTTTTTGAATCTTGTTATTTCTTTCAAGTTCTCCTATATCCACAAAAAAGCTATATTGCCTACACTCTTCCTGCACAACACCGTTGCAGGTTAAATTAACTCTTCTAATAGGAAAATTAGGATTCACAATTCTATTGTACAAATCAACTACTGCCGGAATTATTACCAAATCAGAGTTCGTTTCAAAATCAAGACTTACCGTTCCGTGGGCTGCCTTCCTGTTTAATCTGTTAGAATATCCTACATGAAGCGTCAATGATTTTGTAATAAGGTTCTTTTCCACCATTTCAAGGCATACCATATCTGCCATCTCCTTTATAATAATCTCACCATCCTTATGATTATAATCACAAGCCAAAACCTGACCACTTGAAATACTATTACTCCCCGGCTTATAAGCCTTAATCTGTTTTATTGTTGTACTCTCTCTTCCCCATGCATGGTCAATAAGCAATTCTGCATCTATACCAAAAATATTATATAAAAAATCTTCCTGACACTTTGCAATATCACCCATGGTCATTATCCCATAAGAATCAAGTCTTCTTGCTATGCCACTGCCAATTCTCCAAAAATCCGTCAATGGTCTATAATTCCACAACTTGTTTTTAAAGCTTTCTTCATCTAATTCCCCAATAAAGTTCTTAGAATGCTTAGCTGTTATGTCCAAGGCAATCTTTGCAAGATAAAGATTGCTGCCTATCCCACAGGTTGCTCTAATTCCCAGACTATTATATATATCATTCATAATTAACTGCCCTAATTCTCTGGCTGTCAAATTATATAAGTTTAAATAATCAGTAACATCCATAAAAGCTTCATCAATTGAATATACATGAATATCATCCTTCGAGATATATTTAAGGTATATTCCATATATCTCTGCAGCATAATCAATATACTTCTGCATTCTTGGCATTGCCACTATGTAGTCAATCCCCTTTGGAATTTCAAATATTCTACATCTGTTCTTAATCCCTAATGCCTTCATCGCCGGCGTAATGGCAAGGCATATAGTCTTCTCTGTTCTCCCAATATCAGCCACAACCAATCTTGTAGTCATAGGATCAAGTCCTCTTTCAACACATTCTACTGAAGCATAAAAAGACTTTAAATCTATACAAATATATTTTCTTTTCATAATATTAAACCATAACTAAATAATTACTCTTTTGATAATGCAATTATATATCTCGAACGTATGTTTGTAAAGTGGTAAATTATTCTATTTTTCATTCCATAAAATAAGGCTCTCCACTGGATTTTTCCAATGAAAAGCCTTCTGCTTCTTTTTTCTATTCTTCTTACAATATCTCTTTACTATTTTCTACTTTTCCCCATACCTAACTATACTGTACCTGTTTCAATTCTTACTATAATCTATCCATTAATTCTGAAGGTACATAAGCCTCCACCAAAATACCATCTTCTCTGTATTCTTCTTTGATTAACTGACCGTATTTTCTAATAAGTCCCGGCTTTCCAGCATCTGTGTAAGGGAATAATTTTTCAATATGAATACGCATTGACTTTAATGCTTTTTCAATTATTTCATTTAATTCATCCAAGCCTATTCCATTCTTAATTGCAGTTTCCACCGTATAATCTGCATTAAAATCCTTCATTATAGGTTTTTCTTCAAGCTTATCAATCTTGTTAAATACAGTAATTATAATTTTGTCCTTAACTTCAAGATTCTTCAATGTATCATAAACAGCCTGAACATTCTTATCCATTACAGGGTTAGAACTGTCTACAACGTGAATTATAATGTCTGAATATTTTGCTTCTTCCAAAGTACTTCTGAAAGCATCAATTAAATGATGTGGCAACTTTCTGATAAAACCTACTGTGTCTGTAAGCAAAACTTCCTGACCGTCAGGTAATTTATAATTTCTTGTTGTCGGATCAAGTGTGGCAAAAAGCTTATCTTCTTCCAACACTCTTGCATCTGTAAGAGTGTTAAGTAATGTAGATTTTCCTGCGTTAGTATAACCTACAATGGCTATGACCGGCACAGGATTTTCCTGTCTTCTTGCTCTTGTAACCTGACGATGGCTTTCTAAATCTTCCACCTGAGATTTTAACTGGGAAATTCTATCCCTGATTAATCGTCTGTCAACTTCAAGCTTCTTTTCTCCGGGACCTCTTGTACCGATACCACCACCCTGACGTGAAAGATTTCTCATACCAATAAGTCTTGTGGAGCGGTAACGAAGCTGGGCAAGCTCTACCTGAATCTTACCTTCTGCCGTCTTTGCCCTGCCTGCAAAAATATCAAGAATGATTAAAGTTCTATCCATTACCTTAACATCTAATTCATCTTCCAGATTTTTATACTGTGCCGGAGTTAATTCATCATCGCAAACTACTGCTGTGGCCTCTGTTTCCCAAATCAAATCCTTTAATTCTTCAACCTTACCTGAACCGATATAGGTTGCACTGCTTGCGTGCTCAAGATTCTGAATCATTCTACCTACAACTGTGGCACCTGCTGTTTTTACAAGCTCCTCCAATTCATCCAATGATTCCTCCGGGTCCTGATTAGGATTAGAGCAAACTGCTACCAATATTACTTTTTCAATTTCCTGTTCTGTTTCGTACATCTTTTCACCTCCGGTCTTTTTCAATAAAAATGAAATTCCTGCTGAATCTTTTCAAATAATATCTTAATAAAAATATACTGATTTATCCATACTAACACCTTAAACAGAATTAATTCTTATTACTTAACCTTACTTATAACGTCAATTTTCTTCCATTTTCCACGTTTATATCTTATAAGGCTAAACATACCATTCAAAAACCATGTTAAACCTGTTGCATAAAATACGCCGTATTTTCCCATAAAAGGTATAAGCGTCATAGGATAAGCAAATCCCACTCTTCCAATACACTCAACGATTCCCGTAAACAGTGAAAACATAGCATCTCCTGCACCGTTTAACACGTTTCTTGTTGTATAAATAAGTCCTAAGAAAATATAAAAACAACATGTAATTCTTAAACCGTTTGCACCAATTCTTATAACATCTGCATCTTTACCGAATATGGACGCAATTGACGGTGCAAAAATCCAGAAAACCACACCAACTGCCAGCGCAAAAATTGAGCTTACCAATGTTGCAGAATTAAATCCTTTTCTAACTCTGTCTTTAAGCCCGGCGCCAATATTCTGCCCTGTGTATGTTGAAACTGCTGCACCAAGAGACATAAAAGGCTGCTGAACCAAAGTTTCAATTCTTGAAACAACTGTAAATGCTGTTGTAAATGTAGCTCCGTAACCGTTAACAACTTTCTGTAAAACAATTAATGAAAATGCAATCAAACTGTTCTGCAAAGCTACCGGAATACCTAATTTGCAACTTTTCTTAATAATACTGCCATTTAATTTTATGTTTTTCTTTTTTAATTTAAAATATGTATTACTCTTGTATGCATAAATAATACATGCCAAAGCTGAAATAAGCTGTGAAAAAGCCGTTGCCACACCTGCGCCAACAACGCCCCAGCCAAAGCTTAATACAAAAATCAAGTCCAATATAACATTTAAAACACTTGCCACAATAAGGAAAATCAAAGGTGTCTTTGAATCTCCCAATGCTCTAAGTATACCTGACACGCCATTATAAAAACCTACACACACAATACCAATTGATACTACCTTAAGGTATGCCACTGCATCATTAAGAATAACCGGGTCTGTGTCAAGCAAAACAAGAATAGGTCTTGCAGTTACAAAACCAATAATTGCCATAATTACAGAACATACTGTAATAATCCAAATTGAATTTCCGATTGCATCCTTAACTTTTTCTTCATCGCCAAAACCAAAATACTGGGCAACAATAATACCAATACCTACTGAAAGTCCTGCTACCAATGAGAAAAAGAAAAAATTAAGTGAATTAGTTGTACCGATTGCGCCTAACGCATTCGCCCCAACAAAGTTACCTACAATAATGGAATCCACCATATTGTACAACTGCTGAAATATATTTCCTACTAAAAGGGGAAGGGAGAACTGAATTAACAGTTGCATCGGATTTCCCTTAGTCGTATCCTTTACAAATTTATTTTGTTTTTCCAATTTAATACCTCTTCTTATGTAAATACTGCAAAACAAATTTTGCGTCAAAAAATTTTGCTTCCATACTTAAACTCCCATTTTAAACATTTATTGTGCGATTTGAGACCTGCTTTGAACTCCCTCAATTCTAAAATGTGAAGAATCCTACTACACCGCACAGAATCCCTACCAATGCACCTACAATAACATCTTTAGGAAAATGAACCCCGCTTATAACTCTTACAATTGCAATAATTAAACCGCAAACAAAAACAATTATTCCAAGCGGAATCTCTCCTATGTAAAGAAAAGCCATTCCTATGATAAACGCAGAAAAAACATGTCTACTAGGCATAGACTCCCCTTTTTTATTCTTTTCTATAATAGGCTTAAAATCATACATAGTATATGGGCGCTCACTGTTAATAAATCTTCTGACAATGCTTACAAGAATAAAACTTATGGCTGTTACAGCCACAAACCTTGCAAGTCCTTTATTTTTCTCATCAAAAAGAATTATAATGCCAACAACATACGCCATATATACAATTTTTGTGGCAATGGAATTAATAAACTGAACTATTTTCTCGCCATTTTCTAATCTCCTTATGCCATCTGTTATTTTCCTATAAGTCTGCTGATTCATGTTCACCTCTACTGCTTTCTTGCAAGCTTATATTCATCACCATATGAAAAATATGGACATGTTGCCTTTTTAAACTGCATAAGCATTGCAAGGTCATCTTCATCCATGCTTACAACACAGGCGTACTCTTCATATTCTTCATCATAAACATAGTTACTACAAAACTCACAGCTATACTGTCCACTCATTTTAACTACCTTTGCCTTTCTTTTGCAAAACTAAAGGTTGAAATTCATCTTAAGCAAATCCAAGACATTCTTTCAACCTTTATAATTAATCTAATTTGTAAATACAATATTAGTCTTTAAAATCCAAATTGAAGCCTGTAATGTTTTACAACTTATTTGTATTCTTCAGCTAACTTCTTAAATGCAGGCAAAGCATCTTCAATCTGCTTAGTCTGTACACAATAAGATACTCTGATATATCCCGGTGTACCAAAACTGTCTGCAGGAACTAATAATAATTCATGTTCCTTAGCCTTTTCGCAGAATTCATGTGAATCATCACACATTGCCTTAACGAACAAATAAAAAGCTCCATCAGGGTAAACACACTGGTAACCCATATCTGTTAAGCTGTTATATAAAAGATCTCTATTAGTCTTATAAATTGAAATATCTGATGTAGCATCAAGACACTTTTCAATAACTCTCTGATACATACTTGAAGCACAAACATAACCTAAAGCTCTTCCTGCACCACAAACTGCTGCATAAGCATCTTCTTCATCATCCATATCCGGTGAAACGGCAATATAACCAATACGTTCACCAGGAAGTGACAAAGCCTTGCTGTATGAATAACATACGAAAGTATTGTGATAATAATTAATTATGTATGGAACTTCAATATCATCATAAACCAATTCTCTATATGGTTCATCTGTAATAACAAAAATGCTATGACCGTATTCTTTTTCTTTCTTTCTTAAAAGGTCACACATTTTTTCAATTGTTTCCTTTGTGTAAACAACACCTGAAGGATTGTTAGGTGAATTAATAATAACTGCTTTAGTTTTTTCATTAATTGCAGCTTCAAATTTCTCCATATCAATCTGGAAAGTCTTATCTTCTGACTGAACTGCAACAAGCTTAGCACCTGTTCTTTCAATGAAAACGCCATATTCAGGGAAGTAAGGTGTAAATGCAATACATTCTTCGCCTGGTAACATAATAGCATTTAAAACTATAGTAAGTGATGATGCAGCACCACATGTCATATAAATATGATTAGCTGTAAGCTTAGTTCCAAATCTACCATTAATGTAATCTGAAATACTCTGTCTTACATGAGCATCACCCTGTGCTGATGTGTAGCCGTGAAGTGCCACTGAATCAAAATTGTCAACCAAATCCTTAATAGTATCATCAACAATCTTTGGAGCCGGAACGCTTGGATTTCCTATACTAAAATCAAATACATTTTCTGCTCCTATTTCTGCCTTACGCTTATTACCATATTCAAAAATCTCTCTGATTTCTGAACGTACCTTTCCTAACTTAACTAATGACTCTGAATACATCATATTCTCCTTCCTGCTGTCTGATACATAATCCATTACATATACATATTTATCATTTAAGTATGCTCTTAAATTCTGTTATATCTTTCAAACATATTCTTAATTGCTTATTACCCCTTAAGAATATGCTTAAACTCTCTTTCATTTTCACGCTTCATATCACGCTTTGCAATATCCTGACGCTTGTCATATAACTTCTTGCCTCGTGCCAGGCCAATCTCAACTTTTACAAGGCTTCCTTTAAAATAAACCTGTAAAGGTACTAATGTCAATCCCTTTTCGTTAAGCTTTCCAACTAATTTATTAATTTCATATTTATGAAGCATAAGTTTCTTTGGTCTTAATGGATCCTTATTAAAAATATTTCCTTTTTCATAAGGATTAATATGCATTCCATAAATAATAACTTCGCCATTGTCTATTCTTACAAAAGACTCTTTAATACTACAATGTCCCTGTCTAAGTGACTTAACTTCTGTACCGTGAAGCACAATCCCTGCTTCGTAAGTATCTTCTATAAAATAGTCATGTCTGGCTTTTTTATTACTTGCTATAACTCTAACTGAACCTTTTGCCATTACATCTCCTTTATTATGATAAAATAAACTCTATTATTCTTATAAAATAAAATTCTTTCTTCTGATAAGCAAAATCTATCATTCTGCTAAACTAAAATCAATAGTTCTTGCAACCTTGTCGGCCGCTTCTACTCTAATCTTTACTTTCTGACCTAACTTGTAAGTCTTCTTTGTTCTCTCACCTGTCATTGAATAAGTATTTTCATCATAAATATAATGATCATCCATCATATTTGAAACATGAATAAGACCTTCAACTGTATTAGGAAGTTCAACATAAATTCCAAAGTTTGTTACCCCGGAAATTACTCCTTCGTATTCTTCGCCAATATAGCCCATCATATACTCTGCCTTCTTTAACTTTTCAGTATCTCTCTCGGCATCATCTGCTCTTCTTTCAGTAATTGAGCAGTTCTTTGTAACCTCCGGCAAAATATGATTAAAGTGAGAAATATGCTTGTCTGTAAGCTTATTATTTAAAGCTTCCTTAATTATTCTATGAATCTGAAGGTCTGGATATCTTCTGATTGGTGAAGTAAAATGACAATAATACTTAGCTGCCAATCCAAAATGTCCCTTGCACTCAGGAGTATATTCTGCACGCTTCATTGAACGAAGAGTAATTCTACTAATAAGTGCCTCTTCAGGAGTTCCTTCAATATTCTTTAATAATTTCTGAAGTTCCTTTGGATGAATCTGCTCTTTTGACATTTTTACAGAATATCCAAAGTTGTTTATAAATGTTGTAAGCTGTGAAACTTTTTCCATATCAGGCTCTTCATGATTTCTGTATACGAAAGGAAGCTGTCTCCAATAAAAATCTTCAGCTATTGTTTCGTTAGCTGCCAACATAAAATCTTCAATAATCTTTGTTGCCTTATTTCTGTCATAAGGCTCAATGGAAATAGGCTTTCCACCTTGATTTAATTTAATTTTGCATTCAGGGAATTCAAAATCAATTGCCCCTCTCTTGTATCTTCTTTCTCTAAGAATTTCAGACAATTCAGCCATTAATTCAAACATTGGAACCAAGTCCTTGTAACGCTCCATTGTTTCAGGATTTTTATCAACAATAATCTCCTTAACTGCTGTATATGTCATTCTTTCATTAACATTAATAAGTGATTCCACTATCTCGTGGTCAATAATTTCACCTTTTTCGTTAATCTTCATAATGCAACTTAAAGCAAGTCTGTCAACATCATGATTCAATGAGCAGATTCCGTTAGAAAGCTTGTGTGGAATCATTGGAATAACCCTGTCTACAAGATAAACACTTGTACCACGTTTCACTGCTTCTTTGTCAAGTGGTGAATTCTCTGTTACATAATGTGATACATCGGCAATGTGAACACCTAATGTATAAATTCCATCTTCTTTAGTTAAAGTAACTGCATCATCAAGATCCTTTGCATCCTCACCGTCAATTGTAACTGTCTGCCAATCTCTAATGTCCTTTCTTCCAACCTTGTCTTCTTCCGGAACTTCATCAGGAATATTCTCAATCTGCTTCATTACTTCTTCCGGAAACTCTGTTGGTATATCATAGTTCTTTACAATAGAAATAATGTCAACTCCCGGATCATTAATGTGACCAATTATCTCTATAATCTTGCCTTCCGGCTTTCTGCCGTTAGTACCATAATCAGTAATCTGAACTACAACCTTATGACCTGTAACAGCTCCCATAGTATCTTTACCCGGAATATAAATGTCCTGAGCAATCTTCTGATTATCAGGAAGCACATATCCGAAAGTCTTTGACTTCTGAAAATATCCTACAACCTGTTGAATCTCGTGTGAAAGCACCTTTACAACTCTTGCTTCCTTACGTTTACCTGTCTGACTATCCTCAACCTGAATAAGAACCATGTCATGATGAAAAGCTCCGTTAACCTTATCCTCCGGAATAAAGTAATCTTCATCCTGTCCTTCAACTTCAACGAAGCCAAAACCCCTATCATTACTTATAAAGTAACCTTCTATATAATGTTCCTTTGTAATAACATACTTGCCCTTCTTGGTTATTGAAATCTTTCTTTCTTCCAACAACTCAGAAAGCACTTCCTCTAACTGGTCCCTGTTCTCTTTTGTAATGTTTAAAACCACTGCAAGTTCCTTGAACTTCATTGGTATATATGTCTTGTCATTCATAAGTTCGAGAATGACCTTCTTCTTTTTCTCCATTATATCGTTCATAATTATTCTCCTATATGGTATGTGTGACACATACCTTGTAATAAAAATTAACCTTGCTCTTTTCTTTTAATAACTTTATTAAATTTGTCTTGTTTCTATATTGATATTATAATCCTTTTTTTCTCTTGTGTATCTATTTTTTATAGTTTTTCTTGTTTATATAGAAAAAAGGTGTAGAAACCTACACCTTTTAATGGACTAATTATTATTTCAAATTAATATCCTAAGAATTTCATATTAAGTACAATTGCGATTACAAAGAATAATACTACGAAAACCTTTGTTGCCTTCTCAAGCTTTCCTTCCATAGAACGTCCTTTGTTCTTTCCCCAATATGAGTCAGCAGCACCACTGATTGCACCAGTTAATCCTGCCTGCTTTCCTTCCTGAAGTAAGATTACTACTGTTATTGCTAAGCATATTAATACAAATACTGCTGTAAGTACTCTTAATAATGTCATGAGTCTCCACCTCCTATAACGCATTCAAACATAATGATTCTAGCATATATAGATGGTAAAATCAAGTAAAATTATTAGAGTTCCGTTTCGAAATCAGAAGGAATTATCTGTTATTTTATTGTTAGCATTTCTTCTATTCTAATCAACTGGTTGTATTTTGCAGTTCTTTCACCACGGCAAGGTGCTCCTGTTTTGATATAGCCTGTGTTTAGGGCAACGGCAAGGTCGGCTATTGTGGTGTCTTCCGTTTCGCCCGAACGATGTGACATTATGGCGATATAACCCTGACTTTGTGCCATACGGACCGCCTCGATTGTCTCCATCACACTACCGATTTGGTTTGGTTTTATAAGGATTGCGTTAGCACACTTTTCATCAATTCCTTTTTTGAGCCTTACCACATTAGTAACAAAAAGATCATCTCCAACTAATCGGATTTTGTCGCCAAGGGCAGCGGTTATTTTTTTCCAGCCTTCCCAATCTTCCTCATCCAGTGGATCTTCTATTGAAAAAATTGGATAATTGGTTACGATATCTTCCCACAACGAAATAAGCTGATCTGTGTCCATTTCTACATTTTTCTTTGGCATACGATAATGACCTTTCCTGTCACCCTTCCACTCAGAAGCAGCCACGTCAAGGGAAATCATAAAATCCTTGCCCGGTCTATAGCCTGCATCAATTATGGCAGCCATAATCAAGTCAAGTGCTTCTTCCTCGCCTGAAAGATTTGGTGCAAAGCCGCCTTCATCCCCTATGGCAACTGAAAGATTATCTTTCTTTAACAATTTTTTCAAGCAAGTATAAACTTCCGCGCACCATCTAATGCCCTCCTTGACAGACTGCGCGCCCACTGGAAGAATCATAAATTCCTGAACATCAATATTGTTAGAAGCATGCGCCCCGCCGTTTAGGATATTCATCATTGGAATTGGCATTTTTTCTCCACAAATCCCACCAATGTATTGATATTCTGGTAGTTTCAAAGCCTTGGCGCAAGCTTTCATATTCGCCATGGACACTGCAAGAATAGCATTTGCTCCCAACTTCTTTTTGTTTTCGGTTCCATCAATGGCAATCATTTTGCTGTCAATTTTTCTCTGATTCAAACCATTCATTCCCTCCAAAGCAGGATAAATCTCCTTGTTAATATTCTCCACAGCCTGCGACACACCGGCACCGTTGTATCTCTTGTCGCCATCGCGTAGCTCCATCGCCTCAAACTTTCCTGTTGACGCTCCTGAAGGCACGTCTGCTATTGCAGTAAAAAGCTCCCCAGCCTTACCGTCTGCCTTTACCGTTATCTGTGCCTCAACAGTAGGATTGCCTCTTGAATCCAAAACCTCACGACCTCTTATATCAACAATTTTCAAATACTTATACATAAAAAACCTCCAAAATACACTTTTTAATCAGTATGCGTATTTTGGAGATTTTTATTAATAATCTAAATTTATTTTTATTCTATTATTTTGTATTTCTTCATCAGTTCTCTCTGATATTCTTCATCGCTTGTCGACTTTTCAAGTTCTTCATATTTCTTTTCTGATAATAATGCTTTGTTTAACTTGTTTATATTTCTACGCTCTTCCTCTCGACCATTCCTAAACTGCTTATCCAATTCCATCTGATATGACATATACTCTCGCCTCCACTGTTTATTGTTTCTGGCTTCAAACACTTTCCTGTCTATGTCCTTTGCAAGCTGACTTTCAGGTTCTCTGCCATCAAAATAATCTAACAACATCTGTAGTTCTTCGCTTATGCCATCTCTGTTACCTTTGGTATTTAAGAAAATTTTATGAGTTCCATCATTAAATTTTATTTCCGAATCATCCACACATATATTCTCAAATTCATAAATACTTCTATTTTTTTCAAAGAAATCAAAGGTACAAATAAATATTACATAGCTTGTCTTTAGTATATCATATGCCTGCCCTTTTTCAATTAATTTTAAATCAATTATGTCCTGATAATATCGTGACCTCTTCGGTAGCTCCTCGTAATTCGTTGTCTGCATTTCAAGATTAAAAACAGTATTATTATCATCTTCAACATAGATGTCCAGTCTTATTGACTTTGAACCCGGTGCAATTTGAATGGTTTCCTCATAGTCAAGATATTCAATATCCCTTATCTTAATGTTTAATATCTGCTCTAATACCGGTTTGCATATTTCTTTGTTTGACATTACTTTTGCAAATATAAACGCATCTGTTATTCCTAATTCTTCGTATTTCTTTGACACTGACTTATCCTCCCTTACTTTTTATTTAAATATATATTAACTGATGCGCTTATGATTGTCAACATTTTATTTGTGTATTTTATAGCCAGTTTATGTGATGTTTATGTATAAAAATAACCTCACTGACTCTACTCAAAGAATCAATAAGGTTGTTCATTCAATATTTTTTATTTACTTTTCTTCTGAAGCTTCCTGCTCTTCTTTCTGCTTAGCAAGGTATTCTTCTACAGCTTTCTTCTTTAACTCTTCTTCGTCTTCCTTAGACAATCCGGCGTTTTCCTGTTTTACAGTAACAATAACTTTGATGAAGTGGTACAACTGATATAAGAAGAATAAAATCAATGGCAATACAATGCAAATAAAGAATCCCTTCTGTGTTTCAAGGAAATCAACTGCCTTGCCCAAACCTGATATTTTGCTGTTGTACTTAGCAACTATGTCGGCTGCCGCAACAGTATATTCATCCTCTATCTGGTTGTTATCACCTTTTGTCTTAAATGATGGTACTGAACCTTTGCCATTTGAGATAACTTTTGTAATTCTATGAGTGTTAAGAATCTTCTGTTCATCTACTGTTGTCCAGTATGTAATGATGTCGCCTTCCTTCAAAGTATTGAAATCAACTTCTTTTCCGATTACAACATCTCCTGCCTTGATAGTTGGCTCCATAGACTGTGTCTGGATTGAGAATGGCATATAGCCAAATAAATTACCAACTCCGTTGTTGCTTGTTCCCGTAAATACTACTACTGTAGTTAATGCTGCAAAAACAACAAACAACCACAAAATAACATTTATTACAATGCCTACTACTTTTTTCACTTTGTTTCCTCCCTAGGATTATTCCGTTTTAATTATTAGTATTATCATCAATTGCTATAAACTTAAGGCTAATAGCAAAACTTTTTCCACCATTGGCAAACACACAGTTAGGATCTTCTCCTTCAATCCAGATACGGGCAACAAATGGAGCTCCCTTTGTTTGTGTTGCTGAGTATGCAGGAACTTGTAGCATCTGTGTATTGTTTGTCAAATAACTAGAATCAACACGATTACCTGTTCCATCCTCATTTATATTTCCTATTACTTTACCCACAAAACCAGGATTAGCATTATAAACTAATGGCTTATTATTGTCTCCTAAAGCGTTCTTATCCTTAGAAGTATCTAAGAAAGCTATTCTAACAGCTTTTGAAATTTCCTGTGTGTCGCTTACATTTCCATCTTCGTCTAAATCCTTAGCATATGTTACACTCGTATCATTCACATCAACTGCAACCTTAACTTCGCTATCACCTGTAGTTCTAATCCATAACGGAACATCCAAATAATAGCCCTCATTACCCTTAGATGCCCCTGTAACTGCTACTTTGAAATTAGTATTTTTCGCTGAACCACCATCATTTATATCTTCTGTATAGAATATGTTGTTGTCAATACCTGTATATGAAGATGCCGGACTAATTTTAAAATCGTCCTTCTTGTACAAATCAACAGTAATTGACGATGCCCATGTATTTCCATCATTTGAAATCTGTAAGTTTTCCGGTGCTGATGCTTTAAATTCCGGTCCTGTCACTTCAACTGAACCCGTCATAGAAAACCATGCATATGATTCTGTAATCAAACAAGCTAATGAAATTGCAAACATAAAAAAAGATGACAATATTAAATTTTTATTTTTCTTCATATCTGCTCCTTTCATATCTTCTTCTAATAACATAACCAGAGTACACAATAAACTTATGTATTCTGGTTATGCCAGCCGGAAAACCCGGCTGGTATAATCGACACAATACTATTCTACTGCATCAAATACTAAATTAAATTTGAATTTCTGATTTGCATTTTTTGTAACACATGACTTGCTCTGTCCTTCAATCCAAATACGTACAGTAACCTCTGTTGGTGTATATTTTCCATCTATCACACCACTTTCTGACTTACCTGCTAAGTCTATTTTATTTCCGTCTTTAATTGTCGCATTTGCACTTCCGAGTTTAATAACTTCATCTGTTTTAGCAAGCATATTATCTGCTGGTAAAGTTCCAGCTTTAATCACAGGATTTGCGAATAAATCAGCTGATTCTTTTGATGCATATGTACCACCGATATTTTCTGTTTTATCTTTATTCAAAACTGCAAATTTTACTGCTTTGTATATTTCTTCATTATTTTTAGTTCCTGCTATTATTTCTGATTTTTCCTGATTAATTGCTACCTTTACAGGTTCTGAACCAGTAGTAAGAATAAATAATGGCACATCAACATAATACACTTTTTTCTCTTTTTTCAACTTTTTTTCATATGTTTTTTTATGTGATTTATAGTCTCAAAGACACATTGTGTACATCAACCTCCTACTCATTTTTATGCTATATACGACAATAACTATAAAAGCCAATGTACCTTTGTTTTTCACATTGGCACATTGGCTTATATAAAGTATTTTCTAATTAATTGAATTTTTAGAAATATTTTTTATCTATTCAATTAACGACTATTCCTTATTCTTCAATTAATGATTTATCATTTATTTTTTTATTAATGATTTTCCTGTCATTTCTTTTGGCTGTTCCATTCCCATTAATTCGATTAATGTAGGAACGATGTCTGCTAACACTCCACCTTCTCTTAATTTGTATGATGGATCAGCGTTTACAAGAATAAATGGTACAGGGTTTGTTGTATGTGCTGTAAATGGTTCGCCTGTTTCATAGTCAATTAACTGTTCAGCGTTTCCGTGGTCAGCACAGATGAACATCTGTCCGTCTACTTCTTTGATTGCATCTACTACTTTGCCTACACATTCGTCAATTGTTTCTACTGCTTTTACTGCAGCTTCAACGATTCCTGTATGACCAACCATATCAGGGTTAGCGAAGTTTGTAATGATTACATCGTATTTTCCTGATTTGATGGCTTCTACCATCTTTTCGCATACCTTTGGTGCGCTCATTTCAGGCTTCTGATCATATGTTGCAACTTCCTTAGGTGAAGGAACAAGGATTCTGTCTTCGCCTTCGTTTGGTTCTTCAACACCACCGTTAAAGAAGAATGTTACATGTGCGTATTTTTCTGTTTCAGCAATTCTTGCCTGCTTCATATTGTGAGCTGCAAGGTATTCACCAAATGTATTTTTAACTTCTACTTTCTTGAATGCAATTAATTTGTTAGGAATTGTTACATCATATTCTGTAAAGCATACGAATGTAAGGTCTAATTTCTTTTCTCTTGCAAAACCGTCAAAATCGTCTGCACAGAAAGCTCTTGTAATCTGACGGGCACGGTCAGGTCTAAAGTTACAGAATACTACTGAGTCACCGTCTGTAATTGTAGCTACAGGCTGTCCATCTTTCTTAATTACTGTAGGAAGAACGAATTCATCTGTAACGTCTTTAGCATATGAATTCTTAATAGCCTGAACAGGATCTGTTTCTTCAACACCTTCACCCTTTGTCATTGCTACATATGCTTTTTCTTCTCTATCCCAGTTGTTATCTCTGTCCATTGCATAATAACGACCTGAAATTGTAGCAACTTCACCAACACCGATTTCAGCCATCTTGTCTACCATCTGCTGCATATATTCTGCTGCTGATGCAGGAGGTGTATCTCTACCATCTAAGAATGCATGTACATAAACTTTTTCGAGGCCAAATTTCTTAGCCATTTCAAGTGTTCCATACATATGTGTAATATGGCTGTGAACACCACCATCTGATAAAAGTCCGAAAATATGAAGAGCACTGTTATTCTTCTTTGCATTTTCCATTGCTTTTACTAATTCTTCATTTTCAAAGAATGTTCCATCTTCTATTTCTTTTGTAATTCTTGTTAATTCCTGATATACAATTCTTCCTGCACCCATGTTAAGATGTCCAACTTCTGAGTTACCCATCTGTCCTTCAGGAAGTCCTACTGCCATGCCACTAGCCTGTCCTTTTACAAATGGATATTCAGCCATAAGTTTATCCATAACAGGTGTATTAGCTAATGCTACTGCGTTGCCTTCTTTTTTGTCATTCAAACCATAACCATCTAATATTAATAATACTGTAGGTTTCTTGCTCATTGTCTTATCTCCTTTTTAATATATTTATAATCCATAAGAGATTATTTGCTTATTTATGTTTACTCCAACGGCATTAGATCTTGTTCTTTCTCCTGACCCCTTAAAATACAAAATATCATATCCGTGGAATATGCTATTCATATCATAACCGCAATCAGAAACTTTATTATCAAGCATTGCCTTTGTTTCTTCCTTTGTTATTTTCATTCCAACTTTTTTGTAGTTACTTCCGCCACCTACATTTTGCTGGATACAGAAATATACAGGATTTCTCTTAATCTTTGTAAAAGTATTTCCTGTAATATTAATTTCTTCAATGCCACCTCCTGAAATGGCATGTGCACCTGAGCTATAGCTCTTCTTTGATGAATTACCAATATTGGTGAACTTGTTATTTTCAATCTTTGTATTCTTCCAGTTTAAAACAAAAACCCCATTATCATGAATATTCTTAAATTCATTATTTCTTATTGTTATATTCTTATGATAGATATTTTCACCTTTGCTGTTTTGTGAATACTTATGTGTTCCAACACCTCTTGTTGTACTGTCAAAAACATTATTTTCAACTGTAACATTATAGCATGGTGTTTTGTCTTTTTTGACCCAATCAAGTGGCAATCCATGAGTTGCCTTGTCTGCCAAGTCAATATTAATTGCTTCTTTCATATAGTACTTTTCTCTAGTACTCTTTTTAGACTTTCCAAAATAACAATCATGTATATTAACATTTTTTGAACCATTAACTTCGACATAATGATTTCCATTCTGGTTCTTGAATGTTATTCCTGAAATATCAATATTCTGATTATGTGCGGCAACAATTGTAATTCCTGCAATGTTGTCCATATCGAATGTTACCTTGCCTTTGGCCTTGAATGTAACATTCTTTGCACCTTTATATTTCCCTATACTATTCTTTTTTTTGCTCTTACTTCTTGGACAAATCTGCCACATTGATCCTGATGCCTTGTAGTTTGTTCCTGTTTTGTTTATTTTTTTAAACACTACACCATTCTCAAGCACTACTTTTGTATTGGATGGCACATAAATGGCATTTGATATATAATATGTTCCCTTCTTTATTGTAAGGGTTCCCCCACCTGCTTTTTCCATCTTGTCTAAAAATGCATTTAATCCAAGATAATGTTTTGTATATTTTGTTGTTATTGTTCTAAAGCTCTTTTTGGACTGTTTTTCTACTTTTGATGGGGTAACTTTAAAATTCTTCTTTGCATATGTATTAGTTTGAAATGCAAAAGTTATTCCACACACAGCAACTACCATAACTGCTGTTTTTATTATTTTGTTTTTTAGTTTCATTTTTTACCCTTCATTAAACAAGACAGAATGCCAACTAGTGGCATTCCGTCTCATATATATACTTATTTATTATAGTTAACAATCTTGCCAAAATCTGGTTTTAAGCTTGCGCCACCTACTAAACCACCATCAATGTCAGGTTTAGCAAGTAATTCTGCTGCATTTCCGGCATTCATTGATCCGCCGTACTGAATTCTAATTGCTTCAGCTGTAGCTTCATCATATACTTCTTTGATGCATTCTCTGATAGCTGCACAAATTTCTTCTGCCTGATCAGATGTAGCTGTCTTACCTGTTCCAATAGCCCAAATTGGTTCATAAGCAATAACTGCTTTCTTAGCCTGATCTGCTGTTACATTTAAGAATGCAATCTTAATCTGCTGACGGATAAAGTCTACTGCAATACCCTGTTCTCTCTGTTCAAGAGTTTCACCACAGCAGATGATTGGTGTAATACCATGTTCGAAAGCTTTTAATACTTTCTTGTTTACTGTTGCATCTGTTTCAGCAAAGTATTCTCTTCTTTCTGAATGTCCGATGATAACGTATTTTACTCCAACATCTGTTAACATGTTAGGAGCGATTTCTCCTGTATATGCACCACTTTCTTCAAAGTACATATTTTCAGCACCAATGTTGATATTTGTGCCTTTAGCTGCTTCCATAGCTGGAACAATGCTAATAGCTGGTACGCAGAATACTACGTCAACATCTTCATTCTGTACTAATGGTTTTAATTCATTAATTAAAGCAACTGCTTCGCTAGGAGTTTTATTCATTTTCCAGTTGCCTGCGATAATTTTCTTTCTCATGTTAATGTCTCCTCTATATTTAATGTCCTTATCTTATTGATGCTCTGCTTTAATAAGCACGCTGGCATTTGCCAACTTCACAAAAATCAATCTAAGAACAATGAATGCGAACATTCATTGTTCTTGATTTGTTTTTGTGTAAATGGACTCATTTGCCTTAACTCTACTTGTCGTTAGCTGCTACTACACCTGGTAAATCTTTTCCTTCAAGGAATTCAAGTGAAGCTCCACCACCTGTTGAGATGTGTGTCATCTTATCACCGAAACCAAGGTTGTTTACAGCTGCTGCTGAATCACCACCACCGATGATTGTTGTAGCATCTGTATCAGCTAAAGCTTTAGCTACTGCAATAGTACCTGCTGCAAGGCAAGGGTTTTCTGAAACGCCCATAGGTCCGTTCCATACTACTGTCTTAGCGTTCTTAACTGCATCAGCGAATAACTCACGAGTCTTAGGTCCAATATCAAGTCCTTCTTTGTCATCAGGAATTGCGTTTGTTGGAACGATCATTGTTTCGATTTCAGCATCGATAGGATTTGGGAATCCGTCAGCAGCTACTGTATCGATAGGAAGTAATAATTTCTTTCCTAATTCTTCTGCTTTCTTCATCATATCAAGACAGTAATCTAACTTAGAGTCATCTACTAATGAAATACCAACTTTTCCACCCTGAGCTTTGATGAATGTATATGCCATACCACCACCAATGATAAGTGTATCGCACTTTTCAAGTAAGTTGTTGATTACATTAAGCTTATCAGCAACCTTAGCACCACCAAGGATAGCTACGAATGGTCTTACCGGATTGTTTACTGCATTTCCAAGGAAATCGATTTCTTTCTGCATTAAGTATCCAACTACTGCTGTGTCAACATATTTTGTCACACCAACGTTTGAGCAGTGTGCTCTATGAGCTGTACCGAATGCATCGTTTACAAATACATCACAAAGTGAAGCTAATTCTTTGCTGAATGCTTCGCCGTTCTTTGTTTCTTCTGCACGGTAACGTGTATTTTCAAGAAGAACTACATCTCCATCATTCATTGCTTCTACAGCAGCCTTTGCGTTTGGTCCTACTACTTCAGGATCAGCAGCAAACTTAACTTCCTGACCTAATAATTCAGTAAGTCTCTTAGCAACTGGTGCAAGTGATAATTCAGGCTTTGGTTCTCCCTTTGGTTTTCCAAGATGTGAGCAAAGAATAACTTTTCCACCATCTCCGATTAATTTTTTGATTGTTGGAAGAGCTGCAACAAGACGGTTTTCGTCTGTGATAACTCCTTCTTTTAAAGGTACGTTAAAATCGCAACGAACTAAAACTCTCTTGCCTTTAACGTTAATATCATCTACTGATTTTTTGTTAAGCATAAATTTGCTCCTTTCATTGATTTAATCTTTTTAGATTTATCCGTTTTATTCTGTGGCTGTTTGTAATCTCAATTATAAGCTCTCACTTCTTACAAAGTTTTACCCATTATTCATTCTAAGATAATTTGCCACTCTAAAAGAAAAGGTCCGGCCCAATCAGCCGGACCCTTTTTGGATCTAATAATAAATATCAGAAATTAAGCTAATTCTGAGAAGTATTTGATTGTTCTAACCATCTGGCTTGTGTATGAGTTTTCGTTGTCATACCATGAAACAACCTGTACTTCATAAGTATCTTCATCAACCTTTGATACCATTGTCTGTGTAGCATCAAATAATGAACCATATCTCATTCCTACGATATCACTTGATACGATTTCATCTTCATTGTATCCGTATGATTCGTTTGAAGCTGCCTTCATAGCTGCGTTGATACCTTCAACTGTGATATCTTTTCCTTTAACTACAGCTGTAAGAACTGTTGTTGAACCTGTTGGAACAGGAACTCTCTGTGCAGAACCGATTAATTTTCCGTTTAATTCCGGAATAACTAATCCGATAGCTTTTGCAGCACCTGTTGAGTTAGGAACGATATTAACTGCTGCAGCTCTTGATCTTCTTAAATCACCTTTTCTCTGTGGTCCATCAAGAGTCATCTGGTCACCTGTGTAAGCATGAATTGTTAACATGATACCACTCTGGATTGGAGCGTATTTGTTAAGTGCATCAGCCATAGGTGCTAAACAGTTTGTTGTACATGAAGCTGCAGAAATGATTGTATCTTCAGCTGTTAATGTGTCATGGTTTGTATTATAAACGATTGTTGGAAGATCGTTTCCAGCTGGAGCTGAGATAACAACCTTACGAGCACCAGCATCGATATGAGCCTGTGCTTTAGCCTTTGATGTATAGAAACCTGTACATTCTAATACAACGTCTACGTTTAATTCGCCCCAAGGACATTTTGAAGCATCAGCTTCTGCATAGATTTTGATTTCTTTTCCATCAACGATGATTGAATCATCTGTAGCTGAAACTGTATCAGCCTTTTCATATTTACCCTGTGATGAATCATACTTTAATAAGTGAGCTAACATCTTTGGGCTTGTTAAATCGTTAATAGCTACTACTTCATAGCCTTCTGCTCCGAACATCTGTCTGAATGCAAGACGTCCAATACGTCCGAAACCGTTAATTGCAACTTTTACTGACATTTAATTGTCCTCCTATAATAAGTTTTTTTGCTATTGTTAATTTTCATTAACCTATGCTTATTTTACATAATAAGTTTGCAAATATCAAGTTGTTTTTGCTTATTTTTTGGTTTTTTGTTAAATTTTTGTCAAATTAGCAAAATTGATACGATTTTATGAGATTACGGATTATCAACTTCTTTTTTCTGTGACTACCGTAATTATCTAATTTATGCTAATATTTAACTAGCTCAGGCACATTATCAACTTATATTCATACACAGAAAGGACTTTACTATGTTTTCAGATTACCATGTACACAGCAGTTTTTCTTTTGATTCCGAGGAATCTCCTAGGGCTATTGTTGAGAAAGCCATTGCTCTTGGCATGAAACAGATTTGTTTTACTGACCATCAGGACTTTAATTGGCCAATTGAGGGGGAATCGCCTTATATTGATTTTCCCAAATATTTTGAAGCTTTGAATTCTTTAAGGAATGAATATTCTTCCAAAATCAATATTTTAAAAGGTGTTGAGCTGGGGCTTACTTCTGACAATTTTTCTTTGTGCCATAAGCTTCTTGATTCCTACGATTTTGATTTTGTCATTGGCTCCTGTCATATTGTTGACCAAATGGATCCTTATTATGCAGAGTTTTGGGAAGGAAAAAATGACCGTGACTGTTTTGAACTTTATTTTAAAACTTTGTTGGATTCCTTGAAATTTTTTATAGGAAGAAACACTTGCACCACTCCCCGCACTGTCAACACTCTCGGGCATTTGGATTACATTGTCCGCTACAGTCCTAACAAGGATAATAATTACAGTGTGGCTGATTACATTGATGTTATAGATGAGATTTTGAAAATGATTATTGAAAATGATATTAAGTTGGAAATTAATACTTCAAACTTTTCTAAAGGATTTGATTTTCCAAATCCGCACACGGATATAATTAGAAGATACAAGGAACTTGGTGGGCTTTATGTTACCGTAGGTTCCGATGCTCACAAAGCCCAATTTATTGGTTCCGGTTTTGATTTAGTTGAAAAAATCGTTGAAAAATATAAATTAAAAGTTTTTACTATTTAAATTGCAATAACTTAATATTCTATTTTGACTTGATTTTATTAACAAATTTAAATTTGATTTTTAATTTTATCTGCAAAAAATAAATTTGATTTTTACATGATTTTTCAACTTAATTTTCAGCTTTTTGCTCTTAGTTCTTTCACACCGGCTTTTAATTTTTCAACAGTGTAATCGATTTCTTTTCTTGTATTTTCATGGCCTATGGTTATTCGAATTGTTCCATAGGCTTTTTCTTTCGGTATTCCAAGGGCGCTTATTACGTGGGACGGCTTTTCTGCTGATGCAGCACAGGCTGAGCCGGCAGAAATACACACTCCTTCTTCATCCATTATTACTACCAGAGATGTTCCATTTATGCCATCAAAAGTAAAACTTGCGTTGCCCGGAAGTCTGTTTGCGTAATGACCGTTTAGACTTACGTTTGGAATTTCTCCAAGTATTCTTTTTACCATATAATCTCTTAGATTTTTCTCTTTATTGTAGCGGGCACTCATATTTCTCATAGAATCCTCAACTGCCGCCCCCATTCCTATTATTCCGGCCACATTTTCCGTTCCACCTCTTTTGCCCTTTTCCTGACCACCGCCATAAATCAAGGGCATCATTTCCTTTGGATTTCTCACGTAAAGAAAACCTACTCCTTTCGGGCCGTTAAATTTGTGACTGCTGGCACTAAGCATATCCACTCCAAGATAATTTACGTCTATTGGTATGTGTCCAAAAGCCTGAACTGCATCAGTATGAAACAGAACTCCTTTCCTATGTGCCACCATTGCTATATTTCTAATAGGCTCAATTGTTCCAATTTCATTGTTTGCTAACATAATCGAAACCAGCGAAGTTCTCACAGGATTTTCAAATCCGTCTTTGTAATCAGTTTTAATTTGCTCCATATCCACAAAACCGTTTTTGTCAACGTCCACATATGTGACTTTTATTCCTTCATTTTCAAGCTGTTTGCATTTATTTAAAATAGCGTGATGCTCTATTTTTGACGTTATAATGTGATTACCTAAATATGCGCCGTTGTCCAAAACCCAATTGTCCGACTCGGTTCCCCCTGAAGTAAAAAAAATGTTTTCAGATTTGCAGTTTAACGATTTTGCAATTGTCCATCTTACCTTTTCAACCTGCTCCCTTGTCTTTCTTCCTATGGAATAAATTCCTGACGGATTGCCATATTCTTCTTTTAAATAAGGTTCCATTGCTTTAACAGCTTTTTCACATATTTTTGTGGTAGCTGCGTTATCTAAATAAATCATATTATTCTCCCATTTTTCGTTTTATGTTCAAATTTTAGTTTTTTCTAAACAATTGATTGTCTGCCCTTTTTATGTTGTTATAATTATTGTTTTTGCATAATTCCTGTTTTTTTGAATATTTTATATAAATGCGTTTCAGGCAGTACACTATGCTTAACAAAAATCCAATTATTAAAGGCACTATTATTCTCACCATAGCTAGTCTTTTAAGCAGAATAATAGGTTTCTTATATAGAATATTCCTTTCTAACCTAATAGGTGCTAAAGGTATGGGAGTTTTTCAATTAATTTTTCCTGTACTTGTTTTTTGCATTGCCCTAAGCTGCGGTGGAGTCCAAATTGCTGTTTCACGCTTTGTTGCTGAAAGCAAAAGTAGAAAGGAATGTTTTCTTGTGCTTATCAGCAGTATTATTATGTCACTTAGCCTTTCTTTTATTACCTTGGGAGTTTTGTATTTTTTCGCTGAGCCTGTTTCTCTATTTATTATAAAAAACAAAAGTTGTACTGAGCTGTTGAAATACGTCTCTTTCACTATTCCACTTGCCACTTTTCACGCCTGCATAACGGGTTATTATTTAGGTTTCAAAAAAACTTTTGTTCCAGCCTGGTCAGGTGTTGTTGAGCAGATTGCAAAAGTTATTTCACTTTTTATTTTATGGCTTGTATGGGTTGAAAAAGGTATTTCCATTACTCCTGTAATTGCAGTTTATTCCATGGTTATTTCTGAATTGTGCGGGGTTATTTTTTGTTTGATTGCAATATTTGGTGAACGTTTTTTTGCTTTTAAGATATCTGAAATATTTTCCGTAATGAAGAAAATGTTTTCTGTTTCTTATGTTTTGACTTTGAACAAAATAATGCTTACTTTTTTACAGACTTTGGAAGCTGTTATTTTTCCAACTGTACTTTTAAAAAGCGGGTTATCCCTGTCCGATTCTTTAAGTATTTATGGAATTTTAACCGGAATGGCCCTTCCGGTGGTTACTTTTCCTTCTGCCATAAACACTTCCGTTTCCACTATGTTGCTTCCTACCATAGCAGGTGCAAATTCCGGAAACGACGTTTCAGGCATAAAAAAAACAACAGAATATTCTATTTGGTTTTCTATGATTACGGGGATTTTCTGTGTTGGTGTTTTTCTTTTTTATGGCGATTTTATTGGAACAAATATTTTCAGGCAGCCTCTTGCCGGCGAATACATAATGATTCTTGCCTGGCTTTGCCCTTTTCTCTATCTTTCCATTACACTTGGCTCCATCTTACACGGGCTGGGGCTTACTAATGCTGCCTTTATTCACAATGTTATTGGGGTTGTAATACGACTTGCCTCACTATGGTTCGGAGTTCCTGTTTTTGGGGTAGAAGGGTATCTGATTGGCTTGCTTATAAGTAATCTTGTTGTGACTTTGTTACATAGTTTTTATATTCATAAATATGTGGATTTTAACTTTTCGGCAATTGACAATATTGTAAAGCCTGCACTTTGGATTGCAATTGGTCTGATAATGGGAAAATTAGTTTCATACATATTTAGTTTTGCTGATTGCAAGGGATTAGTTTTTTGTATTTTTTCCGCAGGAATAAGCGGAGTGATAATAGTGATGGTGTTTGGATATTTTGTATGGCGCGAGAGTGTAAATTTAAAACAGTATAAAAATGGAGTATAAAAACTCCATTTTTACACTGAGATATTATTTATTTGATTATCCCATGCTTCTTCATTTATTTTTATTTAAGTGTATAACATTTACTTCTTGGTTAATCCATCTCTTTTTAGCTATTATAAAGTTTATAGTAAAACCCTCTCTTTTCAAGCAGTTCTTCGTGATTTCCCTGCTCGATTATTTTTCCATCCTTCATTACAAGAATTACGTCTGCTTCTTTTATTGTTGAAAGTCTATGGGCTACAATAAATGTAGTTCTGCCTTCCATCATTTTTGAAAATGCGTCCTGAATCTTTACTTCTGTTCTTGTGTCAATTGAAGATGTGGCTTCGTCAAGTATTAGCATTGGTGGCAGACATAACATTACACGGGCTATACACAATAACTGTTTCTGTCCCTGTGAAAGACTGCCTCCGTCTTCACCTATTACTGTATCATATCCCTTTGGCAAACGCTTAATAAAGTTATGTGCATAGCTTGCTTTTGCTGCATTTTCTATTTCTTCATCAGTTGCATCAGGCTTTCCAAAAGCGATGTTTTCTCTTACTGTAGTATTTCTAAGCCATGTTTCCTGAAGAACCATTCCATAAAAGCTTCTTAAATTCTTTCTTGATATGTCTCGTATATCTTTTCCATCTATTGTAATTGAACCTTTGTCCACATCATAAAATCTCATCAAAAGATTTATGATTGTAGTTTTTCCACAACCTGTCGGTCCAACAATTGCAATTCTCTGACCAGGCTTTACGTGTAGATTTAAGTTTTCGATTAATTTTCTATCCGGCACATAAGAAAAATCAGCATCATTAATGTCAATCCTACCTGCCTCAATATTCCGGAACTGATTTTCACTTTCTTCCACATCAATCTCTTTTTCCTGATTAATAAGCGAAAAGATTTTTGCACCACAGGCAATGGCATTTTGCAGTTCCGTAACAACACCTGAAATCTCGTTAAAAGGCTTTGTGTACTGGTTGGCATAACTTAAGATTGTTGCAAGTCCACCTACAGTAATTCCTCCTGTCATAATTGCCACAAGACCGCCACTTATTGCAACTCCGGCGTAAACTATATTGTTGACAAATCTTGTACTTGGATTGGTTATTGATGAAAAGAAAGTTCCCTTCAAATAATATTTTGCCAATTCATCGTTGATTTCATCAAAATCCTGAACGGCTTTTTCTTCCTGTCCAAAAGCCTTAACAACTTTCTGACCGCTTATCATTTCATCAATAAACGCTGTCTGGCTGCCCCTTATTTCAGACTGTTTTCTAAACATTGAATACGTACGCTTTGCAATAAATCCCGCCACAAAAAACGATAAAGGTGTAATACAAATAACAACCAACGCAATTTTCCAGTTAATCTGTAACATAAAAACAAGTGTTAAAACAATTGTGACAACACCTGTAAACAAGTTTGAAAATCCCATAAGTAAGCCGTCTGCTAACTGGTCTACGTCCGCAATTATACTACTTACAAGACTACCTGTTGAATGTGTATCCAAGTAAGCCAAAGGAAGTTTCTGTATTCTCTCAAAACTTTCCTGACGAATGTCTTTAATCACGTGATATGTGATTCTGTTGTTTAACAGTCCCATAATCCACTGGGCAATTCCTGCAATTGCAGCGATTACAGCTATCTGCACTGCTATTCTCTCTAATCCCTGAAAGTCAACATTGCCTTTTGATACTATTTTGTCAGTTCCTAAACCAATTAGTTTTGGTACATAAAGTGACAAAACAACATAAACCAGGGCAAACAATAATGAACCTATTAACAAATGCCAATATTTTTTTATTCTTTTTAACAATTCCATAAGGGCCTGTTTTTGTGTCATATTATTTTCCATTTGACTGCCCTCCTTTTTTAAACTGTGAATGATAGATTTCCTGATATACTGAACAATCTTTAAGCAATTCATCGTGAGTTCCAAATCCTACAACTTTTCCATCATCAAGAACCACTATCTGGTCTGCATCCATAATTGACGCTGTTCTCTGAGAAACTACAAACAAAGTTATATCTTTAAGTGTCTTTATGTCACTTCTAAGTTTTGCATCAGTTGCATAATCAAGTGCTGATGAACTGTCATCAAGAATCAAAATCTTAGGCTTTTTAACCAACGCTCTTGCAATTGTAAGACGTTGTTTCTGTCCACCTGAGAAATTCTTTCCCTTTTGCGCCACTTCGCTATCAATTCCTTTATCTTTTTCTTTTGCAAAATCGTAACTCTGTGATAATTTCAAAGCTTCCACTAATTCTTCCTCTGTAGCATTTTCATTGCCCCAAAGCAAGTTGCTTCTTATTGTACCTTTAAACAATAATGCTTTTTGTGGCACAACGCCAATAATATCTTCCAGATTTTTTCTCTTATAATCTTTTGCGTCAATTCCAAAAATCTTAACTTTTCCTTCTGTAGGGTCATAAAATCTTGGAATCATATTAATTAATGAAGTCTTACCTGAACCGGTACCTCCTATAATACCGATTGTCTGACCGGTCTTTGCCTTAAAATTAACATTTTCTATTGAACTTTCGCCTGCGCCCTGGTATTTCAAAGTAGCATTTTCAAATTCCACTGCAATGTCTTTGTTGTAGTTTTCCGGATTTTTTAATTTATTATCTGAATCATTTTCGCCGGCTAATTTACCAGTTCCATCATTTGAATTATTGTCATTAACTAAATTTAATTCAATATTTCCTTCTGCCATTCCCGGCTCAATATCAAAAATATCCTGTATTCTTCCTGAAGCTGCAAAAGCTTTTGTAAGATTTATAATAAGGTTTGCAAGCTTAATTAATTCAATAAGAATCTGTGACATATAGTTAACCAAGGCCACGACCTGTCCCTGTGTAAGGCTTCCTGTGTTAACTCTATCTCCACCTACCCACAAAATTCCAATGGTTGCAACGTTAATCACAATATAAGTTGCCGGGTTCATTAATGTTGAAATTCTTCCTGCAAAAAGCTGGAACTTTTCAAGTGTTGCATTTTCCTCATTATATCTTGCAACTTCCTGTTCCTGTTTATTAAAAGCTCTAATCACTCGGACACCGTCAAGGTTCTCTCTTGTACTTCCCATGACCTTGTCAAGTCTTGACTGAACTTTCTTATATAATGGAATTGTAATAAGCATAATTCCATAAACTATAACTGACAAAACCGGAATAGCCACAACAAAAACCATAGCCGTCTTTCCATCTACAAAGAATGCCATAATCATTGCGCCAAAAACAATAAACGGTGAACGAAGTAATAATCTTATAGCCATATTAACCTGTGTCTGCACAAGGTTAACATCAGATGTCATTCTTGTTATAAGTGTTGATGTTCCCTGATTGTCAAGCTGAGTGTACGACAATTTTTGTATATGATCAAACAGTGAATGTCTAAGTTCTTTACCAAATCCTGCTGCTGCTTTTGCCGCAAAAAACTGTGCCGTAAGTGAAAAAGTCAAACCGCACGCTGCTAACAATAACAGCACACCCCCCATCTGCAAAACATAGGTTGTATCTCCCCTTCTGATACCATCATCAATAATTCTTGCTACAACTAAAGGAACTAGCAAATCAAAAATCGCTTCCATCATTTTAAATAATGGTGCCAGAAGCGATTCCTTTTTGTAGTTTTTTAGAAATCTTAAAATCTTCATAAAATTCTCCTGTTTTATGATTACACTGCCAAAAGTACCAAATGCTAATCACAAATACTTTATAAATCTCTCATAACTCACTTGCTACTCAATGTAATCATTTTTATTATTAGTTATTTGTATGTTTTTGCCTAAATGTTAAGTATAAGTTATATTTTGCCAAAAGGCAATAAAGGTATGCATTTAAGGGCACAATCAACGATTATTCTTGACCTATCCACACTGACGTGCTAGTATTTAAATTAGTTATTTTTAGGATTATTTCCTATTAAAAATATATAATCAAATAAATTTCTATGAGGTGTACAAAATGAGTAAAAGTTTTAAAGATTTACTTGCACAGGTAGCTGAATGTCCTATGAAGAAGGTTGCTGTTGCCTGCGCTCAGGACGATGCAGTATTGGAAGCTGTTAAGGCAGCAAAGGAAAGACATATAGCTGATGCTATTTTAGTTGGTGATGAAGCTAAGATTAGAACAATCGCTGATGTTTTAAAAATGAATATTAACGAATTCGAAATTATTAATGTTGTTGATCCTATTGAAGCTGCAAGAACTGCTGTTAAGTTAGTTCATGACGGCAAAGCTGATATGTATATGAAAGGTCTTATTGATACAAAATCATTCTTAAAGAGTGTTTTAGATAAAGAAGTTGGTCTTAGAACTGACAAAACATTATCACACGTTTGCGTTTTTGAAATAAAAGGTATTGATCGTCTTTTATTCTTATCAGACGTTGCTTTTGTTCCTTATCCTGACCTTGATACAAAGGCTCAGATTATTGAGAATACAGTTGAAATTGCACACGCTTGTGGTATTGAATGTCCAAAGGTAGCTCCACTTGCAGCTGTTGAAGTTGTAAATCCAAAGATGCCTTGTACTGTAGAAGCTGATGAACTTACAAAGATGAACGAAGAAGGAAAGATTACAGGTTGTATCGTTGACGGACCTCTTTCACTTGACCTTGCAATAGAACCTGAAGCAGCTTACCACAAAGGTACTACTGATAGAAAGATTGTTGGTGATGCTGATGTATTATTATTCCCTGACATTCATGCAGGAAACATTACATACAAAGCTTTAGTTCATACTGCTAAATGTGTTAACGGAAATATTTTAACAGGTACAAAAGCTCCTGTTATCTTAACATCACGTTCAGATGAATTCGAAGTAAAGGTTAACTCAATTGCACTTGCTGCAATCGTTGCTGAAAACCTTAAGTAATCTAATTTTTGATTTATAAAAACGGGCAATTGTTGTTTATTTAACTTTTGCCCATTGTGATAAATGACAATACATTTAATTTATTGGAGGTATAAAAATGTCATACAAAATTTTAATTATCAATCCTGGTTCTACTTCTACTAAGATTGGTGTATATGAAGATGAAACTCAGTTAATGGAAGAAACTCTTAGACATTCAACAGAAGAAATTGCAAAATATGATACTATTTACGATCAGAAAGATTTCCGTAAAGAAGTTATTTTAGATGTTCTTAAAGAAAAGAATGTTGACTTAAATGATATTGATGTTGTTGTAGGTCGTGGTGGTTTATTAAAACCAATCCCTGGTGGAACATATGCTACAACTCCTGAATTATTAGAAGACTTAAAGGTTGGAAAACAGGGACAGCATGCTTCAAACCTTGGTGGTATTTTAGCTTCAGAAATTGCTGCAGAAATCAATGTTCCTTCATACATTGTTGACCCGGTAGTTGTTGATGAATTAGCTGATGTTGCAAGATTATCAGGACACCCTCTTTTCCCAAGAACTTCTATTTTCCATGCATTAAATCAGAAAGCTGTTGCAAAGAGATATGCAAAAGAAGTTGGCAAGAATTACGAAGACTTAAACTTAATCGTTGTTCATATGGGTGGCGGTGTTTCAGTTGGTGCTCATAAGAATGGCAAAGTTGTTGACGTTGCTAATGCATTAGATGGTGATGGTCCTTTCTCACCTGAACGTTCAGGCGGACTTCCAACAGGTGCTTTAGTAAAAGCTTGCTTCAGTGGCAAATATACACAGGCAGAAGTTGGCAAGATGTTAAATGGTAACGGTGGTTTCAATGCTTATGTTGGTTCTAACGATATGAGAGATTTACTTAAAATGATCGAAGAAGGCGACAAAAAGGCTGAAGCTGTTGTTGATGCTTTCCACTATCAGTTATGTAAAGAAATCGGTGCCATGTCAGTAGTTCTTGGCGGAAAGGTTGACCAGATTATCTTAACAGGTGGTATTGCTTACAGTGCCAAGACACAGGCAGATATGAAGAATGCTGTTGAATGGATTGCCCCTGTAACTGTTTACCCTGGTGAAGATGAATTACTTGCACTTGCACAGGGTGCTTTAAGAGTTATGAATGGTGAAGAAGAAGCAAAGGTATACTAATCTTATACTTATTGCAGGAGATTATTTATATGAATAAAAAAAGATTATACAAGTCATCAAGAAACAAGAAAATATGTGGTGTATGCGGTGGTATCGCTGAATACCTTAACATGGACCCAACTGTTATAAGATTAATTACAGCAATTATTGCCTTGGCATGGGGTTCAGGAATTATCTTATACATTATTATGGCTTTTGTAATGCCTTATGATAATGAAATAACATATTAACTTGTTTTATTGTTGCAGACATTGATTATAATATTTCTATAACGTTGTGATTAGAATTGTAAAGCGATTCAATTAACGATTTATAGTTATAAAAAGGTGTTCAACTTATGGTTGGATGCCTTTTTTGTTTGCTATTTTTTCTAATGTACCCCGACATATTAATTTCTTCTTTTTTCGGGGTACTTTTTCCTGTTATTCAATTATTTTGTGGCATTCTTTTCAATTTTTTTCCTTTCATACGCCACAACATTCAAACCTAACAAGAATTGTTGTGGTTGCTTTACTTTTCCCGCAAAAAAAAGCCTCCCACACCTTTCAGTATGAGAAGCTTTCTTAACTTCAATTCTTCCAAGACATAATACATTTTAACTTATAACAAACCACAAACTTCGTTTACTATTTCAATGCATTATAATTCTCTGAATTTGCTTATTTCTTATAAATCGCTGCCTTGTAATAATATTTCCTATATTACTTATTGTAAGCCACTACCTTGTAGTAATATTTCTTATATTACTTCTTGTAAGCCACTACCTTGTAGTAATATTTCTTATTACTCTTCTTTGCCTTGAATGTTACTAATGACTTCTTAGTAATTGTCTTTACTTTCTTATACTTGCCGTTTTTCTTTGTGCTTCTGTATACTTTGTATCCTGTTGCACCTTTTACTTTCTTCCAGCTAAGTACTGTTCTGCCGGCTTTCTTCTTTGCCTTAACTTTCAACTTTTTAGCCTTTGGTGTTGCCTTTACTGTCTTTGAATCAACAGTTTCGCCCTTTTCGTTTACTGCAACTACTTTATAATAATACTTCTTGCCTGTCTTAACCTTCTTGTCTGTGTATTTTAATGATGTTGTTGTTGCAATGTTTACGAATTTGCTGTTCTTTCCGACTTTACGATATACCTGATATTTTGTAGCATTGTCGGCTTTTGTCCAAGTCAATTTAACTATATTGTAAGCTGTCTTTGCTACTTTTGCTGTTGCAGGTGATAATTTCTTTGTATGTGTATCTCCTGAAGCATCAATTGTAGGTGTATCGTCCTTTGTGTAATCATCAACATAGTAGAACTTTATTGTGTCTCCTGCTTTTACTTTATAATCAGCAATTCCTACGTTTGGAGCCTTGCCGTTTACTGCGTACATCCAACCACTTCTTGGACCATTATCAAATTCACCAAGAGTTATTCCTGATGGTGTTTTGATTGCTGAAATGTAGTTAGTTGTTCCTTCTGATGAATAGCCGTTGTCTTTTAATGCTTTTGCAATTACATCTGATACCGTTGCACCGTTCTTTACTGTTACTGTAATATCATTAATCCAGTTAGTATATGATTTATGAGCATTTGTTCCATGAACATCATCACCTACTAAAGTAAACTTAGTCTGAATTACATTACCATTGATAATATCAAGCTGTAATTCTGCTTCTTCCAATACATCAAAGTTAGTTACAAGAGATTTCTGTGTTGCAGTTAAGCTGTCATAAGCTGCTCTTGCTTCCTTAATTGCTGCTTCGCTATCCTTTGTAACCTTGCCAATTGAAGCGATTTTTTCTGTAACTTCTGTTGCTAACTGTTTGTTTTCTGTTTCAGCATCCATTGCAGGAATCTTTGTATCCATGTAATCATCAACATAGTAAAGAATTACTGCATCGTTTTCCTTAACTACATAATCTGCCATTCCAACACTTGGAGCTTCTCCATTTACAGCATACATCCAACCACTGTTTGAACCATTATCAAATGCTGCAAGTTTTGTACCTGTTGGTGTTGTAATTGCTGTAATATAGTTATACTCAGCGTTTACTTCTGCTTCATAACCTTTTGCCTTTAAGCCCTTTGTTATTACATCTCCTGCTGTTGCATCTTTTCTAACTTTTACTGTAATGTTACTAATCCATCTTGTATAAGAAGTATGGATTTTTGTTCCGTGAACATCATCACCTACTAATGTAAACTTAGTTGAAACTGCATTGTCTTTTATATTTTCAAGCTGTTCTTCAGCCTGTACTAATACATCATAATTAGTTACTAATTCTTTCTGAGCATCTGTTAGTGCGTCATAAGATGCTCTTGCTTCTTTAATAAGATTTTCGCTACTTTCTGTAACTTCTCCAATTTCAGAAATCTTCTTAATTACTGCATCTGCTGCCTTCTGATTATCAGCAGGATCCTCAACTGTTGGAACCTTAGCATTGCTCCAATCGTCAACATAATAAAGAATAATATTATCGTCTTTGCTAACCTTGTAACCGCTGATTCCCACGTTTGGACTCTTTCCATTTACAGCATACATCCAACCACTGCCTGAACCATTATCAAATGCCTTTAAGCTTACTCCTGATGGTGTTGTTACACCTGAAATATAACTTGTTGAGCCGATAATTGAATATCCATACTGCTTAAATGCTTTTACAATTACATCCGATGCTTTGGAACCACTCTTAACTGTAATTGTCGCATTAGCAATCCAAGTACTGTATGAAACATGTCCTGATGAACCATGAACGTCATCACCTACTAATGAGAACTTAGTTGTTACTGCTGTCCCCTTAATAATTTCAAGCTGTAATTCTGCTTCATCTAAAACATCATAGTTTGTTACAAGTTTCTTCTGTGCTGAAGTTAAAGCATCATAAGATGCTCTTGCTTCCTTAATTGCTGCTTCACTTTCTTCTGTTACTGTGCCGATTGCTGCAATCTTTTCTGTTACAAGTGAGGCATAATACTCATCTTCACCTTCATATTTAATCTTAACTTTATTAAGATTCCAGTATCCATCCTTACCTTCTGTATAAAGCTTGTAAGATGTTAATGCCCAAACTGCCTGAATTGTAGCATACTGGTTTACTTTTCCACCTTTAAGATATACGAAAGCTCCGTCATCTTCACTGTAATAGCTCATTAAAGCTGTTAATGTGTTCTTATATTTTGTACCAATTGTTGTTGTTACATCTTTGTTTAATGAAGTTAAAGCAAGTACAACCATTGCTGTTGTGTTTGCATTTCCATAATCATAATTTGCATCAGCTTTTGATTCAATATAAGTTAATGCTTTTTCAATGATTTCTTTTGCTGCTTCATTATCCTGATATTCTCCAAGTGCCTGAAGAACCATTGCTGTTGTATCCACATCTGACGAACCCTTTGTCCAGCCGATACCACCGTCTTCATTCTGGAATTTCTTAAGTTCTGCAATAATCTTCTCTCTTGACCACTTAGCATCACTTGGAATTACTGTATTTCTTGCATCAAGCGCCAATAAAGCATATGCTAATTCATTTGCTCCGTCAGACAACTTTTCGCTATTGTAAATTAACTGTGCAATATTTACACCGTCTACATTTGTTATGTCTCTGTTTATAAGTGATAAAACAAGAGCTGCCTTTTCCATGTCAGTAGGCTTTGTTCCTTCTACTGTCCAATTCTTGCTTGCCTCTACTACTGCATCATAGTATTTATTGGCTTCCTGAATTGTAATAGATTTTCCTGCTCTTGCAAGTGTATAAAGGTTCCATGCACCGTTAATGTCATAATTTTGGTTAACATTCTTTTCTGCATATGAAAGGAATCCTTCCAATCCCTTATTTGTAAGAGCTGTCAAATCAGGTGCTTCCTGTTCACTTGCTTCAACCTTTATTGTCAAAACAACAGGTTCTACATTATTTGTTTTATCAACGGGTGTTCCTGTAGCTGTAACTGTGCCTTCACTTAAGCCGTATACGTAATAATCTGTGCCTGGAAGCCAGTTATTATTATCAGGTGCACTTTCGTCCCTCTTCCACTGATAAGCTGTTTTTCTCTCAATTTTTGCAATTCCATCTGTAGAATATGTCCAATTAAGTTCCGGTTCAGTAACACTATAACCTTCTTCAGATTTTTCACCTGTGAAAGTTAAGTTAACTGCTGATTCTTCATTAGCCTTAATTGTAATTTCTTTTTCATCTGTTGTTACAGATGTTAAAGGATTTAAATATTTGTATGTTACATCTTTTGAACTTGAAACAACATTTTCAGTTCCATTTGGATTTGTGTCCTTAATAGTTGCTGTATATGTAACTGTTCCTGCCTTGTATGGTACATAACCAATAACCATACTTGGAACATATTCACCAATAGTTTTATCGCTGCTTTCAATTGTGTAATTAGCTGCATTAGTTGCGTTTGCCGGATCAACTATTACTGATGAATAATCAGGTACAAAATCCTGGCCGTTAGTGCTGTTAGCATTTCTGCCGTGAATTGTTACGTTGTCATTAATTGCAGGTGTAACTGATTTTACTGCCACGTATTCTGATGTTAATGTTACGTCTGCCTTTAAGTCTGTGTTGTCGCTATAAATTGCAGTAATTTTTGAAGTCCCTGCTTTTTTAAAGCTAAAACTGTTTGAACCCGGAATATTCTCAATAAAACTTTCATCATCAACTTTTAATGAAAATCTTCTTGGAGAAATTGCTACAAACTTGTCCTCATTTTTGTATTTAACTTCCAGCTTTACAGTTTTAATTTCTGAACCCTGAACTGTAAATTTTCCATTTGTAACATCCTGTCCGTCAATGTATACTTTTATTTCTTCAACATCTTTGTTATATGCTTTAAGGTTTAATGCAGCTACTACTTCTGAACTGCCATCTTCCTTAGTTTCAGTTGCCTTAACAACTGCTGTGCCTGCTTTGTCAACTCTTATTACTCCACCATCAGAACCAACCATAATAGCTCCGCTAGGTTCTACACTTTCATACGACCATTCGATTGTGCTTGTTGAAGGTACTCCTTCTAAGCTTAATGAACCGGCAATATTAGAGCCGTTAACATCGTTGCATGAAATTTCTAAATTCTGATTTTCTACTGTAGCTACTGTGTTGTCAAACTTAGTAAACTTAACTGTGTATTTGTTTGCAGGTAAAGTACTTCCCGGATTGTAATCCTGGCTTTCACCAAAATATGGATAACCTGTATTTCCGTTTCTTCCCCAGCTTACACCGTTTTCGCCCTTATTTTCATTTAAAGCACTTACAAAATCTAAAGATTTCATATAATCCTTAGTTTCTGAATATGAATTAACAAGAGCACTTTCAGGAATAACACTGTTGTCTAATGTTTCTAACCAATATGTATTAATTAACTGTCCTTCTCCTGCAGTATCGTTAGTTCCGTACTGATTAAAGAAAGCACCTGCCTTGCCTTCACTTACTGAATAGCTGTTAGATACAATACCTGCATCTGTTAATCTTCTGGCAAAACCGCAAGTTCCTGTTCCTGAAATATCTGTATAACAGTTAATAATTGCACCTGACATGTTGCTTCCAAGAGGTCCCTTATATCCCTGACCAACATTCATTTTTCCTGTAAAATAAACATTCTGAATTATACCATCTTCACTTACATTTGAAAAAATTCCATCTGAAATGTTTTCAATTTTAATAGAATGTCCTTTTCCATCAAGAACACCATTAAAGTTTTCCATGCTAAAATAAAAATCATCTTCTGTGTTTTTAACTGTAATATCATTGTCTAAAACATAATATTTTCCACTTGAAGCTGTAATCGCATTTAAATCTTTTAATGTTTTTATGTGCGTAATCTTACTGTCATCTGTTGGCAATGCTACAGGCTTAGTCGGTTTATTATTCTTTAAATTACTAATTGCAGATACTAAATTATTTGTAGCTGTTGTAATCTGAGCCTTTGTTGCCTCATCATCTTTATTAACTTTAATTGCTTCTGCTAAAGCTTCCTGCAATGCATTCCATGACTTATCAGTATAGTCAGCCTTTGTTATCTTCTGAGCAACTTCAATCTGTGCTACTAACTGAGTTTTGTCAACAATATCAGATGGTACTGTTAAAACAGGCAATCCATTGTTGCTTCCATCAGTTGGTAATGACCATTCAAAACCTGTATCAGTAATGTCTGTGTTTAATTTTTCAATTGCATCAGAAGTTTTCAATTCGGCTTCTGTCATTTTTCCACAGTTAACTTTTGTTGCACTTCCCATAGATACAGGTGAGAATCCTACCGTAAAATAGCAGTTAGAAATTGTAGACTGGGCTGATGAACTTGTATATGCTATTCCTCCCATAGAATAGTCACCAAAACTTCCTGCAAAATAGCAGTTTGAAATCGTAGAACCTGACATTGTTCCTACTAATCCACCTACTTCTCCCCAAACTGTTGTTGCTTTTATTTTTGCAGTTGAATAACTATTTACAATTGTACCTGAAACAGTATTTGCCATACTTCCTGATTCATCAGGTAATGTAATTTCAGAAGTACTTGTTACTCCAAGGTTTTCGATTGTTCCCTCAATCTTGTCTGCCAAATATGTATCTGTTAATGTGATTGTGTGACCTTTTCCGTCTAAAGTTCCCTTAATATCTTTAATATACTGACCTGATTCTAAAGTAATATCATCAGTTAATGCATAAACATCTCCCTCTTCAATTACTTCAGGTAATTCTGATGCATCCTTGATTGTGTAAGGATCATCTGCAGTACCCTTTCCATTAACACCTACTGTTGGAATTGTATAAGGGTATACATTCCAATCATCAATAAAGTAAGCAGTTATTTTTTCCCCATCTTTAAGAGTATACTGAGGCATAACTACATTAGGATCAGGATCTGCACCATTTATGGCAAACATCCAACTACATGCATCACCGTTAGAACCACTTCCAAGAACTGTTCCATCCGGTTTTGTTATACTGTTAATTCCGTCCCAACTGTTTTTTTCATAACTATAGCCATTACTTTCTAATGCCTTCTTAAAAGCATCTTCAGCAGTTGCCCCTTTGTCAACTGTAACTTTGTAGTTTACAAGCCAGTTCTCGAAACGGGTATGTGCTTCTGTTCCGTGAACGCTGTCGCCTACTACTGTTACAGATACAGTTATCTGTTCCTTAGTTTCAGACTCTTCTGCCTGAACACTTGTATTTGCAAAAACATTTACAGTATTAAACTGAGCAAACATAAGTGCACATACTAAAACTAAGGCAACGCCACTTTTCCAAAGTTTTTTCATTCTGTTCCTTATGATGTAACTTTACATCATCTCTCCTTTCATTTTTCCTTTTTTAACACCACTGTTTCCTATCACTTATTAAGTAAAAAAATCGGGACACAACATTATTGTGTCCCGGCAAAATCAAAACTCGCGTAACAAACCTTCAGATTCAATCTGAAAGCCTGTCTTTAAAAAGCTTATAACTTGCCATTTGCAATTACGTGTGTAAATGGAAGAAATTCTAAGCAGGTCTCCTGACTTATGCAGTAACGTTTTTTCTACCTTCTCATGCCTTGGCACAATGGTTGACTTCTATATAAAAGCCGCTGAAAAAACTACACATTTACAGTAGCACGACTGTACAGGTCTCTCACCTGTTTCCCTCTTAGCTCTAAAAACAGACTTTAGAGAACTTAGAATCGTTGTGTTAAAATCGGTGTTATTGTACCACGTTTTTTATAAATGTTCTAGAGCAAATAATAATTATTATCTGCTGTTCTATTCATTTACTCTTCATCTCCCCATTTAAATTTTTTACTTTTATTTTCTTTTTTACGAACATGTTTTTTTATTTTACTGTCTTTTAAATAAAACGATGGTCATTTTGTCTAATCCGGAATTAGTAAATCTATATTATTTTCCAAGATTTGTGTTCAATACAGACTCCATCTCCTTACTGCATAAAAGAAAAACGAGACGACCAGAGTCGTCTCGTAAAAAGTCTAACTTTTTGGGGTCACCTCAATATTCAAATTGATCTCAGACTTTTTTATGTTCATATTATAAGCGTGTTCCAAGGTTATTATCCTACCTTTATACATGCGCAGATGGAAAAAAACCTTTTAACACTATAATCTTATAAGAATATATACTTCAATACGAATAATACTGCTAATACATATAATAAAGGTTTAACTTTCTTTCCTTTACCTGTTACTAAGTTAAGTAATACGTATGAAATGATTCCTACTGAGATACCTTCTGAAATGCTGTAGAATAATGGCATTGCAATAATGCAAAGGTATGCAGGAATTGCTTCTGTTAAGTTATCATCTGTAAACTTAATATCTGTAACAGCACCAAACATAAGGAATCCTACCATAATAAGTGCAGGAGCTGTAGCGAATGATGGAATTGTAATGAATAATGGTGAGAAAATCATTGCTATAAGGAATAAAACACCTGTTATTACTGATGTAAGACCTGTACGTCCACCTTCAGCAACACCAGCTGATGATTCAACGAATGTTGTTGTTGTTGATGTACCAAGGACAGCACCTACTGATGTAGCAATAGCATCTGACATAAGTGCAGGTTTGATTTTTGGTAATTTACCATTTTCATCAAGCATTCCTGCTTTTGTACTTACACCAATGATTGTTCCCAATGTATCAAATAAGTCAACGAAAAGGAATGCAAATACAACGATGATGAAGTTTACAATACCTACTGCCTTAAAGTTGAGATTGAAACACTGTCCAAATGTATCACCTAAAGCTGAGAAGTCAAAACTTACAAACTTAGTAGGGATAACTGAGAAAAAGTCCTTTCCATCAGGAACGTAAATCTTTGTAAGTTCGCAGATGATTCCAAGAATCCATGTTGATACGATACCAACAAGAATTGAGCCTTTTACTCTCTTAATATAAAGAATTGCTGTAATAAATACACCGATAACTGCTAATAATGCACAAATACCTGCTGTATGGAAATTCTGTGTAAAGTCTGTAATTGTAACAAGTGTTGATGAATCAACTACAAGACCAGCATTCTGTAATCCAATGAATGCGATGAATAAACCGATACCTACTGATACTGCTTTCTTAAGATTAACTGGAATAGCATCAAAGATAGCTTCACGAACATTTGTTAATGAAAGTATTATAAAGATAATACCTTCAACAAATACTGCAAATAATGCTATCTGCCATGAATAACCCATTTCTCCACAAACTGTGTATGCAAAGTAAGCGTTAAGTCCAAGACCTGCTGATAAAGCAAATGGAAGATTAGCCATAAGAGCCATACACATTGTACCAATAAATGATGCAAGACATGTTGCAATAAGAATAGCTTCCGGATTCATACCTGAAGCGCTTAAGATGCTTGGGTTTACAGCAAGAATATATGCCATAGTCATAAATGTTGTAACACCCGCAACTACTTCTGTTTTTACGGAAGTGTTGTTCTCTTTGAGTTTAAATATTTTTTCTAACATTTTCCTCTCGTATAGTTTCCTATACTTTTCCTTTCTATAAAATATATTTGCTAGTGCAATCTTTATTATAGCAGAGCTTGAAACAATTTTCTACAAAAAAAATGTATGAAGAAAATGGGAAAAATTATACATATCTTATAAACACCGCAACTACTTAATCGGAATATCAAATATAAAGCTTACGTCTCCCTTGCCTTTTTTTGCACAAATGTTACCTTTCTTTTTTAGATTACTTTTTAATACTATCTTTTTGATATTACCTCTTTTAATCTTATCGTTCTTAATCTTATAATTTTATTTTTTAATATTCTACTACCCTTACCTATATTAAACCTTAAATATGTGTCAGGATGTTAATTTGTGGTAAAAAAGTTGATTACATATTTTCCAATCTGCATAGTAATTTGTTTATTTCTTGAATTTGACTAATTATTTTATTATTTTCATATGTTATGGATTATAATTTTTGTATTAATTATAATATTTTTTATATTTATGTGTTAATGTATAATTACTATTATAATTACACTATATATTTTATAAGAATTTGGAGATTTAAAATGATTGATTTTGAAAAAACTAAGCTTATTCTTGCTTCAAACTCACCGAGACGAAGCGAGTTACTTAAACAGGCGGGATATGAGTTTGAAATTATAGCTTCAAATATGGATGAACAAACTTCTGAAACTGAACCGGCACTTGTTGTTAAAGACCTATCTCTTCAAAAAGCAACAAACGTATTTAACAGTATTATGAAAGTTGTTAACCTGTCTCTTGACGCATACGAGGGTGTTTCACTTATGATTATCGGTGCTGATACAATCGTTGCAAAAGACAACCGGATAATGGGCAAACCCAAAGATCATGACCAGGCATTTGATATGATAAATCTGCTTCAAAATAACACCCATCAGGTATACACCGGAGTCAGCATTATTCTCTATGATTTTGAAACTAAAGAGAAAAAAGTTCACTCCTTCCACGATTGCACTGACGTTGAATTTTACCCGATGACTGACAGTGAAATCAATTCCTATATTGAAACAGGTGACTGCTATGATAAAGCCGGAAGTTACGGCATCCAAGGCTCTTTCGCCATACACGTTAAAGGAATTCACGGTGATTACAATAACGTTGTCGGACTACCTATTGCAAAGTTATATCATGAATTGGAGGAAATGTAAGTAAAATAACATTATACAATTTTGAAAACTTATCAGAACTATATAATGCGAATCAGCAACACCTTTTAATCAACCTATTATCGATTAACCAAACACTGAATAGCATACTATTAATTAGCCTATCACTGGGTTTTCATTAAGTGATAGGTTAATTATCTTTTATGTTTGATTTATTTTATGTTGGGTTTATGCATTTAATTTATTACACCAAGAAAGTTTTAATTATCTTTTCAACATTTCTTGTATCCAATGGGCAACTTTGTGATTCATATGTTTCAATAAGATTATCTCCAACTATAAAATTATTACTTATATAGGAATTTTTCTTTTTTAATGCTTTAATTATGTAATCTTTATTATCCATCATCCCATAATGTTCCCAATAATACTCTTTCCTTGTTGCTACATTTAATACTTTAAAATCTGGTTTTACATACCCATATCCCTTTAGATAAAGTGGGACTTCATAACAATAAGGTATATTCATCATATTTAATTTATCTGCAATAATTTTCTCTGATTTCGATTTAACACTTTCGCCTTTTTCAGTCAAAATTTCTATATCTTCTCCTACTTTTATGCTATACACATACTTACTTGCCTTTGCTATTATTTCCTCCTGCTTTTTATACCAATCACATATATATGCCATATCATCTTTGACATACATTTTAATCTTTTCTAACTTAGGTTCAGAAATCTTATTAACCACATCTAATACTGATTTTTCATTATATTTCTTAACAAATTTTTCTATTAATTTCCTTTGCTCACATATAGTTTTTAATACTTTCTCTGTATATTCTCTTTGAATTAATTCCGTAGCAAACTTATCTTCCGATTTTTTAAGATATTGCCAATCTGTCTCGCTATCCTTCTTCCAAAAAAATTGACAACAATTTTCTCCTCTTCTTTTTGCATAAATTTTGCCTTCCGGTAATTTTGTTAACTCTTTCAATGCATTCTTCTCAATTACTGATAATTCATCTAACTTATCTTCAAGTTCTTTTCTAACGTAATCTTTTCCCATGCAATCCCCCCTATTTTTATAATTTTGTTTTTTTCATTACATAACGCTATCATAAACATTGCCATTAATACTTTTCGATCAATTTATAACTACTAATTATAGCCAGTATATGTAACATTTATCTTTTATGTAGCGTTTTTTATTTCTTATGTTACATTAATTATATTCTTATATGAGTAACATGTCAATTACTATTTTTTATAATAATTCAATTCTTTCTTATTTGTACTATATAGATAACTTTTCGCCTGTATGGTACAGATTTCCACATACGACTTATTCAATTTTTCTTCATCTGTACCATATGAATAGTTTTTCCTCTGTATGGTACAGATTTCCACATACGACTCATTCAATTCTTCTTCATCTGTACCATATGAATAACTTTTCCTCTGTATGGTACAAGATTTCCACATACGACTTATTCAATTCTTCTTTATCTGTACCATATGAATAGTTTTTCGTCTGTATGGTACAGATTTCCACATACGACTTATTCAATTCTTCTTCATCTGTACCATATGAATAGTTTTTCGTCTGTATGGTACAGATTTCCACATACGACTTATTCAATTCTTCTTCATCTGTACCATATGAATAGTTTTTCGTCTGTATGGTACAGATTTCCACATACGACTTATTCAATTCTTCTTCATCTGTACCATATGAATAGTTTTTCGTCTGTATGGTACAGATTTCCACATACGAC
>ERZ773216.231-NODE-231-length-78953-cov-23.331453_pt1 | contig 78953 bp, 75 predicted proteins | sample MGYA00511259_ERZ773216 | MGnify/ENA primary metagenome ERZ773216 (study PRJEB29015, sample SAMEA2737764) | human gut metagenome | biome: human gut; feature: human-associated habitat; material: faeces | place: China | collected 2012 ... | reverse complement strand
TCAATTTCTTCCTTTATCAGACTTCCTACACTTGAAAAGTGCGAACATAAAAATAATTTCATCAATATTCTCCTTTATAAATTTCGATTTGTTCCAGTATACCATACAAAAATCCCCCTGTCCAACACCGTTTGTGGTGCGGGCGGGAGGATTGCGGCCTGGTATTTATGTGTTAGAATTACTGTGAAGCAACCCTGCTTTACAGTACAACCTTGTGATAAACCTTCTTGCCCTTCTTGATGACGACGCCCTTATTCAGCGCGTCAACGGTCAGAACAGCCTTCGGGTCGGTGACCTTCTCGCCGTCGACGAGGACGCCGCCCTGCTGGACAAGCTGGCGGGCTTCACGGTTGGAGCCGCACAGACCCGCGGCGACCATGGCGGCCAGCAGGCCGACACCACCGTCCTTGACAAGCTCGGCGTCCAGCTTCGTGCTGGGCATATTCTCGTGGTCGGCGGCACCGCTGAACAGGCCGCGGGCAGTGGCCTGCGCCTTTTCGGCCTCCTCCTCACCGTGGACCATCTTCGTCAGCTCGTAGGCCAGAATCTCCTTGGCCTTGTTCAGCTGCTCACCCTCCCAGTGGTCCATCTCGTCGATCTGCTCCAGCGGCAGGAAGGTCAGCATACGGATGCACTTGAGCACATCCGCGTCGCCGACGTTGCGCCAGTACTGGTAGAACTCGAACGGGCTCGTCTTGTTGGGGTCAAGCCAGACGGCGTTGCCCGCGGTCTTGCCCATCTTCTTGCCCTGGGAGTCGGTCAGCAGCGTGATGGTCATGGCGTAGGCATCCTTGCCCAGCTTGCGGCGGATCAGCTCGGTGCCGCCCAGCATGTTGCTCCACTGGTCGTCGCCGCCGAACTCCATATTGCAGCCGTAATTCTGGAACAGATGGTAGAAGTCGTAGCTCTGCATGATCATGTAGTTGAACTCGAGGAAGGACAGGCCCTTCTCCATGCGCTGCTTGTAGCACTCGGCGCGCAGCATGTTGTTCACGCTGAAGCAGGGGCCGACCTCGCGCAGCAGCTCAATGTAGTTCAGGTCCAGCAGCCAGTCGGCGTTGTTTAGCATCAGGGCCTTGCCCTCGCCGAACTCAATAAAGCGCTCCATCTGACGCTTGAAGCACTCGGCGTTGTGGTCGATGTCCTCCTTGGTCAGCATCTTGCGCATATCGGTACGGCCAGACGGGTCACCGATCATCGTCGTGCCGCCGCCGATCAGGGCAATGGGGCGGTTGCCGGCCTGCTGCAGGCGCTTCATCAGGGTCAGGGCCATAAAGTGACCGGCAGTCAGGCTGTCCGCCGTGCAGTCAAAGCCAATGTAGAACGTGGCCTTGCCGTTGTTGATGACCTCCTTGATCTCCTCCTCGTCGGTGACCTGGGCAATCAGGCCGCGGGCCTTCAGTTCGTCATAAATCGTCATGAGTTTTACCTCCGTTTGTTGCGGCAAGGGCAAAAATAAAAGCCCCTGCCAAATGTGAATTTGGCAGAGGGCGAAAGTTCGCGGTACCACCTCTGTTTGCCCGTCCCTCACGGCGGCGGGCCTTCGCGGGTGCGGCAGACAAAGGGCTGCGTACACCCCAAGCGCTGTAACGTGCGCACACGGCACAGCCTACTGGCTTTCGCGTTCAGCCTGCTGCTCCGGGCTGTATTCCGCCGCCTGCACTGCCGACCCCTTGCACCAACCGGGGCTTCTCTGAAGCATAACAGACGGGTACTGGCTCCCATCACTGCATTTAACAAAAGATACTGTATCATATCCAACACAGGTTGTCAAGAGGTGGTGCATATAGAATGCGCCCGCTCCTTGTAGGGGCCGATGCTTGCATCGGCCCGCAGCCGGCGCGAGGGCTATTTGGATTTCTCAATCAATTCCCGCGCACTGGCCAGGCTCAACTCGCTGACCTTGTCGCCGGAGATCATCCGTGCCAGCACCTCCACGCGGCCATCCATGTCAAGCGTGTGGATCTCGGTGAACGTGCGGTCCTTGCGGACATTCTTCTGGATCAGCAGCTGGTTGTCCGCAAACGCAGCGACCTGCGGCGTGTGGGTGATGCAAAGCACCTGATGTCCCCTGGCCGTCTGGTGCAGCAGCTGCCCGATGCGCCCCGCGGCCAGGCCGGAAACGCCGGTGTCGATCTCATCGTAGATGACCGTCGGCAGCGCGTCACGGTCCGCCAGCGCGCTCTTGAACGCCAGCATAATGCGGGAAAGCTCACCGCCGGACGCGATCTTTGCCAGCGGCTTCGGCTCCTCGCCGGGGTTCGTCGAAATCAAAAATTCCACGGTATCCTGCCCGTGGGAGGACAGCGGCCCCCGCGTATGCTTGAGCGCAAAGCGGATGCCAGGCATGTTCAGAAATTCCAGCGCCGCCTTCATCTCCTTGTTCATGGCAGCAAAGCCTTTCAGGCGGCTCTGGGTCAGCTTCTCGGCAGCCTCCTTGGCGGCGGCATACAGCGTCTGCATCTGCGCTTTCAGCTCGGCAATCTTCTGCCCCGACGACTGGAATGTCTCCAGCTCTGCAGCGGCGGCCTCGCGCCGTGCCAGCAGCTCGTCGACCTCCATGCCGAACTTCTGCTTGATGCGGTAGATCGTATCAAGCCGCGTTTCGATCTGGTCCAGCTCCCCGGCGTCAAAGCCGTAGGCGTCCAGCCGGTCTGCCAGGTCGGTGGCCAGCTCGCGCGCGCTGTAGTACAGGTCGTTCAGCCGCTCGGACATGGCAGTCAGCGACTCGTCGAGCCGCGCACTGTTCTGCAGCCCGTCAACGGCCCCGCCCAAGAGGTCTGCCGCGCCCGCCTGCTCACCGTCCTCGTCACCGGCCAGCGCCAGATGGGCGGCGGTGATGCCCGCCAGAATGCTCTGGGCGTGGGTGATGACGTTCTTGCGCTCCTGCAGCGTCTTTTCCTCGCCGGGCTGCAGGGCCGCGGCGTCGATGGTGTCGATCTCGGCGGTCAGCGTCTCAATGCGGCGCTGTTTGTCGGATTCGCTTGCGTTCAGGGCATCCAGCTGTCGCTTGACCGTGACCAGCTCGCGGTAGCGGCGGTAATACTCGGCGAACAAATCGCGGTTCTGGGCATACTGATCCAGCAGCCCCAGATGCAGTGCCGGGTTTGTCAGGCTCTGGCTGTCGTGCTGGCCGTGGATGGAGAGCAGCCCCGACGAAATGTCCCGCACCACTGCCGCCGTGGCGGGCATGCCGTTGACGCGGCAGCTGCCCTTGCCCTCGGCGTTGATCTCGCGGTACAAAAGCAGGTCGTCGGTGACCTCGTAGCCACATTTTTCCAGCTGCTTTTTGACGGAGGCCGGGATACTCTCAAACGTTGCCCAGATGCACGCCTTCTGTGCGCCGCTTCGCACCAGCTCACGCGAGGTGCGGTTGCCTAAAATCGCATTGATGGAGTCGATCAGGATGGATTTACCGGCACCGGTCTCACCTGTCAGCACGTTAAAGCCGGGAGTGAAATTCACCTCGGCTTTTTCAATAACGGCTACATTTTCAATTTTCAGGCTTGCCAGCATGGGGCAGTTCCTCCCTGTCGTTAAAATTACCCGCGGCGGGTGTACTGCTGCAGCTGCTTGCAGATGGCGGCTGCGTCATCCTCGCTGCGCATCAAGATAAAGAACGTGTCATCGCCGGAAAGCGTGCCGACGACATTGTCCCACTGCTTGGCGTCGAACACCTCGCACGCAGCGTTGGCCATGCCGGAAAAACACTTGACCAGTACCATGTGCCCGGCGCAATCCACCTTGAGCACCGACTCGCGGAAAATCATCTCAAACCGGCTGGGTGAATGCGTTACCTTGCCGGACGCAGACGCCGGCACGTAGCGGTAACGCCCGTCAGCGGTGGCTGTTTTGACCAGCTGCAGCTCACGAATATCGCGGGATACCGTGGCCTGCGTCACGTCAAAGCCTTCCTCCCGCAGGTGGGCCAGCAGGTCCTCCTGCCGGTCAATAGGGTGCTGTTCGATCAGGTCAAGAATTGCCTGATGACGTGCACTTTTCATAGGGATCATCTCCTCATCAATTTGTTTTCAATCGCATGGAACTGTTCCGCGTCGTCGAAGGCAATCAACCGCAGGCGCTGCCCGCAGCCGGTCACCAGCAGGCTTTCGCCCGGCAGCAGGTCGCACTGGGCGCTGCTGTCCGCACAGGCAAAGCTGCCGTCGCGGTTTTCGGCATCGGCGGTAATTTTCAGATGGCGGTCAGCCGCAAACACAAGCGGCGCGGCGTGTACGTTGTGCGCACAGACCGGCGTCAGAACCAATACGTCCGCGGCGGCGTCCAGGATCGGCCCGCCCGCCGAGAACGAGTACGCGGTAGAGCCCGTCGGCGTTGCCAGAATCATGCCGTCGCTGCGGTAGCTGCCCACCAATGCGCCGTCGCAGTACACCTTATAATCCATCGGGTGCAGCCGGGTCTGACCGAACACCACAAGGTCATTGATGGCGTCAGCCTGCCAACCGTGGGCCGGGGCTTCGGCGTGGAGCAGACGGCGGCTGGCAAGGGTGAACTCCCCCGCGGCCAGCCGTTTGAGCTTGGCCGTAAGCTCACCGACCTCGCAGGTCGCCAGAAAGCCGGTGCGGCCAAGATTGACACCCAAAACGGGCTTGCCGTGCTTCATGCAGGAAAGCCCGGCGCGCAGCAGCGTGCCGTCACCGCCGATGGTCACGACCTGGTCGGCGGCGCGGTAGGCATCCGCCTCGGGCAGAAAATGCACACCCGTCAGCCCGGCAGAACCAAATTCGTTCGCAAAGGGCTGCGGCATCAAGACCGGCACGCCCAGCCCGGCCAGCACAGCGGCAGCCTGCCGCGTAACGGCAAGCCCGGTGTCCTTGGTCGGGTTGGGAATCAGCAAAACCGACATTGTGTCAGGGTCCTTTCTCAGTGCAGATTGGGCGCTTTGTCCAGCGTATCGTGGGAGGCTGCGACGACCTTTTCAATCAGGCCCTCCGGCAGCGGCTGCGGGGTATCGCAGTGCTGGACGTACATCAGGTATTCAATGTTGCCCTCGGGTCCCTTGATGGGCGAAAAGTCCAGGCCCGCGGGGGTAAAGTGGTTCGCCATGGCATACCCCTCGGCCATTTTCAGTACCTCGCGGTGGGTAGCCGGGTCGCGCACGACGCCCTTTTTGCCGACCTTCTCGCGGCCAGCCTCAAACTGCGGCTTGACCAGGCAGACGCCGACAGCGTCCGGTGTGCAGATGGCGTCTGCCACCGGGAAGATATGCTTGAGCGAGATGAACGAAACGTCCACGCTGAAGAACGCAACCGGCTCTGTCAGGTCCTCAGGCTTTACATTGCGGATGTTCGTTCTTTCCATATTAATGACGCGCGCATCGGTGCGCAGGCTCCACGCCAGCTGGCCGTAGCCCACATCGACGGCGTAGACCTTGACCGCGCCGTTTTGCAGCATACAGTCGGTAAAGCCGCCCGTGGACGCGCCAATGTCCATGCAGACCTTGCCGTCCGGGCGCATCGGAAAGACCTGCATGGCCTTTTCCAGCTTGAGGCCGCCGCGGCTGACATAGCCAATGTCATGCCCGCGCACCTCGACCTTGGCGTCGGGTGCAATCATCTCACCGGCCTTGTCGACCTTCTGTTCGTTGACAAAGACGATGCCGGACATGATAAGCGCCTTGGCGCGCTCACGGCTCTGTACCAGTCCGTTCTGGCACAGGTATTGATCCAGGCGAATCTTGCTCATGCCTGTTTCTCCTTTAAAGCGTTCAAAATATCTGCGCAGAGGGCCGCGGCGTCAAGCTGCTGATCCTTGCGCAGCTCGGGCACATTGGCGTGCAGCAGATGGCTGTTGTCCACGGCATGCAGCAGGAATTTGCCCTGCCAGCCGCATTGCTGCATGGCAAAGCCCAGCTGCTCGCCGATGCCGCCGGTGCGCACCGTATCCTCGGCAAACAAAATCGTGTCGTAGTGCTTCAGTGTATCGCACACACCGTCCGGCAGCGGGTAAAGCTGCGTCAGCTTGACGCAGTCCGCCTGCACGCCATGCTGGGCCAGCAGATCCTTGGCGGCAATGATTTCCTCAGTCTCGGCACCGTAGCTGACAAGTGCGACACGTGCGCCATCGACAGGGTCCAGCACATCGTAGCGCGCGCCTGTGCAGGGCAGCGCCGCCAGTGCGGGGTTCTCGCCGCCGCGGGCATAGCGGATCATCCGCGGGCCGTGAGCCTCGCGCACAAGATAGGTCAGCCAGTAGCGCAGCTCTGCATAGTTGGCGGGGGCAAAAATCGGGATGTTCACATTCGAGAAGAACGCAACATCGTAAATGCCCTGGTGTGTGGCACCGTCGCCGGGCACCAGCCCCGCACGGTCCACAGCGAACAGCACATCCAGCTGCATCAGATTGACATCATGGATGATCTGGTCGTAGGCGCGCTGGAAAAATGTGGAATAGATGGCGACCACGGGCAGCAGCCCCTGGCTGGCCAGGCCCGCCGCAAACGTGACGGCGTGTTCCTCCGCCATACCGACGTCAAAGAAACGCCCGGGATGGCGGTGCTTGAAGAAGTTCAGGCCGGTGCCGTACTTCATGGCGGCGGTGATGCCGCACAGCCGCGGCTCGTCGTCGCCTAGATCTGCCAGCGCACAGCCGAACGTAGACGAGAAGGAATCCTTCGGTGACAGCTCGGGGTCAGTCAGATGGTTCAAATCAATGGACGATACGGCGTGGAACTCGCCGGGGTTCTCCTCGGCGGGTTTCAGGCCCCTGCCCTTTTTGGTGACGACGTGCAGGAAAACCGGCGCATACTGCTCGCCGCGCAGGTTCGTCAGCGTGTGGGTCAGCATGCCCACATCATGGCCGTCGATGGGCCCGATATACTGGAAGCCCATCTCCTCAAACATCGTGGACTTGTAGATGCCGCGGCGGATCAGCTGCTTGCCGCCCTGCAAGACCCTGACCAGCGCCTCACCCGCCACGGGGATGCGCTCGAGCGTCGTCTCCATGTGGGCCTTGACGTGGGAGTACTTCGGGTCGGTGCGCAGCTTGGTCAGATAATTCGCCATCTGGCCGACATTTTTGGAAATCGACATCTTGTTGTCGTTCAGGATAACGATCAGATTGTTCAGCTTGCTGACATTGTTCATGCCCTCGTAGACCATGCCGCCGGTAAACGCACCGTCGCCAACGATGACCACGACCTTGCCCGGCTCGTTCTTGAGCTTTTTGGCGCGGGCGATGCCGATGGCCGTTGACAGCGCCGCACTGCCGTGGCCGGCAATAAAGGCGTCACAATCGCTCTCCCGCGGGCTGGGAAAGCCGGAAATGCCGTTTTTGCGGCGCAACTGGGCGAAGCCCTCGCGCCGCCCGGTCAGCAGCTTGTGGGTGTAGCACTGATGGCCGACGTCAAACAGCAGCTTGTCCTGCGGGAAGTCCAGCACGCGGTGCAGGGCCACCGTCAGCTCCACAACGCCGAGGTTCGACGACAGATGGCCGCCGGTCTCGGAAACGCTCTTGATCAAAAACTGCCGGATCTCCTCACACAGGACGGGCATATCGGACGCGGGCAGGTTTTTTATTTCTCCGGGCGCATTGATGCGCTCCAGCAAGGGATAGCTCATATACGCACCTCGTTTTTACACCATCGGCATGGCAAAGCCCAGCACAATGCCGAGCGCCGCACCGGTCACAACTTCGATCGGCGTATGACCGACCATTTCCTTCAGCTTTTTGCCGTGGGGCAGCTGGAACTGCTCAAAGCCCTGATCCATCCATTCGGTGAACATCCGGTTCAGCACCTTGGCCTGCTCGCCGGTCTCGTAGCGCACGCCCATGGCGTCATACATGACAATGATGGACAGCACCGCCGCAATGGCGAAGATCGGGGAATTGACGCCGCAGTACCGCCCCGTGGCAACGACCATGGCGCAGACCGTGGCCGAGTGGGAGCTGGGCATGCCGCCCGCACCCCACATACGCTCGGCAATAAAGCGGTGGAAGATAAACAGATTCAGAAGAACCTTAATAAGCTGGGCCAGCAGCGATGCACAGATCGCCGTAGCCAGCACAAAATTCCAACTCAGCGCAGCGCGCAGCAGTGGCATGGGATCACATCCTTATTTCTTACGTTCCAGCAGCTCCGCTGCCATCAGGCGCAGAAAATCTGCCCCGGGGCCAAGCGCATCCAGCGCGGCCAGCGCTGCGGCATTGTGGCGCTCGGCTTCCTCGTGTGCGCCCTGTAAACCGTACAGCGTGATAAAGGTGGTTTTGTCGTTGTCGGCGTCGCTGCCCACGGGCTTGCCCAGCTCCTCCGTCGTAGAGGTGACGTCCAGAATGTCATCGACGATCTGGAAAACCAGACCAAGCTCGGCAGCGTAGCGCACCAGCGCCTTGCGGGTGTCCGTGTCGGGGCGCACACCCGCGGCGGCACAGCCCAGCTCGACGGCGGCAATGATGAGCGCACCGGTTTTGTGGGCGTGCAGGTTTAAAAGCTCGGCCTCACCGGCGCGCACAGTTTCAAAATGCTTGTCCAGCTCCTGGCCGTAGAGCATGCCGCGGTCCCCGCCGCCTTTGGCCAGCAGCTGCACGGCCTCAATGCGGCTCTCGGCAGAGCACTTTGCATGGGCAAGGACCTCAAACGCTGCCGTGACCAGTGCGTCCGCGGCCAGCAGGGCCGTAGCCTCGCCAAACTGCTTGTGGCAGCTCGGGCGTCCGCGGCGGAAATCATCGTTGTCCATGCAGGGCATATCATCGTGAATGAGCGAGTAGCAGTGCAGCATTTCCAGCGCACAGGCAAAGTCCAACGCATCGGCAGCGTCGGCACCGGCCAGCTGGCAGGCGGCCAGCGTCAGCACGGCGCGCACCCGCTTGCCGCCGCCCAGAAGGCTGTAGCGCGCGGCCTGCCCCAGCTCAGACTGCTGCGGCAGGTATTCATCGCACAATGCGGCCAGGCGCTTTTCGGTCGGACCGGCCCAGGCGGTAAGCTGCTGCTTATATTCCTCATGCGTCATGGGGCACCTCCACATCCGGGGCAAGGCTGGCGTCGATCTCCTCGACCTGCAGCCGGGCCTTGTCCAGCGCTGTATTACAGTAATGGATCAGCCCGGCGGCCTCGGCGTACAGCTTGACGGAATCAGCCAGCGGTGTGGCTTCATCCTGCAGCTGGGCCAGAAGTCCCTGCAGGCGGTCCATGCCTTCCTCGAAGGATTTGGGCTGCTTCATCGGGTATCACTCCCCTGTTTTTTGTTCCAAAGTGTGTACCGCTTCCACGCGGCATTCTGCGGCGGCTCTGGCGCCGCGCAGCGTCACGGCCTCGCCGGGACGCAGTGTTTCGACGGCGCAGGGCGTGCCGTTTTGCTCCGGCAGCGCGTAGCCGCGGGCCAGTACGGCATAAGGGCTTAAAGATTCCGCCACCGCAGCGGCGCTTTGCAGGCTGCGCCGGGCATCCTGCACATGGCGCTGTGCGGCCTGCCGGACAGCGGCCTGCGCAATGGCAAGCTCCTGCCCGCGGCGGTCTAACTGCTGGTGCTGACGCTGCAAAAGCTGCGCCGTGGCCAGCCGGTTAAACCTATTATAGCATAGATTGCAGCGATTCTGTATATTTTTTTGAATATTTTGCTGCAAAATGAATATTTTCTGCCGTACATCCCCCTGATCGGGCACGCAGAGCTCCGCCGCGGCGGACGGTGTCGGCGCGCGCAGATCGGCAACATAGTCCAGAATCGAAGTGTCGATCTCATGCCCTACCGCAGAGACCACCGGCCTGCGGCAGGCGGCTGCCGCGCGGGCGATACGCTCGGAGTTGAACACCCACAGATCCTCTTTGCTGCCGCCGCCGCGGGTGACCAGGATCAGGTCGGGCCGCGGGTCGCGGTCCAGCCTGCGGATGCCGTCCACGATACTCTTTTCAGCCTCGATGCCCTGCACGCTGACGGGGGCCAGCAGCAATTTCACCATCGGCCAGCGACGGCCAATGACGTTCTGCACGTCCTGCCACGCTGCGCCGGTCTTGCTCGTGACAACGCCGATACACCTCGGTACGGCGGGCAGCGGGCGCTTGCGCTCGGGCGCAAACAACCCCTCGGCCTCCAGCTTTTTGTACAGCGCGTCAAACGCCATCTGTGCGGCACCCGCGCCGAAGGGCTTCATATAGTCAGCGTAGAGCTGGAACGCGCCGTCCCGCTCATAGATCGTGGCGCGTCCGTAGACGAGCACCAGCATACCGTTCTGCGGTTCGAAGTTCAAAAGCTGTGCCTGGGAGCGGAACATGACAGTCTTGATGGAGGCGTTCTCATCCTTGAGCGTGAAATACAGATGCCCACTCTTGTAATGCCGCGTAAAGCCGGAAATTTCCCCGCAGACGATCAGATTGTTCAGCGGGTCGCATTGCTCCAATACGCGCTTTGCCAGCCGGTTCAGGCTGGTTACATTGATGTAGTCGGCCATGCGCCACACTCCCTCGCCGCCAGAATCGAGATGCCAATGGCATTGTCACTGGCAAATTTTCCCGGTACAAAATGTGCGCTCGGCACGCGGTTCGTCACATAGGTGCGGATCAGATCACTGCTCATAACGCCGCCCGCAAAAACCACGGGCAGACCCGGATGCTCGGCCAGGGCGTTGTTTGCCATCCGCACAAGCGTTTCGCCCACGCAGAGCAGACAGTATTTGCAGACATAGGGCGCGTCATGCCCGTCGGCCAGCAGCTTTGCGCACTGGTTCTCAAGGCCGGACAGACTGCACGTCAGCCCGTGTACACTGACCTTGGGATGGACTTTTTCTTTACACAAAGCGGCCTGCTCGCTGACATAGACGCCCGCCGGGAACGGAAAGCCCAGCTTGACGCCGAGGCGGTCCACAGCCTGTCCGGCGTACAGATCGCTGCTTGTGCCCAGCGGCGTGATGCGCTCGGCCCCATGGCACAAAAGAAGGTCGGTGGTGCCGCCGGAGACATGAAATACAAGTGACTCCCGCTCAAACAGCGTGAAATCCCCCGCCGCGTACAGCGCCGCGGCAATATGCCCCTGCTGGTGGGTCAGCTCAATGAGCGGCAGTGCGCGGGATAGGCTGAACGCCGTCGCGGCGCTGACACCGGCCAGAAAGCACGGCATATATGACCCCTCCACGGGGCGCGGCCTGGCGGACACACCAACGGCCCTGACCTGCGTCAGGTCGGCCCTTGCGCCCAGCTCCGCCAGCATGGCGGGCAGGGCTGCCGTGTGGTGGAACAGCGCGTCGCTCTGCCGCAGACCGAGCTGCCCTTCCTTGACGGGCAAAAACTTTTTGCAATCGCAAACAACCTCTCCGGCGTCTGTGTCAAACACTGCCAGAGAGGTTGCGTAATTGCTGGTGTCGATGCCCAGCGTCAGCATTGGGGTTCGGGGGTCTCGCCGCGCTCACGCGCAACGGCACCCAACAGGCCGTTGACGAACTGGTAGTCGTCCTCGGCACCGTATTTCTTGACCAGCTCGACAGCCTCGTTGATGGCGACGCCGGGCTTCTGCTCGTCGCCGTACAGCATCTCGGCCAGGGCCAGGCGCAGGGCAACCAAGCTCACGCGGGGCACGCGGGAAAGCGTCCAGCCCTTCAGGTGGGCGGTGATGATCTCATCCAGCTCGGCGGCGTGGTCGTTCATGGCGGCCAGCAGCTGGTTGGCAAATGCGTCTGGGGCGGCGTGCTCCTCGGCGGGGACCGTCGGCTCTTCGGGTTCAAACGTGGCGGCAAACGCCGTCAGAAAGGCCGTCTCGCGGGATTCGCGGCGGGTCAGCTTTTTCTCCATACGTAAAGTTCCTGTCTTTCCTTGATTTCCTTACTCTTTTTCGGCTGCGTCTGTCAGGCCCACGACCAGAACATCCACGCGGGACACGGTGATGCCCGTCATGTTCTGGATCGTCTGCTTGACGTTCTCCTGCACCTTTTCGCACAGGGGCATGACCTTGCTGCCATACACAACGGTGAGGTGCACCGTGACGGTGGCAATGCCGTCCTCCATGACGACGGTGACCGGCTTCTGCAGGCCGGTGCGGCCCAGAAGCGAGCGGACGTTCTGGCTGGTGCCGGTGGCTACATCAGCAACACCGTCAACCTCCAGCGCGGCCAGACGCGCAATTTTTGCGATAACCTCGGTCGAGATCTGTAAGCTGCCGCCGATGGTATTGTGTACATCCATAGTGTGTACCCTCCCGTTGCAAACGGCCTTGCGGCCATAGTTCTACTAATATAAATCAGTGTACCACAAAACAGCACGGTTTGCAACAGAATGTTCAGTTATTTTACCTCTACAATCGTAATGTCCTGTGCAGTCAGCCCCTTGCATTGGCTCAAAAGCGCGTCGCGGATGCGGGTGACCTCCTCGGCATTCAGGGCATCGCTCTCGGTCATGACGGTCACATTGGCCTTGCTGCCCTCCAGATTCACCACGCAGTCGGTAAAGCCCTTCGACTTGATGAGCGTTTCCAGCTTGGTTTCAAGCGTGATATTGCTGATGCGGTCACTCAGCTGGGTCGTCAGCTGCTCCTTCTCCTCGCTGGTCAGTTTGGTGTCCTTCAGGGACTTTTTCAGGGTGTCCAGTGCCTCATCCCGCGCCTTGCTGCGCGTTAAGCGGGCGGACTCAAAAAACTCGGTACCGGAATCCTTGTTTACGCTGACGAGTTGGGCCTCGCCGTAGTTCTTGCTGGCGGTTTCCTCAGCGCTCATCATCTGCGTATCGGCCCCGGCAGCCGTCTCAAGCACGAGCGGATCGGTGATTGGCTCGGCGGCCTGGGCCGAGGTCTCCACGGCTTCCCCGGCGGTGTCTGACACGACCAGACTGGGCGGGGCCTCGCGGGAGAAGGACCAGTTCAGGTACACGGCGGCTCCCAGCGCCAGTGTCAGAACGACGGCAGTTGCGCCGCGGCTTTTCAGCTTGGCAGAAAGTTGCTTCATGGTGTTCCTCCCTCTAGTTGGCCGATGCCATTTTTGCAACGGTGATATGATTGGTGCCGATGCCGGTCAGTGCCTGCACCAGGGCGGTGACGCGGCTCTGCACGGCAGCACTGCCGCCGCCCTCGCAGACAACGGCGACGCCGAGCACGCGGGGCGTCTCGACGGTCTCCACAAGGCCGTCCGCCCCGCCGCTGCCCAAAAGTACATGGGTGGAGCTGCCGTCGCTGTCGGTGTCGGTAGCATAGATGCTCTCGCTGCCGGATTCCAGCGTGACCATGACGGCAGTCTTGCCCGCACCCTCCACACGGGAGATCAGTGCGGTCAGGCGGGTCTCCAGCTCTGCGGCATAGTCGGCGGTGCTGTCGGTCATGGCGGCTGGCGTAGCGCTCTGCGTGCTGCTGTCCGCGGGCAGCCAGGACGAGACCGCCAGCAGCAACAGCCCGGCCAGCCCCATGCAAACCAGCAGGTTTACCCGCTGCTTTTCATCTGCCAGCGCTGCGCGCAGCCGGGCGGCCAGCGGAGCCAGACGTTCCCGGGCGGTCATGGGGCAGCCTCCGCAAAGCGCCAGGGCAGCTCCCCCGCATTGACGGCGAGCAGGGCCTCAATGGCGGGCTTGTCGCGCGGGTCCACGGGTGTGATGACACATACGCCATTCTGCCAGCTGACCGCAGCGTTGATTCCGGCGTTCCGCAAAACCTCGCGCACGGCATCCACCGAGGCGGCCAGCGCAAGTTCCCGGCTGTAATCGGAGTAGTCGGCGGTGTCCTGCCCATCGGGCAGGCTGCGCAGCTCCCGCACAAGGCCGTCCCAGTCAAGACCGTGCACCAGCTGCACGCCCACTGTTAAAATATACAGCACCAGCACGGCATTTATGACGGATTTAAAGTCATTCTCCGGCCAGAAAAGCCGCAGTATGCCCGCCAGCGCGGACAGCACGCAGCATCCCAGCGCTATGTGACGCAGTGAAGTCATCCCAAGCCCCCGTTCCCCGCCAGCAGCAACAGCGCCGTGGACAGAAAGATCATGAAGAAATACAGCACCAGCATGGACCCGCAGAGCCGTGCCCCCTCAAAGTAAAGGCGGCAGAGCTGTGCGCACTGCCTTTGCCCGGTGGCTCCGGCCAGGATGCCCGCGGCGGCAAAGGCCAGTGCGCAGGCAAGGCATTGGAGCAGTACCGGGGCAAACAGCGCGGCCAGTGCCAGCAGCGCCGCCAGGGCCAGAGAACCCTTCAGCAGCTGTACGGCGGCGGCAGCGCCCGTCAGCGCTGCGGCTGCGGCGTCCCCGACAACGGGAATGACACCCTGCAATACCCCCTTGCCGGTTCGCAGGGCCGCACTGTCCGCCGTGGCCGCCAGTGCGCTTTGCAGCCCCAGCACAAGGCTGAACAGCGCCCCGCAGCCCTTGAGCAGCCAATGCAGGCAGCGGGAAAACAGCGCGGCGGCATCCCCCATGCCGGGGTTGTCCCACAAGCAGGCCGAGACCGCAAAGCAGAAATACAGCTGCATGACAGGCAGAAGCAGCTTTTGGATGATGGCTGAAAGAAACCCGGACATGGCAAAAAACATGCCGCTGTAGACAAGCGCCCCCGACGTCTGCCCGCCCGCGGCGGCCAGGCCGCTGAACACCGGCACAAAGGCAGTCAGATAGGTGCGGCAGTCCTGCGCCGTCGCGGCGACAAGCTCGGTCAGCTGCATGGCAGCGGAAAGGCTCAGCGTGCCAAAGCCGAGCACCGCGAGGATCTCCACATAGGCGCGGTACGGGTCCCCGGCCAGCAGGCCCAGCAGCCCCGCCAGCAGCAGATACCCGGCGGACTGCGCCGCAAGGTGCAGTGCGGGCTGCAAACCCTCGGCGGCCCAGGCACCGACAGTGTCACATAAATCGGAAAAGCGCCAGCGGGCGGCGTCGGATAGGTCAGTGCCGCCTTCGTCCAAGATGTCCCGAGTGCTTTTGGGCAATTCGCCGGACAGCTCGTCCGCAAACACAGGCGGCGGTACGGCCAGCAAAAGCACTACTGCAAATAGGCCGCAAACGAGCCGAGCAGCGATTGCAGCAGCGGCAGCGCCTGCAGCAGCGCCAGCACCCTGCCGCAGAGCTCGACGGCGGCAGCCGCCGCGGAAAGCCCGGCCTCCTTGCAGGTATCGGCGGCAAGCTGCGCCACCAGCGCAATGCCCAGCACCTGCAAAAGCACTGCCGGGCTCTGCCCCTGAAAATACTCGTCCAGCGTGCGCAGCCAGTCGAGCAGCGGCTGGACCTGCCGCACAACGATGGCCAGCAGCCACGCGGCGGTGCAGACCGAGACGAGGAACGCGAACGCGGGCTGGTCCTTTTTCAGGAGCAGGGTCAACACAGCCGCCACAAGCACCGCGGCGGCCAGCTTGCACAACAGCATCATAGCTCATAGCTCAAACAAGGCTTTGATCAGCACAAACAGGTCACTGATCTGCCGTACCAGCATCGACAGCACGACGATCAGCCCCGCCAGCGTGGTCATCATGGCCTGATCCTCCCGCCCGGAGCGGATGAGCAGCTGATTCAGAACGGCCACGATGATGCCGGTGGCGGCAATTTTAAAAACAAGGTCGATGTCCATAGGGGCCACTCCTTACCACAGCAAAATGGCGGCCAGTGCGCCGAGACAGCCCCCCAGCCGCGGCCATAGCCGCCGGGCCGTGCGGCAGTGCTCCGCAGCCTCCGCAGACTGCGCCTCACAGCGCGAAGCCAGGCGGTGCAGCGCAGCACAGGCCGTCAGGCGCGGAGCCTCCTCGGCGGCGGAAAGGCTCGACTGCACCTCCTGCCGCAGTGCGTCCGGCATACAGGCAGGCGGTGTCAGCGCGGACAGGCTCTCCCCCGGTGCGGGACAAAAAACGGCAAACGCCGGGTCCTGTGCTGCGCGGCGTAATAGCTCCGGTCCGGTGAGCGCCTGTGCGTCCAGCAGCTCGGCCAGATATGTAAGCAGACGGGCAAAGCTGTGCAGCTGGCGGCGGCTGTTCTCGGCGCGGGCAGCGGCGGCAAAGCCGCCGCCCATTCCGGCCAAAAGCAAAAGCAGCGTGCCGAGCAGCCGCAAAAGCAGCGTCACAGCGTCACCCACTGCGCTACCGCGCCGGGACGGGAGCGCCCGGACAGGAACGCGGCCTTTGCAAAAGCACCGGTATCCAGCAGCGCGGCCAGTGCCGGCTTTTTGCGCAGTCCCGCCGGGTCGTCACAGTGTACCGTGGCAAAGAATACAACGCCGGAGGCGACCCCCTGTGCAACGGCCTCGGCGTCGCCGGGCGTGCCCAGCTCGTCACAAACGATGACCTGCGGGTTCATGCAGCGCAGCGCCATGGCAATACCTTCGGCCTTGGTGCAGCGGGCGTAGACATCGCACCGAATCTGCGCTGCGCGGGGCAGACTGCCCGCCTCACAGGCCATCAGCTCGCCGCGCTCATCAATGACGCTGACAAGTACGTCCCCCTCGCAGAGCTTTTGCACAAGAGAGCGCAGCAGGGTGGTCTTGCCGCTGCCCGGCGGGCCGGCCAGCAGCAGCCCGCCGGTGGGGGCAACGGTCAGTGCCTCCAGCTCGGGCGGCAGCGGACAGGTCAGCCAGCGTGCAATGCGCAGATTGAGCGACGTTACGGCGGAAAAGCCGCCCGGCCCGCGGCAGCCCGCTACCCCGATGCGGCAGCCGCCCTGCACGGTGAAATACCCCTGCTTCAGCTCGTCCTCATAGGCGTAGACCGAGCGGCGGCAGAGCTGCAGAAAGCAGTCCCGCAGGGTGTCGGTCTCCAGTGCGGCAGGCAGACCCGTTCCGGGCAGAAATTTGGCCGCGGGGCACAGTCTGCCGCAAATCGTGAACTGTACGGGCTGGCCCAGCCGCAGACGGATCTCCTGAATGTGCGTCGCATAGTGGGCGTCCAGCTTAGCCAGCGGTGTGCGCAGTGCGGGCGGCAGGCTTTCCAGGATGCGGTAGTACTCGTCCATCGTTTCTTCACCTCACACTGCCAGTGTATGAGGGTGCGGCGCGGGGTAGAACAAAAAAAGAGGACATCCCGTGGTGGGATGCCCCCTGAAAGGTGTATGCTGTTTTATTGCCCGTTGTCCTTGATCAGCTGATACAGCCCGGCCTCGTCCAGTACGGGGATGCCAAGCGCCTGCGCCTTTGTCAGCTTGGAACCTGCGGCCTCACCGGCCACAACATAGCTCGTCTTTTTGCTGACCGAGCCAGCCGCCTTGCCGCCGTTCTGGGTGATGAGTGCCTCGGCCTCCTGACGGGAGAGTGTCGGCAGCGTGCCCGTGACGACAAGCGTCATACCGGCCAGCGCGGTGCCCTTCTTCTCGCCGGTCCACTGCATGTTCACGCCGTCGCGCGCAAGGCGGTTCAGCAGGTCGGTTGTGCCGTCCTTTGCAAAAAATTCCAGCACGCTCTGGGCCATGACTTCGCCGAAGCCGTCGATCTCGCACATCTGCTCGGCAGTGGCCTGGCGCAGGGCGTCCATGCTGCCGAAATGCTCACCCAGCAGCGCGGCGGCCTTGTCGCCGATGTTGCGGATGCCAAGGCCGAAAATCAGCTTATCAAGATTGTTGCGCTTCGAGACTTCGATTGCGTTCAAAAGGTTCTGCGCGCTCTTTTTCTTGAATTTGTCCAGCGTAAGCAGCTGCTCCTCGGTCAGGGTGTACAGGTCAGCTACCGTGGAGACCAGCCCCTTGTCGATGAGCTGTACGGCCACAGCCTCGCCCAGGCCGTCAATGGCCATGGCGTTGCGGGACGCAAAGTGGATGAGGTTGCGCAGGCTCTGCGCCGGGCATTCGGGGTTGACGCAGCGCAGGGCTGTTTCGTCCTGCAAATGCACCACGGGTGCGCCGCAGCTCGGGCAGGTCGTGGGCATGGCAAAGGGCTTGCTGCCCGGCAGACGGGCCGATACGCCGATGACCTCCGGGATGATGTCCCCCGCCTTGCGCACCTTGATGGTGTCCCCGATGCCGACGCCTAAGTTTGCGATAATATCGCCGTTGTGCAGGCTCGCGCGGGAAACGCTGGTGCCCGCAAGGAAGATCGGGTCGAACACAGCCGTCGGAGTCAGCACGCCGGTGCGGCCAACGGTGACCTCGATATTGCGCACGACGCTTTCCTTGACCTCGGGCGGATACTTGAACGCAATGGCCCACCGTGGGAACTTGTTCGTGCTGCCCAGGGTGCGGCGGGCGGCCAGGTCGTTGACCTTGATGACCGCGCCGTCAATGTCAAATTCCAGCGTGCCGCGGGCCTCGCCGATGGCTTCAATTTCTTTAATAGCATCCTCAATATTCTCAAACACGCTGTACCGCGGAGAGACCGGGAAGCCCAGTGATTTGATATAGTCCAGCGTCTCACGGTGGGTTTTGAAGGTGCGGCCCTCGCACTGCTGCAGGTTAAAGACAAAGATGGACAGCCCGCGCTCCGCAGTGATTTTGGAATCCTTCTGACGCAGTGAGCCTGCCGCCGCGTTGCGGGGGTTCTTGAACGGCGTTTTGTCCTCCAGCTCCTGCTGCTCTTTTAATTTAAAAAACGCCGAGTGCGGCATATATACCTCGCCGCGCACCTCGAGAAAGTCCGGCGCGTCAGGCAGCTCGTGCGGAATGTCCTTAATGGTCATGATGTTCTCGGTCACATCCTCGCCGACGACACCGTCGCCGCGGGTCGAGCCGCGCACCAGCTGGCCCATGCGGTACTCAAGGCTGACAGACAGGCCGTCGATTTTGGCCTCGACGACGTACTCGGGCCGGATGCCTGCCTCCCGCACGCGGGTGTCAAACTCCCGCAGCTCGTCAAACGAGAACGCATCCTGCAGGCTCTCCATCTTGACGGCATGGGTCACCTTGCTGAATTTGCTGCTGGCCGTGCCGCCCACATGCTGCGTGGGTGAGCTGGCCGTGACCAGCTCGGGGTATTCGGCCTCGATCTGCTTGAGCTCGCGGTTCAAAGCGTCGTACTCGAAATCCTCCAGCTCGGGGGCGTCCTGGTCGTAGTATAAGCGGTTGTTTTTTTCTATGATGACGCGCAGTTCTTCGGCGCGTTTGCGGGCCTGCTCTAATTCCATATTGCTACACTCCGTTTGTTGGTATCAGCTTAGTATACCACATCTGCGGGGACAAATTCAATCCAAATCGGAGGCATAGGCGTTCGGAATATCGCCGCAGACGAGCAGGCTTGCCAGCGGATAGTCCGCCGCAACAGTCAGCGTTGCCGTGCTGCCGTCCAAAATCATGTTGACGGTGACGGACAGCTGCAAAACCGCGTTGTACCGTGTGGTATTGATGGAAAGCGACTGCGTTGTCTCGCGTATCTCCCCCTGCACATACCCCTTGGGCCGGATCGACAGCAGCCAGCCGGGGCCAAGGCCGCTCAGCAGTGAATTGTTCGTCAGACTGCCGAACGGGATGGCATAGCAGATCTCCGGCAGAGCGTCCATCTCGGTCTGCACGGCGCTGACAAATTGGGTCTGCGCGGCCCCGGCGGCTGCGGCGTCCAGACTGACAAGCCCGGAGCCCTGCGTAAAAAGCGCGTCGCACAGCGCCGGGGAGCGCGTCAGCTCCGCAGCAACGGCGCGGTTCATGGCCTGCACGGCGGCAGAGCGGGCCTCGTATTCGGCCAGTTCGTGCAGCGTCGGCTTGACGACGGTGTTGACGTAGCGGTTCAGGGACAGCACCCCCGCAGTCAGTACAAGAACGGCCAACAGGCAGAAACCGCGCCGCTGGGCTTGCCGCCTGTCTTTAGCACTGCACCGCCGCATAGTACCACCCCTGCGTATCCTATGCAAAAACGCCCCGGAGCGTTCAGGCTCCGGGGCGTCGGGCAGCTTGGTCAGTGATTATTTGAAGTAGCGGTCCAGCAGGCCCTGCATACCGCGGCCATGGCGGGCCTCGTCCTTCGCCATCTCATGGACGGTGTCGTGGATGGCGTCGAGGTTCAGCTCCTTGGCCTTCTTGGCCAGATCCATCTTGCCGGCGCAGGCACCGCACTCGGCGTCAACGCGCATCTGCAGGTTCTTCTTGGTGCTGTCGGTCAGGACCTCGCCCAGCAGCTCGGCAAACTTGGAGGCATGCTCGGCCTCCTCAAATGCGTAGCGCTTCCAGGCCTCGGCGATCTCGGGATAGCCCTCGCGGTCAGCGACACGGCTCATGGCCAGATACATGCCGACCTCGCTGCACTCGCCGTTGAAGTTCTCGCGCAGACCCTGCTTGATCTCCTCGGGAACGTCCTTGGCGATGCCGACGACATGCTCGGTGACGTAGGTGTTGTCCTTCTTCTCAATGAACTTGGATGCCGGGGCCTTGCAGACCGGGCAGAACTCGGGGATGGAACCCTCTGCGATATAACCACAAACGGTGCAAACATACTTAGTCATAAGAATTGCCTCCTGTTATTTTGTAATTGCTCCTAGGACACATTCCTGTGTCGATGGCTTTATTATACGGCATGTACGCATAAATGTCAATAGGAAAAATAAAAAAATAAGAAAGATTCTTATTTTTGAAACGGGCTCCCCCGGTGCTGCCTCCCGGCCTGCTTCGGCAGTGCAGCAAACAGCGCCCGGGACAAAATACAGCTGATGCCGCCCACGATCAGCCCTGCCGCCAGCAGCACCGGCGCGTAGCCCAGTGCCATCGCACTGGAAAGCAGCACGGCGGCCCCGGCCAGCTGCCCCAGATTGTGGGCCAGCGCCGAACCGGCACAGAAGATATACCCGCTGACCGGCAGCTGCAGCAGCACAAGCATGATGGCCAGAGACAGCGCCCCGCCGCACAGCGACAGAAACCCGGCGGTGGCCCCGCGGGTCAGAAAGGCGAACAGCGCCTTTAACACAACCAGCAGCAGCGCCGTGCGGGTGCGCAGAAACAGCAGCGCGTACATGACGACGATGTTGGACAGTCCTAATTTAATAGCCGGCATCAGCCCCAGCAGCGGCGACACGAGCGATTCCAGATAGGACAGCGCGATGGCTAAGGCAAACAGCATCCCGGTCCAGGCTGTCTCCCGGGCTTTTTGACTGCGCACAGGCATACCCCCGCAAATCACAATTTTCTTTGACTATACCCTGCCCCGGAGGAATTGTCAAGGCATAAAAAATTTACATATTTTTGTGCCGGTATCGCGGCAGGTTTTGCCAGAAACGCCTTGAAAAAAACAGGAAAATAGTGTATCCTTATAAAAGTATAGGGCAAGCTATGCCCATACGTGAGGAAAATAACCACAGTGTTATAATAAAAGGAGAACCTGACCTATGAAAAAACTGATCCCCGTTATTCTGTGCTGCGCCATGCTGCTGGCCGCCTGCGGCTCCTCCGCAGACTCTGCCCCCGCCGCAAGCGAGAGCACTTCCGCTGCCGCATCTTCCGAGGCAGCCTCCTCCGCGGAAAGCATCATCGGCGGCGCGGACGGCGAGACCGACATCGTCGTGAGCGATGAAGCCAGCACCGCAAACCTTGATGCCGCTGTTGCCGCCATCGAGGCTGTGAACCCCATCGCCAACCCCCGTGCGCTGGATGACTTCTCCGTGGAGAATGAGCTGATGCTGACGATGGACAACCTCGTCGGCTACAAGGGCGATGTCACGAACGACCAGGCGGACTGCGGTCTCGTCTTTGTTGCCCAGGCCAAGGACGGCAAGGTCGATGCCGTCAAGGCAGAGCTGGAAGCCTACAAGGAGAGCCTGTCCGCCAATGACCTGTACGCCGAGTTTGCCGACAAGGTCGCACTGGCCAAGGATGCCCGCATTGTGACCAACGGCAACTATGTTGCCATCGTCATTGCCGGTATCGCCAACCCCGACTACGCCCCCATCGATACCGCGCTGGAGACTGCGCTGAACTTCTGATTGATCCCTGTACCCTGCAGGCCGCTGCCGTTCGGCAACGGCCTTTTTTGCTAACGATGAAATTCACCGAAAGAAAGGGAGTCCGCCATGGTTTTTAACAGTGTGGTGTTCCTGTTCTGCTTCCTGCCGCTTTCCCTGCTGCTGTATTATCTGGTGCCGGGCCGCGCCAAAAATGCAGTGCTGCTGGCAGAAAGCCTCATCTTCTACTGCTGGACAGGTGTTGCGTTCCTGCCGCTGATCGCCGTGCTGATCGTCTTTAACTACCTGTGGGCGCTGCTGACAGCGCGGACGAAGGCCAAACTGCGCGGTCTGCTGCCGCTGGCAGCGGTGCTCGTCAATTTGGGCGTGCTGGTGTACTTCAAGTATGCCAACTTCCTGATCGACACGGTCAACCAGGTCGCGCATCTGGGGCTGGCGGCGCTGAACATCGGCACGGTGCTGCCGCTGGGCATCAGCTACTACATTTTCAAGATCATCAGCTATGAGGTCGACGTCTGCACCGGCAAGATCGCGCCGGAGAAAAACTTCATCACGTTTGCAGTGTATGTGCTTTTCTTCCCGCAGCTGATCGTCGGGCCTATCGTCAAATACCGCGAGATGGCCGACCAGCTGCACGACGGCGCGAACCGCTGCACGCCGGCAAGGGCCGAGCACGGCGCAGAGCTGTTTGTGTTCGGCCTTGCGAAGAAGGTCATTCTGGCGGACTCCATCGGCGCACTCTGGACCGACATCATCGGCGCGGGCGGCGTTGGGCTGACGAATGTCTCGACCCCGCTGGCGTGGCTGGGCATCATCGCCTACAGTTTACAGCTCTACTTTGATTTTGCGGGCTACAGCGAGATGAGCAACGGCCTGGCCGCACTGCTCGGCTTTGACTGTCCGGCCAACTTCAACCTGCCGTATATCTCGGGCAGCATCACCGAGTTCTGGCGGCGCTGGCATATTACGCTGTCGGGCTGGTTCCGGGATTACATCTACATTCCCCTGGGCGGCAACCGCAAGGGCCAGGCGCGCCAGATGCTCAATATGTTCCTGGTCTGGGCTGCTACCGGCATCTGGCACGGGGCCAGCTGGAACTTTATTGCCTGGGGCCTTTACTACTTTGTGCTGCTCACGATTGAAAAAAACTTCCTGCTGAAATATCTCAAAAAGGGCAAGGTCTGGCCGCATATCTATACGCTGTTCTTTGTGGTGCTGGGCTGGGGCATCTTTACGGCCAACCAGCCCGGCGCACCGCTGGGTCTGCTGCTGCAAAAGCTGTTTGTGCCCCAGGGCGGCATTTCGCCCGTGTACTACCTGCGCAATTACGGTGTGCTGCTGGTGCTGGGCTGTGTCTGCTCGTCCGCGCTGCCGCACTGGCTGTGGGAGAAAATCAGCAAAAATACTGTGGCAAAGCTCCTTGTGTTTGCCCTGCTGACCGCGCTGTGCGTCTGCTACGTAGTGGCCGCCACGAACGCTACTGCGCTGTACGCGAATTTCTGAGAGGAGGAACGGACAAATGTCAAAGGTTGTGTACCGTAAAAACGGCGGCAGGCGCCGTGTGGGGTATCCGCTGCTGGTGCTCTGCGCCGTGCTGCTGTTCGGGTTCTCCCTCGTCAATATTGTGTGGCCCAAGCGCACGCAGCTCGAGCTGGAAAACCGCAAGGCCGCACAGCTCCCGGCGTTCAGCGTGAGCGCACTGCTGGACGGCAGCTGGCAGAGCGGCTTTGCCCGCTGGATGCAGGATCAGTTCTCCCTGCGTGACGCAGCGGTCAACACCCAGCGCGCGGCGGACGAGGTGCTGTTCCGGAAGGCGGAGGAGGGCGGCATTCTGCTGGGTAAGGACCGATGGATGTTCACAAAGCTGTTCACGGTGGACGACGCCACCCGGAAGCAGCTTGCCAAGAACGTACAGGCCGTCAGCGAGTTTGCCGCGAACCACCCGGGCAAGGTCACCTTCCTGCTGGCCCCGTCGGCCAGCGTCATCTACCCGGAGGAACTGCCCGCAGGCGCACCGATGGTGGATGAAAACGCGATGCTCGATGATATTTTTGCCAAAGTCGGCCAGAGCGCCAATGTCATCGACCTGCGCGGGACGTTCACAGACCTGAAGGACGAATACCTGTATTTCAAGACCGACCACCACTGGACGCCCAACGGCGCGTACCGTGCCTATGAGCAGTTCTGCAGCCTCAAGGGCCTGACGCCGTTTGACCGCGCCGCGCATGAGCCGATCACGGTGACAGACTTTCAGGGCACCCACTACTCGGCCACGCGGCTGTGGAACGTCGAAAACGATGAAATCACCTACTACCCGCTCGACAGCCTGATGACGATCTACAAAATCACGGGCGAGGCCGCCTACGAGCCGGAAACGACGGAAAACATCGTGAATATGCAGAAGTTTAACACCCGCGATAAGTACGCCGCCTTTTTGGACGGCAACAACGGTTATTCAACGATCGAGGGCCGCGGCACAGGCAGTATTCTGGTGGTCAAGGACAGCTACGCGAACAGCTTTGTGCCCTACCTGACCGAGAATTACGCGAAAATCGGTGTGGTGGATTTCCGCAACTTCAAGTACGGCTTGGATTCCACAATTGAAAAAGAGGGCTATGACGAGGTGCTGGTGCTCTATAACTTCCAGACCTTTATCGCAGACACGAATCTGATCTATATTTCCCGTCCGTCAACGCTCTCCTGACAGAAATAAGCGATGCCCGGTCAGAAATGGCCGGGCATTTTCTGTGCCTATTCAAATAGGATTTCCAGCCGCGGCACGGGCAGAGCACTGCCGGGCCCCCACAGATTGACGTGCCAGAATTGCAGATGGAAAAAATCAGCGGCATCGTCTGCGGTCAGGGCCGAGAACGCCTGCTGCAATTCGGTGCAGAGCAGTGCCTGCCAATCCTCGCTGTACGCCCCCAGCGGCTGAAAATCCGTATCCCTCAGATGGAGCTGCACGGTGGTATCCTCCGCCGTGACGTTGACCCGAGTGTCACAGACGGCCTGCCCACCCGCAAAGGCCGTAAAGAAGCGGCCCGTCTGCCCGCAGAGCGCCGCGGCCAGCTGAGCCTGCAGACCGGAGACGTACACGGAAGCTCCGTCTGCTGCCAGCAGCGCAAAGTCATACCCGCTGTCAGCGCGGTAGGCGGGCACTGCACAGCCGTCCGCCTGGGTAAAAAGCTGCTGTAAGCCGCAGTGCAGGTCGTATTCCCTTTCCACGGCCTTCATGTCCTCATACAGGGAGGCCGCGTCCGCGGCCCAGCTGTGGTCGGCGGTGTCCAGCACAAAAACCGAAAGCTCCGGCGCGGGCTGGGCCTTGTCGTAGAGCAGCGTGCCAAGTGTCTGCGCGTCAGCCCAATCACAGCCCGGCGGCAGTGCGGCCAGGTCGAGCAGCCCGTAGTAGAGCCGGCCCGGCAGAGCGTCCTCGGCTAGGTGGAGCGCCTGCGCGACGGTGTCCCCGCGGGCAGACACGGTTTTGTACTGCACGCCGTTACTCTCTGCGTTCTGATCGGCCAGCAGCAGACAGGCGGAGTATGCCCCCTGCTGCCGCGCAAAAAACACAGCGCGGACGATCTCCCGCTCGGAGAGCGCCTGCCCGCAGCCGTAAAGCAGCAGCGCAGCGCAAACGGTCAGCAGCGCCTTAGCCTTCGGTACAGACATGCGGCGGCACCTCCTATCCCGGTCAAGCCCACAAAACTCCAGGTCAGCACATTGCGCAGTGAGAGGGCCGCGTCTAAATCGAGCTTGCGCAGCACCGCGCACAAAAGCCAGACGCCGCCCGGATACAGAGGAAACCGATCCAACCCGGCGGCGCTGTCCTCGGCCTTGTTCTGCCCGCCCAGCAGCCGCACCAGCGCATAAAGGTAGAGAGCCAGCTTGACCGTGACGGCCATGACCCACAGAATAAATTGCAGCCACTCGAGCCGGTTGAAAATCGACAGTGCTCCGCATCGCGCGGCGGCGTGCACCGGGTCGATGCGCAGCGGCATGGCCGCGCCGTAGAACAATTCCAGAATCAGGTGCATCCCCACGTCAAACGCCAGTGCCCACGCGGCCAGCCGCAGCAGCGTATGGCGGCCACGCTTGTCCTGCTCGGGCCAGAGCGCGGGCAGCAGGTATTCCGGGTAGAGCGTCAGCTGGTCTCTGACGGCGGCGAGAAAATCGCCCTGTGTCAGTGCGGCAGTTTGCAGATTGACGATGCACAGCCGCGGAAGCACCGATGCCAGCATGGCGACGGTTGCCAGTACCAGCAGACAGAGCACGGCATAGGCCGTCTGGGACAGCGCCGAAACCCGCCGCAGATAGACAACAGGCAGCACAACGAGCAGACAGACCGAGGTCAGCGTGACCGCACCGGGATAGAGCCGGTCCGCCAGCTGCCAGAGCCGCAGCAGCTCCAGTACCGATGTGTAGACGAGCAGTGCGCCGAACAGCAGCTTGTACACGGGGTCGGCGGCCAGCCGCCAGCTGCGGGCAAACAGCCAGCCGACGCCCGCCAGCAGCGGCGCACAGACCACCGCACTGAAAAGCCCGGCGCGCGGCCAGTAGGCGGTCTGGCTGCGCAGCAGCACATTGACGAGCAGACTGACGAGCAGTGCGGCGAAAAGACTGGGGTATTCACGCTTCATGGCGGCTGATCACCTCCCCGGATTTAGCAAGGCGGCTCCAGATGCTGCGCACAAAGCCGTCCCTCACGCTGGCCCGGCCCGGCGGCATGAGCGGGTAGAGATAGTCGTACCCGAACGGCTCACTGCCGCAGGCCATCGCCAGAATCGTCAGTGCGGCGCAGGCCAGCCCCGGCACGCCGAAGCACCCGGCCAGCACGATGACGGCAAAGCGGAACAGGATCGACTGCTCATACAGCGACGGCACAGCCAGCGTGGCAATCGTCGCCGCAGCGGCCATCGTTAAAACCGGCACGCTGACGATGCCCGCGCTGACGGCGGTCTCGCCGATGATGAGCGCGCCGACCAGGCTGACCGTGTGGCTGATAGACTGCGGCGCACGCAGCCCGGCCTCGCGGACGATTTCTAAAAGCAGCGTTACGCAGAGCATTTCCAGCATTGGCGGCAGCGGCGTGGATGCCTCGCCCTGTGCCAGCTTGGTCAAAAGCCGGATAGGGATGATCTCCGGCGCAAAGGCCACGGCCATGACGTAGAGCCCCGGCCCGAACACGGCCAGCAGGAAGGCGAGATATTTTAAAATACGGATAAGTCCGGCGAACACTGCGCCCGAGGCGTAGTCGTCGAGGCACTCGAAGTGCTCGGCAAAAAAGCTGGGCACAATGAGCGCATACGGACAGCCCGCTACAAGAACGACGGCCTTGCCCTCACACAGGCGGGCACAGGCCGTGGCGGGGCGTTCGGTGTAGGCAGCTGCCGGGAAAAGATTCAGCTTGTCCTGCTTGAGGAACGACGCAAAGTAGGCACTGTCCAGCAGAACGGGAATCTCCACCTGCTCCAGCCGCTCCCGCAGAGCGTCGATGGTTTCCTTTGGGGCCAGGGTACTGTCGTAGCACAGACAGTATTCGGTCTTGGCACGGGTCCTGGCGGTGGAGATTTCTGCCACAAGCGTTCCGGTGCGGAACTGCCGCCGCAGCAGCGAAATGTTATTGCGCAGCAGCTCGGTGAATGCCTCCTGCGGGCCGCGCAGGTTGCCCTCGCTCATCGGCGTCGAGATCGAGCGCTGGGGCATCTCCTGCGTCGAAAACGCGACGCCGCGCCGCACGCCGTCGATGAGCAAAACGGACAGTCCGTTGGAGAGCAGCTCCACCAGCGCGGTGCGATCCTCCACCGCGGCAGGCTCGGCGGGGACGCGGCTCTGGGTCAGCAGATAGTCGCACAGCCCCTCCCCGCCGCCCAGCATGGCGGGGTCGCGGTCCAGCATGTCCAACGCCATGCGGCAGAGCTTTTCCGGCGAGGACAGCCCTGTGAACATGACGATAGCGCACGGGATACCGGCAAGCATCAGGCGCTTGGTATAAAAATCGTCGGAACGGCCAAACATTTCCTCCAGAAGCGCAAGGTTGGCATCCAGCGAGCGGTACAGCGGTTTCTGCGTCATGGTTCTCCCCCTCTCACGCAGGATAGTGTGGCCGCCTTTGCGGGAATTTATGAGGAGGTGCCGGGATGATTTCTTCGGTTGTGCGCACGGTGCTGGTGTATCTGGCTGTGGTGGTGGCCATGCGGCTGATGGGCAAGCGCCAGCTGGGAGAGCTGCAGCCAGCCGAGCTGGTGACGACGCTGCTGATCTCCAACGTCGCATCCATCTGCATCGACGAGCCGGATCTACCGCTCTCGGCCAGCCTGGTGCCGATTTTCTTAATCACGGCTCTTGAAATTTTGAACTCCACGCTGGTTTGGTTTTGCCCGAAATATGCCCAGCTGCTTTTGGGAAAGCCAGTGACGATCATCCGCAACGGGGAAATTTTGCAGGACGAGCTGGCACAGCTGCGCATCACGGCATCCGACCTGGCCGAGGCCCTGCGCGGCAAGGACATCTTTTCCCCCAAGGATGTTTACTGGGGCGTGATCGAGCCGAACGGCAGCATCACAGCGGCCCCAATGCCGCAGGACGGCGGCGAGCCGCCTATGCTGCCGCTGCTCATCGATAAGGCAGTTTACAAGGAAAATCTTGCGTTCTTCGGCATGGATACGGCAGCGCTTGATGCACTGCTGCGCCGTGAGCAGACGACCCGCGAGGCGGTTCTGCTGCTGCTCTACAACGGCAAAAAATCCATTCTGATACAGAAAAAGGCCGCCCCGAAAGGGGCGGCCTGAAAAAGGTGTGCGTATGAAGCGAAATTGGTATGCCGCAATCATTCTGCTGGCTCTGTGCGTGCTGCTGTTCCGGGCGGGGCAGTATGTGGACCGCACCACAGCCGGAATGCAGCGGCAGCTTGAAGCAGCCTACGCTCTGGCGGAGCAGGGCGACTACCCTGCCGCACGCCGCGCGTACAGCCGTGCGGCCAACCGGGCACTGCGCAGCACTCAGATCCTGGGCCTGCTTGTGCGCCGCAATATTCTGGATCAGCTCAACCAGACGCTGGCCGTGCTGCCGCCTTGTGCCGAGGCCGACAGCCTGGCAGACCTCGAAATGGAGACGCAGCGCGCCTGCACCCAGATCGAACAGGTGCGGCAATCATTTTTCAGCGGATTTTGAGCGGCTGTCCAGCATATCCTTCAGTTCTTCCATAAAGGTGTTGACATCGCTAAACTGACGGTAGACGGAGGCAAAGCGCACGTAGGCGACATCGTCCATCTGCTTGAGCTCCTGCATGGCCAGATCGCCGATATGGATGGAGGAAACCTCGCGGTCATAGGAGTTGAGCAGCTGCTGCTCAATGCGGTCCACGGCGGCATCCAGCTGGGTGTAGCTGACGGGGCGCTTCTCGCAGGCGCGCAGCATGCCGTTCAGCAGCTTCTGGCGGTCAAAGACCTCGCGGGAGCGATCCTTCTTCACGACCATCAGCGGGACCGTCTCAACGATCTCGTAGGTGGTAAAGCGCTTTTTGCAGTTCAGGCACTCGCGGCGGCGGCGGATCTTTTCACCGTCCTCCGTCGGGCGGGAGTCGATGACCTTGGAGTCAACTTCACCGCAATAGGGGCATTTCATATCGGGTTCCCTCCTTTTCTACAAGCTCAGGCCTTCTTGGCAGCCTTCTTCTTGTTCTTCCAGTCGACCCACAGCGGCGTGGCGATGCAGATCGTGCTGTAGACGCCGCTGACCATGCCGAACAGCAGCGGGAACGCGAAGGAGTAGATGCTGTCCAGACGGTAGATGACCGAGACCACGCAGACAACGCCCAGGGCGAGGCAGGTCGTGATGGAGGTCATCAGAGAACGGGCAAAGCTCTGGTTGACGGACAGGTTGACCAGCTCGGCCAGGCTCATCTGCTTCTTGCCGTACAGGGCGCTGTTCTCGCGGATACGGTCATAGATAACGACGGTATCGTTGATGGAGTAGCCCAGGATGGTCAGCAGGGCAGCAATAAAGTTGCCGTTCAGGGGAATGCGCAGGAGGACAAAGACGCCGAAGACGACGAACATATCGTGCAGCAAAGCCACAATTGCGGTAGAACCGGCCTTGAGGCCGCCGATCTTGCGGAAGCGGTAGGCCACGTAGAGCAGGATCAGCACGCAGGCCGCAACCAGCGCGACGACGCTCTTGAGCAGGAACTCCTTACCGATGGTGGCATCGACGTTGCTGACCTCGTTCTGGACGAAGTTGTTGTCGGGGTACTGCTCATTCAGGGCAGCCAGCAGGTTGTCGAGCTGCTCGGTGGTCAGCGTATCACTGCCGGGCAGGGTAACAGTCAGGGTCTGGTTGCCGGAAATATCAGAGCCGGTCTGCAGGGTCAGATTGGACTTGCCCAGCTCGGTGCCGATGGTGGACTTCAGGTCATTCAGGTCAGCGTCGCCCTCATAGGCCAGCGTGATCATGGAACCGCCCTTGAACTCGACGTCCATCTTGACGCCGAAGATGCCGCAGAACACAAGCACGACAGCGATCAGCGCACAGGAGAAGGTGTAGAACTTCTTGCGGTTGCCGATGAAGTTGATGGACGGGGTCTTGAAGTCGGCACCGCCCTCCTTCTTGCCGCCGAACAGCCATGCCTTGCGCAGAGGCTTGAAGTGGACAGCGCCGCGAATCATAACGCGGGTCGCCCAGACGCCAAAGACAAAGTTCAGCAGAACGCTGGTCAGCAGGGTGAAGCCAAAGGAATAGATCGTACCGGCAGTGGAAGGTCCGAACCAGTAGAAGATCGGGTTAAAGACCTTGGCCCAGAAACCGTCTGTCGGGCCAAAGGCGCCCATCAGAATGGCGGCGACGATGACGATGGTCACGTTGCCGTCGATGATGGGGGTCAGGCCCATCTTGAAGCCGCTGTTGACAGCGCCCTCGAGGGTCTTGTTCTTGGACAGCTCCTCCTTGATGCGCTCGGCGGTGATAACGTTGGCGTCAACACCCATGCCGATGCCGAGGATAATACCGGCAATGCCGGGCAGCGTCAGCGTGGAGCCGGGGAAAACCGTGAAATAGCCGGACACAACAGCCAGCGTGGCGGCGGCCTGGCCCATCAGGGAGATGACCGCGATGGTGCCGGGCAGACGGTAGCGCACGATCATCAGGATCGCGACCAGAATGAAGGCAATGATACCGGCCTGCACCATGACGTCCAGGCTCTTGGCACCCAGAGACGGGCTGATGGTGGAGTAGCTCTCAGCGGACAGGGCAAACGGCAGAGAGCCGGAGTTGATCTGGTTCGCCAGCGTGGAGGCGCTGTCCTGATCGAAGTTGCCCTTGATGATGGCCTCACCGCCGGTGATGGCCTCGTTGACCGTGGCGGTGGAGATGTTATTATCATCCAGCCAGATGGAGATCGTGCCGTTGCTGGCTGCCAGCTCGGTGGTGGCCGTGGCAAAGGCAGATGCGCCCGCAGAGTTGAACTTCAGCTGGACGACCCAGCCTTCGGTCTCGTTGTAGGCAGCGCTTGCGGAAGCCACGTCGTCACCGCTCAGGATCTCCTCACCCGTGGCGGACGAGCCCTTGCGGAACACCATCTTGGCGGTGGTGCCGATCTCGTCGATTGCGGTCTGCGGGTTGAAGTCCGCCTCGTCATTCTTCCACGGGAAACGCACGATGATACGATTCTTGTTGTTGTCAACGTAGCTCTCGTAGTCGGTGATGCCGAGGCCGACAAGGCGGTCCTCGATAACCGTTTTGGCTGCGGTCATCTGGGCATCGGTGGCCTCCACATCGTCGGCAGGCATGAACGTAACGTCCACGCCGCCGCGGATGTCGATGCCGAAACGGATGTCAGATGCGCCCTTGACGTAGACATTCTTGGTGTCGCCGTAGGTATAGCTCACACCAAAGATGGCCGTCAAGGAGAACAGCACGATCAAAATTGCCACGACGAACAACGGCCATGACTTCCCTTTTCTGTTCATAGAAACCTCCAAAAAACTTGCCCGCACCGGCGGGCGGGATTATATTTTACTGCTGGTCGGCCAGCAGCTTTTCAACAACTGCCAGGCGCACACAGACGCAGAGCAGTGCAGAAGCGGTTTCGACCTCGGTCAGGCTCGGGTAGGTCGGCGCGATACGCAGATGCGAGTCATCGGGATCCTTGTGGTAGGGGTAGGCAGAGCCTGCACCCGTCAGGGTCAGGCCGCAGTCCTTGCACAGCTGGGCTACGCGCTTGGCGCAGCCGGGCATGACGTACAGGCTGATGAAGTAACCGCCCTTCGGGTTCGTCCAGTGGGCGATGTTGCCGCAGGGGGTCAGCTCCTCGGCAAAGGTGGTCTTGACGGCGTCAAAGCAGGGCACCAGGCGGCGGCGATGCTTGGCCATGTGGGCCAGGACACCGGCCTTATTCTTGAGAAAACGGACATGGCGCAGCTGGTTCATCTTGTCGTAGCTGATGATCATCGTCGAGAAGCGCTTGCACATGTACTTCATCGAGTTCTCGCTGCAGGCGATGGCGGAGATGCCCGCGCCCGGGAAGGTGATCTTGCTCGTGGAGGTGAACATAAAGACACGGTCCTCATTGCCGTACTTCTTGGCCTCGTTCAGCAAAACCGGCGTCTCGATGATCTCATCGGTCAGGTGGTGGACGATGTACGCCTCATCCCAGAAGATCTTGAAATCGGGGGCGGCGGTCTTGAGCGCGGCAAAGCGGCGGATCGTCTCGTCGCTGTAGGTGTAGCCGTCGGGGTTGGAGTACTGCGGCACGCACCAGATTCCCTTGATGGTGTCATCCTCGGCGACGAGCTTTTCAATCATGTCCATGTCGGGGCCGTCGGGGCTCATGGGCACGGAGATCAGCTCAAAGCCCATCTCCTCGGTGATGGCAAAGTGGCGGTCATAGCCGGGCACGGGGCAGAGGAACTTGCGGTGCTCGACCTGGCCCCAGGGCTTCGGGGAATCCTGGAAACCGAACATCATGCCGATGGCGACCAGGTTGTACATCAGCTGCAGGCTGGAGTTGCCGCCCACGAAAACCTCGCCGGGCTGCACGCCGAACACATCGGCAAACAGTGCGCGGGCCTCGGGCAGACCCTCCAGCTCACCGTAGTTGCGGGTGTCAAAGCCGTTGTCGGTGATGTAGTTGTCCATCTTGAGCAGGTCCATGGCCAGATCCATCTGGTGAGGGCCGGGCTTGCCGCGGGCCATGTTCAGCTTCAGGTTCATGCCCTGAAACTTCTTGTACTGGGCCTCCAGCGCGGTCTTTTCAGCGGTGAGTTCGTCGTGATCCATTGCAAAGTAATCAGCCATAAGTACAATCCCCCTAAATAAAATATATACGTTTCCCTTCATAATCCTGTGCGTGCCACCCTCTATCTTGGCACAACCACAGGCGTACACTACATTATATACGATTTATCTGAAATAAACAAGCACTTTTTGCCAGATAGTGCGCTTTTTTATGCAGAAAAATACAAAAAAGCACATCTGCACCAAAAAACAGATGTGCTTTTGCAAAAAACAAAGAAAAAACGACTGGACCGTAAGCCGGGTTCTGTATCAAACGACGATCTATCTTGTCCTTGCGTCGCCGCAAGGCTCACGCCATCACCGGGACGCGCGAGACTCCGCATAATGTCCCATACGGATGTTGCTTCGAGCAGGGTTTACATAGCCGCAAAGTCGCCAGTGCGCTGGTGAGCTCTTACCTCGCCTTTCCATCCTTACCGCTTTCGCGGCGGTTTCTTTCTGTTGCACTATCCCTGGGGTCACCCCCGGCTGCCGTTAGCAGTTACTCTGTCTCTGTGAAGCCCGGACTTTCCTCAGGCAGCCCTTGCGGGCTGTCCCGCCGCCGTATGTTCCACTCGTTTTCTAAAAGAGTATAGCATACTTCCGCCCTGTTGGCAAGGCATTTTATAAAAGCAGCCGCAAAATCAGCAGGGCCGTCACGCCGGGCAATCCTAAAACGCCCGCGCAGAACGCCGTAAAGCGATTCAGCGGCAGTGCAATGCCGGTCACCGGCTCCAACAGGCCCAGCAGGGCCAGCGCGCCCAGACCGCAGACGGCCCCTGCCAGCAGACTGCGCATTCCGTGCCGCTGGCGGGCGGCACAGCGCAGTACGGCGATGGCGCACACAGCTGCGAGCAGACAGGGCCAATATTCGGTCATGGCTCCTCCCCTTCCGCCCGCAGTGTGCGAAGCAGCGCCCGGCAGCGGCACATCAGCGCGGCGTGCTGGTAGGTCAGCTGGTCAATATAAAATGGGTCCTGCGCCTCCGTGAAGGCGCGCTCGTTCGAGCGCAGTGCCTGCAAGGTCGTTTCCAGCTCGGCCCTGGCAGCGCGGCGCTCACGCTCCTGCCTGGAAATGCGTCTGAACATAACTCCTCCGTCACAGCAGAATGCAGATCAGCCCGTCGCAGCCCTCGTTGATGATGCGCTCAAGCGTCTGCTGCAGGCGGCTGCGTGCCTCCTGCGGCATGTGCAGCAGCTTTGCCTGCACGCCCTCGCTGACCAGCTCGTTCAGGCTCTTGCCGAAAATATTCGTGTTCCACAGCTTGCCGGGGTCGGTCTCAAAGTCCGCCAGCAGGCTTTTGATGAGCTCCTCCCCCTGCTGCTCACTGCCGACGGTGGGTGAAAGCTCGGTGTGGATGTTGGCGCGCATGATGTGCAGGCTGGGGGCGCTGGCCGACAGCCGCACGCCATATTGCCCGCCCTGCCTGACGATTTCGGGTTCTTCCAATGTCAATTCATCAATGCCCGGCATGACGATGCCGTAGCCCGTGGCCTCGACCTGGTCAAGGGCGGATTTGATCTTGTCATAGGCGCGCTTGGCCCGGGCCAGGCTGACGACGCAGGGCAAAAGGCTTGCCTCGTCCACGATGTCCAGCCCGGTCTGTTCACCGAGGATCTTATAGAAAATATCCGGGGCGACGGCAGCGGTGATGCTGACACTGCCGCTGGCCAAATCCATGCCGGTCAGGCTGGCGGCGGTGATGTATTCACACCCCAGCTGGGGGCGCTTGCCTGCAAGGTCGGCCATCCGGTGCACCGAGGCAGCAAAATCCAGCATGGACGTGTAGACCGCGCTTTGCAGCCAGTGCCCGCTTTCGAGCATCGTGACCCAGGCAGGCATCTGCACGGCGATCTCGCGAATCGGGAACTCGTACAAAAGCGTTTGCAGCAGCTTGTCGAGGGTCTCGACGGTCATCGTCGTGCAGTTCAGCGGAAGGACCGCGTGGCCGTAGGTCTCGGCCATCTCGGCGGCAAGGCGCTGTGCATCGTCGCTGTCCGGCTCGGCGCAGTTCAGCAGGATGATATACGGCTTGCCGATGCCGTCCAGCTCTGCGATGATACGGCGCTCGGCGTCGAGATACGCCTCCCGCGGCAGGTCGGCAACGGAGCCGTCCGTCGTTACGACGAGGCCCACCGTGGCGTGCTCCCGGATGACGCAGCGGGTGCCGGTCTCGGCGGCTAGGTCAAACGGGACCTCGTGGTCGAACCAGGGGCTCTTGACCAGGCGCGGAGCCTCGTTTTCCTCATGGCCGAGCGCGCCGTCCACCATATAGCCGACGCAGTCGATGAGCCGCGCCTTGAAGCTGCCGCCGCCCGAAAGCTCGAGTTTGACGGCTTTCTCGGGGATGAACTTCGGCTCCGTTGTCATGATGGTGCGCCCGGCGGCGGATTGGGGCAGCTCGTCATGGGCGCGGGCACGACGGGCCTCGTTCTTGATGCGCGGCAGCAGCATCAGCTCGGCAAACCGCTTGATAAAGGTGCTTTTGCCGCTGCGCACCGGGCCGACGACGCCGAGATAGATGTCCCCGCCGGTGCGCTGTGCAATGTTTTGGTAGATTTGATCCTGTGTCACGGATGTGTCCCTCCTTTACAGCGCTGCGGGGATCAGCAGACAGGCGGTGTCCGTCGTAAGCTCCTGCGGCGGGTCACCGTTGGTGTCCAGATGGTTGGCGGCGGCCAGGTCACGGGCGCGGGCATGGTAGCGCCTGGCAATGTCAAAGATGCGCTCCCCCTGCCGGGCGTAGTAAATATAGAGGGCCGGGCCGTCGCTGTCGTCGTATTCCTCGCCCAGTTCCACGCCGCAGAGCGCGTCAAAGCTCTGCGCCTGGAACAGGGCGCCGCTGATCTCGATCTCTAAATCGACCCGCAGCCGTGCACCGTTTTTGCTGCTGGCGACCCGCGCGACGGAAGCCCCGACACTTGGCCACGCACCGTCAGTGCTGCCGGGCCAGAGGTCGTCAGGCTGCCAGGTAAACGCCTTGTCGTAGCATGTCAGCTCACCGCGGGCATCGCTGATGAACACATGCGCAGTCCCCTTGCCCAGTAGTTTTAAATGTGTTTCAGCCTTGCTGCCGTCAGCCTGTGCGGCGCACAGGGCACCCAGCGTTACAAAGCAGCCGAGAACAGTGCCCTCGGCGTCGGGCAGGTCGTCGTCAAGCGTGACCGGGATACGCCCGGTCAAATCCGTGGTTTTCTGCAAAAGGCGGCAGACCGTCTGCACGGTCTGGGTCTTACAGAGCGTGGAGTAGGCGTCGGCCACGACGGTGTGCTGCACGCTGCGCCAGACCTCGACGCGCAGCTTCCAGGTCACCGAGAGTGACGCTTCCCCTGCGCCGTCGACTGCGCTCAGTGTGCAGGCCAGCACCTCGCCGCGCACAAGGGCTGTGTCGTCCTCGGTCACGCCGGGCAGCTCCAGCGTCTGCTGCACGGCAAGATCCTTGCTGCGCACGGTCAGCTCGCCGGTGTCGGTGTTCTGGCTGCATATTTGAATTTGCAGCGTCCCCTGCACACTGACCTGCCCGGTGGCCGGCGCTGCGCTGCCGGCGGCAAAGCTGCCGGTGATGTCCAGCACGCTTTCCCCGGTGCCGGGCAGCGCCGCAGCGGTCTCGGCAGTCAACGTTTTTTCCTCGGTCACGGCGCATTGCAGGCCCTGCATCGTGCGGGTGTACTGCTCAATGCCGCAGTCGGCCAGTGCGGTCAGCAGCTCGGACTCCCGCCGCACGGCCACTGCGGCGCAGAGGATGTACGCGCCGCGCAGGTCGATGCGGTGCTCACTGACGGCGCGGCAGTTGCAGTATTCCGGCTCGCCCCAGACCTGGGCCGGGCCGTCGGCGTACTGTCCGGCGGGCAGCTCGACCAGTTTTTCAAAGGCAAATTTCTGCTCGGTGCGCAAAAGGCGCGTGCCGGGCTCCTCGCTCTGGTAGTAGACGGTGCAGCGCAGATAGCCCTCGCTCTGCCAGCGCCCGCCGGACACACGGTTCTGCAGCACAACGGGCGTGATCAGGCACTTGACGATCTTGAATACGGCGGGCAGGTAGTCGGGAATCAGAATCTCCGTTTCCACGGGAAGCTCCAGCCGTGTTTCCCAGCGTCCGCCGTAGGATGCGATGGTGTCTTTGAACACCTTGAGTTCCATATTGCTTGCCCCTTTCCGGTTATGTTCTGGGGCATTATATGCGGCAGGGCAAAAAAATAGCCCCTGCCCGGAACAGGCAGGGGAAAAATTTGGATTCAGACCTTGAAGGCTGCGCGTAAGATCCAACGAAAGGCGCGCGGGCAGCGAACTACGACCACATGCATGGCATACACCTCACTTTCCGTGTTTGTGTACGCCATACTATGCCGGGCCGTGCTGCGGTGTTACGCATCGTCGCGGGTCAGCACAACGAGACCGCAGCCGCCGGAGCATTGCAGCTGTGCGGTATCCGCGATAAACTCATTGCTGACGCCGAGCGGATAGTCCGCGGTCAGCACGGCGTTTTCCAGCGGGTAGAACGCGCCTCGGATGCAGGCGCCGGTCAGCCGGCCCTCCATCGGGAAAAGGGAGAGATACTTCCAGTCCCTGCGCTGCAAAATAAGCCCGCGGTCCGGCACAAGATACCGCAGCTCGCTGCGCTCGTTGGCCAGCAGGACGTTCACGCCGTTTTTGGCAAGATACAGTCCGGTGGCAAGGTTGGCCAGCGTGTGCTCCAGGCGTGCCCCGCCCAGAGCGCCCAGCAGGGTGATCTCGTCATAGCCGTGCTCCAGCAGCCAATGGGCGGCGTACTGGGTATCGGTATCGTCCTTCACATGGGGCAGCACAATGGTCTCGTGCTCGGTTTTGGGCTGCGGGGCGGAGTCAAAGTCACCGACGATGAGGTCGGGGCGCAGGTCAAGCCGCTCGGCATTGCGGTAGCCCGCGTCGCAGGCCACAACAAAATCACCGGGCTGCACATAGCGGCACAGTGCGGTGGAAACCGGCACGGCGGAAAGAATCACGGCACGTCTGCTCATTTCTCCCACTCCTTCCGTGCGCTGGCTTCCTCATACATGGCAAGGTAGCTTGCATAGCGCGTTTTGCTGATGGTTCCGGCCTCGACAGCCTCACGCACAGCACAACCGGTCTCACTGCGGTGGGAGCAGCCCGTAAAGCGGCACTGCCCGAAATAGGGTCCGAACTCCGGGAAAGTGTGCTGCAGATCATCCTTCGGGATGCGGCAGAGCTTCTGAGCCTCCAGGCTGGCAAAGCCCGGCGTATCAGCCAGACGCCCTCCGCAAATCTCAAAAATTTCGACCTCGCGGGTCGTGTGCCGCCCGCGGCCCAGCTTTTGGCTGATCTGCCCGGTCTCGCGGTGCAGCGCGGGGGCCAGCGTGTTGAGCAGCGTCGATTTGCCGACGCCGGAGTTGCCGCAGAAGGCGCAGAGATGCCCTTCAATATAGCCCTTGATCTCGTCAAGGCCCTCGCCGGTCTCGTAGTTCAGCTGCACCAGCGGGATGCCGCTGCCCGCGTAGGCGGTGCGCAGCATATCGGCAGCGGCCAAATCAGATTTTGTCACAACAAGCACGGGCTGCACATCCTTGTAGATGGCAGCGGCGGCCAGCTGGTCCAGCACCAACGTACTGGGTACGGGCTGGGTCGTGCTGGTAACGATGAACAGAATATCCAGATTGGCAATCGGCGGACGAATAAAGACGTTTTTGCGCGGTAAAATCTCATCAATCATTGTGCCGTCGTCGGACAGGGTGACGTTGTCTCCCGCCACCGGCGTGATGCCGCGCTTGCGGAAGATGCCGCGCGCCTTGCACTCGACGATGCCGTCCGGCGTCTTTACATAGTAGAAGCCGCCGATGCCCTTTGTAATATACGCCATGACTTCCCCCACATCAGGCAATGGGGTTGCCCTGTGCGTCGCACCGCTGGCCGTTCTCGTTCCACATGGTACCGTCGGTCAGCTGATGGATCTGGTGACTGCCGTCAGCACTCGGCCACCAGCTCTCCTGCACGGTGATGGTACCGTCCTCGTTCACAGTGGGTTCGACTGGCTCGGGGGTGGCGACGACCTCGGGCACGCCGGTGGACACCACGAGTGTGATGACGCTCGACTTACGGACCGTGGAACCGGCATCGGGGCTCTGGCTCAGTACCGTGCCCGCGGGCTGTTCGCTGGCCTGCTCGATTGTGCGGATGGACAGGTTCAGCCCCTTGACCTCATTGCGGGCTTCCTCAATGGTCTTGCCGGTCAGGCTCGGGACCTGGCTCTCCTTGCTGACCTCGGAGCGGCTGACGTACAGGATGACCGTGGAGTCGCCCTCGACGGTCTCCCCGGCGGCGGGCTGGGTGTAGACAACAGCGCCGTTGGCCACGGAGTTGTCGGACATGGGCTTCTTGGTCACGCGCAGACCCATATCCTTCAGGGTCTGCTCGGCATCCTCGGCCACCATGTTTTTCGTCTCGGGGATCGTGACGTACTGGGTGCCCAGGCTGACGGTCAGCACGATGCGCTGCTTTTCCTTGACGGTACGCCCGGCCTTGGGGGTCTGGCGGATGATCGTGCCCGCGGGTTCACTGGAATACTCCTCCGGGAATTCGGCGCGCAGCAGGTTGTTGTAGTCGGTGGCGAGGAACTCGTCCTTTGTCATGCCAACAAAGCTGATGACCTGCACATCGGCACGGTTAGAGAACAGCAGGTTGCTGGAATTGGTGAAGATCAGATAGATCAGGATGGCAGCGCCGATGACAAACGCCACGGCCATGCCGAAAAAGATCGGCAGCAGGGAAAAGCCCTTGGATGCCTTTTTCTTCTTCTTTTGGGCAGATTTGCTGCGGCCCGGGTTCGAGGTGCCGACACGACGGGCGTCACCCGTATGGATGCTGGTGGATTTCGGGCTGGGCTTTGTGTTGCTTACCACGCGGTTGATGTTCCTTTCCGGGTTGTCCTCGGCACTGCGGTACTCATACGCAAACTGGATGGACGGGTTGCGCTTGAATTCCTCGATAGCGGTCAGCATCTCCTGGGCGCTCTGGTAGCGCTTGTCGGGGTCCTTTTCCATGGCTTTCTCGGTAATCTGGCGCAGTCCTGCCGGGGTCTGGGGTGCGATTTCGGCCAGCGGCTTCGGCTTCTCCGAGATCTGCATGATGGCGATGGACACTGCACCGTCGCCGTCAAACGGCAGGCGGCCCGACAGCATCTCGTACAGCATGACGCCGACAGAGTAGATGTCGGTGCGGGCGTCGGTGCGTTCACCCTTGGCCTGCTCGGGGCTGATGTAGTGCACCGAGCCGATGGCCTTGTCGCTGACGGTCTGGCTCTGTGCGCGGGAAAAGCGTGCGATGCCGAAGTCCATCATCTTGATGGAGCCATCTGCCAGCAGCATGATGTTCTGCGGCTTGACGTCGCGGTGAATGATGCCCTTGGAGTGGGCGTGCTGCAGAGCACTCAAAATCTGGGTGGCAAAGTGCACGGTCTCCTTCCAAGTCAGGGCGCCGCCGCGCTGCTTGAGATATTCCTTTAAAGTGATGCCGTCCACATATTCCATGACGATGTATTGCAATTTGTCAGTGACAGAGACGTCATAGACCTTGACGATGTTGGGATGGCTCAGAATGGAGATTGCCTTCGACTCGTTCTTGAAGCGGCGGACCAGTTCCTCATTGTCCAGAAATTCGTCTTTTAATACCTTGACGGCGATCTGGTTGCCCGTTTTTAAATCAGTGCCGCGGTAGACATTGGCCATGCCGCCGACACCCACGAGACTTTCAATTGAGTAGCGGCCATCCAGCCGTTTGCCGATCAGATTATCCATTGTTGACCTCCGTAGCTTCCACGCCCATGAGCAGGACCGTAATGTTATCCTGACCGCCCGCCTGCAGGGCGCGGTCTACCAAAATGCTGGTTGCATCAAAAAAAGGAACCTCGCGCAGTACCTGCGCAATGTCATCGTCCGCGACCATGTTCGTCAGGCCGTCGGTGCACAGCAGCAGGATGTCCCCCGCCTCGATTTCGCAGCGGTTGTACTCCGGCACAATGTTGGCCGAGACGCCGAGCGCACGGGTGATGAGGTTCTTCTGCGGGTGGACGGCAGCCTGCTCCCGCGTGATCTGGCCGCTGTCGACGAGCTGCTGCACCATCGAGTGGTCGCGGGTGATCTGCCGCAGCCCGCCTGCGTGGAACAGGTAGGCGCGGGAATCCCCGGCGTGCACCACATGGGCCATGCCGCGGCTGGCGTAGGCGCAGACGCCGGTGGTACCCATGCCCTGCATCTCGGGGTCAGAGGTGGACTTTTCATACACGGCGCGGTTCGTGATGTCGAACCCGCGCATGATGAAAGTCTTTTCCATGCCAGGCTGCAGGGCCTTCATGTGGCGGGCAAAATACTGCTGCATGGTGTCGGTGGCAATGCGTGCAGCAATGCGCCCGCCGTTGACACCGCCCATGCCGTCGCAGACGATGCCCCAGGCGGTGCCGCCTGCCAGCTGCTGCGCACAGTAATTGTCCTGGTTTTCCTGCCGGCAGCTGCCGATGTCCGTGATCGCGGCAATCTTCATTCGGGTTGGTTCCTTTCCGCTGCTCCGTTGCGGAGCAAGACTCATTTTCCCTGCGCGTCCTCGCGGCGCAGCTGGCCGCAGGCGGCGCTGATGTCGGTACCCAGACGGCGGCGCACCGTGGCGTTGACGCCCAGTGCCTCCAGCTCCTTCTGGAAGCGGTGCACATTGGCATCGTCGGTGGCAGAATAGGGGCTGCCGTCCACGGGGTTGATGGGAATCAGGTTGACGTGCGCGCCCATGCCTTTGATGAGGTTGGCGAGCTTCTGCGCCATCTCACTGCTGTCATTGACACCGCGGACCATCGAATACTCAAAGCTGATGCGGCGGCCCGTCTCCTTCTGGTAGCGGCGGCAGGCCGGGATCAGCTGCTCCAGCGGGAACGCATCGTTGACCGGCATCATGCCGGAACGGGTCTTATTGTCCGGCGCATGGAGCGAGACAGACAGTGTCAGCTGCAGATGGCGCTTCGCCAGCTCGTCGATCTTGGGCACAAGGCCGCAGGTCGACAGGCTGATGTTGCGCATACCGATGTTGACGCCCTCCGGGCAGGAGATGATCTCCAGAAAGTCCATCACATTATTAAAATTGTGCAGTGGCTCACCGATGCCCATCAAAACAATGTGGGAGACGCGCTCGCCGGTGTCCTTCTGTGCGGTGTAAATTTCCGCCGCGATCTCCCCTGCCGTCAGGTCACGCACGCGGCCCGCCTGGGTGGAGGCGCAGAACCGGCAGCCCATTGCGCAGCCCACCTGGGTGGACACACAGACAGTATTGCCGTATTTGTAGCGCATGAGCACGGTCTCGATGCAGTTGCCGTCGGCCAGCTGCAAAAGATACTTGACCGTACCGTCCCTGGACTGCTGGCGGCGGCGGATGACGGGGGCTGCAATCGTGCACTGCTCCTCCAGCTGGGCCAGCAGCGCCTTGGGCTGGTCGGTCATCTGGGAGAACTCCGTCACAAGCTTCTGGTGCAGCCATTTAAAAATCTGCTTGGCGCGGAATTTTGGCTGACCCAGTCCCACGATGTAGGCCGTCAGCGCGTCCAGCGTCAGGTCGGAAATGCAGATTTTTTCGCCCATGCGAGGTCACCTCCTTTTATAAGAACGAGTTTACAGTCAGTTTCGTTCCAGGATGGCGGCAAAAAAACCGTCCGTCCCGGTTCTGTGGGGCAAAAACAGCGTGCCCAGCGGCGTGATGTCCGCCCCCGGCAGCGCCGTCTTTGGCAGTACAACGTGAAAATCAGGATTGGCGGAGAGGAATTTCTCCACCTGGGCCTGATTCTCCTTATCATTCACTGTACAGGTAGAATACACCAAACGGCCATTTTCGGCAAGTGAATCTGCGCCGTTTTGCAGGATTTTTTGCTGGGCAGCGAGCAGATTCTCTATCCCGTCCAAATCCTTGTAACGAATGTCCGGCTTTTTGGCGATAACGCCCAAACCTGAGCAGGGCACATCGCAGAGCACACGGTCAAACGTTGGCCAGTCGGAATTGTGCTGCGTGGCGTCATTTTCAACCGCTACGGCACAGGTGATGCCGCAGCGGTCAAACGCCTGCTGCAAAAGCGGCACGCGGGCGGGCACAAACTCGCCGCTGACAAGCTGGCCTTTGTCCTGCATGGCCTCGGCCAACGTCAGGCTTTTGCCGCCCGGCGCGGCGCAGAGATCGAGCACCTGCTGCCCCGGCTGTGCGTCAACGCAGAGCGCGGCAAACTGGCTGGCAAGCCCCTGCACATGGAAAAGCCCTTTTTTGAATGCCGCGCTCGCGGCGGGCGAACCGGCAAACTCCACGACCAGCGCCCCCGGCCAGGGGCCGGGCGTCACGGTATGGCCCTCCTGCTGCAAAAGCGCGGTCAGGTCGGTATCGTTCGTGCGCAGTGTGTTGACGCGGATCGTCGTCTTGGGCTTTTCATAAAATGCGGCGGCCAGGGGGAACGCCTCCGCCCCGAACTGCGCATAGAAAAGCTCGGCCACCGGGCGGGACAGGCAGTAGTAGATCGAGAGCCGGTCCAGAGGATCGGCAAAATCGGCCTCGGAGACATCGGCGGCAGCGGTGCGGCGCAGCACGGCGTTGACCATGCCTGCGGCACTGGATTTTCCCAGTGCCCGCGTCAGCTTGACCGATTCATTCACAGCGGCGGGCAGCGGTACATTCATGTACAGTGCCTGTGCCAGTCCCGCCCGCAGCACGGCGCGCACCGGCGCGTCCAGCTTGGCGACGGGCTTTTTCGTAAACTGATTTATACGATAGTCCAGCAGCGGCAGACGCTCAAGCGTTGTGTAAAAAATGCGCGCGGCAAAGGCGGCGTCGCGGCTATCCAGCGGCGGCGTGCATTTTTTCAGCTCGGCGTCCAGCACAAGGTTGGCGTAGCCTGCCTGTTCCTGATGGATCAGGGCCTTGACGGCGAGACGGCGCGGCGTCACAGGCTGTCCCCCGCTTTCAGGCGGCGGCCCGCGGCCCAGGCCGTGCCCGTCATCGGCTTGCCGCCCTCGGGCGTGACAGTCAGCAGCGCGACAGCGCCGTTTTCAGCGGCAATCGTCAGCGGCTTCAGGGCCAGCACGGTGCCGGGGGCTGCGTGCTGCGGGTTTTCGGCCAGGCGGCTTTCCAACACCTTGATGCGCTTGCCGTCCTGCGCGAACCACGCCACGGGCCACGGGTTCATGCCGCGCACCCAGTTGTGGATGTGGGCGGCATCCTGCGTAAAGTCGAACTGTGCCATGTCCTTCGTCAGCGGCGGGGCCATGGTGGCGGCAGCGTTATCCTGCTTGCGCGGGGTCAACTCCCCTGCCTCGATTTTTTCCAGCGCGGTGACCAGCGTTCCGGCACCCACGGCGCTGACGCGGTCAAACAGTTCACCGCTCGTCTCCTCGGGGTCAATGGTGACCGGCTCCACCATCAGGATGTCGCCGGTGTCCAGCCCTTCGTCCAACTGCATGATGGTCACGCCGGTGCCCTCGTCACCGTTGAGCACGGCCCACTGGATGGGCGCGGAGCCGCGGTATTTGGGCAGCAGCGAGACATGCAGATTGATGCAGCCGTACTTCGCCGTATGCAGAAGCTGCGGCGGGATGATGCAACCGTAGGCCACAACGACGATGATGTCGGGCGCTAACTCTTTGATAAGCTCATCGGACGAGCCGTCCCGCAGCGTGCGGGGCTGGTAGACCGAAAGACCGTACTCAACAGCCAGCTGCTTGACCGGCGGCGCGGTCAGAATCTGCTTGCGGCCCACGGGCTTGTCGCGGCGGGTAAAGACACCGCAGACCTCGTGCCCGGCGTCCAGCAGGGCGGCCAGGCTTTCGGCGGCGATGTCAGGAGTTCCCATAAACAGGATGCGCATAAATTTTAGTCCTCGTTTTCCTCGGGGTAGTCGTCCTCATAGAAATGCTCGGCCAGGTCCATGATGGTGATGCCGTCCAGATGGTTGTTCTCATGCTGGATGCAGCGGGCGAGCATGTCATCGGCCTCCAGTTCAAACCACTCGCCGTGGCGGTCCTGTGCCTTGACCTTGACGTGCTTCGAGCGCTTGATCGCGCCGTTATGTCCCGGGAAGGACAGGCAGCCCTCATACAGCTCGACCTGCTCGTCGCTCAGCTCGAGGATCTCGGGGTTGATGAACTCAATGAACTTGTACTCGTAGTTCGCGGGAACCTCCTCGGGCAGGTCGCGGTCATCCAGGCAGATGAACAGGCGGCGCATCATGCCCACCTGCGGGCCGGCCAGACCCAGGCCGTTCGCGGCCAGCAGGGTCTCCTTCATATCGTCAAGCAGAGTGCCCAGACGATCATCAAACTTGGTAACGGGGCGGCAGACTTTCTTCAGGATCGGGTCGCCGTCCTGCACAATGGTACGCAGTGCCATAAAAATAACCTCCAAATGTTATAAATCACCATCAGAATTGAAATCGAGGATCACGGACGCCTTCTGCGGCAGCTTTTCGGCATCGTAGGCGTCCAGTGTCTCGTGCAAAAGCGCGCGGAACGCCGCGTCATTGCGGCATTTCAGCGTCAGCTTGTAGCGAAATTTGTTGTTTAGCATCGTAATGTTCATCGGCGCGGGGCCTAAAATGCGCAGCGGGATATTGGGCTTTTGTGCGGCGTGCTGACCCAGCAGTGCGCCAAACCGCTGGGCTGCGATGAACACGGCCCCCTCCTGGTCACCGATGAAGCCGACGACCACGAACGAGCAGAACGGCGGGTACAGACTGAACCGGCGGAAGGTGATTTCTTCCCGGTAGAAGCCCTTGTAGTCCTGCGCGGCGGCCAGCTGCAAAACGGGGTGGTCAGGCACGGATGTCTGAATCAGCGCCCGCCCGGGCAGTGCGGCGCGCCCGCCGCGGCCCACGACCTGGGTGATAAGGCTGAACACGCTCTCGTATGCGCGGAAGCCCTGCCCGAACAGCAGCGAGTCAATGCCTAAAACGCCGACGAGCGTGACCTTTTCAAAGTCAAGGCCCTTGGCGACCATCTGGGTTCCCAGCAGAATATCATATTCGTGCCGCGCAAACTGTGCAAGCATCGTCTCGTGCGCGTCCTTGCGGGAGGTGGAATCCTGATCCATCCGCAGAATGCGCGCACCGGGCAGCAGCTCGGCCAGTTCCTCCTCCACCCGCTGGGTGCCGAAGCCGCTGTAGCTGATTTTGCCGCCGCACTCGGGGCAGGTCTGCGGCAGCGGGTGTACCGTGTGGCCGCAGTGGTGGCACAACAGTGCCTGCTGCGGCTTGTGGTAGACGAGCGGCACGCTGCAATTCGGACATTTCAGCACATGGCCGCAGGTGGTGCACATGCCGATGGTGCGATAGCCGCGGCGGTTGAGCAGCAGAATGCTCTGCTCGCCGTTGTCGAGGTTTTCCTGCAGCTCCCGCGCCAACCGTACGCTGACCTCGCGCGGGTTGCCTGCGGCCAGTTCAGCGCGCATGTCGATGAAATCGACGCTGGGCAGAGGCCGCCCGCCGTAGCGGTGGGTCAGCTGCACCAGCTGCAGCTTGCCACTCTCGGCGGCGTGGTAGGTCTCGGTCAGTGGTGTGGCCGAGGCAAACAGCAGCAGGGCGTTTTCCATGACCGCGCGCTTTTTGGCAACATCGTGGGCGTCAAAGCGCGGGGCGGACTCGCTCTGGTAGGTGTGCTCCTGTTCCTCATCCATGATGATAAGGCCAAGGTTTTGCAGCGGTGCAAGCACTGCACTGCGCGTACCTACGACAATATCGGCGTTTCCCTGCTGGATCATCCGCCACTGCAAAAGGCGCTCGGTATTGTTGAGCGCCGAATGCTGCACGGCCAGACGGCTGCCGAAGGTGGACTTGAGCCGCCGTATCATCTGCGGTGTCAGGCTGATCTCCGGCACCAGGACCAGTGCGCGGCGGCCCAGCTCCAGCGTGCGCTGGATAAGCCGCAGAAACACAATGGTCTTGCCGCTGCCGGTTACGCCGTGCAGCAGTGCCGCGTGGGGTCTGGCATCCTCCAGATTCGGCAGCAGATCGTTAAAAACCTGCTGCTGTTCAGGGGACAGTTCCAGCGGCTGCGGGTCAAACGGGATGGCTGCAAACAGGTCGATGGCCTTGTCCTGCTCGGCGGCGGTCAGCACGCCCTTTTTGACAAGGCCGTCCAGCGTTGCCCGGGAAATACCGACCTCGTCGAGCTGCCGCGCGGTCAGCGGACCGTTTTGCAGGGCGGCGACAGCGGCCAGTTGGCGCGGGCCGGGCTTTGGCTTTTCCGGCAGCGCCCCCGCCAGCGTGTACAGGCGCTCCGTAGAGCGGGTCAGGCGGCCTTGCATGACGTGCCTGCCGTCCACGACAGCGGGCCGGTACTGTGCGCCATACGGGATGACTGCCTTGACGGCCTCGAACCAGGTGCAGAAGGTGCGCTCTTTTAAAAAGCGCACAAGCTCCAGAAGGTCCGGCGTCAGGCGGGCATCCTCGGGGGCGGCATCGTAGAGCGTTTTCAGCCCCTTGGGGGCGTCGCTCTCGTCCACCTCCTCGACAGCCAGCACAACGGCCATCCGGGCCTTGCTGCCCCGGCCAAACGGCACCAGCACCATGCTGCCGGGAAAGACCCTCCCGGCCAGCTCCGCGGGGATGTGGTAGGAGTACAGCTTGTCAAAGTGGATGTTCGCGTCGTTGACGGCAGCCTGGGCCAGCAGCAGGCTCATTCGTCGCTGCCGTGCTGCAGCTTGAACTGGATGATGGAATAAATGCTCTCGGCGCAGGAGTCGACCTCAATGTTGACGACATGCTCGTCGTAGTTGACGGAGTTTGCAATCTCTGCCTCGGCACGCTTCAGGCGGCGCTGGATGGTCTCCTCATCCTCGGTGCCGCGGCAGCGCAGACGGCGCTCGAGCTCCTGCATGTCCGGGGGCAGCACAAAAATGGTTGTTGCACCGGGGTACATCTTCTTGATGTTGCCTGCGCCCTCGACCTCGATGACGAGGATGACCGGGATGCCCAGCTTCATGCGGCCCTCGATCTCGCTGCGCAGCGTGCCGTAGTAGTTCTCGCAGTATTTTGTGTGCTCGACGATCTGGTCATGTGCCAGATGATCCTCAAAATCAGCTACAGACATGAAGTGGTAGTTGATGCCGTCCTTTTCACCCTCACGCGGGGTGCGGGTCGTGGCGGAGACGGTGTGCTGAATTTCAGGGTGCTTTTTCAGCAGAGCGGCAACAACGGTATCCTTGCCGGTGCCGGAAGGGCCGGAGACAACAAACAGATATTTTTCACCTTTCATCGTTACTTCCTCTTTTCTTCAGTTTCTTCGTTGGCACGCCCGGTCAGGCTTTCCAGCGGGATGCCGGACAAAATCACATGGTCAGAGTCCATGATGAGCACGGCCTGGGTGCGCCGCCCGTAGCTGGCATCAATCAGTGCGCCCTTCTCGCGGGCATCCTGCACCAGACGCTTGATAGGCGCAGAATCCGGGCTGACGATGCCGATGATGCGGTCGGCATTGACCATGTTGCCAAAGCCAATGTTCAGCAGCTTCATGGCGAACCTCCGTTACTCGATGTTCTGAATCTGCTCGCGAATTTTTTCGATTTCGGATTTCAGCTCGACGACCAGCCGCGTGATGGCTACGTCTTGGCACTTGGAGCCAATCGTGTTGGACTCGCGGTTCAACTCCTGCGTCAAAAAGTCGAGCTTGCGGCCAATCGGCTCGTCCAGCTCGAGGATCTCGCGGTACTGCGCCACATGGCTGTGCAGACGGACGGTTTCCTCGTCGATGGCGGTCTTGTCCGCAAAAATCGCGGCCTCGGTCACAAGGCGTCCCTCGTCGATGCTGCGATCCCCCAGCAGCTCCTGCAGGCGGGCGTAGAGCTTATCGCTGTAGGCCTGCACGCGGCCCGCGCTGTTCTCCTCGATTTTGGCGACGAGCGTTTCAATCGTGGTCAGGCGGCCTGCAACATCTGCCTTCATCTTCTCGCCTTCGACGGCGCGCATTGCGACAAAGGCGTCCACGGCCTGCTCGGCCACTGTGCTGACGTCCTCCCACAGCTCGTCCTCATTCGTCGGGGCGGCAGTCTGGGTCAGCACGTCCGGGAAGCGGGACAGCATCCCGACGGAGACGTCGTTTTTTAGATCCATCCGCTCGGCCATCGCATTCAGCGCAGCGCGGTAGCCCTCGGCCAGCTGCCAGTTGACGGTGACGACGGTATCCGCCGCCGTGACGGTCTGGATGGAAAGGCTCAGCTCTACCTTGCCGCGGCTGACCTTGGAGGCGACGAGCTTTTTCAGTTTGTCCTCCAGAAATGCGCAGGAGCGCGGCAGGCGCGAGGAGTACTCAAAAAAGCGCGCGTTGACGCTGCGAAGTTCAACCTTGATGTCACGGCCATGCAGCAGCGCACCGGCACGGCCATATCCTGTCATGCTCAAAACCATAACCTACACCTCATAAACACATATATTTTATATTTTACTATTTTTGGGCGCAAGATGCAAGGCTGACGCCGGGATTTTGCAATATTTCACGCAGTTTTTGTGGCGCGGTAAACAAAAACCGCCCCCGCGGCAGAGCGGGAGCGGCAATTCTTTTACTTAGACGGGGTGAGACTTGTTTTCGTAGTCGGCGTGCAGAGCATCGACACCCTGCAGACGGGCGTTGCGCTTCTCAAAGAACTTGGGCGCGACCTGCGGGAACATGGCGTAGGTCAGAACGTCCTCCTCCTGGATGGCGTACTTGGAGGCCTCGGCCTTCAGCTTCTCCATCTCGGGCTCAAGGGTGTCGGCAAAGCGGCAGGTGATCGGCTGCTCGCCCTTCAGGATGAAGTCACTGAACTCCTTCTTAATGGGCGCGGGGGTCTTGCCGTAATCGCCGTGGACCAGGCCCTTGAACTCCTTGGTGACCATCTTGTAGCGCTCACCCATGATGACGTTAAAGACGGCCTGGGTACCAACGATCTGGCTGGTCGGGGTGACCAGCGGCGGATAACCGGCATCCTCACGGACGCGGGGAATCTCCTCCAGAACGTCCTGGAGCTTGTCCTCCTTACCGGCGTCCTTCAGCTGCTTGAGCATGTTGGAGAACATGCCGCCCGGAACCTGATACAGCAGGGTGTTGGCATCAACGCCCAAAGACTTCTGGTTGATCTGGCCGTTGGCGATGTACTTCTCGCGCAGCTTGTTGAAGTAAGCGCGGACGACATTCAGCTGGTTCAGATCCAGACCGGTGTCGTAGTCGGTGCCCTGCAGGGCGGCGACCAGGCTTTCGGTGGGCATGTGAGAAGTGCCCAGAGCAAGAGGGCTCATAGCGGTATCGACGATGTCGGCACCAGCCTCGATGCCCTTCAGGATGGACATGGAAGCCAGACCTGCGGTGTAGTGGCTGTGGATGTCCACGGGGATCTTGACGGTCTTTTTCAGCTCGGAGACCAGCTCATAGCAGGTGTAGGGCTTGAGCAGGCCGGCCATATCCTTGATGCAGATGGAGTCAGCGCCCATCTCCTCGAGAGTCTTGGCATAGTTGGCGAAGTACTCGTTGTTATGTACCGGGCTCAGGGTGTAGCTGATGCAGGCCTGAACATGGGCACCCTCCTTGTTGGCTGCCTTGATGGCAGTCTGCAGGTTGCGGGGGTCGTTCAGCGCGTCAAAGATACGGATGACGTCGATGCCGTTGGCAACGGACTTCTGGACGAAGTACTCGACGGCGTCATCAGCGTAGGGGCGGTAGCCCAGCATGTTCTGGCCGCGGAACAGCATCTGCAGCTTCTGGTGGGGCAGTTCCTTGCGCAGGATGCGCAGACGCTCCCAGGGGTCCTCGTCCAAGAAGCGGATGCAGGAGTCGAACGTAGCGCCGCCCCAGCACTCAACGGAGAAATACGGGATCTTGTCCATTTCGGGCAGGATGGGGCGCATCTCGTCCATGGTCATACGGGTGGCCAGCAGAGACTGATGGGCGTCACGCAGGACGACCTCAGTAATCTTAATGGGTTTCTTAGCCAATGTGATTCACCCGGCCTTTCTATTAGTTCATGGTGATGAGCAGGTCGCCGGAGTTGACAACGTCGCCCTTGCGCACATTGACGCTGGCAATGGTGCCGTCCTGCGGAGCACTGATCTCGTTCTCCATCTTCATGGCCTCGAGGATCAGCAGGGTGTCGCCAGCCTTGACGGAGTCACCGGCCTTGACCTTGACATCCAGGATATTGCCGGGCATGGGAGCGGTGACGGAGACGGCACCGGCGGCACCGGCAGGAGCGGCAGCAGGTGCAGGAGCAGCGGCGGGAGCCGGAGCGGCTGCAGGGGCAGCAACAGGAGCAGCAGCGGCAACGGGAGCGCCGGTGCCTTCCTCAACGGTGACATTATAAGCAACGCCGTTAACGGTAACGATCAGGTTTTTCATGGAAAAGTCCTCCCTATTTCAAGGTTGATGATTACAGCGTGATATTGCCGTGCTTCTTAGCCAGGCGTACAGTGCGCTTGCTGGCCAGCATATCCAGAGCCTGAGCGACAGCGCCGCGGGCGGTGGCAGCATCGGCAATAGTGTCAGCAGCACCGTTGGCCACAGCGGCATTGGCGCTGCAGACCTCCTTGGCGTAGGCGGCAGCCTTGGCCTTGGTGGCGTTGACGATGTTATCGGAAGCGAAGATCTCGTCCTTGTACAGAACGGTGACAGCGGCCTCGGGAGCCAGCGGGGCTACGGTGCAGCCCTGCACGGCAACACGCCAGTCGGCGCAGGCGGCAAAGACCGTGTAGGCAGGGCCGACGGCCTCACCGGCCAGTACGGCGACCTTGACGGTGGTAGCCTCGGCGTAGACACCGGCCATACGGGCAGCCTGACGGATGCCGCCAGCCTGATCGTCGCCCTCGCTCTTGCCGAAGCCCTCGGTGTTGACGACGGTCACAACGGGGATGCTGTAGGCATCGCACAGACGAACGAAGCGGGCAGCCTTGGCGGTGCACTTGTGGCACAGAGCGGCCTTCTCGGTGGCCAGGATACCAACGGCGCTGCCGTTGATGGTAGCCAACGCGGTGACGATGTTCTTGCCGTAGCCTGCGTACAGCTCCACAGTGCTGCCCTCATCGGCCAGGGCGGCGATCGCGTCAGCCGCGGAGTACTTGACGAGGTCAAGAGCCTTGGAGGGAGCGGCAAAGTCGAACAGCGCAGGACCGGCCAGATTGTTGGCGGGCAGCAGGGCGACGATGGAGGCAGCCTGCTTGGCGGCGGCAACGGCGTCCGCAGCGGTAACGGCGGCGACACCGGCCTTGGCGGCAAACGCGGCAGAGCCGGCGTTTGCAACCTTGTCCTCAGCGTTGAACGGAGCGTTCAGGAACAGCTCGGCATCCTCTGCCATGACACAGACGTCCGCGGCAGCGGCGTTGATGGCGTTGGTACCGGCGCAGGTACCGGTGACAACGGCGACCTGAGGCACAACGCCGGAAACGCGCGCGATCTCTGCGGTCAGGCGGGCGTTGGCGTTGAGCAGATCAAGACCGCCCTCGAGCTTGGCACCCGTGGAATCATAGAACGTAACAACCGGTGCGCCGGTCTCGGCGGCCATCTCCAGCACGCGGATATTCTTTTCAATATCCTGCACGCCGACGGGAGAACCGTCCTCAAACACGACGTAGGCGTTCTGGCCGTTTGCACAGCCGTAAGCAGCACTCACTGCGCCGTCGGTAAACAGCGGCGAGTAGGTGCCGTCATCAAAAAATGCTGCAAGGATCTCTGCCTTGCCGGGCTTATTTGCTGCCATACAGTTTCCTCCTATGGTAAAGCTGACTGTTTTTTATAAAAATACTTTACAAAAAATCCGCCATTTAATTGAATTATACTACGTTCGCGACGTTTCCACAAGTGGAATTTTGCACATTTTTCAGAATTTCCTGCAATTTTAGTCAGAATTTGTGCGCTTTTTAAGGGGGCCGGGACGGCGGGCCGGGCTGGCAGCACGGCTCTCCCCTTTGCCGGCAGATTTCATGGCTGCGTTGCGCAGGGCATTGATCTCGCTCTTTTTCAGCTCACGGTACTCGCCGGGCTGCAGCATACCGAGCTTGACGGGACCTTCGGCGCTGCGGCGCAGGCGCACGACCTGCAGGCCGACAGCGGAGCACATGCGGCGGATCTGGCGGTTGCGGCCCTCGTGCAGGGTGATCTCCAGCACACTGCGGCCCGGCTCATCGACCACGACGTGGATAACGCAGGGCTTGGTCTTGACGCCGTCATCCAGCACAACGCCGGACGACATCTCGATGATCTGCTGCTCAGTGGCGCGGGGATTGACCGTGACGCGGTACAGCTTGCCGACACCGCCGGACGGGTGGGTCAGCATATTGATGAATGCGCCGTCATCGGTCATGAGCAGCAGCCCCTCGCTGTCCTTGTCCAGGCGGCCCACCGGGCGCAGCATGGCGGGCACATCGGAAACAAGATCCATGACGGTCTTGCGGCCACGGTCGTCAGAGCGGGTCGTCAGATAGCCGCGGGGCTTGTGCAGCATGATGTAGGTGTACTGGCGCTTGCGCACGATGCGCTGTGTCTGCCCGTCGATCATGACCTTGTCATAGTCGGGGTCCATCTTGTCGCCCAGGGTGACCGGGTGGCCGTTGACCTTGACTTTGCCCGCCGCGATCAGGCGCTCGGCCTCGCGGCGGGAGCAGATGCCCTGGTCGGCCAGTACCTTTTGAATACGTTGTTCTGCCATTAAAATTTATACTCCTTATTCGGCGGGTGCGTCAGCACCCGGCTTTTCTTTCTTGATGAGCGCAGCGACCTTGTCCACCAGCTCCGGCAGCGAGGCTATAACGTTGTCAACGGCGGAGACCTTCTCCACCAGCTGGACGGTGCGCACATTGCCGTTGGAAACGACGAGGAATGCCACCGGCGTGACCGAGACGCCTGCGCCGCTGCCGCCGCCGAACATCTGCTTGTTGGAGCTGGGGCCGACGTCGGAGCCGCCGGACACAAACCCGAAGGTGACGCGGGAGACCGGGATGATGGTGGTGTCATCCACATGGATCGGGTCACCGATGATGGTCTCGGCGTTGACCATGTCGCGAATTTTCTCGATGGTGACGCCCATCAGACCTTGAATAGGATGTTCAGCCATTGTAAGTTCCTCCTTTTATCGAAAAAAGAAATCGTTTATGCCTTTGCAGCGGGCTGCAGCTGCGGGTCCTTCCACAGACGGTGCAGCAGCCGGATGACGAGCCAGAGCAGCACGGCGGCGCAGGACGTCAGACGGAACGAGACGATACGCTCCTCTGCGCGCTCACCGGTGAAATCCGGCTCGAGCCAAAGGCGGTCACTCTGTACGCGGATGTACTGCTGGACCAGAGCCAGCAGATTGTTGGCAAGCGCCATTTCGGCGCCGAACAGCTCGGCGGTGGTGCTGGCCTCGTCGGCGGTCACAGTCCAGAAGATGTCCAGCCCGGACACCCGCACCGAACGCAGCAGGTGGCGCCCCAGCCAGCCTGTGTGGCCCAGCATGCACCGGGCAAATGCTATCGGGTCATTGGACAGCAGCTGCATAGCGGCGTCGATGCGCGTCGAGATGCCGAGCGGCAGACCGCTCTTTTTCGCGCTGCCCTCAGCATCGGCGCTTTCAGTGGGGACACTGTCAGCAGGCTTCGGCGCTTCGGGCTTTCCCTGCGCCGCGGGCTGCCGGGCGACGGTCTGTGCGGGCTTTGCGGCGGGCTTGTCCGGCTTGACGTCCACGGTGACGGACGCCTGTTCGCCGTCCGCCGTCTTGCGCACGGTCTGCCCGGGCGGTGCGGCGGAGGCGGGCTTTTTCAGTGCTTCCGGCTGGCCCCTGCGCGGCCAGAGCGTGAAGTGCAGCGGTCCGTAGCAGGCCGTGGCCCGCACGCTGCCCGGGCGGTACGCAAACCGAACGCCCAGCGGTATCAGCAGGGCGACGAGCAGCAGCAAGAGCACCGCCAGCAGCACCCAGCCGATCAGTCGGAGAAGGAACAACAGAATGGCCATAAGCAATCACTTCCATTCCAGCTGACCGTCGTCGCCTTCCGTCTCCTCCGGCTCGGCGCTCTCGGCAGCCTCGCCGTGAAGCGGCGGCAGGTCGGCCAGACTGCCGAGGCCAAAGACGCGCAGAAATGTGTCCGTGACCTGGAAAGCTACCGGCTTGCCGGGCAGGTCCAGGCGGCCCGCCTCCTCGATCAGTCCCTTGTCCAACAGCTTGGTGACGGTGGACGACGAGTCAACACCGCGTACCTGCTCGATAAAGCTGCGGGAGACGGGCTGATTGTAGGCAATGACGGCCAGTACCTCCAGTGCGGCGGGCGAAAGCGGCGCGTTGCGGCGGGTGTCCAGAATGCGCTTGACCATCTCGCCGTAGTACGGGCGGGTCGTCATCTGCCAGCGGTCAGGCTCGAAGTACAGGATGACCATGCCGCTCTCCTGCTCATCGTAGCGCTTTTGCAGCTTTTGCAAAAGTGTGGTGACCTCGTCGGCGTCCAGCCGCAGGGCGTCGGCCAGGCGGGCGGTCTCCACAGGCTCGGCGTGGGCAAACAGCATGGCTTCAAGAGAGCCGAGCTCCTGTCGTTCTGTCATGGCGTTTTGTCCTTTCTTCTGCGGTGTGTGCGGTCCAGCTGCAAGGCGCCGCTGTCGTCGACCTTGACGCGTCCCGCGCGGATGAGCTCGAGCAGCGCCAGGAAGGTCGCTACGTTTGTGCTGCGGCTTTCCTCGTGGCTGAACAGCTGGCCCATTTTTTGCAGGCTGCCCTTGAGCAAGCCGCGCAGCATGTGGGAGACGCGGCTGGCGACGGAGACAAACGGCGCGGTGACGAGCGGCTCAAACTTTTCCTGCGTGGGCTTTTTCTTGCGGGTGCTGCGGCCCATCAGATTGAACCACGCCTGCACGAGCCAGTTCGGGTCATGGCGGCGGGTGTATTCGGCAGCGCCGACCAGCGGCATCGGCTCACGGGCTACGGTGTACAGGTCACGGGCACGGCTGCCCAGCTGGGCGGCCACCTCCTTGCAGGCGCTGTACTCGATCAAGCGCCCCGTCAGCTCGGCCTTCATGCGCTCGGCCTCGGGGCTGCGCGGCAGCAGCAGCGCGCTTTTCATCTGCACCAGATGCGCCGCCATGTCGATGAATTCGCTGGAAATCTCCATCCGGTCCTGCTGCATCTCCCGGATGGCAGCGGTGTACTGCTCGATCAGCTCCATGATGTTGACATCATAGAGGTTCATTTTATTTTTGCCCACCAAGTACAGCAGCAAATCCAGCGGGCCCTCAAAATCTTCTATTTTAAATGTCAGAACTTCCGGCAAAAACTCAATACCCCCAAAGCAGCTCCACAAAGCCTGTCAGGTGCAGCATCAGCCGCCACATACCGTTGACAAGCCAAGACAGCGGCGCGTCCAGCAGACCCAAAAACACCAGTGCCAGCACGGCCAGCATAATATATCGCTCATATTTCATCGCCCTGAAATAGAGCCGCTGCGGCAAAAACAAGAGCGCAATGCGGCTACCGTCAAACGGCGGCACCGGCAGCAAATTGAAAACCGCCAGGCTCAGATTCATGGCTACCATATAATATAGGAACATCGTCAGCACGGGCACGGCGTCCCCCAGCCCGCTGTACCAGCACAGCTTGTACAGGATCATCGACACCCACGCCAGCAGCAGATTGCTGGCAGGCCCTGCGGCAGCGGACAGCGCCATGCCGACCTTGGGGTTCTTATAGTTGTACGGGTTGATCGAGACGGGCTTGGCCCAGCCGACGCCTCCCACCAGCATGCACAGGGCACCCAGCGGGTCAAAGTGGCGCAGCGGATTCATCGAGAGACGCCCGGCGCGCACGGCAGTGTCATCACCCAGCAGGTGGCTGGCCAGCGCGTGGGCCGACTCGTGAAACGGGATGGTGATGAGCACGACAACAGCGCGCAGCAGATACTGCACGATCACCGCGGGAGACAACAATCCGTTCAAAAGGTAACACCACCCCATTAAAAGCTTAGTCTATTATATCGTAGAAACGGCGGCAAGACAAGCCCTGTAGGCACCGAAAACACAATATTTAGCGCCTGAATCAAACAAAAACGCAAAATTATGAAAAAAATCAAAATTTTTTCTGTCAAAACACTTGCATTTTCGCGCAGTATACGCTATACTATTAAAGCTATTGAAAAGGAGGTGCAAGCAATTATGGCCAAATGTTCTTGCTGTGGCAAGGGTGTCACGTTCGGTATCAAGGTTTCTCACTCTCATCGTCGGAGCAACCGTACCTGGAACCCCAATGTCAAGCGCGTGAAGGCGATCGTGGACGGTTCCCCGAAGTATATCTACGCCTGCACCCGCTGCCTGCGCTCTGGTAAAGTTACCCGCGCGGTCTGATTGGAAGGAAAAAATGCCGGTCACATCGTGTGACCGGCTTTTTCTCTTTTACGCTTGCTTTTTTTAGGAGGTGGGTCTATGCTCCCCCGTGACCCTGTAATGCTGTTGAGCTATGTAAACACCCAACTGCGGGACCGCGACGCCAGTTTGGACGCGCTGTGTGACCGTGAGGAGACTGACCGTGACGCGCTGTGTGCGGCCCTGCGCGAGATCGGCTATGAGTATGACGCTGCACAGAATCGCTTTGTGTGACGCCGGTTCGAGTGAAGTTTGAGAGAGGAAGTTGAAGTACCCGATGAATTTTATCTTTGTCAGCCCGCATTTTCCCAAGACCTACTGGAATTTCTGTGACCGTCTGCACCGCAACGGCGTCAATGTGCTGGGCATCGGTGATGCTCCGTTTGACGAGATTCCCTGGGAATTAAAGCAGTGCCTGACTGAGTATTACCGCGTGAATGATCTTGGCAATTACGACGAGATGCTCCGCGCTGTCGCGTACTTTACCTTCCACTATGGCAAAATCGACTGGATCGAGTCCAACAACGAGTATTGGCTGGAGATGGACGCCCAGCTGCGCACGGATTTCAACATCAATACCGGTGCGAAGAATGACTTCATCGAGCGCATCAAGTACAAGAGCAAAATGAAGGAAAGCTACATCGCCGCGGGTGTACCGGTGGCGCGCTACCATATTGTCAGCACACTGGCCGAGGCCCGCGCCTTCATCAAAGAGGTCGGCTATCCGGTCATCGTCAAGCCGGACAACGGCTGCGGCGCCGAGGCAACCTACAAGCTGCGCAATTTCACCGAGCTGAAAGAATTCTACGCCAAGCCGCATAACGTCCGGTACATTATGGAGGAGTACATCAACGGCACCATCGTTAGCTTTGACGGTGTGGCCGACAGCCATTGCGTGCCGCTGTTCTACACCTCCAACGTGTTCCCCACCCCGATGCTGGACATCGTCAGTCAGAAAGGCGACCTCTCCTACTGGACGCAGAAGTCCGTGCCCGCTGCGCTGAAGGATGTGGGCTTCCGCACCATCAAGGCGTTCGGCGCAAAGAGCCGCTTCTTCCACTGCGAGTTCTTCCGGTTGAATGAGGACAAGCCGGGTCTTGGCAAAAAGGGCGACTACGTCGCACTGGAGGTCAACATGCGCCCTGCAGGCGGCTACACGCCCGATATGATCAACTATGCGAACTCGGTGGACTGCTACCAGATCTGGGCGGACATGGTCTGCTACGACGAGGTACGCAACGCCGAGTTGGACGGCCCGAAGTATTTCTGCGTCTACGCAGGCCGCCGCGACTGCCATGAGTACAAGCACACCCATGCGCAGATCATGGCCAAGTACGGCTCCCGTATGCGGATGTGTGAGCGCATTCCCCAGGCGCTGCGCCTGGACATGGGCGATTGGATGTACACGGCCGTTGTGCGCTCCACCGCGGAGCGCGATGCGTTTATCCGGTACGTGCAGGAGCAGGCGTAACGAAAAGCCTTCCCCTTTGGGGAAAGGCGCATCGTGTCGAAAAACCTCCCTCTGCGAGGGAGGTGCCCCGAAGGGGCGGAGGGAGAGAACCTTGCCATAGCCCGAAATATTTCGGGCAACCGTACAGTTCTCTCCCCCACCGCCTGCGGGCGGAGCCCCCTCGCAGAGGGGGCCAAGGGGTGAACGCACCTTTTTCGACAGTCTGAGACTTCCCCCTTGGGGGAAGCCTCTTACTTATATAAAACAGGAGCCTGACCGGCTGTGGTCAGGCTCCTGTTGGTTTATTTCAGCTTCACGCTCTTGTGGTATACGACCAGTGAAATGCCCGCCGTGATGACCTCGGTCACCCAGAAGGCGTTCCAGATGCCGTCGGCACCCAGCAGGCGGCAGAACAGCCAGGCCAGCGGCATGATGACAACGATGTAACGGCACAGCGAGATGACCAGTGACTGCACGCCCATGCCGAGACCCTCCAGCGAGCCGGAGGCGACGACTGAAATCGTCGAGACGATGAAGCCGACGCAGATGATGCGCAGGGCCGACGTGCCGATGGCGATGGTCTCGGCGTTCGAGCTGAAAAGCCCGATCAGCTGGCCGGACAGCGCCAGACAGAGCACCGTGCCCGCGGCCATGATGGCGGCGCACATGCCCATGGACGTGCGGTAGAGCTTTTTGACGCGGTCATACTCCCCCGCGCCGTAGTTGTAGCCGATGATGGGGCGCAGACCCTGCACAATGCCGTTGGCGGGCAGGTACAGGAAGGTCTGCAATTTATAGTAGATACCCAGCACGACGACATAGCTTTGAGAGTAGACGGCCAGCAGCGAGTTCAGGAAGGTGATGAGCACCGAGGGCAGCGCCAGATTCAGGATGGCCGGTACGCCGATGGAATAGAGCTGCAGGGCCATTTTGGCGTCCGGCTTCAGGCAGCCGGAGCGCAGCCTGACCGGGATAGGGCTGACGAAGTAGACGATCAGATAGAAGATGACGGGGACCATCTGGCCGATGCCGGTAGCCAGCGCCGCACCGGCAATGTCCATTTTGGGGAACGGGCCGATGCCGAAAATCAACAGCGGGTCCAGAATGATGTTGCAGACCGAGCCGCCCATCAGGCCGATCATCGTAATGTTCATCCGGCCCACCGCCTGAAAGATCTTCTCAAACGCCATGGCGGCAATGATGACGACGGCGAACATAAAGGCAACGCGGGAGTAGGTCACGCCCATGGCAATGACGGTCTCGTCGCTGGTGAAGGAGCGCAGGAACCGCGGCATGATGGCGGTGCAGACGATGGAAATCACGACGCCGTGGATCAGCGAAAGCACCATGCCGTGGGTGGCGGCCATGTCAGCCTTTTCTTTGTTGCCTGCACCGAGATGCAGCGAGATCAGCGCGGCAATGCCGATGCTGAAGCCGATGGCAATCGCGTTGATGAGGTTCTGCACCGGGTAGACGAGGGACAGCGCAGTCATGGCTTCCTCACTGATGCGGGCGACAAAGAGGCTGTCCACGATGTTGTACAGTGCATTGACCAGCATCGAGACGACCATAGGCAGGGCCATTGAGGTCAGCAGCGGAAAAATCGGCTTTTCTTTCATGAAGGTATCGTTCATAGGCTCCTCCTTTTGACACAACAAAAACCACACAACGCTTTCCCGGAAAGAAAGCGCTGTGTGGCGAAAAGTAGTATCAGAACTGTAAAAATCCACACCTTATTTTAGGTGCCTCTATTATACAAACCAGCGCGGAATTTGTCAAGCCGCTTGCAACAGCTGCGCAAAAACGGTACAATAAAGACAAAAATCGTATTGCGAGGGAAAAGACATGAAAAAGCTATTGGTCTCCGGCGCAGGCGGCTTTGTGGGGGCACGCATCATGACCCAGCTGGCGGGACGGTACGAGCTGTGCGCCTTCCCCAAAGGAATGCTGACCGCAGCGGATGAGCAGACCGTGGCCGACTGGGTGCGGCGCGAGCAGCCGGACGTGATCGTACACACGGCGGCGCTCTCCGACACGGGCTACAGCGAAAAGCACCCGGACGAGTCCTACCGCGCCAACGTTCTGCTGCCGTGCTGGACGGCGGCTGCAGCGCAAAAAAGCGGCGCAAAGCTGGTTGCGTTCAGCTCTGACCAGGTCTACACGGGCCTTACTGAGCACGGGCCGTTTGACGAGGATACACCGCTCTCCCCCGCCAACGTCTATGGCCGCCACAAGCAGGAGATGGAGCAGCGCGTGCTGGATATTTTGCCCGATGCCGTGCTGCTGCGGGCGGCCTGGATGTACGACCTGCCCGGGTACGGCCTGCCGATCCGCGGTAACTTCCTGCTGAACCTGCTGACCGCCGCTATGCGGCAGGAGACGCTGCGGTTTTCGGCGCGGGACTACCGCGGTATCACCTATGTGCGGGAGGCCGTGGAGCGGCTGACCCAGGCCATGGAACTGCCGGGAGGTGTGTACAACTTTGGCAGCGAGAACGACTGCGATATGGTCACGACGGCCCGGCGTGCCTGTGCGCTGCTGGACATCTACCCCGTCATAGAGGCAGCAGACTGGCCGCGCAGCCTGCTGATGGACGGCGGCAGGTTCCGTGCGGCAGCGGGTGTCGGCTTTGACGATACCCTGACGGGTGTACAGCGCTGTCTGCGGGATTACGGTCTGCTGAAATAAAGCTGCAATAAAAAACCTGTACCGGCAAAAGCGGTACAGGAATTTTTTTACATCTCGCCGCGTCCGGCTATGGCACGGTACAGCGTCGTCTCATCGGCGTATTCCAGACTTGAGCCGACGGGCAGGCCATAGGCCAGGCGGGTCGTTTTGATGCCCAGAGGTTTGATGAGTTTGGCGATATACATCGCCGTGGCCTCGCCCTCCACCGTCGGGCTGGTGGCCATGATGACCTCCTTGACGGTGTCATTCAGACGGGCCAGCAGCTCCTTGATGCAGAGCTGATCTGCGCCGATGCCATCCATCGGCGAAATCAGGCCGTGCAGCACATGGTACAGGCCGTTGTACTCGTGGGTGCGCTCAATCGACTTGATGTCGCGCGGGCCCTCGACCACGCAGATGATGCTGCGGTCCCGCTTCTGGGAGGCGCAGATCTTGCAGACATCGCCGGTGGTGTAGTCCTGGCAGATGCGGCAGCGGTGCAGGTCACTTTTGGCGTGCTCAATCGCCTTGGCCAGCTCCATGGCCTGCTTGGGCGGCATCGACATGACCTGATAGGCCATACGCACCGCACTTTTGCGGCCAATGCCGGGAAACTGGGCGAACTGGTCGATCAGATTTTCCAGCGGCTCAACATTGTTGTTGAACATAGGCAGCCTCTTAGCCCAGACCGGGGATGTTCAGACCGCCGGTCATCTTGGACATCTCCTCCTCGGAGTCCTTGTCAACGGCAGCGGAGGCGCTGTTGACGGCGGCGGCAATCAGATCTTCAAGCATTTCAATATCATCGGGGTCGACGGCCTCGGGCTTGATCTTGACGGCGGTGATCTCATGCTTGCCGTTCATCGTGACAGTGACCATCTCACCGCTGGCGGTGCCGGTGTACTCCTTGGCTTCGAGCTCCTCCTGCTTGGCGCGGATGTCGTCCTGCATCTTCTGGACCTGACGCATCATGGCGTTGGGATCGGGTCGGCCATAGCCCTTGGGCAGTCTTGCTTTCATGGTTGTATCCTCCAAAAATAATTATTTATCAACGATTTTCAAATCGACACCAAGCGCCTGCATCGTGTGCAGGGTCTCATCCAGGCTGACGGCAGCGGTGGTGTCGTCGGTCTTTGGCTCCTCATAGGGGCCGATACTGTACTTGGTGCGCGATACACGGTAGATAGTTTCCTTAAGACGCTTGCTGACTTCCCGGTTATTGCGGATATAATCGCGGAAGGCGTCGCTGCACTCAAACAGCACGCGCTTGCCGTCGCAATAGGCCCGGGTGCCGCGCAAAAAGGAGATGAGCATCGCATCATTCTCCTCCAAATCGGCCAGCACGGCGGGCCAGAAGGCGAACGGCTCCAGCGGGCCTGCCTGCCGCGGCGGCTCGGCCTTACGCGGGGCCGGGGCAGCGGGTGCCGGCGGTACCGGCGCGGGAGTTTGCTGCGGGGCGGGCTTCAGCTCCGGCTGCAGGAACGGCGGGTCATCGTCAATAGGCGGCGGTACATCATCCGGTGCAGCGGCGGGAACGCTCTGCGGCTGTACCACGGGCGGCACTACAGAGGGCGCAGCCTGTACCGGCGGCGCTGCTGTGTAGGCGCGCGGCGCGCTGGCGAACGCCTGAGACGCGGCGGGTGCTGCCGGGGCGGGCTGCTGGATGATAACAGGTGCAGCGGCAGTCTCGGGCTGAGTCAGCGAGAAAATCGCCAACTCCAGCTCAATGCGCTGGTCAGTGCCGCGGCTCATTTTCTCAAGCGCCGAGCCGAACGCATTGACCGCACGGATGGCCTCCCGCTGCGGGAAGTCCCTGCGCTGGGTGTAGGCGGCCTCCTCCTCCGGCGAGATGCCGGTCAGAAGTGACGTGCCGCCCGGCAGCGCGCAGAGCATCAGATTGCGGTAATGTCCGGCCAACTCCATGCAGAGGCGGCGCATATCGACGCTCTGCTGGCGCAGCTCGGCGATTTTTTCCAGTGCAGTGACGGAGTCCCCTGCCGCGATGGCGTCGCTGATCTCAAACAGGTAGCCCCTATCCGTGACACCGGCCATACGGCGGACGAGCGCCTCGTCCACGTGGTTGTCGACACCGGCGCAGGTGTCCAGAATGGACAGCGCGTCACGCATGGCACCGTCGGCCAGACGGCCAATCAACTGTGCGGCGTTCTCGTCCAGCTCGATCTTCTCCTGCCCGGCCACGTAGAGCAGCCGCCCGGCAATGTCATCCGCCGTGATGCGGGTGAAGTCATACCGCTGGCAGCGGCTCAAAATCGTGACGGGAACCTTCTGCACCTCGGTGGTGGCTAAGATAAAGATGACGTGCTCGGGCGGCTCCTCCATCGTTTTGAGCAGCGCATTGAACGCCGCGGTGGAGAGCATGTGCACTTCGTCGATGATGTAGACCTTGTACTTGCAGACCGACGGCAGATAGGCTACCTCGTCGCGCAGGTCGCGGATGTCGTCAACGCCGTTGTTCGACGCGGCATCCATCTCGATGATGTCCATGACGGAACCGGAATCAATGCCCTTACAAATTTCACACTCGCCGCAGGGGTCGGGGCTGGAAGTGTCCAGACAGTTGACCGCCTTGGCAAAAATCTTGGCGCAGGTCGTCTTGCCGGTGCCGCGGGTGCCGGTGAACAGATACGCATGGCCGATGCGCCCGGCGGAAATCTGGTTCTGCAGGGCCGTGACGATGGCCGTCTGGCCAACCACGTCCGCAAAGCGCTGGGGACGCCATTTTCGATACAGGGCACGGTACATCGGCTCACCTCCTGCAAAGCTACAAAAAACAGCGGGCAGAGCACGCGGCTGCGCTGCTTTGCGTACAGATGCAGGCTTGACCGCGGCACTGGGCAAGCGCCGCTTAATGCTGCTCGGTTCCCCGCCTGACATGGTTCACAGGCTGCCCATGCGCGGGACCTGCATCTGTACGCGAAACAGCGCAATTCAGCCCTGTCCGCTTTTAGTATTATACAATAAGTTTGGAATAAATGCAAGCGTTATCTTATATTTCGGGCATCTCGGACATCAATCTTCCTGCAGGCGCTGGACCATCTTGTAAAGGGCCTCGGCGCTGTTGAAGTTCTGCGGCATGATTTCGGATGCGGGGATCGAAATGTCGTATTCCTCATTCAGGGCCGAGATAATCTGCAGAATGTCGAAAGAGTCCAGGATGCCGTCATCGATCAGCGTTGTACAGGTGGAAAAGTCCACGTCCTCTTTGATTTCGCTTAAAATTTCCAGTAAACGTTCCATTGGTATTTCTCCTTTTCAAATTATCTTACACAGCGGGTGTATTGATGGGATAGGTTGGCGTTTCGCTGCGTACCGGGTGCGGCGTGCCGTTCTGCCACAGAATGACCTGCGGCAGGTCGCGGCTCAAAAACAGACCAAGTCCTTCCGTAACAGAGTAGGCACCGGTGTTCTCAAAAACAAGCAGGTCGCCGGGGCATAGTCCGGCCAGCGGCATACTGCGCACAAGAACATCGTTCGTAGTACAAAGGCTGCCGCAAAGTGTCCAGTCCTGTACGGAAGCTGCCCGGGCAGCAAAATGGCGCAGATGCGGGCGTTTCATACCCATGATCTGGCCAAGATAATTCAGGTGGTTCATTCCACCGTCCACAATGCAGTAGTGCTGCCCGCCGTGGTCCTTGCAGTCCATGGCGGTGGTCAGGTAATAACCGCATTCGGCGGTGTAAAAGCGGCCCATCTCAACGGTCAGATGGACCCAGTTGCTGACTTCGCGCAGTGCTGGCGCAAGGTCTTTGGCCGGGGACAGTGTGTCGGTAAAATCGTCGCCGTCAAAATACGGCACCGCCAGCCCTGGGCCGTATTCCAGTTCCGGCAGACGCAGGCCGAAGGTCTGCTCAATTTCAGCGTACAGTTCCCGCAGCATGGCCAGCTCTTTTTGCTGATTGACCAGCTTTTTGCGCTGGGTCCCGACAAAGTAGTGAATGCCGATAAACTCCAGATCAGGTGTTTCCCTGCGATGCGCCAATGCGGTGAAAAGATCCTCCTTTGACATGCCGAACTGACTGCCCGCGTTCAGCCGCAGCAGCACAGGCAGCCGTTTGGCGGCCTTGCGTGCAGCATCCTGCAGATAGCGGACCTGCAGCAGAGATTCCGCTGTGCAGGTGCCGACGCCGTCGGCCACGGCGCGGGCAATATCCACGGGCGTCTTATTAACACCCGAATAGATAACACGTGCATCCGCAGCATGCAGGCTCTCGCAGAGCGAAAGCTCTCCGGGACTGCATACTTCCAGCCGCGCAGTGACCTGCATCATGGCAGGCAGCAGAAATGGGTTGGCCTTGATGGAATAGCAAAGGTCGATTTCCCTGCCCCAGATCGTCTGAATAGCGCGCACGCGGGCCTGCAAAGCGTCAGTGTCAAAGACAAACGTCGGTGTGCCGTAGGTGGCAGCAATTTTTTGTAAAGAAGCGTCGGTCATTTATGGGCTCCTTTTTTCGTCAGGGCAGCCAGTGCCGTGCGGTCAATTTTGCCGTTTTTATTCAGCGGCATCTCGTCCAGCTGCACAGCAGTATTCGGCTGCATAAAAGGCGGCAGACTTTCTTTCAGCGCAGCCAGCAGGGCGGCTTTCTCACAGCTGCCCGTGTAAAACAGGTGGAGCCGCTGGCGTTCGGCATCAAACGTGCAGCAGGCACGGGTCACAGCGTCGCAGCGCATAGCGGCAGCTTCAATTTCGCCAAGCTCTACGCGGTGTCCCATGTGCTTGATCTGGAAATCCCGGCGGCCAATATAATACAGGCTGCCGCTTTCGTCGTAGCGGGCCAGATCACCGGTGCGGTAAATACGCTCATACCAGTTGGTGTTCAGCGGATTCTGGGTAAAGGCCTGCGTTGTGCGCACAGGGTCAGCATAGTAGCCGAGGGCAAGCGCCGTACCGGAAACGCAGATCTCCCCTGCCTGCCCGGGCACGGTGACAAGGGCGTCGTTCTCGTCCAGCAAAAAGACCTTCTCGTTGGGAAACGCGCGTCCGATGGGCAGCGCCTCATCCGGAGCAAAATCGCGGTCCGGCAAAATGGCGTAGGTGCAATTGCAGGTAATTTCTGTCGGGCCGTAGAGGTTCACGAACCGGGCGTGCGGCAGAGCGGACTTCCACTTCATCAGGTGCTTGATGGGCATGACTTCGCCGCTGAACAATACCTGCCGCACGCGGGAAGGAATACGGTAGCTGAAGCCGTTCATGATGGAGACAAAGCACATGGCACTGACGGCCCAGACAAGTATGGTGACCTCATGGTCTGCCAGATAGTCCATGAGTTTTGTGGGCTGACTAAAATAAGCGCGCGGGATAATCTGTACCTTAGCCCCCGTGTAGAGTGCCGTGTACAGGTCTTTGACCGAAACGTCAAAGTCAAAGGGAGCCTGATTGCCCAGAATATCGTTTTGTGTGATGCCGAAAATTTCGGAAAACTGCGGGATAAAATCCAGCACCGAGCGGTGGCTGACGGTGACGCCTTTTGGCACACCGGTACTTCCGCTTGTGAAGTTGATATACAGAGGGTCAACGTCCACAGCCTGACGGCGGCGGGCGGCCAGCAGGGCAGCGTCCGCAGGCGCGGCCAGCAGATCGTCAAGCCGGATGATTTGCCCGCTGTACCCCAGCGCGGCGGCTGCGGCAGCGTGGGCCTCGTCCGTAACAAGAAATGCAGGGGCCAAAGTATCCAACACCTGCAAAGTGCGGGCAGCGGGCTGGCGGGTGTCAAGCACCGAGTAGCAGCAGCCCGCGTAGACTGTGCCAAGCATGGCAGCAAAGGCGAAAACGGATTTTTCCAGGTAAAATGCCACCGGGCGGCGCGGCATCGTGCGGGACGCCAGAAAACTGCCGGCGCGGCGGGCCGTGTCGGCCAGCTGTGCCCAGGTACAGTCTGTCTGGTCATCCCCCACAGCGGGGGCATCCGGGCAGCGGGCGGACGTGGCTTCAAGCCAGTCCAGAATGTTTGTTTGCATAGAAAGCTCTTTTCTTAAAAGTTGGCATAGAGGAAACCAACGGTTTCATTGACGCAGATAAAACTGAGGAGTACCATGAAAATAACAAGATAGTATAAACCCCAGCGCAGCGCAAGCGGCAGCCGCTGTACCTCTGCGTAAGGGTCGCGGCCTTGTTCCTTCAGCACACTATGGGCAAAGACCAGAAGGGTACTGATGATGACAAGCCCCCAGGCCGGGCCGGAGACTGCCGCGAAAGCGCCGGGGGCATTCGCGGCCAATGCGGAAAAATTGAAATCTGTAAAGGTGTTGCGCAGGTAGATGCACCCCTGCACAAACTCATTGCGGTCAAAGTACCAGCCGATGTTGACGATGATAAAGGTCCGAAAGATGCGAAAAACGTGCCAGCCGCGGCTTTCGGTAGGAATGTGCAGCGCCGTGTTGAGCTTTTTGAATACGGGCTCCAGCAGGTCAGCCAGCGCAATGACAAGACCGTTATACAGACCCCAGGCAAGGTAGTGCGCCTGCGGGCCGTGCCAGATGCCGACCACAGCAAACACAAGCAGGTTGGCGACTGCAGCGGGCAGCACACGGCCAAAATGCTTGCCCCAATGCGACGTGGCCCACTTGCCGAAGCGCTGCATCGGCTTGGTCAGTGCAAAGGGATAGAACAGGTAATCACGCATCCACGCACCCAGCGAAATATGCCAGCGCCGCCAGAAATCCCCCAGCGAGGTAGAAAAATACGGCTGCCGGAAGTTGGGCATCATCTCAATGCCGTACAGCTGCGCAACACCCAATACCATATCAATGCCGCCGGAAAAATCTGCATACTGCTGCAGCGAGTACAGCAAAATGGCCAGCAGTGCCATAGAACCGGCCAGCTTGGGGTCATTGCCGTCGAGGATGGCGGCAATCGTCGGGGTGGTCAGGTTTGCGATGGCATATTTCTTCATTGCGCCGAACAGAAACAGGAACAGTGCACGTTTGGTACGCTCCCAGTTCCAGATGTGACGGGCGGTGAGCTGCGGGGCCATCTCTCCGTAGCGGTTGATGGGGCCCTGGATCAGCTGCGGAAAAAAGCTGATGAAAAGCAGAAAGCGGACGTAGTTTTTCTCTGCCGGGTGCCGACCACGGTAGCAGTCAATCAGATAACCGACGGCCTGAAACGTGTAAAAGCTGATGCCAAGCGGCATGACCAGCCCCAGTGAGGACGGCGCTGTGGCCGAAAATGCACCGGAGAGCAGCTCCGCAAAATAGGACCAGTATTTGAAGTAGCCAAGCACAAGAAAGTTGGAAGTCAGCACAGCAGCAACAAGACATTTTTTGCGGCGTACCGCCTGTGCTTTGATGGCCTTTTTTTCGTCCTTGGTTATGCCCGGAGCCTTTCGCTGCGCGGCGGAATCGGCATCCAGCTTTGCCAGCTGCAAGCCGCCGAGCCAGATCGTCAACGCAGTGAAAAGCAGAAAAACAAGGCCCTTCCAGCCGCTGGCGGTAAAAAACAGCAGGCTCAACCCCAGCAGGCAGATCCATTGGCAGCGGCTGAAAACAGTATAATACAAAATGAGTCCAACGCTGATCAGCAGGAAGAAACTCAGGGAATAGATTTCCACACTACACCATCCACAAAATCAAAAATCGACAGAACATTCATAATATCGCTCAAAATCGGCGGAAGAACCAACAATGCGGGCATTCACGCGGAACTGGTAGGTGCCGTGCTCCGCCGCTGCGTACTCGGTCCAGGAGCGGGTAGAATACGCAGAAACCCGGCTGTATTCGCTCTCCCCCGGCGCTTTGACCCAGAACTCGTATTCAGCCTGTACGGACGGACCGTGGTAGGAACCGGCCAGCAGCAAAATCTTGTCCGGGTGAATCTCCGGCGTCAGGTAGACGTTGGTGATATAGTTTACGGCGGCCAGATATTCTGACGGCGTCTCGAACAACGATTCCACATCCTGCCCGGCGTCCAGCATGGCCAGAAACTTTGCCATGCTCAGGCTGAACGCGTGCCCGCCGGCAGCATTCATGTGGGTGAAATCCTTGTGATAGTCAGGCTCTTTGTTCTCAAACAGCTCCGGCTTTGCAAGGTTAAAGTCATAATAGGAAGCCCCATACTGTGCTGCCAGCTGCTTGAAGTAGGCGTAGTCGTCAAAATACGTCTCGTAGCTCACGACATCCAGCGTGGTCTTGGGCGCACTGATGAGCAAGAGGCGCGTGCCGTTCTCCTGACAGAGCTGCAGCATGGAGGTCAGCTCCTCAATGTGCTGCGCGCTAAAGTCGTGGGCGTTCTGGTTCCAGGTGTTCTCCGTGCCGACAGTGTCAAAGTTGATGACCGCGGTATCCTCCGGCTGGGCATGAGCCGCACCGCGCCGGTGCGGCCCATGATTCAGTACGGCATTCCATTTCTGTTGGATCGTAGCGGGCCAGTCGGTGGGCCAACTGCCGCTCTGCCAGGGAAAAAGCGCATTCAGGGAATCTGCACCTGTAAAGTTATCACGGCTGGTCATGTAGCGCAGCAGGTCAGCGGGCTTATCCTTCCAGGAATCCGTCTGCAGCTCTGCATATAAAAAAGCCTTTTGGGCTTTGGCATAGGGTTTGCCTGTCATGTTGGTCAGATCCATGACAAGGATCACATACCGGGGAGAATGCTCCCGAAGCAGGGTCTCCAGCGCGATCTGCGACATATCCAAGCTTTGGGCGTTTGTTGCCATCAGTGCAACGGTCTCCCCTGTTGCGGCGGCGAGTTCTTCTTCGGGCAGGGCGCAGGAAGCCAGCGAAGAGCCAATGACGGCAATGTCAATGGACTGCTTTTGGTGGTAGCTGCGCCACATGTCAAGGCTGGAACCGTTATCGGGCGGCATAAAGCCGCAGAAAATCAGATTTATAATCAGAAAAATCGCGGTGAACGCTGCGATTTTGGCTATGTGCTTCAAAAGATACGCTCCTAAAACAGACAAATAAAGGAAAATGTCCAAAAACAGTAAACACAACTATTATACATCAATTGGAACTTCCCTGCAATGGTGATTTGCTGACAAAGGTAAGATTTTACAATTGTGCAAAAAACCGCGTTTCTTCGTGAAACGCGGCTCTATACAATCAGCCTAAAAGCTGCTTGGCCAAATCAGCGCTGGCCTTGGCATCCTTGCAGTAGTAGTCGGCACCGATGTCCCGGGCGTAGTCAGGCGTCAGCACCGCGCCGCCGACCATGACCTTGCAGTCAAGGTGCGCGGCATGCAGGGCCTCGATCGTGGCCTGCATATTGGGGACGGTGGTCGTCATCAGGGCCGACAGGCCGACGAGCTTTGCACCGGTCTGGCGCACGGCCTCTACGACACGCTCGGGGTCAACGTCGCGCCCGAGGTCGAGCACGTCATAGCCGTAGTTTTCGAGGATGACACGGACAATGTTCTTGCCGATGTCATGCACGTCGCCCTTGACTGTGGCAATGACGATCTTGCCCTTGCTGCCCTGCGCCTGGCCGGAGGCGGCAATTTTGGCCTTGATGGCCTCGAACGCAGCCTGCGCGGCGGTGGCGGCCTGCAAAAGCTGCGGCAGGAATACCGTGCCTTTCTCAAAACCGTCGCCCACGGCGTCCAGTGCGGGGATCAGCGAGACATTCACTACGTCCAGCGGTTCGCGCATTGTCAGTGCGGCGTCCGCGGCGGCGCGGGCCTCGGCCTTCAGGCCGCGGCGCACAGCCTCAAACAGGGCGTCCCCGCCCGGTGCGGCGGCGCCGACCTCGGCCACGGTGGCGGCGGACTTGCTCGTCTGCGTCGTCTGGATCTGCACATCGGCATAGGCGGCAACGTAGTCGGTGCTCTGTAAATCCTGCGAGGTCAGCACGCGGTAGGCGCGCACGGCAGCCATCATTTCCGGCGTGTTGGGATTCATGATGGCAAGGTCGAGCCCGGCAGACATGGCCATCGTCAAAAACGTTGTGTTCAGGTAGCCGCGGCACGGCAGGCCGAAGCTGATGTTCGACACGCCCAGCACAGTGCGCACGCCCAACTCACGCTTGCAGCGGGACAGAGCCTCCAGCGTCTGGACGGCACCCTCCTGCTGGGCGCTGGCGGTCAGCGTCAGGCAGTCAATGTAGATGTCCTCATTCGGGATACCGGCGGCGTTGGCAGCGGCGACAATGCGTTGAGCAATCGCAAAGCGGCCTTCGGCTGTCGGCGGGATACCGCCCTTGTCCAGCGCCAGGCCGACGACGGCGGCGCCGTACTTTTTGCAGAGCGGCAGAATCTTTTCCAGCGTCTCCGGCTCACCGTTGACCGAGTTGACGATAGGCTTGCCGTTGTAGATGCGCAGCGCACGGGACAGGGCCTCGGGATTCGAGGAGTCGAGCTGCAGCGGCAGGTCGGTGACGGCCTGCAAATCCTTGACAAGCTGCTCCAGCGTGGCGGCCTCGTCGATGCCGGGCAGGCCCGCGTTGACGTCGAGCACCTGCGCACCGGCCTCGGCCTGGGCAACAGCCTGAGTGCAGGGGTAGGCGCTGTCGCCGTCCCGCAGGGCCTGCTGCAGCCGCTTTTTGCCGGTGGGATTGATGCGCTCCCCCACCACAGTGATGCCGTTGACCTCCACAAAGCGGACCGGCGTGCACAGGCAACTGCGGCGGATGGGGATCTTGTCAGCCGGGGTCAGCGGGCTGAAGGTCTCATGCAGCCTGGCAATAAACGCGGGCGTCGTGCCGCAGCAGCCGCCGACCATCGAAACGCCGATGGCGGCGTACTCCTTCATCTCGGCGGCAAATTCATCCGGGTCGAGATTGTAGCTGCCGTCGGGGTTCGGCAGACCGGCGTTCGGCTTGACAAAGACCGGAACACCTGCGGGCACGCTGCGGCAGAGGCGCTGCGCGAAGGGCAGAATCTCCTTGGGGCCGAGCGAGCAGTTGATGCCCACGGCGTCCGCGCCGAGACCCGCTGCCGTGACGGCATAGCTTTCGACGGTGCAGCCCGTGAAGGTGCGCCCGCGGCTCTCAAAGCTCATTGAGGTGAAAACAGGCAGATCGCAGTTTTCCCTGGCGGCGAGGATGGCGGCCTTCAGCTCATACAGATCGGTCATCGTCTCCAAAAAGACGAGGTCAGCCCCTGCCGCCGCACCGGCGCGGATGACCTGTGCAAACTCATTGTAGGCATCCTCAAACGCCAGCGTGCCCGCGGGGACGAGCAGCTCACCCAGAGGGCCGATGTCCAGCGCTACACACGCACCGGTGGTCTCGGCGGCCTTGCGCGCACAGGCGATGGAAGCGGAAACGACCTCCTCCACCGTGTGGCCGCAGCCGGTCAGTTTCTTGGCGTTGGCACCAAAGGTATTTGCCAGCAGAATATCCGCGCCCGCGTTGGCGTAGTCAGTGTGGATGGCCGTTAAAACCTCCGGCATTTCCAGCGCGGCGAGCTCGGGCTTCTGCCCGGGCTGCAGACCGCGTGCCTGCAGCTGGGTGCCCATGCCGCCGTCCAGAAAAACAAACCGCTTGCGGTCAAAAACTTCACGAATCTGCATACGCTTCTCCCCTATCAGTCTTGTGTGAAACAGGTCGTGCCGCGCTTGCGGAACGAGCAGGTCTCCTTTAAATGGCAGGTCGCACAGCCTGCGCGGGTGCCGGTCACGGGATGGTCGGCAATGCCTAAAATGGCGGTGGTACTCTTGCGGGGGGTCAAAAGGTGCTGGGGCGTCACGGCCAGGCCGCAGCCGCGCACCGTGTCCGCCGCAAGGCAGAGCGCGTCGTTCAGCTCCAGCGGGCAGTCACCGTAGCCCGGCGCGTAGCGCCCGGTCATAAAGACGCCCTGCGCCTCGATCTGAGCGCGTATTTCGTTCTCCAGTTCGTCACAGACCTGTTCCAAAAGCACTGAGGCCAGCGCGTCCGCTGCGGCGGCCAGGGCAATGTCAGTCAGTTCCATGCGGCGCAAAAGCTTGTCCACCTCGGCCCCGAGGGTCGCTGCCAGCAGAAGGACCTCGTCGCAGCCCTGCAGATGGCGCGTCAGGTCGCTGCCGCAGTTTTCCAGCGGCAGCGCGGTGCACGGCAGACGCCGCCAGACAGCGCGGGGCGCGGCGGCGGTCAGGATCGTCTGCTCAGCCTTGTCCAGCAGGGCGGTCGTGGTGTCATCCGGCGTCCAGCCGGACGCACCCATGTAGCGCAGCGCCGTGGCGCGGTCAATGGCGGCGGGCTTGCGGCACTCCATTACAGCAGATCCCTGATGCCGTCGTAGACCTTCGCGGCCACGGCGGCGTCATTCATTGCGTACAGGTGGATGCCGTCTGCGCCGCCCTCAATGAGGTCGCGCAGCTGCCTGACGGCGTAGTCGATACCGGCGTCGTACAGGCTGGCCGGGTCGTCCTGATAGCGGGAGATCATACGGGTGAACTCAGACGGCAGGCTGGCCGAAGAAAGCGAAACGGTGCGTTCGATCTGGCTGCACTTGACGATGGGCATGACACCGGCAGAGACCGGCAGCGTGATGCCTGCGCGGCGTGCCAGATTCAGAAAGCGGTAAAAGTGCATGTTGTCAAAGAAAAGCTGGGTCAGCAGGTGCTCGGCACCGGCGGCCTGCTTGATGCGCAGGTTCTCAACGTCATGCAGCAGGCTGTCAGCCTCGGGGTGGCCCTCCGGGTAGCAGGCACCGTGAACGGAAAATTCCGGCTTCTTCCATTTGATAAAGGACGTCAGGTCGCTGGCGTGTTTGAAGTCGGGGCTCTCCGGGCGGGACGGGCTGCGGTCCCCGCGCAGGGCCAGCACATCCCGGACGCCGACAGATTCCAGCTGATTCAAAATCTCCGCTGCACGGGTCTCGTCGTTGCCCATGCAGATCAGGTGCGCCAGCGTGGGGACATGCAGCTCGTTCTGAATGTAGTCGGCCACCTCCGCGGTGGAGACGCCGCCCGCAGAGCCGCCCGCACCGAAGGTGACGCTGATGAAGCCGGGGTCCATGGCCTGCATCTGGCGCAGGGTGTCCTTGAGCTTATCCATCTGGGTGGTCTGTTTCGGCGGGAAGCATTCGATAGAGAAAACGCAGCGTTTGGCTTTGAACTGTTCCGTAATCGTCATTTTCTACTCCTTATTTTTACGCCGCAAAATCGGCGGAGTCCGCGGAAGTTTCCACGTTGAGGGTGTTGTTCTGCCAGATGAAGGTGAGGCTGCCCTCCAGGTCAGTGCGCCATACCTCGGCACCGACCTCTGCGTAATTTTGCAGGGCAGCGCGGTGCGGATGGCCGTAATCGTTGTGCAGCCCGCAGCTGACGGCCACGGCCTCGGGCCGGACTGCCTGCATAAAGGTCAGGCTGTTGGAGGTGTAGGACCCGTGATGCCCCGCCTTGAAAAGAGTGGCATGCAGGGTCGGGCCGTAGGTATCGACCAGGCGCTGCTCGGCGTCTGCCTCTGCGTCGCCGGTATCGAGAAAGCGGAAATCGCCCGCCGTGAACAGCGTGCAGAGCGAGGCATCGTTGACGCTGTCGGCATCCTCGCTGCCGCCCTGCAAAATTTGCAGCTTGCCGCTGCCAAGCGGGTATTCCTCCCCGGCTTCTGCTGTGAGAATTTCTGCTCCGCTGTCGGCGGCCAGCTCCGCGAGATGGCGCGGCCAGTCGGCGGTCTCATCCGCCGTGGGCTGCCAAAGCGGCAGCAGCAGGGTCTTGACCGGGAGGGTGCGCAGCACCGCGCGGACGTTGCCGGTGTGATCTGCGTGGGGATGGGTCAGCACAAGATAGTCAAGCGACGGCACACCCAGCACGTCCAGGTCATACAGCAGCGCGTCCTCAGCCTCGACGGGGCCGGTGTCGATCAGGCAGTACGCGCCGTCCTGACAAAGCAGTACGGCATCGCCCTGCCCGACATCCAGCACATACACGACGGTACTGCCGTCCGCAGTCTGCGGAGCGCTTTCCTCGGTTTGGAGCGGTACGCCGAGCGCAGCGCGCAGCTGCTGCCAGCCGGGAACGCTGCCCCTGCCGCCCAAAAGCTGGACGACGAACGCGGCAAGCACCAGCAAGCAGATGGCAACCGCCGCGGCCAGGCGGACAAAGCGCTTACCCGTCATACTGGCCGTTCAGCTTGCGCTCCTCCCACTCGGCCTTAGTCACAAGCACGGCGCGGGGCTTGGCACCCTCATAGGGGCCGATGATCTTTTCCTGCTCCATCTGGTCCATGATGCGGGCGGCGCGGGCGTAGCCCAGCTTGCAGCGGCGCTGCAAAAGGCTGGTGCTTGCCTGTCCGGCCTCAATAACGCACTCAACGGCCTGCTCAAACATGGCGTCCAGTGCACCGCCGCCGTCTCCGTCATCGTCGCCGCCCTTCTTGCTGCCCTTTTCGGCAACGGCGCGGCGCTCCATTTCGGCAATCATTTCTTCATCGTACTGGGCGGTGGAGGTGGACTTGATAAAGCTCAGCACCGCGCCGATCTCCTCATCGGTCACAAAGGTACCCTGCACACGCACGGGCTTGGACGCACCGACGGGCAGGAAGAGCATATCACCGTTGCCCAGCAGCTTTTCGGCACCGCCGCTGTCCAGAATGGTGCGGCTGTCGATCTGGCTGGAAACTGCAAAGGCGATACGGCTGGGGATGTTGGCCTTGATAAGGCCGGTGATGACGTCCACGCTGGGGCGCTGGGTCGCAACGATCAGGTGGATACCGGCAGCGCGGGCCTTCTGCGCGATGCGGCAGATATAGTCCTCGACCTCCTTGCCCGCGACCATCATCAGGTCGGCCAGCTCGTCAATGACGATGGCGATATAGGGCAGGTGCTCCAAGCCGGTCTGGGCGGCCAGCTTGTTGTAGGCCTTGATCTCGCGGACGTTGTTCTCGGCAAAGAGCTTGTAGCGGCGCTCCATCTCGGCCACGCTGGCCCCCAGCGCACCGGCAGCCTTGCGCGGCTCGGTGACGACGGGCATCAGCAGGTGCGGAATGCCGTTGTACTCGGCCAGCTCGACGACCTTCGGGTCGATCAAAATGAGCTTGACATCCTCGGGGCCGGAGCGGAACAGGAAGCTGATGATAATGGAGTTGACGCAGACGGATTTACCGCTGCCGGTGGAACCGGCAATCAGCAGGTGGGGCATCTTGCAGAGATCCGCGACCTGCGCCGTACCGGCAATGTCCTTGCCGAGGGCCATCGTCAGCGGGCTGCGCATGTTGATATAATTCTGGGATTCAAAGACTGCGCGGATGTTGACGGTGGAGCGGATCTTGTTCGGGACCTCGATGCCGACGGCGGGCTTGCCGGGGATGGGCGCTTCAATGCGCACACCCGCGGTGGCCAGGTTCAGGGCGATGTCGTCGGCCAGGCTTGTGATGCGGCTGACTTTGATACCGGCCTGGGGCTGCAGCTCATACCGGGTGACGGACGGGCCGCGGCAGATGTCGAGCATCGTCGTCTTGACGCCGAAGCTGTCCAGCGTGTTGACCAGAATGTCCGCGTTTTTCTTCATTTCGCGGGCGGCCCCGGCCTCGTCGTCGGGGCGCGTGGCGTTAAAGAGATTCAGCGACGGATAGCAGTAGGGCTCCGGCGGCTGCTCCTCCGAGGTGGGCAGACGCATGGCGTTGGGGTCGGCCTTGGCTGCACAGGGCGGCGTATGGATGGGCGCACCGGCAGAGTTGCCGACAGCGGTGCTGACCTGCACGCGGGCAGCCTCCCCTTGCCGGGGCACAGTGAAGCTGCTCTGGGTCGTTTCCGCCGCAGGGCGGGTCATGGCAGGGGCAGACTGGTACGGCTGCGGGGCGGCAGCCGGTGCGGCGGTGTAGGGATCGGCTGCCGGGGCCGGAGCCTCGACAACAGGCTGGGCAGGGGCGGCGGGTGTCTCGGCCAGCATATCATCCAGCATTTCGGAGACAGAGCGCCCGGACTGCCAGGCAGCGCTGACCGCACTGCCGGTATCGCTGAAGCTGCCGCCCAGTGTCGGGATCGGTGCGGAAACAGCGGGGGCCTCCGGTGCGGCGGGCACAGCTGCGGAGGCGGGCGTACCCAGCGGCGCAGCGTCTGCGGCCATCTGTGCAGCAAGGTCAGCCGGAGAAAGAACCATCGTATCGCCCTGCACACGGCCTGTCATATCCAGCTGCGGCAGCTCGACAGGGATCGGCTCGGGCTCGTCCTCCACGGGAACGAGAGGCGTGTCAAATTTAGGCTCCTGCGGGACAGGCGTCAGCGGGGTCTCAAACTCGGTAGGCTGCGGCAGGTCCAGTGTCGTCTCGGCACTGACCTCCTGCGGCGTATAGTAAGGCGCGTGGCCGCTGACGGCGCGGTTGATGAGCGCATCCAGCTCGTCCTGCGGCGCGGGGGACGCCTGTGCAGCGGGCGCGGGCGTGACCGGGGTCAGCGGGGTACTGTACACCGGCGCGGCAGGCTCTGAGGAAGGCTGCAATTGCAGCTCAAAATCCTCCTTCGGTGCGGGAGCAGGCTGGGGCTGGGTGTGGCGCAGTGTGCTGTTGGCCCGGTTGGACAGCGGATCCATGCCGAACGTGCCGCCCGGGCCGATGCTGACCGGCTCCAGCGGGTCAGCGCTGACGGCCTTTTGGCGGGCACTTTCCCCTGCACTGGGGCCAAGATCCACGTCAAACGACGCATGGGTCTGGGCGGCGGGCTTGGCGGCAAACGGTGCCTCGGGCACAGCAGGTGCCACGGGGGGCGTGTAGGCGGCCTGCCGCTGCGGGGCGGGCGGGGTCTGCTTCGGGAAACGGCTCGTGTCCGCGATGACGTCGTAAACCGGATGGTGCGGGCGGCTGCTGTCCGGCAGCGCACCGGTCAGATTCTCGACGCTCTCCTCCTCGGGCTCCTGCTCAAACAGGCGGGTGTCGTAGGCGGTCTCGGCTGCGGCGCGCTCCTCGCGCTTGGCCTGCAGGATCTTGTACTGGCCGTCTACAAACAGAACGACGTCCGCGGGGGTGATGGCAAAGAAGAACATCAGCCCCAGCAGGAAGATGAGCAGCATGATAATGTTGGAGGCGGGACGCCCGAACAGCGCCAGCAGCGTGGCACCGATGGGCGCACCGAGGACGCCGCCCTCCCAGAAGTAGGTGCCGCCGCGGGTAAAGAGCATCTTGACGATCTCCCCGACCTTGAGGTTCTCAATATTGAGTTTGGAGAAGATGACCGGCACGCTGGCGCAGAGCACGCCCATCAGCGATACCTTGCCCGCAAACAGCGCGACGCGGTAGCCGGTGGCCAGCAGGTAGGCCAGGTACAGCAGGAACGGTCCGACCAGATAGGTCGTGATACCGAAAACGCCAAAGTACCAGCTGCGCAGCGTGCGCCAAAGATTCTGCCCGGGCACAAGCACGAGCGCAACGCAAAGCAGACCCAGCCCCACCAGCAGGATGCTGCGGGCCAGGTTCGGGGTCTCGGCGCGGCGCTGGGCACGGCGGGACGGCTGACGGCTGCGGGAGGCCGCACTGCTGCGCGCAGATGCGGAGCGCCCGGTGCTGCTGCGGCCCGTGCCGCGGGCGGAGGCGGTGCCCTTTTTGCCGGAGGAGTTCTTTGTTGATTTTTTACCGGAACGAGATTGTGCCATGTTACAGTGTTTCCCTCTCTTATTTCTCTGAACGCTTCTTTAGGCAATACCGCATAATTCCCGCCTTACGGCTTAAGCACCGCTCCGGCGGCTGCG
>ERZ773216.225-NODE-225-length-79883-cov-4.575800_pt1 | contig 79883 bp, 82 predicted proteins | sample MGYA00511259_ERZ773216 | MGnify/ENA primary metagenome ERZ773216 (study PRJEB29015, sample SAMEA2737764) | human gut metagenome | biome: human gut; feature: human-associated habitat; material: faeces | place: China | collected 2012 ... | reverse complement strand
TACGGAACAAACAGTGGACACTTCGTCTCAGAAGGGGAGAACTTCCGCGGGGAATATGTTATCAGCCGTCAGAATGACTGCAATAATCTGACATCATGTTTCAGAATTGGTTATCTGCACATATTCCACAGACATCTCAGGATGCCTGACAAAAATATCAACGACATCACCGGTATCGGTATATTTTTCTCAGCAAGATTCTTAATAAGATAAAAACACAGCCCTGTATCATATCCGAACCAGGACTAAAAAATAACTTCCTCCGAAACAGGATGAAATAACTCTTGAAATCCTCCCCCCGGATTGACGATTATTTATCGGGCAGTGACATCTTCTCTGAAGAAAAGTTCAATCTCAAAGGTTCAGTAAAATGAAAAAGCTAACGGTGACAATTTCTGCAGTAGCAACAGCAGTCCTGATGGCTGTATCCGCACAGGCAGCTGAAATATACAATAAAGATGGTAATAAACTTGATCTGTACGGAAAAGTGGACGGGCTCCATTATTTTTCAAGCAATAAGGATGAAAATGGTGACAAATCCTACATGCGTATGGGGATCAAGGGGGAAACCCAGATCAACGATGATTTGACGGGATATGGTCACTGGGAGTACCAGATCCAGGCAAACACGCCGGAAAATGAAAACCATGCCTGGACCCGTCTGGCTTTCGCCGGCCTGAAAGTCTCCGATTATGGGTCTCTGGACTACGGGCGTAATTATGGTGTTGTCTATGACGTCACCTCCTGGACGGATGTGCTGCCGGAGTTTGGTGGTGATACTTACAGCGCGGATAACTTCATGCAGGGACGGGGTAACGGTTTTGCCACCTACCGTAACACCGACTTTTTTGGCCTTGTTGATGGTCTTAATTTTGCCGTGCAGTATCAGGGCGAAAACGGCGGCGTGAGCGGTGAAAATACGACAAATAACGGGCGTGGTGCATTACGGCAGAACGGTAATGGTGTCGGTGGCTCAATTACCTACGAGTATGACGGTTTCAGTATTGGTGGTGCGGTGTCCAGTTCCCAGCGTACATGGGATCAGAACCATACGGGACTGATGGGGACCGGCAACCGTGCGGAAACCTACACCGGTGGACTGAAGTATGATGCGAATAACGTCTATCTGGCAGCACAGTATACCCAGACATACAATGCCACTCTTGCCGGCAACCTGGGCTGGGCAAACAAAGCCCAGAACATTGAACTGGTGGCCCAGTATCAGTTTGATTTTGGTCTGCGCCCGTCCCTTGCCTTTCTGCAGTCCAAAGGGAAAAAACTGGGAAGCATCAATGGCCGAAATTATGACAACCAGGATATCCTGAAATATGTTGATGTGGGCGCAACCTACTACTTCAACAAAAATATGTCCACCTATGTGGATTATAAAATCAACCTGCTGAAAGACAACCAGTTTACACGTGATGCCGGCATCAATACCGATGATATTGTTGCAGTAGGTCTGGTCTATCAGTTCTGACGGAAAGACCGACGTATATTCCGGGATGATAACTCATCCCGGAATAACAGTGGCTCCCTCAGGCCACTTATTAAAAGACATCTGTCTTTTTTATCAAAAAACCTTCTGTTATATTTTTATTTGCTCAGGGCGTTATCACGCCCTTTTTTATGTACAGACAGTCATCGGCCTGTTCCCTGCATGGGATCTTCCTGTTTATTTTCAGCCATTTCACTTACGGCATTATCATAATAGTGTAATGGGGTCACCCCATAATAATCCTTAAAAGCTGAGATGAAATATGACGTGCTGTTGTAGCCACACTTTTGTGCAATCATGGAGACAGAGTGGGTATTTTCAAGAATCATCTTTCGTGCTGACTCCATACGCAGCTCCCTTAATATTTCAGAGAATGAGGTTCCCTCCTCCTTCAGTCTTTTCTTGATCAGACTTTCACTGGCATAGAGACGTCCGGCAATATCTTTAAGATGCCAGGCACGTTCTAAATCCCCACCGATAATTCCCATAATCTTATACGAGAATGTGTTCATATACGTCAGTAAGAAAGAAATCACTTTTGTACGCTCCTGAAATACAGAAAGCAGGGACAAACAGAGTTTTTCTCTTAGTGACGTCGTGTAAGCGTCTGCAATTCTTATTCCTTCAAAAAGAGAATAGACCAGCGACAGTGGAATATCTTCCTCGATGACATATCCCTGTCTGTCAATACAGAACATATCAGGCAGTCTGTTATTCACGTCATTCAGAAAGGACAATACCGTTTTATGGTCAAGTTCAACCGTTCTGACGAGGGAGGGGCAGTCAGATAATTTACTTCTGGCACCAGGTTCCAGAAGTAAAACAGTATTTTTCCTGAATGATACGAGCTTCTTACAGATAATTAAGTCGAAAGGCTGGCAAACCAGAACAACGGAACATACAGCATCCATCAGGCACCTGCGACAGAGTGAAAAAGAATAATAATAAATAACAGGGGTAACGAATGAATTTGTCACACATTTTAAATAAAAAACATCACTTATCAAATATTCATAAGAAATATTTAAGAAATATAAAGCATATGCATATAACAAAAAAATATATATTTAATGTTGTTTTTTTATAAAAACATTACTGGCAACGATATATCCTTCAACTTAACCCGTCTGAGCAAACAATATATTTACAGTAATACCATCAGACAGAAAATATCAGTATTACAGTGCCACTCATCGGATTTCATAAAGGTTATCGTTATATTAAATTAATGTTGTGCCCCGAGGGCACGCAAGAAGCACACAGAAAAGCAACAAAAATTACTCAGATCAAAACGCAAGTCATTCCCCCTTCCTGAAAGGGGGCTTTTTTTGTTTAGTGCTGTCTGCGGTGCCGGAACTTTTCGTACCGTTCCCGCAGGATACGCTCGTCTGTCGCAGCCCGCACCCGGGCATGATATTCCTGCTCCCTGCGTGCATTTAATTCACGCCGCACCGCCAGTGCATTCACAAAGCCAGCCACACTGCAGATAACAATGAGCAGAAACAGAACTGTCGAAAAAAACCACATATCCGGTACTCCCTGAAAACACGGTTCCAGTACCGGTATCATGCTGTTTTCGCCACGGTCAGGCAATTATCCAGTGAAGCGGCTGTTTGCCAGAATCTGGCAGAGAACACTGTTCAGAACAAGCGTCTTCCGTGCCCGAGTGGCAGCCACATAAAGCAGACTGAGCTCATCCCGGACCGCATATTTTCGGAGCATGGCCACTGCCTGTGCCAGCGCCAGTGATATAAGACGGTAGTAACGGTCAAACATCGTGGCGTTGACACGGTTGCTTCTACATAAAACGGGGCAGTATGCAGGTAAAGCTTTTAAAACCTGCCAAACATGCTTCAAAAATAAACAAATTCGCTATATCGGAAATTTCGGCGTTTCCGGCGTAGGGGTCAGCTTGGAATTCGGAAATTTTCCCACACTAAGACTATTTTTTATACAGCAACATTTGCTGTTTCGCTCTAACTCTCAGAATTGTTTGCCGTGTGGTTCGGAGTTACGATAAAGCGACAGTGCAGGATGTGATGTTAGGAGGTTCTTCCGCAACTTGGGTGTAAGAAAATGGATGAAACTATGAAAAAGTGGCTCCAATAATCAAAATTGGTGAGTTCGCAATGTCTGGCAATAACGTTTTTGATGGGTTATTTGCCAGCCCGGAGCGCGATATTGCTGCCAGTCACGGAAACACCGTATTCATATACCATGTTGATGATGATAAAATAGCTAAATCCCGCGATCTTGATGCTCGCTTTCAAGAGGTTTATGCCTTCTTACATAACGAACTGGATACTGCTGACGTAGAGGAAATAGCTGATCGCGTCATGTGGGATAACAATTCAGATATCGAGGATTTTGCAGCACGCCTCGGCAGCGATATTAGTGGAGCATACTCATGGGAATTGCAACGCCTGCGTGGTCGTGTAACCGCTTACCTTGGATTTGATGCCATAGAAATGAACGATGAACACGGCACAAGTTACCTCATTGTGAATCCACAAATTAAAGGTGAATAAAATGAATTCCCGCATTAGAGGGACCAGATATTCTCCAGTTCCTCCTGTCCTGCAAGGCTATACGGTCTGTCAGCAATGAAAATGTGCTGTACGCGGTTGAAGGGTTTACCCGCAGTCGGGCCGTGAGGGCCGCTTACGAACGTGTATGACAGAGTTACATTTATACAATGTCCGGCAGGGCATAGAAGGGGCGAAAGAAAATACCTGGGCGAAGCCGCTGAACATCATTCTGGCGATTTCAATAAAGGTACTTGCTCGCACTCTGTCATTTTCTGAAACTCTTCATGCTGCATTTCGATTTTCCTTCTAAGGTCATAACTCGCATACCTGTTCTTTTTATGTATATCCATATCTATTTTTGTGACGAGTTCAAACCACAATGTTCGCACTCCCCATGTAGCGTTATGAAACATTTCCGCAACGGCTATAGAGTCTGTATTAACTGCTTCAGTCATGTAGTCGCTAATACGTTCAGCGGTAATTTTCGTTATTTCATTGTAATTCATTTTATCTCCTACAAGATTATTCAATGGAATGCAAAATATCTGGCCTGATAATAATGTTCCAGAATTAATATCTGCAGGCTATGTCACACAATCTACCTGTTTTCTCGTGTGTGCCACAGGCGCAATACATAAATAGTCTTGCCATTAAGTTCGTAACGGATTTCGTACTCGCCAGCAAAAATCCGTCTGACCTCCCTAGGGTCAAACTGAAACAACTGTTCTCCCATACGTGGATGAGTTAACAGAATGACCGGTGCCTGTGTCAGGGACTGTACCGTTCTGGCGGCAGCTGGTTTACTGGCCAGCACCAGAAAATCATATAACCGCGCCAAATCAGAAAGCGCCTTACTGGTCCACTTCAGTTCCATCAGCGTGGCACCGGTAACGGATTGTCAGTACTGAGGCTGTCCGCCCAGGCCTGTACAGCCTGATGGTCGATAACCTGTCCGGATGTCACATCGTCCAGGGCTTCCAGCGTCAGGCGATTACGCTCCTCCTCTTGGGCAAGCCATGCAGAAAGCGCCTGTTTGATAACCCAGCCCCGGGAGCGTTCCAGTCTGGCGGCCACCTGGTCGACTTTATCAGCCATAGGTAATGGCACATGCGCGGTAATGACTTTTGTTGCTTGTGCGGTATTGTTTTTCATTTGCATATCCGATTAGTTGTTAATCATATTTAATCATAGTGATTATTTTCAGACGGAACAAGGCAAATAATGCGCGTCAGCGCACGTAAGGCGGCATACGGAGGTTACATGTAGCACAGGTGTAAAACCGCCGAAACCCGGCGCAAACCGGTACGGTCATCCGAATATCATCAGTCCCCCTGCGAGGCCATGCGGCCTGTCAGCGATGAAAATGCCTCTGTGCGCGGTCGGAGTGGTCCCGACAAGGGTTCACCCGAAGTCGGGGCGTATCTCCGCGTTAACGGGCCGTCAGGGCCGCTATACGAGCGTATAGATGCCGGTTTGGGAAACGAAATTAATGTACGCCAGGAGCATTTTTTTTACCGATGCGGGTAAGTAACTGATTGATACATCGTGATCAGCTATCGCTTTTGAGTTATTGCTTTTCTCCTTATCGCATTTAGGTTATTTCATGTCCCTAAAGGTCTGCCAAACGCCGTATAGTATTAGCTGTAATTCCAAACTGGACAGGAAAGGCCGCAGCGCGGATTCCAAGTATTAGCATTAACAGGATAGTCAGGTCACAGACAGAAACGGAATCAGGACAGAATTACTGAGATGCTCAGGTGGAGCGAGGATTATATCACAGCGACGGTATGCCAAGACGGAATGTTCTTGCCCCCTTATTTCCAGACAGGGGTTGTATCTTAAGTTAACATTACCCGCTGACGTCGATATTCTCGCGGAGAGCGATAACCCAACGCACTATGCGGATGGTTTTCATTGTAATGCTCGATCGCCACTGCAAGGTTATGCAATGCCGTTCTTACATTCGGTTTCGGCATGAACGCGATGTAGTCTTCCTTCATCGTTTTCACGAACCGTTCTGCCATTCCATTACTCTGAGGGCTACTGATTGCCGTTGTGCAGGGCTTCAGATTCAGCTCTCTGGCGAACTGCCGTGTTTCATGCGCTCTGTACGCTGAACCGTTATCTGTCAGCCACTGGATGGACTGTTCCGGTGCTTTATCGCCAAAGCGTTTTCTATCGCTCCTAACATCACATCCTGCACTGTCGCTTTATCGTAACCTCCCGTGCTTGCGGCCCAGTCTATGGCTTCACGATCGCAACAGTCCAGGACGAACGTAACACGCAGTTTTTCGCCATCATAGCAACCGAACTCAAAGCCATCGGAACACCAACGCTGGTCGCTTTCCTTCACCGATATTCGGCCTTTATGTTCCCGCTGCCGTCGTGATGGTTTGTCATGTAACAACAACAGACTATTTTCGCTCATTATCCGGTAAACACGCTTTGCATTCACGAACGGTAGTCCTTCATTTCGGGACTGCCACCTGAGTATCGCCCAGACACGGCGATACCCGTATGCTGGCATATCGCCAATGATATCCAGGATGCGCGATAAGACTTCTGCATCCGCAGCCTCATCGCGCCTCTGACGCCGTTTATCTGGCTTGTTATCAGATGCCTTCATCCGTAATGTTAACTGCGCACGTGACACGCCCAGAATACGGCTTACCGGGGCTATTCCTTGTCCGAAGGTAACAAGGGCACATGCGCTATCCATTTTCGCGATTGTGCATACTCCACCGCTTCTTCGAGGATCTCAACTTCCATGGTTTTCTTACCCAGTAAACGCTGAAGCTGATTAATCTGCTTTATTGCAGCGGCCAGTTCAGAAGCAGGAACAACGTCTTCACCGGCAGCCACAGCAGTGAGGCTTCCTTCCTGGTATTGTTTCTTCCACTTAAACAACAGACTGGGCTGAATTCCATGCAAACGCGCCACGTGGGAAACCGTCATGCCCGGCTCCATAGTCTGTTGAATAATTGCGATTTTTTCCTGAGGTGTTTTACGTTTACGCAGCTCTTTTCCTAACAAAACGCCAGCCATCTCAAAATTAGAACTAGTGTTAGACATATATCCAAGCCTATCTCTTATTTTAAGATACATCTACTGTCTGGTATTTCAGGGGGCCAGCTCATATGACAAGACGGAATAACATGAGCATTCTGATTAGCATGGATATTAAAGAGAATAGGTGGTAGGAAATTTGAGCATACGCCCAATCTCAGCCATATACTCATATGTGCTTTCCTTATTTTTATCTTCATGTATTGATGCTATCAAATTCAAATTTTGCGCCGAACAAAGAATTTCAGGCGTTGATGGAACAAAGCGGAATCCGATATGGGATTTTTTATATAGAAAGGCAAAACTGAATGCTTCGTCATTAACTGAGCTGCAGCATCTTTCAACTCATGGATAATTTCAGACATTTCAACAGCACAAGGATTAGCTAATTTAGCTTGGTTAGCTAATAACAGATTAGATATTTTCCCAATTGTTTCTTGAATTCTATATAAGGTTCAATCGCGCTCATTTACAATGAGCTGACCACCAATAAAAACAAGAACACCAGTTATAACGGTTACAGCAGCGGACGAACTCATAACTTCACCTAGAGATTTAACTATAGACGCTATCCTATCCTGAGTGTAACAGTTAGTCTACTGGACAGAAAATGCTGTACGTCCAGTCTGTGCGGGAATTATGATAAATGCTTACTTTAGAGATACGACTAGCAACAGCTTAAGGCTGTCATGCGATTAAGGATGTGTATGGAACTGGATACTGAATTTCGTTACCCTAATGTTATAGATTTCTGGGGGACTACGCTTTATCATCTTTGCCAATTTACCTTGTTAGATCTTAATAAATACGCAGCATATAATAACTATGCCGAAAATAATATAGAGGAAAGTAATAAAAGGCTTTGTGAAGAAATTGAACAGCGAATAAAGGAAAGTGATAAGAAATACCACGAGGATATTATTGATGACTACCATCAGGAGATGCAGGAGTTTGGAGACATTTATCCCCCTATGCATCGAAAGGCAATGGTTATCACTTTATATGATTTTTTCGAACGCCAAATTAAAACTTTGTGCACAGAAATAAACAAGCTGCTCCCGAAAGATGTGAGTGAAGAATATTCCTTTAGTAAAGCATGCATTAAGAACTATCGAAAATTTCTGCGGCGCGAAGCTGGTTTTGATATTAATCAGGGGAATAATTTGTGGAAACGCTGGGAGGATATGCTGAAAGTGGAACAAATCAGGCATGTTCTGGTTCACTCCGAAGGTGAGATTGAAAATCACAGGGCGGAGCGACTGGCTGATATAAAAAGCTATTGTAATCGGAAAGAAAATATCAGACTGAACAAACACAAAATTATCATTGATGAGGGTTATGTGGCAGGGCTTATCACCGAACTTATCTCACTGTTCGAGCTATTGGGCAAGCAGGTGAACCTCTTTATCCGTAGATACGAAAGCGAGCATGGTAGCTACGAAGTTCCACTTCCACAGGGGGCATCACGAACACCACTGTGATTCGCGGGACTGGAAGCACAATACGCTCGTAATTAATCATTCTTATTGAGAGGTACATATGTTTGAAATAGCTTATAGCAGAATCACCTTCTACGACTCAGCAACTCATGGTATGGCTCCAAAGAACAAAACGCTATACCCCTGGAATGAAAGAACTGGCCACACTCACGTGAGTGGACTGGTATAACAAGCGACGATTGCTGGGAAGGCTGGGCCATACTCCTCCGGCAGAAGCAGAAAAAGCTTATTATGCTTCCATCGGAAACAATGATCTGGCAGCCTGAGTTCACAGATAAAACACTCTCCAGGAAACCCGGGGCGGTTCAATCCCTGCCCAACCATAATATTTCTGTCATTTCTGCTCCCTATTATGACGTTGTTTTAACTTCTGAGCGATAACAACGAAAAGAGACAATGACATGCACAACTCCAAAATCCGACAAGCTGTACTGGTTGGATGCATGACGCTGAGCGCTAACCTGTGTGCCGAAGCGCAGCCGGTGCAGGCAACGCTGGCCGGGCATGCACTGTTGCCAGTAACATCCGCCGTTTCAACTCCGAAGGATGCGCCGAGCGATCTGCAACAGAGCGGCAAATACACCAGCGGCAAACGCGTCACCGAGCTGGGAAGCGTGGCGGGCAAATCCGCAGATCGTCTGACTGGACTCGGCCTGCCGATCAACGGTCAGCCGTTGCAGGGCCACTCAGGTATCAAACACATGCCCGACGGTACCTACTGGGTGCTGACTGACAACGGCTTCGGCAGCAAAGCCAACTCCCCGGACGCCATGTTGTACCTCAACCACTACAAAATCGACTTCAAAGACGGCACGGTAGTACCGCTGAAGACGCTTTTCCTGCATGATCCGGATAAGAAGGTACCGTTCCACATCATCAACGAGAGTACCGAACAGCGCTATCTGACCGGCAGCGATTTTGATCCCGAAAGCTTCCAGTTTTCCGACAATGCCTTATGGATCGGTGATGAGTTCGGTCCTTACCTGATCAAGACCGACCTGAACGGCAAGGTGCTGGCGGTGTTCGATACTGAAGTGGATGGAAAGGTGATTAAATCGCCGGACAACCCGACGCTGACCCTACCTGGCACGCCGGACGGCAAGCAGAATTTCCAGGTTGCGCGTTCCAAAGGCTTTGAAGGCATGGCCATCTCGCCGGACGGTAGTAAGCTGTATCCACTGTTGGAAGGGGCATTGTGGGACGGTGAGCTGTTCGAGAACGTTGGCGGAAAACGCTACCTGCGTATGCTGGAGTTCGACGTCAAACAGCAGGTCTGGACTGGTCGCAGCTGGCAGTACGTGCTGGAAGACAACCAGAACGCCATCGGCGACTTCAATATGATCGATGACACCCACGGGCTGGTGATCGAGCGCGACAACGGCGAAGGCACTACGGATAAAGCCTGCGTCGTCGGCGCGGTGACCAACAACTGTTTCAGTCAAGTAGCCAAGTTCAAACGAGTGTATAAAATCGCTTTCTCGGACACTAACGTCGGTAAACCTGTCGAAAAACTGAGCTATATCGACCTGATGAATATTCAGGATCCGAACAAGCTGGCACGCAAGCCGCTGAGTGACGGTGTGCTGACCTTCCCGTTTGTCACCATCGAGAACGTGGATGTGGTTGACGCGAACCACATTATTGTAGGCAACGATAATAACTTCCCGTTTTCCTCCAGCCGCTGGCCTAATATGGCGGATGACAATGAGTTTATTCTACTGGATGTGAAGAATTTTCTGAAGTAGGGGGGAGAGCATCTCATCGCTTACCTTAAAACTATCATAAGGGTTTACTTTCCTTCAGCGGCGCACAAGGCGCAGGCTTCTGGCTTTCAGTCTTATCCAGGAGGAACATACTGAAAGGCCTGAGTAAATATGAATAAAAAAGGAATATTATATAACAGATGATTCTAAACCACGCGACAAAGCGTTGAAGGAAGCCTGCGCGCGGCATGACGGGGCTTTACCATAAAAAAACGCAGGCTAACCGCGCCTGCGTTTTTTATGACGGATGAAGCAGAAATCAGGTGCCGATCATACCGCCGTCGGCTTTCACGATAACGACGGTTGAGGAACGCGGACGACCGGCCTTATCGCCGTCGGGCCAGCTTGATACTGCCGTCGGATGCTGCGGATCGCTCAGCCCTTCGGCTGGCTCGCCAGGGTGCTGGATGTTAATAAACAGCGTCCGGTTATCCGGCGTGAACGCGATGCCGGTGATTTCGCAGCCACGCGGGCCGGTCAGGAAGCGGCGAAACTCGTTGGTACCGGGGATCGTCGCCACCATCTGGTTGTTGCCCATGCCTTCGTAATCTTTACGGTTGATGGTTGATGACGACACGTCGGTCTGGATCCACAGCACGCCGCGGTGATCGAAGCTCAGGCCGTCGGCGCTGCCGAATTCCGCGCCCTTCATGCTACCTTTGGCTTCCGGTTTGTCAGTATCGGTGCGACCGCCCATCACCAGAATATCCCAGGCGAACTGCAGCGCGGTCGGGTCGCCGTTCTGCTCCAGCCAGTGAATGATGTGACCGTAAACGTTTTTGCCGCGCGGGTTGGCCGCATCCACCGGCGCTTTGCCTTCCTTACCGCGATCGCTGTTGTTGGTGAGCGTGCAGTAAACGCTGCCTGTGTGGTATGGATCAACCGCAATCCACTCCGGGCGGTCCATTTTGGTGGCGCCCACAGCGTCTGCCGCCAGACGGGTTTTAATCAGCAGGTCTCCCTGGTTTTCAAAGCCTTTGCTGGCGTCAAGCCCGTTTTGGCCGAACACCAGCGGTAGCCACTCGCCTTTGCCGTCATCGTTAAATTTCGCCACATACAGCGTGCCTTTTTCCAGCAGGCGCATGTTGGCTTTGCGATCCCGCGGGTTGAATTTGCCTTCCGAGACAAATTTATAGATGTATTCGAATTTCTGGTCATCGCCCATATAAACCACAACGCGGTTATCCGGGGCGAGCGTCACCGCCGCGCCTTCGTGCTTGATGCGGCCAAGCGCGGTGTGCTTGCGCGGCGTGGAGGTCGAGTTGTAGGGATCGATCTCCACCACCCAGCCGAAACGGTTGGGTTCGTTAGGGGTTTTATCGACGCTGAACCGCTCATCCACCTCGTTCCAGCGATAGGACTCATCGCTGTCGCTAATGCCGTAGCGTTTTTCCAGCGGATTGAGATCGGCTTTTTTCACAAAAATGTCCGACCAGTTCTCCTCGCAGGTGAGATAGGTGCCCCACGGCGTAAAACCGTTGGCGCAGTTCTGCATGGTGCCGAGAATGGTTTCGCCTTTCGGATCGTCAGCCGTTTGCATCAGCGGGTTATGCAGCGCCGGGCCGGTGATTTTCATCGGCGTGTTAACGGTGATGCGGCGCGCGAAAGATGACGGGCGCACCACTTCCCAGCCCTGGGCCGCTTTTTTTACTTCAATGACCGACACGCCCATTGCGTTCTGTCCTTTCAGCGCTTTATCAGCGCTCCAGTTGGCATCGCCATCTTTAAACAGCAGACCGTTATCGATGTATTCATGGTTCATGGCGAGCAGGCCGTGATCGACGCTGTGCCCGCCCTGCGGCAGGCTAAACCACGCCATACCGTCGTGGTGCATCCCGGCCTGCGCCGCCTGCTCTTCCGTGGTGTTGCTGCCGTCGGTTTTAAAAACCGGCAGATTCCCGGCAAGCCCGGTGGCGTCGCCCCATTTGTATAAGGGCTTCGCGATGTAGCCTTCCGGCACGATAACGGTATCTTCCGTGGAAACCGGCAGACTGGTGAAACCGAGCGCCGTCGCTTTGCCGAGGTTACCGCTTACGCTGGAGACCGCTTTCGCCAGCGCGTTTTCCGGTTTCAGCAGAAACGGGAACGTTGCCGCGGCACCGGCGACCGCGCCTGTCTGTAACAGGCGGCGGCGCGACAAATAGACTTTCGCCACCTGCGAAAACGCGCGGTTATCACTCGGGTTGCTGATCTCTTCACTATGCTCACGTTTGAATAAAGTTTTTAACGATCTGCCCATTGCGGTTTCCTTTCAAAAAATCGATTTCAAGGGGAATCATTTTTATGCACGTGAGTCTACGGAAAGTATGTTACAGAAATATAATGAGATACAGCGCGTATACGATGAAAATCATCAGGTGTACGGTGTGCGTAAAGTCTGGCGTCAGTTGTTACGGGAAGGAATCAGGGTGGCCAGATGTACAGTGGCGCGCCTCATGGCGGTTATGGGACTTGCCGGTGTTCTCCGGGGTAAAAAGGTCCGCACAACAGTCAGTTCGTGGCAGAACCACGGCAGCCTGGCGGCTGCAAATCGGGGTGTGGCAGAATATGAGCTTTCAGAGTAACCATCCAGAATGAGTTCCCATGTCACACAACCAGGAGCACCAGAAAGTCCACACCAGAATGGTGAAAGAGGTTCTGAAAGCGGTCGCCAGAGCCAATAATCACCCTTATCAGTCCGTATTCCCGGAGAAGTTTTTTAAGATGGTGAGGTACTTCGGGTTCCTTGCCAACAGTGTTTGTGGGGAGAAGCTGCCGCAGGTGTATAAGGCGCTGGGTATGGATAAACCGGCCCCCGTGGCGAAAGTGTACTATGCACAAATGGTGAAACAGTTCCTGAGTCGTGACCCGTTCGAATGCGTGCTGTGTGGAGGCAGGCTGGTATACCGCCGGTCCATCGCGGGGCTGAATGTGGACGGACTGAAGAAAAACGCGCGGGATACCAGTCTGCTGAGGTATATCCCGGGGTAATGCAGGCCTGGTGCGCCTGCAATCCGGTGAAAGTATAAAAAACGAGCCTGTTTAGGATTCTGTGTAAATGCCTTTTCTCAGAAGTGACCGTCCAGGCGGTCACCGAACTCGATAATAAAGCGGCTCATTGCCATACGCCAGTCCTTCAACGGCATCGTCCATTTCTGGGACGCAGACTGGATTGCCAGCCACACCACTTTTTTCACCGAGTCGTCTGTCGGGAACACTTTACGCTTTTTGATCGCATGGCGGATCACGTTGTTTAGCGACTCGATGGCATCCGTCGTATAGATCACTTTGCGGATGTCCGTCGGATAAGCGAAGAACGTGGCAAGATTCGGCCAGTTAGCCTGCCAGCTTCGGCTTATTTGAGGATAGCGACTGTCCCAGGCCGCAGCGAACGCTTCCAGTGCCTGCTGGCCTGCCTCTTCCGTGGGAGCCTGATAAATCGCTTTCAGGTCGCGAGTGACGGCTTTGTAGTCCTTCCATGACACGAAGCGCAGGTTGTTGCGCACCATATGCACGATGCATAACTGGATGCGGGCCTCCGGATATACTGTGTTGATGGCATCCGGGAAGCCTTTCAGTCCATCTACACAGGCGATGAGGATATCGTTCAGACCGCGGTTTTTCAGTTCAGTCAGCACATTGAGCCAGAACTTCGCCCCTTCATTTTCGGCCAGCCACATGCCCAGCAGTTCTTTCTGACCTTCGATATTGATGCCCAGTGCCAGGAACACCGATTTGTTGATGACGCGACTGTCCTGCCGAACTTTAAGGACGATACAGTCAAGATAAACAATGGGGTAAACAGCATCCAGTGGTCGGTTTTGCCATTCTACAACCTGCTCCATCACGGCATCGGTGACCTTTGATATCAGTGCCGGTGAAACATCTGCGTCATACAGCTCTTTGAACGCAGCAGCTATCTCACGGGGGGGCATCCCTTTGGCATACAACGAGAGGATCTGGTTATCCATTCCGGTAATACGGGTCTGATTTTTCTTTACCAGTTGTGGTTCGAAGGTACCGTCACGATCGCGCGGAGTACGCAGTTCCAGTGGACCGTCGCCTGTGATAACGGTCTTTGTGGAATAACCGTTGCGGGAGTTAGTTCCCGGTTTGGACTGATTTTTCTCATACCCAAGATGGTGTGTCATCTCTGCATTGAGAGCGGCTTCAACGCTGATTGTCAACGACGGATGAAAAGTGGTTCTTCCGCAACCTGGGTGGAAGAAAATGGATGAAACTTTCTGGAGAACAAAGATCTAAGCTGTTTTAAGTTATGGGCAACGCAATGCACTCCCTTAAGACACTTCTACAGTTACCTTGCGGATGGCGATGCAGTCGACAAATTATTAGCTCTGACGGTATAACCCTCCATCTCCACGGAAAACGCAAAACAGCCCAATGTCCTGAATGCTTTAAGCGTAGCGACTCTGTTCATAGTTGTCGTCGGCGCCGGATACATCATCTACCCTGCTCAGGACATACGCTATGGCTTGTATTTTCCGTCCGCCACTGGTACTGCCGTAACCCGGCTTGTTCACGTAAAATTTTTGCCGAGTCACTTGCTCCCTTCGCCGGTTCACACCAACACTCTTCACAGGCGTTACAAAATTTACAACGTCAACTGGGATTAATCGCCGGAGGTGAGGCCGGGAAACGGGCTGCAACGGCAGTGGGTCTCCGTTGCAGTGCTGATACTCTCCTTCGCAGGGTTATCAATACCCCGGAGACGAAACAGTCAGGCGCGCCTCATGTCGGTATTGATGAGTGGGCGTGGCATCGGGGCCACCGTTACGGTACGTTAATCGTCAATCTTGATACTCACCGTCCCCTCGTCCTGCTTCCCGGCCGTGATCAGCGTACGCTGGCAACCTGGTTCAGAAAATATCCGGAAATACAGGTTGTCTCGCGTGATCGCAGTGGAGTCTATGCGACAGCAGCACGTGAAGGTGCACCTCAGGCCAGACAGATGGCCGATCGATGACATCTGCTAAAAAATATTGGCGATGCGCTTGAACGAATGATGTACAGACATATACCTCTGATACGTCTTGTTGCCAGTGAGTTGTCACCAAAGAAATCACCTGATCCAGAACCATCTGTGCCTGCAGCATCGCTCCGTCGTCCGGAACGCCTAAAACAGCAAACCCGCAAAAAACGGCATCAGCGTTGGACAGAGGGGATGGCCCTGCATAACAAGGGATGTAGTTTCAGGGAAATATCCCGTATTACAGGACCGTCGCGTGTGACAGTCAGTCGCTGGGTGCGTTCAGGAACATTCCCTGAAATGTCAACCCAACCTCCAAAGCGAGGGCTTCTGGACCCATGGAGGGAGTGGTTAAAAGAGCAACGAGAAAGTGGTAATTATAACGCCAGTCGGATATGGCAGGAAATGGTGGCCCGGGGGTTTACAGGCAGTAAAACCATCGTCAGGGATGCGGTTGCCAAATGGCGTAAAGGCTGGAGCCCACCGGTTACTACTGCCGTCAGACTTCCTTCAGTGTCCCGGGTAAGTCGCTGGTTGATGCCCTGGAGAATAACCAGGGATGAAGAAAATTATGCTTCCCGATTTATTAGTCTGATGTGTAAAAAAGAACCTGAGCTGAAAATAGCGCAGCAACTGGCACTCGAGTTCTACCGTATTCTGAAAACCCAAAATAAATCACAGCTAAGCAGTTGGTTCACTCGAGTCCACGAAAGCGGTTCAGCAGAATTTCGGCGCGTGGTGGCGGGGATGGAAGCTGATGCTGCAGCTATATGTGAGGCAATCAGTAGTCGCTGGAGTAATGGTGTTGTCGAAGGTCATGTAAATCGCCTGAAGATGCTGAAACGCCAGATGTATGGTCGAGCAGGATTTGAACTACTCAGGCAGAGGGTAATGAGTCCACTGGCATGAAAATCTCCACCCAGGTTGCGGAAGAGCCACTATTGCACCGTTCGTGACACCGACAGACGACTCGGTGAAAAAAGTGGAGTGGCTGGCAATCCAGTCTGCGTCCCAGAAATGGACGATGCCGTTGAAGGACTGGCGTATGGCAATGAGCCGCTTTATTATCGAGTTCGGTGACCGCCTGGACGGTCACTTCTGAGAAAAGGCATTTACACAGAATCCTAAACATGCTCGGATTTTATTAAAGGCATTTTCAGAAAAAATCATCAAAAAAACATATCCATATCTGCCCGCATTCTGACATCAATACGCATAGTAGAGAAAATTTAAACTAAAAAATGCTTTTATATCTATTGCAAATAATTATCATCATGCATCCCCCTCATATACAGAAGTCCTAAATGATAAAATTCATAAAACACAACCAAATATACTGCTTTATGAAAAATGCCAGTCCGATGTATGAACTGGCAAATGAAGGAACAAACAGAGGATACCTCGTCACATAAAGGAGGATAATACCCGCATAAAGGATGCTATTCTTCTGTCATTATTTTCGCAACAACCGCTCCCTAGATTTCAGATTTTGTTATCAACGCCTTTCAATTTTTTAAAAATCATTACTGTCTTCATATTTTCCGCTTCCCCCAGCTAACCATGCCTTATAAACAATATATTGCGAAGAATGTTCATAATGTAAAGAGTCATCAGAAACGATATTCCACACTCAACATGGCAGATGTATTATGGTATCCATGTTCTCCAAGTTGAATGCCTGCATCAGCCCGGAATGCTACTTCTGGTGTTATCATTCCCGCAACACCACCATTTATTTCTCCGATATCACGCGCCCCATCCTGGTATATACTTACACCATTCATACTGGTGCCGAAAACACGACTATTGTGCAACCAGTGTGCCTCCACAAATGGTCTGAACGGAACCGCATACCGCGTATTTTTACCGTTTTTGCTGGTAAGCCATGTTCTTGCTCCCAGGCGAGTGAGAATATTTCCGTTACCGGTATTTTCAATACTGGTTCCGTTACTTTCATGATATTTGTCTGATTTTACATTCATCCGGACAACCTGAAGCTGCGGCTGAACATACCATTCATGACTTCCCTTGTAATTGTCGGTAAACTCTCCAGCCTTCCATGAATATCCTGCTTCCAGAGATACCGTAAACCCTTTTGACTTCCATGACTCGGCAGGCAGCCGTTCTCCATTTATATGATTATCAAACCAGCTGTATTGCAGCCAGCTATCAAGATAAGAACCATTGTGTGTTTCATCATTGGCATACCATGTTGCATAAAGACCCGCAGTGTATCCATTCATTCTTCCTTCCGAATGGTATCCGGTGCTCAGGGCATTCGTACTGTTATGATTATGACCATAGCCAGCCATCATACCTGTATGCCAGCGATCGGTACCATTCAGGCTCCACTGAGCTATATCTCCCCCTATTAACACAACGTAGCTATTCCCCCGGGTTCTCAGCTGACTACTGTTGTCACGCCAGCGATTATGTTTTCCTTTATTATACATCCAGATACCTGCTTCATTTTCTTCTCCTGGCATGTGGCTGATATACAACTCCTGTCCCTGTCGTTCATACAGATTCGTTACAAACAGATTATTTGCAGCAGCAATACTGGCAACATAGCTACCTGCCTCAGGACGCAAATTATTATCATGGTTTTCCGGTACAGCTTCAGGTTGTGGTACAGGAATGTCTTTTCTGCTAATCAGATACCAGTTAGTGCTGTTAATCCCCTGACCACGTTTCAGTATGTAATCATAAGCTCCGGCTGTAATACGTTCCGTCTGAATGAATTCAGCATTATCAGCATTGCCACTGACGTGAATCACTTCAATCCCATTAAGTGTCTCTGCACCAGTACCACCGGCCTGAGTAACAGCGACACGGGTACGGCCACTGGCATTACCTTTAATCACCAGACGATCTGTTTTCGAATTGTCACCACCTGTTTCTGTCTGGAGGAGAATAAGTCCATTTCTGCCAGTGTAATTCCCTCCGACAGTCAGTATATTACCCGGCATATATGTAGTGAGATCGACTATACCACTATTGCTCAGATTTCCTGCAACGCCCCCAAACCCGGAGAGTTTGCCCTGCTCTTCAACAATGACCTGGTTACTGCCGAGCATCACCGGTGAATCTGCGTTACCCAGAATCAATGTCCCCTGAATAATATCTGTCATCCCGGTCCATTTTGCGTTATCGCTAATGTTCAGTGCACCTGCTCCCGTCTTGCGAACATTACCATAACCACTGATATTGTTGGTAAGCTGCCATGCTGATGTACTGTTCAGAGTTAATGTGCCATAGTTATCAACAAAGGCTGTCCCCAGATTATCAGCCGTGGATACAGCCAACTGAGCCCCCTTATTCACGGTAAAAACACCGGAAAAATAACGATTATTACCCGTTATATCAAGCATTCCCCCATTTATGTTCAGAGAACCATCCCCTGCAATAGTACCTGCAGATTCTCCTCCATTATTCAGTATCAGGCTTCCGCCATGAATGTTCAGCACAGAGCCTGCAGCCGTCAGTAGTTTGCTTATTGTCTGAGGATACCCATTCATATCCAGTTCTGCGCCACGGGATAAATATAAATACTCAGTCCGACCAAGAGCATCAGGTGCAGCAAGAATTAATACGCCAGATTTAACCTCTGTATTTCCTGTATAGTTGTTTGTTGCAGAAAGTATAAGAGTACCATTACCTGATTTTTTCAGACTTTTGCCGTCCCAGCCATCATATAATAAAGGTGAAAGATTATCGGAAAGAGAAACTCCTATGTTCAGAGTGGCATCTTTTTCTATATTAAAGGTTCCATATCCCATCCCTTTTGTATTATTCCATCTCAGCATGGATATCAGTTTGTTATCGTCGTCATTTAAAGACGTATAAACATAACTTTCAGCACCTTCTGTCAGTAATACATTGTATTGTACAATGTGACTATTATCAGCGATCGAGATACCTGTGTCTGACGACAATAATGTGTAATAGTCCTGAGTCCAGTTCTTAATTGATGTGTCTATATTAAGCCATGAATCACTTTTTAATGTAATAGTATTTGCGTGAACATTAGCATTTCCTGCAGACAGGTTCATAGATGCGTCTTCATCAATACTTATATTTCCGTTAAAAATGATGTTCTTGCCTGACAGATAAACAGACGAGCCATTCCCAATCATTAGCCCACCATTAATTGCTGTTGCGTTATTGATGTTTTTAATAATTAATTCATTTGTACCATTAACAGGTATACTAGCTAGTTTAATATCACCATTAATCACAGAATCTGAATAAATATCTAATGAATTATACCCACCAGAAAAAATTATTGATGTATTATAAGCATCTTTTTGGCTATTATATGAGCCTGAAATATTACCATGATTATTAATATGGATATCTTCTCCATAAACAGAGCAACTACCGTCGGGGCCATATCCCCCCTGAACAATACCGTTATTATTCAAAGTGATTTGATTTCCAGAAATAGCATCTCCCCCTTGTTTTATTCCATATCCTCCAGATATCATGTTGTCGTTAGTAATGAAAAGATTACTACCATTAATACCATCACCACCGTTTACGCCATTACCACCCCATATTCCTCCGGAATTATGCACTGTAATATTGTTCCCGGTTACACCGGAACCACCTGTCCCACCTACATCATCACCTCCGTATATACTTCTGTAATTATCAACTATAATATCATCCCCGCTTAACCCTGCACCTCCGCTACTTCCTGAGCCACCAAGACCATTACCCCCATATACATTTCTGTAATTGTTTATAGATATTTTGTTGCCACTAACAGCAACTCCACCATTATATCCATCTCCTCCCCAAACACTACCATTATTATTTAGCGTAAAGTTTTCACCGTAGACACCTGCACCACCGATTGATGTATTGCTTGTTCCTCCTTTGATGTTAATACTGCTTTCAACAGATAGTATATTTTGAGTATAACTTGTTTTATACGGCACGCTGATATTAAGCGCCGCGTTTCCATCAACACCTGTAATACTCCTGGTTATACTTTCAGGAATACCATTACCATTCAGTTGTATTGTTTGCGCACCAGAAAAATGAGACTGCACAGAATAAAGTATACTGAACAGAAACTGTAAAACTCGTACATTCTTATTCATACTGTTTTTTCTTTAGTGATGCATTTTTTATCAACCATATAAGCACATTATTTCATTGATGCTAATCACATCAGGAGAAATATTTTTTTCTCAACAGAAATAAGTGTCATCATTCCTTACCAATTTATTCTGGTTATTCACCATATCCAGACGTCTCTTGATACTCCCTGTATTTATTATAGAGTATATATACGCCCTGCGTTTAAATCATGAAGACGAAAACCTGTTTTACATAAATTATTCCTAAGTATTTTTCCAGAAGAAGATCAGGGTATAATGATATGCACTGTCTGGTTTTCTTACAACTGACTTAGCGCTCTGTATATCCGTGATAACGCCTAAATAAATAGGACGAGATAACTCATTAATCAAATGATCTAACACTTTTACAAAATCAAATGCGTCATTTTTAGCAAAAAATAAACAATTTTAATCTGATAGCAACACCCCTTCAGTAACCAACAGTTATTTATAGTTATATAAGAGATATGCTGATCGTAAATTAGGAGCGTATCATTCTCTCATGTTCATCATGCATTGCAGTCAGCACTCTGGTTTTCTCTTACCTGGCCTCGTGATCGATACCGATGACAAAAGTATGTATACTGGCAATGATTATGTAATTATTAATAAGAAATACTGCATTACCTCATATATTCCGTATAAATCTGTTTCGGGTTTTCAGTCCCACTTATGAATAGATACACTCATTTTGGATTCCATTTTCTTAAGTTTTATGTCTATACATAGACTATCTATGTATAAATATCAACTTCTCAAATTAAAATCGGCATTGTATACATTTTATTTATCCATGTGCGCTCATAGTCATTTATTATTTTAAGAAATATCCAGCTTTTTTATGAGACTGGATATTTCTAATATACCCATCAGAAGAAGTATTTGAAACGAAGTCGGGCACCGTAGCGAGCATCACTTTTGTTATCGTTGCTATACCGGTTGTCACAGTTCAGAAGTGAGTAATAAGCCCCGAGATAAATGTTAAAATTTTCCATATCCATCACGTTAGTAAACTGATAAGACGCATGAATGGTATGAATTGTGTATGTCCCTTCTTCATCAACCCAGCAGTCGTTATCACAAATTACACCGCTGAATTCATCAATCTTATTGTGCGCATAGATATAACCCAGTTCAAAACGCTTCCACAGCACATTAATCCCGGCAGTGAAATCTTTCTCATTATTAGCATCTAAATAGGCGGTATTAAGATTAACTACGACGCCATTTTCCGGATCCGTTTTCAGGCCATTCCAGGTCATGCTCATACCATAGCCGGTACGATCGGACTGATCGACAAAATTACCCTTACTATCGGTATAACCGTAAGCATTATTTACCACATTTGCTTCCATCGCTGCGGAAACGGTGAATTCTTCCACCGGCGACAAGGAAATTACCGGACGCAGATAAACAACATTTTTCTGCTGCACCATATCGCGCCCATGATAATAACCGTCATTATATAAAGATGTTCCGTCTTCCAGTAACGTGTTTAATTCAAAATACCAGTTACCGAGATGTTTACTGACGAGTAAATTACCGCCAGCACTGGAACGCCCACGCCCCTCCTTCATCATATAGATATAACCATGTCCATCAGTATAAATATCGTTTGCAGTATTTCCGGAATATTCAATAAAGGTGTCCTGATTTAATGGAAACATATCATAAGCTTCAAAACGACCTACTTTCACTTTCCAGTCATCCTCTTTTCCCAAAAAAAATAATGCGTTATCAACATTCACTGAACCGTGCATATCCGCCAGTGGTTGTGCAGAAAATCCGGCAAAATAACCGTTATCGAAATTACGGATACCATCAAAGCCTAATAAAATACGCCCGTTGAGTTCCCACCGTTCATTCACTGACTCACTGTTCAGTCCGGCACTTATCATTGACAACTTACCTGGTTTACTGGCAGCGTCCATATTAAACTCCACATCACCATAGAGTTTCAGATCACCATAGCCCGAGAAAAAAAGTTCAGGAGATATTATCTTTTTCTTTTTTGATTCAGATTCAGTATGGCTGTTAACTGCTATTTTACCCGATTCTGCTTTAATTTGACGTATTTCAGCAGCCTGTTGTATCTCAAAATCCTTTAATTTCCTTTCTGCATTTTCCGCCCTTATTTCTGCAGCCTCCAGACGCTTTTCCAGCACAGTCATTCTTTGTTCAAGCGTTACCACTCCAGTTTTTGCTGAGCACTCATTACATGCCAGTAAGAAAAAAGAAGGTAAACTCAAGAGCAACTTTTTCATTTTACTCTCCCTTAGATAAAACGATATGGGTACAATAGTTACAATTATCATCACAAGATGTCTTAAATAAAAACACATATGCTCGCAATAATTATTTAAAGGACTTAACCCAGACAATGAATGGATTTATCAAAATTTGTGTTGTTTATTATTTTATCTCTGATTTTAATTCTTAATGGATATTTACAACGAATTTAATAATAGCCTCACATTTTCTTCGAACACTCACCTCAGCATTTATCTGCCATAGAAAGTTATATATAGTTGTTTAAATTATGACGACGAGGTAGTGCTGTCATCGCTCCTTTTGCAGTCGTGGCCAGCGCCCCACAATATTGAGCTTGAGTAATCGCTACCACCAGTGCCTGTTTATTCGCTGGCATCCCCCCTGACGCCAGTGCTGCCAGCAACCCTGCCACGAAAGCATCTCCTGCACCAGTGGTATCAACGCTTTCCACCATCTGGCAAGGAAAATGATAAAATCTGTTTTTCCAGTAGACAGTTACACCATCTTTTCCTTGTGTTACCAGCAACATAGCCAGAGAGTGGCGAGCAACCAGCACATCCATTCCCTTTCTGATATTTCTTTCACCGCTAATAAAAAACAGTTCATCTTCAGAGACTTTAACTACGTCTGTCAGCATAAGTGCATGGTGCAGACATTCATGCAACTCTGATGTGCTGCGCCATAGATCATGCCGGATATTGGGGTCAAAACAGATCCATCCACCTGCCTTACGGACATTATTCATTGCCTGAAAAGTGGTGCTGCGGCAGGGTTCAGCACTAAGAGCAACAGAACAGGTATGTAACCAGTCCCCTTTATAAAAAACCGGTAACTCTGCAGGGGTAAGGAAGAGATCTGCGGAGGGACGAACCATAAATGTGAACGTTCTCTCACCATCTGATGCCAAATCCACAATGACAGTTGAAGTACGATGTTCAGAGTCTGTATGCATATACGTGACATCGACGCCTTCGTTTGTCATAGTTTTGTACATAAAACGCCCGAAAGGATCATCGCCAACACGACCAATAAACCCGCTCGACTCTCCCAGTCGTGCCACACCAACAGCGACATTGGCCGGAGCCCCTCCCGGGCAAGGCAACAACGCACCAGATAACTCCGGCAATAAATCAACAACCGCATCGCCAAGAGTCCATACTTTTACTTTACGCATTCATACTCCATCATTTTCAGTCATTCGTCTTCCCCGATGTACAGACAACGAAGTGACAGATAATGTTAAGAAAAACGCTGATATCACGATATATCAGACCAGCATCCATAAAGCACCATCAGTCAACACCGCATCACCATGAGCGGCATATAACGATAATTGTCTCGAATCCGCTTGTGGATAAATGCGGCTTGATAAGGTCGCCTCACCGTCGTTAACAAACACTTCAACAGATGAGCGATCCAGGAAAATACGAAGAGTCAGATATTCTGTATCAGGAAGCGCAACACTGCGGTAACCATCGAGCCCTTCATCAGGATAATAACGCCACAGTACCAGTCGCCCGGCCTGATTATCCACATAGATCCGCAGACCATCTCCAAGACGGATGCCATAGTGCTCCGCATAACTGTCAACTTTATGCCACGTTACCAATAATTCTGCGGCCTGTGCATTTTCGGCCAATAATTGCGAGTCATGTAATCTCACAGGAGATAATTGCTGATGTGCTCTGCGCAGAGTTTCGACTTCACGCACCGGACGCTGGCACAGACGTCCATCGCGTTCAAAAACCTCTCTGGGTAAAGTCAGACATCCTGCCCAGGCTTCGCGCCTGGTGGGCACAGGGGAATCCCACATATTCATCCATGCCATAATGATGCGCCTGCCGTCCTCAGCAAGCATGGACTGTGGTGCATAAAAGTCATGACCATAATCCAGCTCTTCAAATACGCCTTTCAGCGCAAAGACAGAACCAGGCTTCCATCTCCCTGCTAACACACCGCTCTGAAAAAGATTACGAAACCGGTAACCGGAAGGTTTCATTCCCTGTGGCGAGAACATCAGCCAGTGAAAATCACCACATCTGAAGAAATCGGGGCATTCCCACATATAACTTTCTCCGGCAGCAGAATGAGCAAGAACATGCTCCAGATGCCAGTCCCGCAAAGATGCCCCGCGATACAACAGAACCTGTCCGTTGTCAGCGGCGTCCCGGGCACCAATAACCATCCACCAGAAGCCGTCTTCATGCCAGACTTTAGGATCACGGAAATGCATGATACCTTCCGGAGGCGTCAGCACACAGCCCTGTTTCTCAAAGTGAATACCATCATGACTGGTAGCCAGACACTGGACTTCACGGATAATGCTGTCATTACCACGATCTTCGAGACATATATGACCTGTATAAATAAGTGATAACACGCCATCATCATCCACTGCACATCCTGAAAAACAGCCATCACGATCATATTTATCTCCGGGGGCCAGTGCGACTGGCTCATGTTGCCAGTGCAACATGTCTGTACTGGTGGCATGCCCCCAGTGCATTGGCCCCTGATATGCGCTTGCCGGATGATGCTGGAAGAACGCATGGTAACGGCCATTAAAATAAATCAGGCCATTTGGATCATTCATCCAACCAGCAGGCGGAGCCAGATGAAAAACCGGGTACCAGACATTACCGCGACGTGCACAAAGTTTTTCAAGAGCAGACTGTGCCAAAGCAAGACGCTGTTTCATCAGTTAATCTCCGAATGTTCTAAAGGTACTTTTCTTAGAGAAGGGAAAGTAAGGCCACGGGGAGAACTCAGCGTGAAAGCTGATATCACAGTAACAGTCAGAGTAATCATCCCGAGCACCAAATAAGTACTCTGGAATCCCATACGATCATACAGGTGGCCAGCAAAGGTAGAGAGGAGTATTGCAGCAAATTGTTTGAAAAACTGAAAACCAATCAGATAAACGGTTGCTGACAGTCGAGGGTCAAACACTCCCGTAATATATTTGAACGCCCCAACCAGCAGGAATGGAACTTCAAGAGCGTGAAGCATTTTCAGAATTACCACTTCTGTGGCTGTGGTTGCAAAAGATGAACCGGTAATGCGGACAGACATAATCCCCCCGGCAACGAGCAGGGTATTTTTGGCACCAATGCGATTAATTATCCATGGTGTACAGAACATGATAATGGCATTACAAATCTCGCCTGCAGAGGTGGCTAACCCGAATGCCTGTATTCCGGCCTGAGGCGTGTCAAAAAAAGAACGGAAAAAAGTGGCAAACTGCTGATCAAACACATCATAGACACAGGCCACACCAATCGTGTAGAGAACAAACATCCACATCTGACGCCTGCGAAACAGGCTTAAGACCATTCTGGTGGAAATCAGGGAAGAATTGGCCCCCAGAGCATTCATAACCATCGCCGTCTGGCTGGTACTGGGGCGCGCCATATACAACAGAAGAAGCAATAGTAACGCGCATCCAGACCCCATCCAGAAAACCAGAGAAGGCTCGGCATTAAAAAGCATTCCGGCCATAGTCGCACATAACGCCCAGCCCAGACACCCGAACATCCTGACTTTACCGTATTCAAATCCACTACTGCGGCTGACCCGCTCGATATAGGCTTCAATGGCACCTGCACCTGCAGAAAAAACAAAACCAATAAAGACACCGCCAGCCAGTGCACCTGCCCAGATATTGAAGCGCAGCAGGGGCGCAAATACATATAAAAAGAAGGGGGCGAAAAGTACCAGCAACAGGCTGATACTCCAGATCAAGTTTTTTTTCAGTCCCAGGCGATCTGATATGATCCCAAGCAATGGCTGAAAACTAATGGCAAACAGCGAAAGACATGAAAAGACTATACCAGTATCCGTTTTACTCAGTCCGACCACATCGGACAGCCATACGGGCAAAAACGGAAAACAGGTCGCCATGATGAAAAAGTAAAGAAAGAAAAACAGACCGAAAATCCAGAAATCAGGATTTTTATGCGTACTTGCCGGATTCATTATTATTACCCTCACGGGACAATATTGATAAACAGGACGGAGCTTATGCTCCGAACCTCTCTTCAGACCACTCTTTCAAGTGCTATCAGCATCGCACTCTCCGGATCCAGCACCGGGAGCTGAATTCCCCCCTGTGCCAGCCATTCACCACTGGCCTCGAGTGCCTCATTCATCCAAGCAGGTAGTTTACGCATGGTATGGCCTCCTTCACCGACCACCTGAAGATCCGGGTGATCAATAACCCGCAGCCGGTAACGTACTTCTGCCGCCAGTCCGGGAAAACGAAGTATGCCTGGTAAGGTGTAATCCGGCATTGCAAGCTGGCTGATCATAAAAAGAGCCTGAGACTGATCAGGGCTGACCAATCCCTGAACCTGTGTTGAAGAATCCGGCATATCCACACGCCAGAGAACACCTGTATGAATAAGTTGTCGCCATTCTTTATAGAGCAAGGCATACCGACGATAACCGTCAGATTCCATCTCATCGGCGGTTACCGGATCCAGCTCCAAACCCATATGACCAAACAATGCAGTCAGACCACGAAAAGCGATGCTGTGCTGCCGGAAAGTTGCATGGCAGCAACGATGGCCAATATGAGCCCCCATTACCTCCGGCGGGAAAAAGTAACTCATGCCACGCTGTATCGTGCAGCGTTCCAGTGCATCATTATTGTCTGATACCCAGAACCGGTGCGTGCGTTTCAGAACTTCGAAGTCAATACGCCCCCCACCGGAAGCACAGGACTCAAACTCAACATGTGGAAAACGTTCACGAAGGAGATCAAGTAATCGGTAGAACTGACGGGTCTGTGTATCTGCAGCTGCATGACCTTCATGCCCTGCCTGTACAAGCTCACGATTCATGTCCCATTTCACATAATCAACCGGATGTTCTCCCAGTAACCATAAGAAACGTTCATAAATATAAGTAAAGGCCTCAGGAATATTCAGGTTGAGAACATACTGATATCTTCCGGTTGGCTGGGAATATCCTGGCATTGACAATATCCAGTCCGGATGAAGGCGAAACAGGTCAGAATCCGGGTTAATCATTTCAGGTTCAATCCATATACCAAACTCCATACCGAGAGATTTCACATAATTAATAACCGGCATCAGCCCGTTCGGGTATTTCTGTTCATCGGTATACCAGTCGCCCAAAGCAGCCCGGTCATCGTTACGACCCTTAAACCAGCCATCATCAATAATGAAACGCTCAACGCCCAGTGCAGCTGCACGCTCAGCCATCTGCATGATGTAGTCAGGGTTGTGATCGAAATAAATACCTTCCCAGGTATTGAGATGTACGGGGCGGGGTTTTTGCTCTGGAAAACGGATAATTTCATCGCGTAAAAAACAATGGTACTGCTGACTCATTCCATTAAGGCCATCCGCAGAGTGGCATGCATATAACCACGGAGTGTGCAGGGTTTCATTCTTCCTGAGAGCCTTCTCACCAGGCATCCACAGAGCCTCAGCCTGTACGTAGCGCCTGCCGTCAGTTTTTGCCTCACATCTCATGCGGTGATTTCCACTCCACCCCAGATGCACAGCCCATACCTCTCCCTGTTGTTCCGAAAAGCCTGGCGTGCCGACAATCAGTGCCGGAAAATGCTCATGAGATGTTCGCCCTCTGCGATTTTCCAGAACAAAAGCATCATGAGAGAGACGTACCCTGTGCGGCTGAAATTCACGAGTCCAGCGCCCGTGAAAGGCCATGACTTCTTCCGCACGTTCAGCTACAGGTAAAGTGATAGCGAAACGATTTATCTGCCAGTCTCCCTCCCTGAGGTTGGTCAGTGCATGACGAACTTTCAGAATCCCCGATGGCGTCATCACCAGCTCGCTGACCAGACGCAGTCCGGCTATCGAATCTTCACTGGTAAGTCTCAGGGTGTTTTCGGTATGTTCCACGTCAACTGTATAAAAAACAGGAGATGCATCCAGCCCATTCCTGTGTCCTTCCAGTCCCGGAGAGCTAAAAAGCCCCAGGGCATTTTCAGCCATCATTGTCAGTGGCGTATCAATATCCAGACGACCATTCGCAATAGGTCTTTCCAGGCTGGCACAGTCATCCGGTGAGAAATGTTTCAGTGCAGAGCCCCACCAGATAATCTCTGCATGCGGATGGGTTTTAATAATTAAATCAGAGCGAGGGCTGCTCAGTCTGCAGTACTTTGAAATCATAAGACATCTCCGCTTTCAGGTATGTCTTACTGTTGCTCCGAAACGTTTCGGATATCAACCAAAACGTTTCGGATATGTGACCTGGATAAAAAATCAGAAGGAAGGAGAATGAACTGTATTACCAGAGTAAAACACCGGCTCCCAGACTATCTGCAGTGATTCCGGTGATGCATTATTGATTACCTGATATACCATATCAGAAATCTGACGACCAACGAGACTTCGTGTTGACTGAACAACAGCAGCCACATCCAGCTCAATAATACTGTCCTGCGGCAAACCATCATATACCACCAGAGATACCGCGGCTTTTCCTGAAAGACGCCCGCTCAACTGCAGCGCCATAGCCGCACCATCACCACTCAGGTCATTGTCAGTAATAATAGCTGTCGGTGGCGTCGGTAGTGACATTAACTCTATCACAGCCTGATAGCCCGCTCGTCGCGTGGGAGAAACCAGCCGCAACCATGTATCTTCCAGTCCATGCTCATTCAGTGCATCAAACCACCCCTGACGTCTTGCAAGAACATAGGAATGTGAAGTGTTCTCGCTCAACAGCGCAATATGCTTGTGTCCCAAAGCAATCAGCTTCTGGGTTGCCTGCCAGGTTCCGGCATGATTATCAAAGTCAAACCACGCACATGGCAGACTAGGTGGTACCCGTCCAAGAGCCAGAAATGGAATACCGACTTTATGAAGATGGGTGATACGGGGATCGTCATCCAGAGTATGCGCAATGATGAGAGCATCAACCCTGCGACTTTCAACAAGCCGCATATAGCTGTGGCACTCGGCATGCTCATCATCAGCGATCAGCAGTAAGTCAACATCATGGCGAGCAAGTTCCCGGCTAATGCAACTAACCATATCCATAAACACACTGCTGTTAAACGGCACATCATGTTCTGGATAAACCAGCCCGACAGCATCGGTTTTACCGGTTTTGAGCCTTCTGGCCTGAGTATTGGGGCGGTAACCGCGTCGACGAGCCTCCGCTTCAACTCGGGCACGGGTAGAAGCAGACACATCTGAAAAGCCTCCAAGAGCCCGACTTACAGTGGTGACAGAAATCCCGAGTGCAGTGGCAATCGCCTTAAGTGACATATTATCTCCTGCTGATATCAGATAATGCAGAAAGTATGCGGGTATATGTATTAGTAATACCAGAGTTTTATCACCGTATATGATAATGAGCAGACGATAACAATTGTCAGCGCCAGTGATATAAGACGGCTGACTGCGTATTCCGCTCTATTCGATCACGGATTGGCATCGAAGTCCGATCAGCGATTCGCATACATTCGATCAACCGGGAACTTAACTTTTTCTACCGCTTTTTAACTCGTTTTTTCGCTGCTTTCCACTGTCGGGGGATTTTTCCTCAGGGACTCTCCCTGAAGGACCACTCTGTGTGAGTTATGTACCAGTCTGTCCAGGATGGCATCTGCTGTTGTTGGGTTTTCCATCAGACCATGCCATTTATCTACCGGGAACTGGCTTACCACTATCGTGCTGCTTTGTCCGTAACGATCCTCTATGATCTCCAGAAGGTCATTACACTGGGCGTTACTTAACTGTTCCAGCCCCAGATCGTCCAGGATTAGAACCTGTATTTTTTGCAACTGTTTCAGATATTTCAGCCAGCTGCCATCAACACGTCCCTGAGCCAGCTGTTCCAGTAATCGCCCGGTTCTACAGTACCGGACGCTGTATTTCTGTCGACATGCCTGTTCGCCCAGCGCATTGGCTATCCAGCTCTTACCGCATCCTGTCGGACCGGTTATCAGCAGGTTTTTCCTGTGGATTATGTAGTGACCGTTCAGCAGCTCCCTCATCTGTTCAGCCCGCAGACCTCTTGAGGCCGGATAACGCAGCCCTTCCGGTGTTGCCTGGTATTTCAGGCCGGCATTTTTTCTCAACCGTGCCACACGACTGTTTTCTCTGCTCAGAAGCTCGTCATCAACCAGCAGTGTCAGCCTTTCCTCGAAAGACAGCTCGTCATAGGTCTGAGGCGTTTCCCGCTGCCGTATCAGGCTCCCGGCCATCGCCGGGAGTTTCAGTTGGGTCAGTTTGTTTAACAGGTTATCACTCATACTGTTGTTCCTTTTGTCAGTGGTAGTAGCCCGGGCCACGCAGGTTTTCATGCTCTGAAGCATATGCCGGATGTTGTTCGCCTTGGCGGGATAATGGAAGCTCAAGGTTTTCCCGATGGTGACGCAGCAGATTGTCGATAAAGCGTCTGTCCGGGGCGTTATAGTGCAGGGCAACGTAACAGGCCTTTTCCAGCCGTTCCGGGCCGTATTTTTTCTGAAGAGCCAGCAGCCCCAGGACTGCACGGTAAGCCAGTTCCGGATGGGGTTTTGCCTTCAGCATGGATTCAACCACCCGGCCAGTGGACGGGCCTGTACGTTTTCCCTGCCCGATAAGGCGTTCCGGTGTCCATGTCCCGTGCCGCCGGTGGCGCTCTGGCATGTGAAGCGGATTGGTTGTGTGTTTATATTCATGTGTGCTGCGCGGATGTTGCGCCACACACTGCCCCTTGTGCCAGAGTTGTACCACAGACTGCCCTGCCTTCAGTGACAGACGCTGACCGACCTGTTCGTGTGGAACGGAGTACCAGTGACGGGCATATTCAACGTGATAGTCAGGGCCAACCTTCACGGCTTTGTATTCCGTGTATTCATAAGGTGCCAGAGGCAGCGGAGAGAGTGCTGGCGCATCCAGCATGCGGAAGCGTTCTGCACGGGTTTGATTGCCGTACCCCTTCATTGGCCGGTTATTCATGTCCGTCAGTAACTCCCGAAGGCGCGCATTCAGCGCCCTGAGCGTGTGGAAGGTTTCATTACGGATGCGGGCAAGAAGCCATCGTTCGACGATGAGGACGCCGTTTTCTGCTTTTGGTTTATCTTTAGGTTTGCGCGGGCGGGCCGGGATAATAACCGTGCCATAGTGCTCAGCCAGCGCCTGATAACTGTCGTTGATGACAGGCTCATAGCGATCGGCTTTTTTGACTGCACTTTTGAGATTATCGGGGATGAGCAGCTTCGGCACGCCGCCCAGGAAGGTCAGGCAACGGCTGTGGGCATTTAACCATGACATCATGTCCTGACCTTCGCACGCTTCAACGTAGGTATAGTTGGATGCCCCCATCACGGCCACGAAGATTGCCACGCGGCGTATCTCTCCGGTGTCCGGATTAATAACAGGAACCGTAGGACCGCAGAAGTCGATAAAGAGCTTTTCGCCGGCACGATGCTCCTGGCGCATGGAGAGGCGTCGCGTTTTTTTCCACTCCCGGTAGCAACGGCAGAAGTGCGAGTATCCCATCGCTTTGTCACCCGCCTGTGCCTTGTATTCCATCCACAACAGCTGGCGCGTCACGCCCGGTTTTCTCATTTCCGTATCGAAGTACAGCATGTCAGGCATAACAAGCTCTGACGCAGAGGTGTCTTTGGGCGGGTAAATGAGTTTCTCCAGCGTGTCATGGGATATATCAGCAGGTAATGGCCATGACAGAGAAGAGGCTTTGAAGCGTGCAAGAACCTCAAAAACGGTTGAGGCGCTGATGTGTAACGTCAGTCCGATACAACGGTTAGTCAGCTTCTGGTCGAACTTGAGCTGAAGGATCTTAAAACAGGTTTCCATAGTGCTCCTGGATTTTCTCTTTCTGGACATTGCCGTCTCCACTGGTTTAAACACGGCAATGAAGACTGTGGTGAAAAGAGTTAATTCCCGGAGTGACTGGCAGGATGCCAATCAATGATCGGAAGCATGCCAAATCGTGATCGATTGTGATGCCAAACTGTGATCGGAGATGGATGCCAAATCATGATCGATTCGAATGCCAAACCGTGATCGATTTAGATGCCAAACCATGATCGATTCAGATGCCATTTTGCAGCTGACACCTTTTGAACTCGCGCCGTACTGCCATTGCATTCACAATACCGGCCACACAGCAGATAATGACAAGCGGACACAGCACTGTTGAAAAAAACCACATACCGTTACCCCTGTAAAACACGGTACCGGTATCATGCTGCTTTCGCCACAGGCAGGCAATATACTGCCACCTGGCCACTCAGGCAGCGAAGACAGAGAAAGTGACATCCGTGAGCGCCAGGCAGTCATCCCTGAGACTGTAAAACCCGTCTCAGGAGCGCCCGGACATACGAAGTAAACGCTCATGTGCACGGTACAACGCTGTCGGTATATAACAGGACACCATGTCCGGGTGAGAAATCATTCCGCCACCGGTTCAGCGCGACCCTCCGTTGTCAGTGTGGCCTGTCTTTCCTGCCAGCGGCGCTCCCGGATGGCCAGCCAGCGCCGGGCATTTTGTGCCTCATCCTCAGAAACCTGTCCGGCTGGCTTACCGTCGAGGTCATAGCGGGTGAGTCCGGCTTCAGGGTGCTCAGCCAGCCAGGCAGGAATATCGCGGGAGATACCGACCTTGAGAGACAGAAAACCACCATCTTCAGCGCGAAGATGCGGGAAAAGCAATTTGACCTTTTTCATACACTGGTCAGTGAACTCACGGGTCCAGTGTGCTCTGATGGGCCTGCGTGGTGGTCTTCCTTTCTTTTTCTTTCCGGAGGCAGCCGGTGCCTGATGCCCATCCGGGATGGAGGTGACGGCATTCCTCCCCGCATCATCAGCAGCCGGGGTGGAAGTCACTTCCAGTACAGATGAAGTGACCAGCGCTGTATTATCGACGACAGGTGTTGGTGAAATAACGCGCCGCTTTTTCACCACAATCACGGGCGTTTTATTTTCCTGGTTTCTGGCAATAAATCTCCCGACAAGATTAAATTCCGGTCAACAATATCATTGTACAGCGAATAATATCATCATACATCACGTCTGATTATCCGTGATTCTGTCCTGGTAACATAAGTACAGTTATGCGTAACATCCTCCATAACAAAAGACAGGGCTCCGGTTTTTACATTACCGCCGGTTTTACATTAAGTCAGATAATACACATATGGGCACGGATACAGACATTATCACCAGTAACAATATTATTTTCCCTGCTGTCAGAGACCTTTTCGCCCGTGGTTGTGTTCTGCCGAACAATCACATTCTCAGCGATATTCACATTACCGTGAATGACGATCCCTGAACAGGGGGACAACACGATACCTTTACCAGTTCGTGTGCCAGGGCCGATACCCCCCTGCTTTGCCGCAGGCCCGTTTTTTTATCTTTATCGCACATTTTCGTTGTTGTTGATTACCTGAAAGAGAGATTTCACTGGCCGGGCGTCACCAGAGAGGAAACCGCCCTGTCCCTGCATGCCATTTCTGATAAGGCGGCGAATAACGGACTTATCCCGCGTGATAATGCCGGCTTTCCGGTATTCCGGAAAATGACGTTTTTATCCCTGAGGACAGAAATGTGGCAATATGGAAACAGGACAGCAGAAAAATCATCATGATGGTTTTTTCAGCAAAAAATGAGAACATATGAGTTTTATATAACCAGATAAAACCACGCAACCAGCACAAATATTACTGGAATGACAATATTTTATTTATCACATCGGTTATATTTAATAAACATTATAACTTTCTCTGAAATCACGGGGCCGGCCATTGCAGTTGTGACAGACGTTGATTAGGATGGCAGAGCATTTGCAGGGATGGTTTGTGTATCCACCGGGTATAATGCGTGACATCATTAATTTCAACACTGACTGTGCGATTGTCTTTCATGCCTGCCCGGAGGGCAGGCTTTTTTTCTGTATGCAGGAAAAGAATCACTGAAAAAATGGAAGCAGGTAAGAAAGAGTGCTGACCAGGATATTATTTCATCCGTTCACTGGCGAGATGATAAACGTTGCTGCGTTCATGTTTACCTGCTGCGACGACCGCAATAATTAACATGTCATCAATAACCTGATAAACCAGATGAAAACCTGATGCGCGAAGTTTGATTTTGTAGCAATCCTTTAATCCACGTAGTTTTGCAGAGGCTATATGAGGATTTTCACTGCATTTTTTAGTTTTTTTTGCGAACTGCTGCTGAATGGCCTTATCCAGTCTGAGCCATTCTTTCAGCGCATCATCCCGGAATTTTACTGTATAAGTCATAAATAACCGTCCAGGTCCACATCATGCAGAGGATGACTGCTGCGTTCAGTAACCAGTTTCACCTGCTCCTGGTCATCCAGGGCATCAGGCATTCTTTCATAGAGCTCACTCAGCAGGGACACAGCAGAATACAGGCTGATTCCGGTTAAGAATGGCAACAGGATACTCCTCTCCGGCACTGACGGTTGCCATCGGATTTTTTTTCAGCTCACTGACACCTGCGCTGGTGTCAGACAAAATGATACCGGGCATAACACACCTCAGGACCATTTAACAGATCTTCAGATTATACTCTGAAAGACCGCCTGAAAAGCCTGGCATGGGGAGGTGCAGGTGAATAACCACGTTACCTGTTTCATTTAATTCCCTCATGCTCCCGGGCACAGCCCTGACAATAAACAAGTCTGCTTTCCCGCATATGCCACATTAGTTCTGAATGATACATAAGAGGAATATTCTTTTGCTGAAAGACAGAAGAACGAGCATGTATCATAGATATTTTTTGCGTTCTGACAGAACACGGAGCCTGATAAATGACGGAGATTCGGATAACTGATGGAATATAACATGGTTACAGCCACGCGCTATTTATTTGTTTAATTTCAGACAGCGGCACAGAAGGAAAAAAATATCCCTGCCCCCCCCATAACCCAGCCTCCTTTGATAATTTGTTATAATGGATATTTTCTATACCTTCTGCTATAATATTGGGGCATACTTTTTTTAACTCCTCTACAAACACCTTAAAATGAGGTTTACCTGTATTGTTCTGATAAAATAACTTATCAAGCTTGATTGCATGATATTTATTTTTCATTGCTGAGCTCATGGTGCTGTTTCCACTACCAAAATCATCAAGCCAGATATACTCTGTAAGAGAGAGGAGGAATGGTATCACATCATATTCCTGAGTTAACACCGGATATGTTTCGGATATTTCCAGTACTAAAAACTTATTTTTTAGTATTGTTTCCTGAGTCTGTATATCACGCCTAATATACAGACACGTCTCGTAATCAACATTAACAGAGCATAGTATACCATGACGTTCAAAAAAGTCCCTGAACTTAACTATTGCGTTGAGCTGAGAATTCAGAAGATTGATTTTCATTGTGGAAGTAAACATGCTTAACACCATCTGCGTGGAGAGAGAACAGCCGCTTTCAGAATAAAACCGGCTCAATACTTCAACGGCAATGAGTTTATTCGTGTCTGGTGAGAGAACTGGCTCTGCAATGTAAACCACTTCCATATACACATCTCCTGAAAGCAGACTGATTCCGGAAACGTTATGACTAAAAACTGGCCATAACCCTCTTACCCATGTTTTTACATTCCTGTGTTATTTATCTGCACATATCCAGGAATGTTCCATTCAGACACTCCCAAAACGTGATGTATATCAATAAATTTATTTTTTGCGCATAAACTTGATTTCTGCTTCAGTATCAACATATGCTGAAAAAAAACTGGGGAGATGTGGATACCATGCCTAGAGTATGTTACTTTATTCTCATAAAGAAACTAATAACGTTTAAATTTCTTAATGACTTCATGGCATTAAATTCTGGTGATGTTCTGCTGGTTAAGCACACTGAAAGAGAATTTTTACAGAGTCATTCAGAAAAATATTCAGAATTTGAACTAACCGATGATAATGTCAGGAATTATTTATCGTGTTGCAAACACCGTGAAAAACAATTCGCGGGAAAAACACCATGCATATTAAGGAAAACTTTTGCTTATCCGGATTTATTAATAAACATGATAGATAATATAAATGACAAAGATCACATACATCCGGATTTTAAAGATGCGATAACTTATTCATTGCTTTCAATATTTAGCGATGAAGAAAAATTAAAATCATTCCTCACCTCCGGCATGCCCACGTTTTCAGGAAAAGTAAGAAGTATTCTTCTTTCAGATGTATCCAGACACTGGAAACTGAGAGATTTATCTGATTATCTTTACATGAGCGAGAGTTTAATAAAGAAAAAACTACTGTCAGAAAATACTTCTTTTAGTAAACTATTACTTGATACCAGAATGTCGTTTGCTCTTAAAATGCTAAAACAAAATCACCCGGTCAAATATGTATCTGAAATGTGTGGGTTTAGTAGTACATCATATTTTGTATGCCTCTTCAGGCAATATTATGAATGCACACCAGGTAAATATATTAAGAATCAGAAATCATCCTGATGATAATATATATATTTCAATGGCCTGATAAACTCACTCAGAGCTCACCTGCGACATGACAGGGAGCAGCCTGGATTTCAAATATTGTACTATAAATAAGGGCTTTCCCCGAGTAGGCAGCCTGGCGGCTGCGGCTTGTCATGGTCTGAGATTACCGTTATAAAAACAGGCAATATCATTGTCTTTCAGGTGGTTATATGGCCCGTTCAGCTAAACCCCGTAAACGAAAACCTTCCCCACAACACAGCAAACTTCCCCGCTATGTCGTGACGCTTCACGACGATGACTTCTTTGACGAAGAAGACGCAGAAGCTCTGCGCTTTGATAGTTTTGACGATGCCGTTGAATGCTGCGCAGACCTGAATATTCCGTTCTTTGTGGATGTGGGAAACAAAAAGCTGGTCTTCTGGTTTGTACGTGTTGATGACGAAGGGTATCCGGAAATAGCCCGCTGCACGGAGCGGGAGTTTGCGACCATGCTTGCCGGTATCAGCGCCGGCGGTATGTACTGTCCGGAATGCGGCACGGTTCACTGGCCGGACGGAGTCACCCCGCCCTTCTGATGCTTCCCCGTTTTGCCGATATTTTTCAGCAGGGAAACCGCTGGCTTAACTGGCTGGAGAAGCAGCCGGAAGGGTCTGTGCGTCCGGTGGTGATTGAGTCGGTGACAAAAATCATGGCGTGCGGGACCACGCTGATGGGGTACACACAGTGGTGTTGTTCCTCACCGGACTGTTGCCACACAAAAAAGGTCTGCTTCCGGTGTAAAAGTCGCTCCTGCCCGCACTGCGGGGTGAAGGCTGGCGCACAGTGGATACAGTATCTGCTGAGTCTGGCTCCCGACTGCCCGTGGCAGCATATTGTGTTCACACTTCCCTGCCAGTACTGGTCCCTGATATTCCACAACCGGTGGTTGCTGGCAGAGATGAGCCGTATCGCAGCGAATGTGATACTGGAAATCTGCCGTCAGGCGGACGTGGAGCCGGGGATATTCACGGTAATCCACACATGGGGACGAGACCAGCAGTGGCATCCGCACATACACCTGTCGACAACAGCCGGCGGTGTGACGTCAGCTCACACCTGGAAAAACCTTCATTTTTACGCCCGTAAGGTGATGCGCATGTGGCGTTACCGGATAACGCGATTACTGTCCCGGAAATACCCGGAGCTGGTGATACCGGCTGAGCTGGCAGCAGAGGGAAGCGGCAGACGGGAATGGAATCGCTTCCTGGACACCCACTACCGGCGTGGCTGGAATGTCAACGTATCCCGGGTGATGGATAACGCCACGCATGTGGCGGTGTACTTTGGCTCTTACCTGAAAAAGCCGCCGGTGCCAATGAGCCGTCTGGAACACTATGCCGGTCAGGATGAAATTGGTCTGCGTTACAACAGCCACCGCACAAAACGGGAAGAATACCTGGTGATGAGTGGAGATGAGTTCATGGAAAGGTTCTCGTGGCATGTGGCGGATAAGGGGTTCCGTATGGTGAGGTACTACGGTTTTTTGAGTCCGGCGAAACGGCGGTTACTGGAAGAGGTGGTGTACGTCATAACGGAGACGGTGAGAAAAACGGCGATGCAAATCAGGTGGAGAGGGATGTATCAGCGGTTACTGAAGGTTGACCCGCTGAAATGCGTGCTGTGCGGAAGTCAGATGCGGTTTACGGGGCTGAAGCGGGGATACCGTCTGGCAGAGCTGGTTATGATGCATGAGCCGCTGGCCCGAATGCAGTGTTGCGGCTGAGAGCCACAGAGGGGAAGTTGCGTCCATTTTGAGGGAAACGGAGCAAAAAACCGCCATTCATACCCTGAATCAATCAGAGCCATCCAGTTTAATCGTCGATTCCTTTCATATGGAGCAAAAGTGGTGTTGAAGAAACATCTGTTTTGTGGTGTTTTTTTAACCTTTTGGGGGTTTTAATTCCTATCGATGAACCCGTAGCTTTATGTATGTATGCCTGAAAATGCGTTAATGAGGATTATGTATTTTTCATATTACTGAAGTATATATGTAACAAGTTAACCAATCCGTTCGTCCAGTTCAATGGCGGCCATCAGGTTCTGTTCCGCAATGTACTCACGAATGTGCTTCCTGTCCTGGCTGGCCAGTATGGTCCAGAATATCTCCATTATTTGCCGGCAACCTTCCTGCTCATTTCATCCCGCCATGCAGTAGCAGAGGATTCGACCATGTCATGGAGAAGCACATCACCGCGTTCCAGTTGCTGACGTCCGGCCTCAACCTGACTACGGAACCAGGTATTATGCTGCCATTCAACGGTCTGTCGCATAAAATCCCGGATTAACTGAGAGCCATTACGGTCCATGCTTTTTGCAGCGGCCATAAAAGCATCCTTCAGTTCAGCGTCGATTCTTAAACTCATATTAACCTGTGCCATTTATCACCTCGTCATTACTACGTATATACACAGTATATAACGATTCAGATATCGTCACCAGAATATGCCGCGCCAGCGGCATGGAAGGCGGCACTCAGTTGTTTCATATGATACCGGAGTAAAACCGCCGGAGCCCGGCGTAAGCCGGTACGTACTGATAGATTTCACCTTACCCACCCCCGGCCCTGCAAAGCCAACCCCGCTTTTAGCCATGATAGAGCCTCTGTGCGCGGTCGGAGTGGTCCCGACAAGGGTTTACCCGCAGTCGGGGCGTATCTCCGCGTTAGCGGGCCGTCAGGGCCGCTTATGAGCGTGTACTGAGAATTTCCAGCCAGAACACTGACAGCGATGATGATGTAGTTACAACATTCATAATTAAAAGCGACTCTGTTCCGGCCCTTTGGGCCGGGGCGGGGCCGCTTTTCAGTTATGAGGGAGGGGCTTTGTGGCTTCAGTTCTGCGCTGGTTGGGGATTTTTCTGGAGGTTGGTTTTGTGTGTTGTAACTAAAGTGGCTCCGGTCGGGGCCCGCCGTTTACGGTGGGAGGTGCATATCTGTCTGTCCACAGGACAGGCAGTGAACAGGTTTTCTTTTTAAATGAATGTAATTAAGTAGTTTAAAGGAGATATAAACAGGTGTTTAAAAGATACATTGCACCCTGTAACGCTGGCGGCTGGCGCTTTATGACATGAACGGTTGTAACCTTATGGGGAAGTCCCTTGCAGTTAAATGTGGATAAGCAAAATTCCCCGTCGCTGAGGCGTATTTTGTATTAAAAACAGGGGGAACCTGATGCACCAGAAGGTGGATGGTGAGGTTGTTTTTTGTATGTGGTGCTGACTTTTTGTGCGCTGACGGGCTTCAGGCGTGCGAATGCCTCCGGCGCGGGCCGGATTATTCTGAGGAGGTCACTTTCAGGGGGAAGCTGTGGTCAGCCGGCTGTAATTGCGGTTACGTGACAGAATCATGCGCTCCTTCACTCGACGCTCCACTTCGCGTTTTACCGCCTCACGATTAGCAGTGAAGCGCCCTTCCGCGATTTCACGCGTCAGCTGCCGTTTCACCAGGGTGACGATATCCTGACGCTGTCTGTCCGCATCACGACGCGCACGGGCACGCTTTATTCCACGGGACTTAAGCTCTGCCTGGTAACTGCGGAAACGCTCACGCACAAAACGCCAGGCCTTCGCTATCAGTTCATCCATACCCAGGGCATCCAGCCCCTGCTTTTTGCGCTGTCTGTTTTCCCATTCAATACGACTGCGGCGTGCAGCTGCCACTGCATCCTCAGACACATCAAGGGCGGCAAACAGCGCCGGTGTGAACGTGATATCGGACGGAATGTAGCACCCGATAAGCGGCTCATATTCCGTCTGGTAGGTAATCAGTCCCAGCTCTGACAGGAACGTCAGGGCCCGGGTGGCCCGGGTGATGGAGAGTTTTCCGGCAGCAGACTCCGTCGCCAGTCCGCACTCAATGGCCAGTGTGGTGATGGAGCACTGGACGCGGTTGGCCAGCGGGTCATAGTGAAAACAGAGCCCCTGCAGCAGCGCATCAATGGCCCGGCGACGCAGTACCGGTGGCATACGCCGACGCAGTCCCTTCGAACGGGCATGTGCCACATGAATGGCGAAATCAAAACGGGAGGTGAAGCCCACCGCCTTCTCCATCAGTTTTTCGCAGAACTTCAGCGTTCCGGCACCTTCACGGGGTGTGAACACCGGATTCGGATTCTTTACCTGGCGGTAATACGTTTGTTGAAGATCAGTCACACCATCCTGCACTTACAATGCACAGAGGAGTGAGCACAGAAAGAAGTCTTGAACTTTTCCGGGCATATAACTATACTCCCCGCATAGCTGAATTGTTGGCTATACGGTTTTATGAGGCCCCGGTAATCTTTCTAGTCGCCAAACTTGAAGAAGATTATCGGGGTTTTCACTTTCCTGGCTCCTGTAAATCCACATCAGAACCAGTTCCCTGCCACCTTACGGCGTGGCCAGCCACGAAATTCCTTAAACGATCAGTAATCTAGCACTGACAGAAAAAACTAGCAAGAATGTGATCCCATCACATCATATTCCGGTGACAGGCCTCTTTCTCAATAAGCCTTTCTATCAACTCTGCCTGAGTTATCCCTTCCTCTGCACACAGACTGGTAAGGTAGTTTTTCAGTTCTGGTCTGACGAAAACCTTGATCTCTTTACATACAGATCGTTTGCGCGCAGAAGCTGCTCTCTGTCGCTCTGCTTCGCTCAAAGGTTTACCCTTTCTGTATGCTCGTTTTGCGCCAGATGAGGAAGTTACTGCATTTTCTGTCTGCGACATCTCGCCTCCTCAATACTCAAACAGGGATTGTTTCGCAGAGAATACTACAGTTTTTTGAAATCAGCGACCTGAACATTGTGACGATGATCGGTGTTGGCGCACAAATCATGTCTGATTACGACCGTTTAATGTGATTTAGATAGTGAAATGACTGAAAAACAGAAAATAGCGTAATCAGGTACCTGCCCGGGGTGGGGCTGGCGGCATTAGAGATATGGAAGCTAACCTGAGAGATTATCGGTTAAAACTTATTAGTCCCCATGTGTTACATGTCATTATAAAATGATGTCGCAATAAAATTGCTCAGCATCAGACTTTATAAAACAAGGTATTTGGTGCCACAACTGACTGGACAAAACCAAAACGCTCATAAAACGCTCTGGCATTATCATCAATTGCATGAACCATAACAGCCTTAATACCAACCTGATCAGCCAGATTGACAACCCGATGAATGGCATCACTCAGCAGCCATTTACCAAAACCATGCCCCTGAGTACAAACATCAACAGCCAGACGCCCTAACAGAACAACAGGAACAGGATTGGGCATGTTATGCCGCAAACTGCGCCCAAGTTCGGCATGAGTGACGGAACCGGTAGCTAATGAGTAGTATCCCACAACACGTAAAGTACCCTCCAGGCAAATGACGAACGTGCGGGAAGCATTGAGCATCTGGTTTTTCATAGCGCGACCATGTAACCAGTTACTTAACACTTCATTCCCACAATCAAATGGCTGAAGTATATGCTCATCCGTCAGTAATGCCGGTGCGGTGACATTTATTTCCATTCAGGCTTTACCGCCATCAGACGTTCACGCCCTTCAGCATTCTGCACAGGAGCTTCAAGTTGCGTAATAAATGAATCATAACATTCATCATCCAGCACAAATAAACGTTGATCCAGGATGATGTTTTTAGCTTCCTGGTAAGCCAGTTCAATGATGAAATCAGTACGGTTCTTATTGACCAGGCTAGCGGCATAATCAATAACAGCTCGTTCCTCATCCGTTGCCCGGATGTTAATCTGATTTTCTCGCGGTGTTTTACGGATGCTTGCAGTAGTAGGCATAACAACCTCCATTGGTAACAATTTGCTATACAATGAATGTTATCGCAAATGGTAACAGAACGCTATACAAAATCACTCATGGGGGAAAGTAATCCACCGATAAAAATAATGACGAGCACTAAAAGTTGTAACGATGATCTGTGTTTGGGCACAAATCATCTCCGATTGCAGACATTTAATATGATTTTGATTATTAAATCACTGAAAAACAGGAAATGCCTTACCTGTGTGCCGGCCCCGGGCGGGACCGGCGGTTTCTGGCATGTCGGGTGTCTGCCCCTGAAATACCTCACACTTCCGGAAAGCGGGGACTTCCGTCCCCGCCCGGCAGCTTACTTCCGTGCTTCGTAGGCCAGAGTTACCTGCACCACTGTATTTCCCCTGTGAATATTCAGCTCACATAACCGTTCTCTGAATATCAGTGAAAAACACAACACCGTGGCGCACACGGCGAGCAACCCAATTAGGGTATATTTCGTCATAAACTTTGACCTCTCTGCAAGGAAGAGGCTACAATCAGTAGTGTTAAGGTACTTCATGCAGGCCTCACGAGTTAATGGATTAACAAGTGGGGTCTTCGCATTTCTGGTACCTGCGTCTTGCCTGAACCAGAAAGGCTCAGACACCCGCCGCGATAATACCACATTCCCTGTTGCTGACTATTACCCCCATTTACCTGTTTTTGTTACAGCAACGCCGGGAGCGGGGAAAACTTGCTTTTTCCCGTTTCCGGGGTTGGACAACTGAGCAACGCGAAGGCGTCAGCTACGATGTTCCGGTGACCGCTGATCAGCCCCTGTTGTATTCAGCCATTCTCCGGTCATCTGCAGCAGTTTTCTGGCATCGTGGCTTCTGAGCAACGGAATACCAGCCTGCCTCAGAACCTCTTCCAGAAGAATATCCCGGCGTCTGCGTTCCGGTCGTAAATGACTGGCATCATCCAGCTCTACTGCTGCAACAATACTGAACGAACACCGCTCAACGATAACCACATCAACATGCCACTGAGACACCATCCTGAATAACTGCCACCACTTGCGTGATCGTGGCCAGATATTCCCGTTCAGCTGGACGATATCCGCGACCCGTACCTATTCCCCATATCAAATAAATGGCTCCTTTATTTCAGACACCCTGAATATCGCAGCACACATTGAATAACACCTTATCTTGTGAGATTAATCACAAAATATAAAATCACGACTTAATACGGAAAAAACTCTGTGCTACTCAGAACTGTCCGGTCATACTGCCCGACCTGATATTAAAAAAAGCAAATCTCATAAACTCCTTTCAGCCTTCTGACTTCTGGTGTAATGAAGGCTGCTTTTTTCGTTACACCCTTCCCCGGCAGCGCCGGTGGCAGTGTTCAGCCCTTTTTCGGGCAAACTGCTGCCAGTCTGTCCGGGGCGCAACATAAGCCGCCCGTTGCCATGCTTCAGCGGCTTCCATCCAGAGCCCTCTGACTTCCAGTGTTACAGCCCGCTTTCCGGCACGCTGCCAGCGCCAGACCTGACCGTTCCGTGAACTGTTTCTGAATCCATTCATCTTTAGCTCTCCCCTTTAATTCGTCAGTATTATGGTGTTAAATAATTCAGTGGACCGATTTCCTTTCGGACATGGAAGTTATTTCTTTTTAAGCCTTATTGTTTCAGCCTTCTAAGTTCTTCGGGGAGGCTTTTTTTATTTCTCATCAAGCACGGCCTGAAGTTCTGCCTTTATCCGATTCTGGCGGCGGATTTTCTCCAGACGCGCTGCCGCATACGCTTCCTCCTCCTGAGAAATATGCTCCGTTACATACCCTTCCGTGTCATACCGACAGGCACCGGCTTTCATGGCGCCAAGATAGCTTTCTGAACGGGTGATGGCCTTCAGCGCACGTCGCAGTTTTTTATGCGAGAGCGGGATATTCCGCTGCGCCACGTCTTCCAGTAACACGTCCCGGATACCGCAGGCCAGAAGCCGGGGCGTGTCACCGTCAAATAATCCCGGCCACCAGGGCTTCAGGGTGTTCACGGCATCATCCAGTGTGGGCAGGTTCAGATAAATGGACAGCGCCTGTCTGGCCTGCGCTTTTTTTGCCGCCAGCTCTGCTTCCCGGGCCGCTTTCTCGGCCAGCTTCTGCTTTTTCACCTTCCACTTTGGTGGCGTGGTGACATTGATGATAGTTTTCCGGCTGCGGACAGGCGCTGTTCCCTCTGTCTTCCTCTTCAGTGTCAGTACCGGTCGCTTCTGCTCTGTCATGCTGTGTTCTGCCTCTGACGAATCATCCTCTTGCGGCCAAAGATACCACACCCGTCACAGTACCAGAACGCCCAGCACAGTCAGATGACCGGCATAGAAAGCCGGGAAAAAATCTCCAGGCCAGAAACGGAGTAATGATTTTCCTGCACAGGACACCAGACCAACGGTCAGCACCGTCATCACAAGGCCGGCCACCGCCGCAACATCACTGATGGCAAGGTTAAGCGCCGGAATAACAGCCAGCAGGCAGGCAACCAGCGCCAGACGTTCCGTTCTGTCCTCCGCCCGGTACAGCCTGCGGCTGACTGCCAGCATCAGCAACCCGGCAATGCCATAACTGGTGCCGGACAAAGGCCCCTACAGTGCCATCAGGAGAATGGCCGCTGCGGAACGCCACCCACTGCGCGTTTCACACCATGTCAGCACCTGTGCCGCCACTGCAAAGGCAAACAGGATATTCCCCTCATACCAGGGAAAGCCGGCCAGATAATACGCGAACTGGGCAATAATCCCCCATTCCCACAGCCGGTTAATGGCCGGTTGCCGGATATGCGCATGACAGGACAGATTCATCCCCCACACAAGGGCAAACAGTGGAAAGGCCCCACGCCCGGCCAGAAACATCCACTCCTGCTTCAGCTGAAATATCAGATTGATGTGGTCCAGTACCATCAGCACCAGTGCCACCGTTTTGATGATATCCCGCTGTCCCGGAGACCAGACCAGCAACGACTGCAACCAGGTATCGGTCCGGGCAGCCAGTGAATCGTTACGTGTCGTGTTCGTGTTCGTGTTCGTGTTATCCGTTGTCATCAGCGTTTGTCTTCCTGTATCAGTCTCCGCCCAGGGTTTTCTCTTTCTGCAGGTCACGAACCATATCCCGCTCCATCTGCTGCAGTCGCTCCTGCAACAGGTTTTCCCGGGCAACCTCCCGGACCGCTTCCCGCACCCGTTGTGGTTCACGCAGTACACTCTCCGGCAGCGCGGCTTCCCGTTCAGATATGGCAGACCGGTCACGCTCCAGCCCGGCAATCTCCCTGACAGCCTGCTCTGTTTTGCCATCCGGCAGGTCAGGTTTGTTCTCTGCCATTTTACGGACAATTTCATCCGCACGGCGTTCCGTTTCACGGCGGATGGCCTCTTCAGCCTGCCGCTGTGCCAGTACCTCTGCCGTGACCGGTTCGCCATTTCCGCCCCCCGGCTGGACACTGTTGTCCGGAATATCTCCCCACACGCGACCACCGGTGATGGCACCGGGATTCCACGGGCGACCTGCACCGGCAATTCTCACCACCACACCGCTGTCAGGATTATCACGGGCAATCCGGACACCATCCTGCATATTATCAGCCAGCAGGCTTTCTCCGTTACGGCTGCCCTGCAGAGCCACGAACTGCGCATCCCAGCTACCTTTTACCCGGCCTTCACCGCTGAATCCCCGCAGCCCGTTTCCGTCATCCGTGGTCAGTGGGTTCAGCCAGATACCTGCTGACTTGCCGTTACGGTCAAAAGCCGGCAGTGCCACATACGGCTGCGGATATTTACGCCCCGGAGCAATAAACCGTGCAGGACTGTCTCCCCCGGCAAGTCCCGCCTGACGGAGAACGGCACGGCCTGCCGCCACGTCCCGCAGCGCCCGTGCCGTACTGAACAACCGCTCTGCATTCATGACCTCCCGGTCAGCTTTCGGCTCCAGTACATCGTGGGCAGTTCCTTTCTGTACGGCATTGTTAATGACATCCGTCCAGTCCTGACGGTTATCGGTGTACACCTGCACATGCTGCTTCATACGCGACAGGGCCACGTAGGCTGACTCAAAGCCGGCCATCAGTTTCCGGTTACCTTCCGTGCCTTCAAGCGCAATGGCAAAGGTTTCACTCGCCCCCTGCGCACCGTGAGCGGTGATGGCATAGGCCAGGTCAATATGTTGCTCTGCCCGCTCCTGGGCGGGACGAATCACCCGGGTCTGCTGTCCGCCCGACAGCGTGACACTGTCACCGGAAACCGCTGTCACCGTCCAGACGCTGTTGGCCACATAACCACGCTCCCGGTCACTCTTCGTGAAGCGCATCCGGTCACCGGTCCCTACCCGGATGGTGTCCGGGGTGTACAGTGTGACGCCTTCAGCCACCGCCTCCCGGGGCGAAATCAGCCGCGTGTTACCTTCCGCATCCTGCAGGGTTATCAGCCCGTCATCCTTACTGATACCGGCAATCCGGTGATACACATTATCCACCAGGACAAGTGCGTCCCGATGTGTCTCCCAGGTGGAGAGACGACGCAGCTCTCCGTCGCGTATATTCGCTGTGTTCAGGACAGGCACCATGACCTGCTCTTTCCCCAGCTCACCGGCCTTTTCCCGTGCATCATGAATCATGCTGTTCAGTACGCGCCGGTCCTCATTCAGGTGCGTGACAATCAGCGTCTGCTCCCGTGCTTCCGGTGTTCTGCCGGTATAGTCGCGGACAATGGCTTCATACAGTGTCATGGGGACATCCGGGAAAGCCTCGCCTTTCAGCATCGCCTTCTGCTGCGCTTCTGCCAGTTTCGCTTCCTGGCTGTGACTGAACTCCGTCACAGAGTGCTCCGGTGCCCATGCGCCCTCCTGACGAGGCACCTGAGACGGTTTCACACTCTCAAGCCCGGACAATGCCCTTTCCACATCCCGGTTAATCAGGCTGTATACCGCCTCCCGCAGTTCCGGCGTCTGACGCACAATCTCTTTCATGATAGCCACATCGGCAGCACTGCGCGTCTGCTGGAGACGGAAAGGCTGACCGGGCGCGATGGCCTGCAGCTGGTCCGTGTCACCGCTGGCCACGGCACGACCACCACCGGCCGCAATCAGGGCGTATGCCCGTGCCATGTCGGTATTGCCCACCATTGAGCTCTCATCGAGCAGGAACAGCGTGTTGCTGAAATCCGGTGTTTCTCCGCTGCGCTGCTGCAGCTGCGTGTCATGCAGAAATGACGCCAGTGTCTGTGCATCCACGCCGGCGCTGCGCATCTCCCCGACCGCGCGGTGCGTGGGACCCAGCCCCACGACACGGGGACGCCCACTCTCCGGCAGCATGTTCACGGCTGACATCACCGCCCGGAACTGTGTGGTCTTCCCCACACCGGCATAGCCCTGCACCACCGTGAAACGGTCGGACGTTTCCAGTATCATGCGGGTGGCGGCGCGCTGTCCTGATGTCAGTTTCTCCATGAGTTCGCCAGGTACTCTCTCCATCAGCGGCGTGACCGCCTCCTTACCTTCGAGAATATGGCGAAGAATGCTTTTTTCAGCCTCATACGACGCACGGGAAACCAGCAGGCCTGTGCCATAGCCTTTTGCCACATCCACATACAGTAAATCACCGCGTTTTATCTGCGCATTGATTTCCCCTCCCAGGTCAGTAAAACTGGTTCCTTCTGCAGCAAACGACTTCGCCTCTGTCAGCAGGTCCACCATGCTGAAGGCCAGGTTTTTACTTTCCAGCACAGGAAGGGCCAGATGAATGGCCTGCTGTGCCGGCGTGTGAAGCCCTGCTTTCTGCAGACTGATAGCGGTTTCCAGCAATGTCTCACCGGCACGCGCCTTTATCTGCTCAGAAACCACCGTAAAGGAGGGATGGCGGGCAAGTTTTTCCGCAGTACGGGTTTCATCCAGCGAGGAATACAGCCGGACATCACGACCGCTGCGGGCCAGACCGTTCAGTGTGGCGTTGTCCATTGCCATCTGTGTGACGGAGGCAAAAACCTTCGCACTGTCGCTGACGGAATGCCCGGGCGTTTCCACCCAGCCGTTCTCCAGCTTCAGTGCCGTGAACGGTGAATCAGCCACAGGCAGGGTGGCCGGTTCAGCCCGCCCCGGCACAACAACCGTCATCGCATCTTCACTGACGGATGCCACCTGCAGGCGGTCACCGCCGGAGACGCGGAGTCCGGGAATTTTCCCTGTCACCCTCAGACGCTCGCCGTCTGCCACCGGCATTTTTTCCGGCCGGAACAGCGACCAGCTGCTGTCCAGAGAAGAAATACGCACCACCTGCGTTTCACCCTGCGCATCCCGCAGGGTTAGGCTGTGACTCTGCGCCGTCACCCGGTCTATCACATAGCGGTCATGACTGCGTGTCTCCGGGTTCCACTGCTCCATCACCATTCCCGGGCGGTACATATCCCGCAGATAACGGCTCCGGCTGTCCAGCCAGACCGGTGACAGCGCCGTCATGGTCACCTCCTGATGTCCGAGCACGCCCTGTGTTTTCAGCTCACTGCGAATGGCCTGTGTCAGTATGGCCTGTTCCCGTACCCCGCTGACCTGTGCCACGCTCTCTTCTCCGGCTTTCACGCTGGCCGCAAAATCTCCTGCCAGCCGGGCATAGCGGACATTACGGTCCGGTTCACTGATGATGGTGGCCGGTCGCTGTTCTCCCCCCTGCCAGCGATATGTGTTCACCCCGGCATCCTTCATGGCCATCAGCGCACTGCCTGTACCGGTTCGCTGCCCGCTGTCGGTTATCAGGACCTGTACGTTATGACGTGCGGCACCGTCCAGCAGGGTTAACGTCTCTTTCAGGGAGAGTTTTTCGCCCTGGTCAACGATAACAGTACTGCCCGGCGTGAAGGCCATGCCTTCCAGCAACTGACGACGTCCGGTTATCAGCTCACCGGACAGCCGTTCATCCTGCTTCAGGTTCATCTGCGAGCTACGGTCAGCAGCGATAATCTGCACTTCCCGCCCCTGCTCCCGGGCCATCATGACCAGTTCAGCCATCCGCTCACGCTGCCCGGCTGCACCGCCCTGCCCGGACACAATGGCCAGCGACGGACGGTCCTGTGCCAGAACACTGACCGCATCGCTGTAACCAGCCGTCCGGGGGACACTTTTCTCCGGATGTACGGTCACCCGGTTCTGTTTCATGATGTCACGACTGAGTGCCCGGACGGACAGCTCATCGAGCACATGAATTCCTGATGTGAACAGCCCCTTCTCACGGTCGAGGGGGATAAGCTGCTCACGACTGATGGCCTCATCGATACCGGCGCGTGCCCGTTCAATCACACCATTTTCCGGCGGCAGTATACCGACCGTTCTGGCCAGCACGTCCGTGTACGTAAACTGCACTTTTCGTTCACTTAATCCGGCAATCGCCTGTGTCACCGCCTGCTGCACATCTGGCCCCTCCTGTGAAACAGCCCCGGGCGCCTGCGTGCGGGTCTCCGCACGCTGATCCGCCGCGTCACGATATGCCCGGATGTCGAACCCGGTTTCCTTCAGCGTCTGCATCCATTCAGCCATTCTGACTTCAGGATCGACGTGCTGTTTGGATTTTCGCGTATCCAGTGCCGCCACATCCCGGGATTTCAACGAGGCGTCCTCCCCGACGGCCTCCCGGATAGTCTGCGAGCGTCCGGAAAAGGCCTCCACCGGTACGCCCGGCATTTCCCACATACCGTGCTTACCGACCACTTCAGTTTCATAGCCCAGCGCCTCAACCTGCTCTTTCAGTTTTTCCCGGTAGAGCCTGCCAAAGGCAATCTGATTAGCGTACACATTCTCAATGAACCCCGTTTTCCCCACTTTGTCACTGCTCAGTGTCTTCCATTCGCCGTTATGCTGCGTGACATTAGCCACCACCGCATGCGTGTGTAACTGTGGTTCCTGATCGCGACTGGTGTCGTGGTTAAACAGTGCCATCACCAGATTACCGGTCAGCACCGTTTCTGACTGTCCGTCCGTCATCACCCGTGTGGAGGCCAGCGCCTCCACCTGACGGACAGCAAAATCCACGGCCTGGTTATGTGCTTCAATAAGACGTTTGTCCCCCCCGAGCATGGCCATCATGGAGACACTTTTGGGAGCGGAAAAGGTCAGGTCGTAGCCGGGACGATGCCTGTTACTGCCATCCTGCATGCGGCTTAGATCCGCTCCGTCCGGCAACCTGCCCTCCAGAAGGCGGGTAAAGACATCCTTATCGACACTGCCCTGCAGCCCCAGTTGTTCAGCCCCCTGGCCTGCCCAGCGTTCTCCCATGCTGCCCAGCACATAGTAATTATCCTTGTCGGTATAATAGTTCCCGGCACTTCCGGCCGATCTGACCTGCGCAATACTCATCATAAACGTATATCCCTTTGACATATCCCGGCATCAATCCCACAATGGATATACACAAGACATATCCACATAAGGAGGCAAATAATGGAAACCACCGTATTTCTCAGCAACCGCAGCCAGGCGGTCAGACTGCCAAAAGCGGTTGCATTGCCGGAAAACGTAAAACGCGTTGAAGTGATTGCTGTCGGACGAACCCGAATCATTACGCCTGCCGGAGAGACATGGGACGAATGGTTCGACGGAAACAGTGTCAGCGCTGATTTTATGGATAACAGGGAACAGCCTGGTATGCAGGAAAGGGAGTCATTCTGATGCTGAAGTTTATGCTCGATACCAACATCTGCATTTTTACGATAAAGAACAAACCCGCCAGTGTCAGGGAACGTTTTAACCTGAACCAGGGGAGAATGTGCATCAGTTCGGTCACCCTGATGGAGCTGATATATGGTGCAGAAAAAAGCCAGATGCCTGAACGTAATCTCGCTGTGATCGAGGGATTTGTTTCCCGCATTGACGTTCTGGATTACGACGCTGCTGCTGCCACACACACCGGCCAGATAAGAGCAGAACTTGCCCGTCAGGGACGCCCTGTCGGGCCATTTGATCAAATGATCGCAGGTCATGCCCGCAGTCGGGGACTGATTATTGTGACTAATAACACCCGGGAATTTGAACGTGTGGGCGGCCTGAGAATTGAAGACTGGAGTTGACCTGTTCATCAGAAATCATCTCCCGGCTCAACATCCTCCCCGCGCTCCCGGTGCACATTAATGTTCACCTCTTCACGACGCTGCATCTGCTGCTGGATGTCCGGATGATTTTCCTGTTGCCATGCCTCATAAGCGGCCATATCCACCACTTCACCGGATTCCCTGATCCCGGGTGGCAGTTGCTGTTCCATCTCTTCTTCCGGTTTCATTTTCAGCTCCTGCTCGATCCCCCCTGCCGGAACATTCACACCTGAATCTGACTTCTTATCGTTGATGGCAGGAGACACCGGCTGTTGCGGCTGTTGCGGCTGTTGCGGCTGTTCAGCCTGAGTCACGTCTTCTCCGGAAACAACCTCCGGGACATCCGGTTCGAAGAGGCTGGCCATCTGACGACCTTCTGCTTCCCTTGCGGCAAGTACGGCACTCAGACGGTTCTCCATTTCCGGGTTGATGTCACGCGGAATAAACTCCGGAGCGACCTTCGGTCGTGTCTGATATTTCAGAGAGTGTTTTACTGCCGGATACGGTCCGGGCAGGGTGACATAACAGGTCAGATCCGGCAGAGACTGAATGTCGGAATAACTGACCAGCGTCTGGCGCTCCATATCCTTACCGGTCGATACCCCGTCACGTACCGGATCAGCACCGTAGGAATACTGCTCGCTGGCTTTCAGGTGCTCTTTCTCACCAATTTCACCGGCAGCGAACTCTGCAATCTTATGGCTGGGAGAACGGAAAAAGGCACGGGTGTTCATGACGTCAAACAGCGAGGCAGCCGCTTTCTCACCGTAGATATCTTCCAGCTGGGCATAGGACTGGATACCAAACACATAACAGCCACCGAACTTACGGGCTTCCGGCAGGATCTCCACCAGGTCCGGCAGTTTGTGTAACGTGGGTAACTCATCACAGAAAAACCACACACGACGGTTACGGTTTTCTCCCATTGCCAGCAGACCACGAATGGCAATGGACAGCCACATGGAGATCACCGGCTTCAGGGAGGCATGGGTGTCGGCATTCGACGAAATAAACAGCCAGCCGTTTTTCTGATCTTCCCGGACACCACGCATCCAGTCACGGATGGTAAAAGACTCACCGTTATGCTCAATCCCCTGCAGGTAACGGATGGCTTTCACGTAGTTGGTCAGCACAGCACGGATGGAAATCGCCGTTTTCTCAATTTTCTCTTCCACCAGGTTGGCCGCCGGTGAATTACGCAGGAAGGTACGCAGTTTTTCGATTTTGATGGAAAGCAGTGTGTCCACCAGTTTGCTGTAGCTGCGGTTGGGGTCATTACGCATCAGGTACGCCGCTTCCGCAAAAATGGTACGTCCTGACCCCTGCCAGAACGGGTCCTCTTTTGTGCCCATCGGGATCAGCGTGTTCGCGGTATTATCAAAATCCGGCTGTGTCAGGCACTCCTTCCACAAATCCCAGGCGGCACAGCGGGCATCCAGCGGATTCAGGATTTTATCGATGGAGGGATCATAGTAACTTTTAACAAATTCCCCTGAACGGTCATAAATCACCACCATATCTCCACGCTGACGGGCGTAGTTGGCCAGACGACGGATAACTTCCGACTTACCGGCCCCGACCGTGCCGTGCAGACAGAAGTTCTGGATTTCGGAATCCCGGATAATCGGCAGGTCGCCAATCCGTATATCGGAGTCCTTGCCGTCTTTTTTCAGCATCCGGGCAACGTCTTTCGGATTGTCTGTCAGCTGACGACCACCTGTGACTTCATTTTCGCTCTGTTGTTTACCCTGACGCCCCAGAATCCAGGAGACAACAAAGAAGGTAATCAGGCAAATAACCAGTGCCACAACTGTGGCCAGAACGAATGCGGACCATAGCTGCTCTCCGCACCAGATCATATATTTATCATGCAGTACCTGAGCAGCATTCATCCGGAAGGTTTTGCCGTAATACTGGATCTCATATACCGGCTGGGACTTGATTAAATCCCGCATGCCTTCCAGCGTGGTACACCACCAGTAAATACAGCCGTTCACAAACGTCTGCCAGCTTATTTTTACCCATAAAACCAGACCAACGAGTATCCAGAAAAAAATAAACAGGCAGTAAAGCATGATATTGGCGATCTGGCTGAACATGCGGATACGCATGGACGCAATCTGACCGCCCTGGGTCATATCCTTTGCGTTAAAACTCATGATGATATTCCGAAGAAAAAAAGTCAGTCGGACTGATTATTAATGATGAAAAGATTAATAACCGTTAAATTCCGGCTTCGCCGGCAACACTTCACGGTCGCACAAAGAATTTGCACAACCGCTCAGTGTTTTCATATTTATTTCGGAAACCCCGGAAAGAAATAAAATTTATTTTATTTCTTTCCGGGGTTGGACCACGAGCAAAGCGAGGCGTCAGTCAGGAGGCCGGTCAGACCAGCCTCCGGAAGATAATCAGAGAATATTTGCGATTGATTTGGCCAGCTGGTCTTCGAGAACAGGCTTCGCCTCTTCAAATTTCAGGTTAACCTTGTTCGCATTTGAGACCACACGGGTCTGGTATTTATGCTGGTTACCTGTTTCAGTACTGGTCTGAATTTTCGCACCTGATGTGCCCTGACGCAGGGCGGCAACATTATCCGTTGTCACCGTTGCCTTAGTACGCTCTGCAATCTGCACATCCGTGATCATGGTATAGTTCACATCTTCCACCATCGCATCTGCAGCCATACCCACCAGACCAGCAGCAAGGCCCACACCGAGTGTGGCACCGGCAGAATTGGAATTATATCCGGTAATACCGGCACCTAACGCTGCACCAACAGCTGCGCCTTCATAACCACGGTTCAGCCATCCCTGAGACTCCCGCAGATCCATCTTATCGGCCTTCAGCACATTCGCCTGAATCCAGTAGTAGGCTTTATCCGGAGAAGTCACCACCTGATACCCTTTTGCTTTCACAGCATCAGCAATTTTGCCCTGCAGCCCACTCATGTCTTTATCAGACGTGTTTTTGATCTGCAGAAATACCGTGCGTTCGCTGGCGGGTTCAAGCCAGATGGTCTCACTCATCTGGGTCTTCACCTCAAGGTTACGCTTCTTGATTGCTGTGCTCATCGCACCACACCCTGAAAGGGCCAGAGTGGAACTGACCAGTGCAACCATCATCAATTTTTTCATTTTCATCAATGTTCCTTCATATTGAATAAAACGTCATAATATACAAATTAAGATTCACTCATCATATCGTTTTGAACTATAACCATATGAATTACCACCGATATCCACACCAATACCTGACATAGGTAACCCTGTTGCAGGATTAGTACGATGAAAATCCATATTATCAAAATCCAGATGCAAATCTTCATTAGTTTGTTCATTTACCTGAGATTGCATCCATTCTCTTACACTTACACAACCACTAACTCGCCTTAATTCGTATAGTGTACCAATGATAAAAACCATCAGGCTTAATAATGGAGAGAGTAAGGAAGATACTGGCATCGTTATATACCAAACGCCTTTACTAAACTTAAACTCATCCGACACATTCCGTTTTTTTCGTATTTGAGAGAACAACCATATAAACAGTCCCTGCCATAGTACTATGAAGAACAGCATAAAAATTGTTTCGGCATTCCCCCAACCAGCCAGATAACAGGCGATAAACTGTATCACCGTTACCAGAGCAATATGGGTTAAACATCTCATTATCATCTCCCAAAAACAGCATTATTGCTTATACTTATCCTGATATTCCTTTGCCCTTTTCATAAGTTCCTGTGGACTGTCAGCCCCGGGCATTCTTTCCTGAGCCGACTTTTCTTCATTATATTTATTATTCTGAGATAATGCCTCTGTTTTATGGTGATTCTGCAGTTCAGAATACTGTCCTCTTACAATATTTTCCTCGCCACGTATGCTGTTCTGAGTATCACCTATATTCCCTTTATATTCTGTGACCATATTATCAACCTGATGTTTTACATCATTACGGATATTACTGTCCTGCGTTCTTTGCTCAATAATGGCCTGATGTCCCTGATGGTCAGCAATAATATCCTGACTGCCACCACCCGAAGGTACGCTCTCCATTCCTTTACCAATATCGCCACGGGATTCACGCCAGGCATTATCAACACCAGGCTGTACCTGTTCCTGCACAAAAGACCAGGCCATCGCCCGACGACGTTCTGCAATCTCCGGTGAACTGGTGTTTGTCAGAATAGCTTCTGCATCCTGTGGCGCGTGTTTCATTACATACTGTGCAAACTGTTGCGACAAGTCTTCACTCATCTGCCCACTCATGCTTTCAGTACGGGATGCCATTTCAGCATATTCATGGCTGCGGGTCATATTCGTCGTGTACTGGTCGTAACTCTGCTTCGCTGAATTCAGAGCTGCAGACAACTGATCCACACGGGAATCAGCATTATTGTCAGTATGGCTGCCGGACTCACTGACCTTGCGACTGGTAAAGTAATCGCTGGCATCTTTAAAGTCTTGTGTAGCTCTGGCATCGATATCATGACGAGCATTATGGCTCGACTGAGTATTACTACTTGCCGTATGCGCATCATTATCTTCCCAATCAATACCAGCCCGACCACCACCTCTAACGCCTAATCCTCCACCAACACCAAGAATTTTAGGTTTAACCCCCCATTCAGCATGAGCATCTCCATACATCCCGGCAGAAGCTCTCGTACTTCTGGATGCCAGTTCCTGAGTCGCCTGCTCCTTACTGATATTATGCGCCTTCGCATAGCTTTCCACTGCACTGCGCATACGGCTGGCCATCATGGAGTCCTGAGCACTCATCGTGCTGTCAGCACCACCGGTGACAGAATCACTGCTCCCCCGGTTAGAACCAAACTGACTGAGCGTGTTCCAGGCACTGGCAATACTGCTGCTGAACCCATGCAGGGCACTTTCGGCTCTGTTCGACGCCTCCCGGGCCATTTCCTGTTGTGCCGCTGCAATCTGACGCGTTGCATTGATACCAACCGGTAACCGGGACATCGCTCCGCTTGCATCCATCACCATATTACCGTCACGGGTCTGTGTGGTGGTTGCACCACTGTCGGTCTGGTACATCATCTGACCAAACGACGTGGTGCTGTTGGTGCTCCAGCTGAAGCCGTTCACGTTTTCCGTCTGCATGTTGCCGTAGGAGTAATTACCGTCAACCACACTACCTGCCGCACTGGCAGTCGGGCTGATAGCAGAGGAAGCGAAATGGCTGTACACACTGGAAAATCCGGCCCCAAGCCCCCTGACCATCATCCAGGATAATGGCGGGATCATCATGGAAAGATACCCGGCAGTGGAAGCCAGATCGGAGTATTTCAGTTGTATCTGTGAAATTTCAGAGAGCACCACCGGCGCACCATTCTGTTTCGCATAAAATGTCATGGCACTGTTCAGAATGGCGTACAAGAGTGGCCATGACTGCAGCCACATCAGGGCAAACACATAACCTTTCAGGACAGACAGCGTCAGTTTGTTGAATACAGCCGCCAGTACCAGGAGCGGGAAAATACCGATGGCGATCCCCGTCAGGATGGTCTGCGTCATGGGCAGTGTCCGCATCGCCACATGACCGATGGAGACATGTGCCAGACGTTGTTTCTCCATCGATGACGTGGTGGCCAGATTCACCAGGCTGGCCGAATCACCATTACGTGCGGCATAACTGGTGATCCCCTCCTTCAGCGCATTGATGGTGACATTCTGGCGGATGATCTGGCTGGCTGATTTACTTGAGCCATAGAAGTAACTGTAACTGTCGCCAATCAGCGTACTGAACAGCAGGTTAGGATCAGGGCGTCCACCAAATAGCTGCTGGGCATAATAATGCCAGGTTTTTCCGCCACTCTGTGTGTCCAGATTCAGCTTGTCTTTCAGCGAAACCGACGCGTCCTTACAGGTTACGAAATTATTATTGCTGTCATAAACGCCCCGCAGCGGGCTGGGGCGGGAAAAAATCAGCGTGTAGGGATCAGCGGAGGCCATCAGCTCCTCCAGCGTGTATTTGTGGTTCAGGTAAATATCCCCCATCACACAGTTCTGCACATAATCCTGGAAAAGATTGGCGATTTCCGGATTGCGGGACAAAAAGTCGGTGCTTTTTGATACCAGTTCTGCGCCAAACAGCATCCCCGTTTTGCTGTAGGTGACACTGTCCGGTTGCGTGAAGATCATCTCGTAACTGGCCACCATTGCATGCCCGATACGGGTCGTCAGTGAAAGTGGCATCGCCAGTCCGACCGGCACATTATCCACCCGGTGAACTTTGACCAGGTCACTGTTATCAATAATCTGCACCGATGTGCGGACATTAACCAGCAGGCTGATAAGCACAAATACGGCCACCCAGCCCAGCAAATCCATCACGTTGTGCCGCTGTACCCACATTACGGCCACCGCGAGAACAGACAATGTGAGCGCAATTTTTTCAATGGAATCCCACGTCCTGGTTCCCATAAAGGCGGCAATGGCGTTCAGGTTATTCCGCAACCACTCACCACCGGCAATCACATAAACTTCATTCACCGCGTGCTCCCTCCGAAGTGATAGTTGTTCTGGTAACGACTGAGCATGCGGGCGGAAAGCTGCTGACGCATGTAGCTCATCTGACGATCGACAACCAGCAGCGCATCCTGCTGTACCTGCACCTGTGACTGAAACGCCGCAATCTGCCGGGTGGCATCATTCATGTTGTCGTTAATATGTCCGATAACCGCTTCGTCATAATTTCCCGTGGCCACCATCGCCCGGGCCTGCTGTATCAGCTCCTGAATGTACTGCAGCAGGATGTCGTAACCGATATAGTCCGTCAGCTGGTAAATCATGCTGTTGGAAACTCCGAGCATCTGCGGGTCAACCAGGTATTTGAAGACGGGGATGGTGGTACTGGAAATAAAGCCTTTTTCCTTGTCATCCAGAGGCGTGTCACTGACCGCCTTGTTCTGAATGCTGGCCAGAAGTTTAGTAATCTGAGACTTCAGTGCATTATCCCGGCTGATAGTCACCGGTGTGTCTGCCACCACTTTCAGGCATTTATCAGAATCGTTGCAGTGATAAATTTTTGCTGTGCCGCCTTCCATCATGGCCCGGATAATTGAGCGGTCAGTGGTTCTGGCTGACAGCGGTGTGATTTCGCCGTTGGGACCAAACACCAGTGAGCCGGTCAGCGTCATCACAAATTCTTTCAGCTCTTTGTTGCCGTCAAACATTCTGTTTTTGGAAAGCGCATTCCACATGATGTTGATGTTTTTGGTCACCCGCTCCTTATCCTTGTCGCTGGCTTTATCCCTGACACTGTCAGATTTCCCGCCAACGGTACATCCCTGCCGGGAAGCCGCCCAGTCAGCAAAAATATTGCTCTCACCGGCAATGTCCTGACAGACTTTCTGCTGGGACACCTGCGTCCGGGGGAAAAGCCCGCCGATAATCCCCTGTGCAGCCTGGCAGGAACTGAGGTTCATACTGTTAATGTCGCTTGCCATTTTCTGCACGAAGTCTTTTGCGGTTTTTATTTCCGGCACCGTTGTCTGCAGGGCAAGGTCAAAAAAGTAACCGGCAGCATTGCTCATAATCTGCTTAACAAAACGCTGCAACTGCTCACCATTAATAAAACTGAACGAGCCGAGATAGGCGTCGATGCCGCCACATCCAGCATTGATATCCGGCAGCGTCATGGAAATTAGCTGAACATTTTTGACCTGAGTACGGGCATACAGGGAGCCACCGTAAGCATAGCCGGCGGCCTGCCCCTGCCAGACGCCCGGCTGTGTGGTATTGGAAGCAAATCCCAGCTTATTAAAGAACTGATTCATGTCGCTGTTCACATCCGCTGACGCTGCAGGCGTCACCGTTAGTAAGGCGGCACAAAGAACCAGAAGAGGTTTAATGCGTGGCATCATTCTTGCCCTCCCTTAATGTGTTCTCCCGGTGCATACGACATTTCAGCAGGAATATCTCGATATTTCCGTATATTAATTCGTACATTGGGGACAGAAAAAAATGTAACAAGAAACCCGGCTGCAAGCGCATATAACGTATACGGAATGGCATATATCAGGATATTCCACATATAACTCAAATTATTTAATTCCGGGTCCGCTTTCCACGAATCAATACAGGCATCAAAAATAATATCCATAACTGTCCATAAAACAATTCCGGCAGTCAGGAATACCAGAGACAACCCAGCATACCTGCCAGTAATTCTGGAAATGTATTTATAATCTCGTTCTGTACTTCTGATTTTGAGCTCAGGATTACTTTTATTTTCTCTCATTATAAGTTCCCTCTGATATTTCCGATTATTCATTCAGACCGGTCATGCGGCTGTAATATATTTCAGACACCGAAATCCATCCCACAATTGCCCCCACAAAAAACACAACAGAAACAGAAAAGGTAAGACTCAGCGAAACGACAATTTCTACTGGGCTGGCGGGATAAAAAAGCCCCTGACGGATAAAGGGGATATTCAGGCTGACGATTATTCCCGTCACGATGCCGGATATTCCGGCAATGAGTAACACCACCTGCTTATTTCGCACCTTTTTTTCCTCCGTACATCTGCAAAACGGTATCCACCCGCGCCATAAAACCGGCGGCATCCGTTGCCCCCTGTAAAAGCGGTAATGCCTCAAGCGTGTTGACGTTGACCAAGAAGGTGGTCGGTGTGGCCACCGGGATATTCGGGAAGAAGGTCTGCATCACCTCCGGTGGCACCGGTAATGCTTCAGGAAAGGCCGTATCCCCCTGACCATCCAGGGTGTAGGAAAAAACGGAAAAGCCGTACTGCTGTGCCAGCTGTTTCAGTACCGGGTCAAACTGGTGACAGTAAGGGCAATGCCCCTGCATAAACAGCACCACCTTCCAGTCGGCCAGGTTAACCTGCCTGCCATTACTGAGGCGGAACCAGCGGGGAGCCGGCTTTGCTGTCCTGGCTGACGTGCCTGCTGCCGGTTGTGCAGGCTGCGTAGCCATACCCTGCGGATTCCAGAGTCGCTCTATTTCATCCCGGGTGGAGGCCTGCACAGCAGCGGCGCTCAGCAACAGGGTGAACAGCAGTGATTTAGTGAGAGACATGTCCGCCCTCCTGCTGCCCTTCCATCATGGCCTGTTGCCTGGCTTCCAGTGCCTCACGCTCTTCCCGGCTGACACGGGCAATCCATGCATCCAGCACCTGGTATGCGCCGAACAGTACGAGAATGGCCGCAATCAGCTCCGCCAGAAAAAAAGCCATCCAGGGTTTGCTGTAAACAAGACGGGCGACGATATGAAACCAGACACCCAGGGAAAATACCCACATTCCCGTAATATCAAGCCGGGGTAAAGAGAATCTGCGTTTACTTATCATGTTAAACTCCGGTTATTATTTACATGAGAGTATTCATGTCTGTAATATTCGCGTTTGTGTGATATTAATCAGAGGTACAAATGGAAAAGCGATCTTTTAAAGAAAAACTGGAAATAATCAGAAACATAATAAGAGAGTCGTTACTGGGAAATGCGGCAATTATTGCGCTGATATATGCAGCATCACATTCATTACCGGTCAATGCCTTCCCTGACTATCTTGTAATAAGTTTATTAAGTATCGCAGCAGGCATCGTTGTATTATGGTTATTTTCAATTATCTATATTTATTTTTGTGAGCTATTCAGAAGCCACTGGATTGCGGTATGGTTTATCATATGGTCTTCAGTAATCAACCTCATTATTTTGTATGGTTTTTATGACCGTTTTATATGACTTAGCCTGTCATAAGCCCCCTTATAAAAAACCACATCACTCCGGACCATACCGATGACAACACAATACAGATAAATATTCTTCTGAACCTGTCGAAGCTCGTAACGTCCGGTAATGCGGCCGCAACTATTGAAACAACCAGTGCTGCGCCCTGACTCATAATTGCACCACACAGAAACCAGAGACTGGCGGTAAGCACATATAAACACGCGATATTAATAACAAGGAAAACCAGTGAGCTCAGGAGAAACATTTTCCTGTCATTACGCTCAGAAAAGAAATAACCGGCAATAATGACAAATATTAACAGAACAACACCTGTAAACATTTTCAAATAATCTTCACTCATAAATCAAATCCGCGATTAAAAATTGGGTTTAAAATCTTCAGAAACGTTCAGGAACTGTTTTGCCAGGTCGTCCTGCGAAATAAAGCCGTATGATAACGGGCGAACACTGCCCTGTTTCGGGTCAACCAGCATCATGGCCGGGAAATATTTCACGCCGAGGCGCTGCGCCTGCCCCTGGTCAGTCCGGGAATCCGGCAACAGCGGATTAATCACGCCATCCACGGAAACGGGAATAACACTCAGACCATACGTATCCCGGAAGCCATTAATGACCTGCGCCAGTTGCCCGTCGATGGGGTCCTGCCCCCGGTAAAAAAACATGATGCCGTAGTGTTCAGCCAGTTTCGCAATGGCCTGTCGCTGCTGCGCCTGGTCTGCTGCCAGCTGGTTCCGTACCGTGCCGTTGTAATGGCTGTAGTGCAGGTTATAGTCCAGTTCAGGATGTGCCAGCATGGCCTTTCTGGCGCTCATGGTGAAAAGCCCGGCCTGCTGAGTCCAGTAATTTTGCAGCCGGAAATATTTCACAAAATTATCCACGCCGGGATACAGAATGGCTTCGTACAGCGCCCGCTTTGTTGCCGTCTGCAGTGCGGCCAGTTTCTGCATAATATCCGGTTCCTGACGGGGGGCTGCAGGTACAGGTTTATTTTCTTTTTCCTTCGGATTTATTTTCTCGTTATACCACTGCCAGCCTGCATCTTTTCCTGACGCCGGAAAAATAAAGCAGCAGAGTAACAGTGGCAGTAATGCTTTATTCATCTTCATTCCTTTCATCACTTTTTCTTTCATCAGGTTTCTGCAGGTCAGTCAGGGCAGAAAAACAAAAATACAGAATAAACAGGAGCACACCGGAGTAATGGATAACGAAAGCAGCGGCAAGCATCCCGTCTGCCGTGGTTTCTTTTACCGTATCCCACGACCAGATAATTACCGGAGAAATGACAATCGCTGTAATCAAAAGCCGGATAAGAAAATCAATAAAACGGTTCGACGTGAATATGACTTTCATCATTTCCCCCGGTTATTTCCCATACCTTACTGTCCTGCCTGTTTCAGCTGGTCAGCAATCTGCTCTTTCACTTTCTGCGTCAGAACGCCACTGTCCGGGATTTTCTGGTTATTCATCAGGTCTTCGTAGAAGTTAGTGAAATCCAGTCTGTTGAACTGAATTTTCTGCAGCTCATCAACCGTAATCCCCCGACAGTCAGGATGCTTCGCACTACCAAAACTGATACGCAACTGACCGTTGCGCCCCTGCTGCTGGACTATCTGCGCCAGCTTCGAATCAAACTGACAGTAGCTGCGTTTTTTCTCCAGACAGACACCCAGCACTTTCTTCGAACAGAACTCCCCGACGCTGACGGTCAGTTTGTTTGATTTTGCTTTAGCCAGGGCCTTTTCATCACTGCTGCATTTGGCCAGCCCGATATCCTGTCCCCAGCCGCTGTCCTTACAGCAGTTGCTGTATCCGGCTGCAGCCTTCTTACAAAATTTCGCCTGACCGGTGAAAGCACGGACATCCCCCCCGTTCAGCGCCGCAACATCCTTACCTGCTGCGGCCAGTGCCGCCAGCCGAGAAACGGCTTCGGCAAAATCATTACTCTGCCCGCTCTGAGCCTTATCGCATTCGCCATCGAGACAGAATACGTCTCCCCCACAGACCATCACTTTCCCGGATGTTTTTGACTCACAGGAGTACGTGGCATATTCATGCAGACAGGCACCTTCTTCGGAGTAAAAGGCACACTGGTGTGACACCAGGGTACAGGCAGGATTGTCGGTGTAGGTCTGACAGGTTCCCTTGTCTGCTGACTGCGTGACATACGTGTCCCGGTATGCCCAGCAGCTCTGGTACATGCTGTATGACTGACCGTCTTTCACCAGCGTCCTGTTCCCGCCAGCCTCCGTACATTCTGTTTTTGTCAGTTTCCCCAGCTCCTTGCTGAACGGGCAGCTTTCAGACCAGACAACATACGGGGTGTACGAGGCTTTTTTTACCCTGACAACCAGACGCAGCTTCATTGCCGTATGACGTTTGAATTTTGTATTCCCGACCCGGACGGGGTGAGATGACGTAAAAGCCACACCGGCAGTCAGTGTTTTCTGTACTGGTGTAAATGAGGCATCTGCTGAGTATTTGGCATTCCAGCTCAGTGGGGTTCCCAGTACTGTAATTGTCATAGGTACACTCTTCTGCAAGTAAGTACGACTCCAGCTGTAATGCGCATCGACAATTTCACCGGTAACGGGAGAGGTAATGGAGACAACATACTGACCATTCACTTCACGTGCAGGTAGCTGACTCATTTCATACTCCAGCGTCCGGGTTTCCCATGTGGTACTCCCCTGCAGCTCCATACGGGCAGTTCGTGTGCAGTACTGCTCCACCTGTAAATCCCGCTCACAGGTGTAATTCGTGTATTCACTCCTGCTAATCTCCTGCGCACTGCACTGCTGCCCGGTGTTTCCCACAATGCTGTCAGCCCGGTTCACCACATCCCTGCCGGTCTGGATAAACGGTGCATCCGGTGAAAGAATGTCTTTCGGCTTGTTCATGAATGACTCTGTAATGGTTTTTCCGGTTTCACCGGTCGCCCATTCCGTGGTGCCGTCATTTTTCAGGCCGCCATCCCCGCCGGCAGTCACGCCACCGTAATATTTTGTCTCGTCCGGATTCGCGTTATAGCCGGGGATACTCTCCTGTGGCTTAAAGCCCTGAATACTGCTGCTTCCCTGCCCTTTGATCTGGTGAGCAAAATCAGAACCGGCCCGGTAATCACTGTTGCTGTCAGCCTGTGCCATGCCGGCAACCAGAGCCAGTATCAGAGGTAAAATACGTTTCATTTCCCGGAATCTCCTTTCCCTGCCAGTAAATCATGAGCCACCTGCCGGCAGTCACCCGTGGCGGCCACTTTCTCCAGCGCCTGGCCGACCCGCAGGTTTCCCCGGATGATGTCGTATCCCTGACTGCAGAACACCACCAGTGCCGGTACAGTGCGAATGCCGTACTGTGAAAACAGCGTCGGGTCGATCTGAACACCATCAGTCGCGCCGTCTTTCACCAGGGACAACACAGCTTCAGCGGTGGTCTTCAGGTCATTGTTCACCATGCCCCGCAGTGTGGCCGGAATACCGTAGTGCCGGGTTTCGCCCAGCATTCGTTTCAGCCCCTCTTCGGGAATGGAAAACGACACAAAATACAGAGCACCCTGCCGGGGTTTCCCGTCCTGCGAAGCCTGCTGTTTACGAACCAGCTCATCCAGGAAATGGTTATCTGAACGCTGAAGGGGGTTTTCCAGCACCTGTTTCTCCGCCCAGGCTTTCAGCTGATGGTCAGGTTTTTCACGCAGTTGTCTGCTTAAATTTTCCTGCTGCTTCAGGAACTGGCGGTTTTCAGGAGTGTTCACGTTTTCTGACGCCATAACCGCCCCGTTCAGCATCATCAGCAGTGCTGCCAGAGATTTCATACTCAGCTTCATCATTCACCTCACAGGAAGACACAGTTACGTTTACGCCACATCAGGTAGCCGAAGTTTTTCTTTGTGTTGGGCGGATTTTTCCCGGTTTCCCAGCGGGTCACGCTGCGCCCGAACGGGTGGCACTGCCCGCTGTCCGGATACATATTCACCATCTGGTAACGCCAGCGTTCTTTGGGCAGGATTGGGGACGGATATTCATTACAGACGGCGTTATTTTTCCCGATGGTTTCCATAATCATGCCCTGACGGTGCAGCTTGAACGCCATGCGTTCACTGACCAGCAGGGAGGACTGCAACGGACTGGACTCATTACTCACCCAGCCATTGAACGGGTACATACTTCCCTGCGAACCGGCACACCAGAACAGAACATCGAGAGGCATATTAAAGGCGCTGGCAATCGCATCTGCTGCGCAGGCTCCCTGTGCTATCGGATTGGCAAAGATGACAGCTTCCGGATTGAGAATGGTGGTCAGGCTGCTGTCCGTCCAGGTGGGGTCGATTTCAGAAAGATAAGCGATATCCAGGTCACCACCTTCCAGACAGCCCAGCGATGTGATGATGTTCAGCCAGTACGTCAGCGGGTATTTGTACCAGTGAACGTGATAGAACGCCCCATTTACCTGCTTCTCATCCTTTTTCGCCGTTCCCTGTGCCGTTTTACCAAAAGCCGGCAGGCTGAAGCCCAGGTTCACCATGCATCCCGGTGACCGGGTGACGTCCGTCAACGCCATCGGCTCCCAGTAACCAATGGCCAGCCCGATACGCCTGAACAGCGGCGGCGGTGCCGGACAAATCTGAATGGGCATCGACGGGTTCGCCGTGTCGGGGACCTTACCCTGACTGACTTTGATACTGCCCAGCGAGAGCGGGAAAATACAGCTCCAGCAGATATCTGTGATCGGGTTTACAAAACACCCCTCACAGGCAGAATCCGCAGACGCCGCAGGGACATGACCGGCGAAAAGGAATAACATCAGCAGCCACAGCCTTCGCTTCATTTTCTGCCCTCCTCTGCCGGAATAAATTCCACCTTCAGGAAGCGATCGCCGGGAACGGCGCTCACCCGTGCCGGGACCTGATCAATGCCGAGGCGCTGGCAGAGCACACCGTTCTGGTCAAAGTAAACACGGCTGTCCAGAGACTTCTGCATCTCCGGGATACTGCCCTGCACGAGGATAATTTTGCTCTCCAGTGTGGGCGGCGTCTGACGTTTCATCCAGGCCACCTGCGCCGGATCATCGCCATTGATGAAATACAGCGTCTGGTTAAAAGGAACATACTGCAGCGGATTCATCACTTCACCCTGACGGGCAAACACCCGCCCTTCGTTATCCCGGATATCCGCAGCCAGTCTGACGGACGGGTCAAACAACCGGCTGCCGTATTTCTCCGTGCGTCCGATACCGGGCACGGCAGGAGGCCGCAGACTGTTGCGGATCACCCGCTCCTTAAAGGCATCCATTTTCCGGCCCATCTCACCGGACTGCTCCAGTGCCGTCAGGCGCTGCATGATCACCGTCAGCATGTCCGGCTCCTTTACCGGCCACAGATCGCCCCAGGTACCAAGATCGGCGGCGGCCACACTCTGCCCCCATATCAGCAGGGCAATCAGCCCCCGGCATCTCATGGTTCCGCCCTCATTCGCCGGGCAATATCCTGCTGGATTTCCCGGGTGATATCCGGTGCCCCCTGTACCACAGCAGGCGACACCAGAATGACCGCGTGGTGTTTCTGCTGCCACGCCTGCAGGCTGGCTTCCAGTGCCGTGTTAAAACGCGCTGAAAGGGCTTTTGACTGCGCTTCTGACAGTTGTTTCTGACTGGCGCTGTCAAAAAACGCATCCACGGTCTGTTTCATGTTGAAGGCGACAGTCACCGGTGCGTTCAGTCTGACAATGCCGTAACTGACGGCTGCGTTCAGTAACACCATTGCCAGGCATCCCGGCACCGTCCACCACCAGTGGCTGCGTCGTTCTGCCGTGACGTCGGCGGGTTTCTGCGTTGAACTCATGCCACACTCCTGTATTTCTCATGTTCTTCCAGCCAGGCTTCCAGCGAAGCCATTTCCGGCCCTGACTTCTTCCACGCCAGCTGCCACACTGCCTCATGAATACTCAGCCCCTCTTTACGCTTCTGCTGCACAAACTCAAAATCCGGGCCGTCAGAGCTGTACATGGCGCGGCTTAACGGGTCCACAAACAGACGGTGCCAGGAGGAATGGTTTTCCACCTGCAGCAGGAAGGAACTGAACCACTGGTCTTTGGCCGCACCAAACTTACCAATCATGTCGCGCTGCAGTGGCAGGAACTGGTCCGGATACAGTTGGTTGTATTTCGCGAACTCCTTCGCACTCTGTTTGAGGATAATTTTGTAGGAGGAGTTACCCCATGCCGCGCGGGCAGCACTGGAGGCCTTATCAGAGTCAAAGTCGACGATGTTCTGTGTGATGGTGATATAGGCACCGGTATGACGGCGGGCCGTACGGTAACCTTTCTCAATAAATTCACCGACCTTGTGATTTTTGAAGTCCAGCAGACGCCAGCCTTCATCAATAACGTTCAGTTTCTTGAGGTTACGCGGCGTGCGGTACATCCTGTTCTCGATGTAGATAATCAGGGAGAACATCACCGCAACCAGCAGTGACGGACGGTCTTCCAGTCCGCCCAGCTCCAGCACCACCATTTTTGCGTCATCCCGCAGGGACGGCTCATCAGAGTTAAAATACTGGCCGTAAGTGCCGTTGGCAGTGTACTGGTCAAGCAGCACAATCATTTCGTCCAGACGGCTGCGGATAGTCGGTGACTCGGCATACTGCTCGCTGTCACTGGCGTTTTTCAGGAAATCCACCACGTCATCAATACGTGCTCTGTTCTCTTTGGCCAGCCAGGAGGCTCTGACCGCCTGCAACAGCAGACCTTCATGCACTTCATCCAGGTTACCGTTGGGGCTGGCCATCACTGACAACTGGTCACGGACACGCTCCGCTGACTGGTCAATATCGGTGATGTTCGCAAACGGGTTAAAACGCAGGGTTTCACCGTCCAGATACACCCCGCCCATGTTCTCACACAGGGACTTGTATCCATCCCCCATGTCGAACACCACGGCAAAGCCTCCGGAGTCCAGCACGCTGCGGATAAGTGGCTGTATCAGCCCGGTTTTACCGGCCCCGGAGGTGCCACAGACCGCCATGTTGTAGTTGGTGTTATTCATCCCCCGGAAGAAAATATCGATAAACGCCAGCTGGTTACGGTAGGTGGGTGCCAGCAGACCTGCCGGTGTCAGGGGGTTATCCGCCACTAACGGCATCAGGTTGGCAACATTAAAGCTCTCTGCGCGCTGAACCACTCCGGCCTCTTTCAGCTGTTTAAACAGCCCTTTCCCGGCCATAAAGGGCAGGCAGGTCAGGAAATTGCGCATGTGGTTAAAGCGCGGTGAAATCAGCTCAAAACCGTTTTTACGAAAGCTGTTCAGGATGTCCTGCTCCACTTCCAGCGCCGTTTCATTATTGTCCTTGCAGAATGCTGTGATGTTGAGGAAGTAGGACACCACGGAGGACTGACCGGAGCCCAGCCGCTGACGCAGTTCCCCCCACTCCTTCGCCTCTTTCTCCACGGACGGAAACCATTTGGCATAGGAGGTCTTCGACTTTTTCTCCAGGTCCATGTACTTCAGGTTGGCTTCGCTGTGGGTTTTCACCTGGTCTTCCACCACCAGAGTCAGCGTCAGGATGAACGGACAGGAGATGGACAGTTCCGGGTTCAGCAGGTTGCTGTAGTTGTCGGCCACGTTCCACAGGAAGGCGATTTCCGGGTTACGGGCCAGATGGAAATTCAGGATGCGGGCCGTGCTGTTCCTGCCGTTCTCACGCAGGCCCAGCGTCAGGTAATCAGCCCGGACTTTCAGATCAAAACTGTCCTCCACACACTGATAATTCAGATCAGAATACGGGTCCAGCTGACGTCTTTTCGGGTACAGGGAGTCCGGGTTATGGTTAATCATCTCCCCGACAATATCGATAAAGGCCTGTGCATCCACCGTCTGTGTGGTGATACTGGCCCCCTGTAACGACGCCCGGATGATTTTCACCAGGTTTTCCATTTCCAGAATGTCGGCCCGGCTTTTTTTCTTCGAAGGAGAACAGTACGAGATAAACACCCGGTAATGGCGCAGGGTCAGGGGCAGATTCATCCCCTCCGGCAGCGGAAACTGTGTCGCTGCCGCTTTCATATAATAGGCCCGGGTAATGGCGTTAAACCGTTCAGCCTGTTCACCTGACCAGGAGAACTCACGCAGCCCGTATTCAATCCTGTCACCAACCAGCTGACTGGACATCAGATGGATACACAACGGAATACCGCGCGGCAGTTTGGTGCGCAGCATGTGATCGAGGGCCTCCACAATGGACTCATTCGCCCCATTGATGGGGATGGCTTCCAGCATAAAGCCCATCGTGGTGTCATTCATGAACAGACCGGATTCCTGGTTGTAATCACGGTACGGCAGCAGACGGCTGAACTGCGGGAAGCTCATTTCGCCCAGAACTTCATTGGCCTTTGCGGATTCGTCAGGCAGTTTCAGTGCTGTGACGAGGGAGTTAACCGCCTGAGTGACGGCCTCAAGTGGGTTATTCACATGAATTCCTTAGTTGAAAAATAAAGCGAGAAATGCGGTAGCCATGAAGGGAATACCTGTAATTAACGCGCCATTTCCCGGCGCATATACAAAGATTTCTGTTTTCTGAATATCCACTCATGTTCATCCGGAATTAAATCACTATGTTCTGCGACTGACTTATGCATAATGTTTTCTCTGTCTTTCCTGATACGCCTGACATTCAACGCACAACGTCACACCGGGAAATATTTTCCGCCGGGCTTCCGGAATAGGATTTCCGCATGCTTCACAGAGATAAACAGGAATACCATGAGCATTTATTTTCTGGCGTATCCGGTTTATTCCTGTCATGGTCAGTTGTTCTGTCACTGAATATGCTTCATCGACTTCATCACTCACGGAATATTCCTCCCGACATGTTCTGACACGCTACCGCCCATCCCTTTTCACGCACAGGGCACTCGTTTTACAGGCAGATTTTGAATACAGAAAGCCCGCCGGCATTGCCGGCTGATATACAACTTCAGGGCCAGTTAATTAATACGTGGTTTTCCCCACGCAGACGGTTTAATAACAAAAAACACGCTGGATGGCTGATGATAAACATCCTGGTTATCAATATAAGGCGCTATCCATAATGCTGCCGTCTGCTCACCCGTTCTTAGCGGACGAGGAGGTGTTACCGGCGTAACTGAACTGACCGGAACAACCGTTTTCACTTCCCGGGCAGCGGTAAACAGCGGGCGAGGTGCCAGCAGTTTCTGCTCCGGATGTGCTGTCACCGCAGGTCTGCTGCCGGACGGAGTGGTCGCGGTGACGGTCTGCACCGGCATTGTCCGGAAGTTCCCTTCAGCCAGGCGCGGCAGTGATGCCGCAACCGGCTTTGCTTCTGAGGACTGCTCCAGTTTTTTGGCCTTCTCATTGGCCTGCTCCATCGTCATACAGGTATCGGATGTGGTGGCGTTACACTCAAATTCCGTACTGGTTCCGGCACAGCCGGAAAGTAATAAGGTCCCCAGCAGAGGAATAAAGAAAGAAATCTGTTTCATTGTCCCTCACCTTTCTCATCGCAGTTCACAAAATCCTTCTTCAAATCCCTGACCGTACAGGTTTTTACAATGTCAGGATTTTCAAAAACCGTACTCCGTGATGATTTATAAACATATGCCACAATGCGTTTCCCACCCGCATCAGGTTCTGGTGCACTGACTTCACATAACGGAGGTGTTATTCCGGACTCATACAGCACCGGATAATTTATTTTTTTGACGCAGCCATCAGAAACCAGCTTATTCATCGAAGGGTTCCTTATATTTCTGAATTCTTCATCACACCGACAGCAGTCATATTAAAATTGTCCGGCAATGACTCAGAACCGAATTTCTCCGGTGCAGGAAGTACGATTCTTGTGGCGCAGTTACTGAGAACAGCATGCATAAAATCATCTGACACGGTTTTACCCGGCACAGAGAGGGCTGTAATAACATTAATATTACGCATGTTCATTTTTATCTCCGTTGTTTCTGTTTGTTCTGTCATCAGGAAGATAAACAGGGCATTTCCTGATTTTTCCCGGCAGGGAAGCGTCTTCCGTATAAACTTCCTTCAGATGTTCATCTGCGGTTACCACCCGGATACATTTCATTTTTCCGGGTCGCACCGGATATTTCCCGGTGATCGCTGCCAGCGAGACATACATCAGTGCCAGTGTTGCCCATAATGCGGTGACCAGTTGCATCAGTGACCGGTCAGTCTCCCTGACATAATCTGCAGCATCAGCCGCGCGGTAATGGCAGATATCCTGTATTTCTGATCTGCCTGAAGAATCAGAGGAAGAAAACCAGCATTCACTGACCGGGAACTGTCCGGCAGGTGCTGTTTGTCTTACGAAGTTAATCTCCTTAACCAGTAATTTCCCCGGCGTGGTGTTGTCCTTCCATAAAACAAACAGAGCCATCAGGGCCATTGTGGCCAGTGGCAGAATGACGGTGTACTTCAGACACCAGAACAGTCCTCGCAGAACCCGGGCGACAACATACCGGGCGGCATGGCACGCCTGACGGGACGACATATTATTTGCCATCGTTGCCCCCTCCCTGGCTGCCGGACATAAACTGCTGCGGATTCAGGTTGCCCAGCTGCTTCAGCATCTGGTCAGTATTAAAGCCGTTAAGATGACTTTCAGCCGATGGCGGAACAGGAACCGGACTTTCCGGATTGTCTTCTTCCGCTCTGCTCTGCGTGCGTTCCAGCGCCATCTCTTCCACGGTTTTCAGCTGGAAGCCGTCCTGGAACACCACGGTCACTTCGTTGCCCGCACCAATCGGTATCACCGGGTGATACTGTTCGGCACGTTTGATGTAGTAGTCACTGAGCGTCTGTGCGGCTTTCGATGCGCCGCCACCGATACCCATTTTCAGGACATCACCAGCCCCGTAAGCGGCTGTGGCACCCAGCCCGACAGCCGGCTGGGAGGCGCGCTCCATTCCCTGACCGATACCGTCAACAAATCCCGCGCCCCATGCCCAGCCGAGGATTTTGCCGTTACGCATCACCACTTCGCCCTTGATACCGTTTTTACCCCGGAAGCTGACATGCCCCTTAATCGGCATATCAATAGTTTTGCCGTCCTTCAGGCAACTGATATTGCGGGTGCGTACAATGGCACGCTCACTGGACACATCCCCCCAGGCTTCCAGACCCACAAAACATCCCGTTGCGTCATACGTCTTGCTGTTCGGCATTTCCACCAGGCCGGTGATACGCAGCTGCATCGGCACCGTGGATTCATTACCGGTGACAGAGGCATTGGCATCCGCCCCTTCAATCAGCATGGCTTTCGCAAAACTTCCTGACGGAATGTACGGCAGTGATGGTCCCTGTTTTCCCTCATTACGGGTAAACACCTTACGCTGTATCCGGTTAGGCACCGGCACAGACTGGTACGTCACCTGTGGTGGTGGCGTGACACCATTCCCGGGATAAAACGCCGTCGGCGGTGGAACAGCAACGCTGCCCTGCGGCGGGAAGGATACGGGGGTGTTTCCTGGCTGTGGTTCGCCTTCCGGGCCGGGCGGTGAGGCAGGCATCTGCGGTACAGGCTCACCGGTCGCGGTGACAGGATTAGCACCCAGGGCTTTTACCTGCTCTGCCAGGGCGGCATTGTCCTGTCCCAGCTTTTCAATACGACGCTGGTCATCACCGCGCTGTTTGTTCAGAACATCCAGCTCACGACGGATTTCCTCATACTGCTTCTGCATCTGCGCTGCCGTCACCTGCATCTCTGTGGTGGCATGCTGACGCACCTTGTCATCAAAGGTCGTATCCACCACACCGGTCATATCCGGCACAGGCTCCTGTTCAGCCACGGTTTCACCGTTACCGGACATGTCCACATCAGACAGATACAGTGCCCCACCAATCGCGGAGGCTGTACCGACAACCACAATCCCCAGCCACAGGTACTGCTTGCGTTTCACAATGGTATTGATACTGGCCATCAGTTGCCCTCCCCGTCACGGATGACATACACATCCATGCGCGCACCTGCCAGTAACTGGCTGACAGGCTGGCTGAACATCACGGCACGGGTTCCCGGCTGCCAGAAGTCACTTTCCCGGATATTCAGGGCAGACAGCGTTTTATTTTCCACGGCAAAGCGGACCATCTTCAGGTGATTCCCCGTCCATACGGCATCTGCCACTGAAGACAGCCCCGCCGGGGCCTGCAGGGTTTCCTTTGTCACTGGGACCTGATACCAGCCTGCGGGTAATTTTCCGCCACGGACGGCCTGGCTGATGGTCACAAGCAGGGATTCGTAAGGCGTGGACGTTTCCCACGCACCGGCTTCTTCTCCGGTTCCGCGCAGGTCACTGACCAGCTGAATGGTACGCCCCGCGCCTTCACGGGGAACGGCCTGAATGGAAAGATTCAGACCACGTTCTGTTTCCAGAATGAACGTAAAGGGCTTTTTGTTGACGGTGGCAACCACCACACCGCCGGAGGCGGTCTGCTCATTATTGGTCAGGGCACCATCCAGACTGTTCACGGCGATAATCCGGTCACCGGGAACGGTAAACAGATTCGGGCTGGTATTGCTGATGGCAATACTGGCCTGACCACCGTTCACCATTGGCACCACGGTGGGGGCCAGCGTACCGTTTGCGGCCATCACGCTGCAGGAAAAAAACAGGCTGCCGAATATTATTGCCGTATTATTTTTTCTCATCGTCTGTTTCCCCGAAATTATCCAGCCAGGTCACCCCGTTTTCCCGCTTCAGAATAAGGATGTAATGTTTGATATCAGTGAAAGGTTTTGAATCACCAATCCAGGTTTTAAGCACACCTCGAATTTCCACACGGCCATACTGAGGCCAGACACGAACACTGGTCTGGAAAAAGGCTGAGTTCACGTTATCGTTTTTAATACGCTTCGCTTCTTCAGCCAGAATAACTTTCATCTGGTTCTGTGCGCCCGGGCGGATATATTGCAGAAGCGCCTGATGTGAGGCATCGACGGTTTCTGATGAAACATTCAGACGGAGGGCAATAAATGACAGCGCCATCTGCTGTAAATAAGAGGCGTCGGCACTGTTCTGTGACACGGCAAAGGGGGCATTAAATGCCATTGGCGTCACGGCAGTGCGTTGCTCATTCTGAAGACGGTAGTTATTCACCCCCTGAATGACGTTAACAGAGAGGCTGAGAACAATAAGCACTGACATAAATATAAAGGCGATGGCCATTACACGACTGGTACTTAAACGGGCACCGTGTTCCATATAACAATCCTGGTATCAGTTCTATTTAATCCACTGCCGGAAACACGAATCGGGAACATTATGAAAAATACCGCGCAGCAGGGCTGTTGGCATATACCAGTAAATCAGGTCACGTAACCAGGAACTGCCCCGCCCTTTTTTCAGTTTTTTAATCCCGAAATAAACCAGAACCGCTGCACCAATACCGAACAGATATTTCGATGTTGTGATACCCCAGCCAATACAGATTGCTGCGGGGATCAGTTCATCCAGTGGCAGGCCAAACCAGCGGCTCTGGTTGGTCAGTGTTTCCGGGAAACGATATTTCTTAAGTTTATTCTCGTCTCCCGACATCGTTTTATTTCCTGTCAGAGGCCAACGACGGCCATACCCACAGCAATAAATACAGAGATGATGGCAAAACCGGCCAGGAACTTGACGTTTTTGGTCATCATGTACATGACAGCACCGACCAGAACTTCAGCCAGAACAACCCATTTAACAACACTGGAGTCCTTACCGAAGGTCGCCTTAACCGTGGTGTTACCGCTTGCCATCAGGTCCTGGCCCTGTGCTGCCATTGCCAGTTGCGGGAAGAACATCATCAGAACAGCAGCCGGGATCACAGCGCGAGCCAGGCGAAGCATATTCAGACGAGAGGGTCTGAAAGAGAAATACTTTTTCAGACGGGTAAATTTAGAAAAAAACGACTTATTTCTGACGGGCGCAGAAGCACCCTGAACACTTAAAACGGCGTCCATATGATTCCTCTGTTTAATATTGATAGATAAAAACTAAAGCTCTTTAAATGTTGACTCGCTCTCTTCGGTCACCTCCCTGAATATTTCTTCATTATAAAAATCTGGATAACGTTGCAAATGATCCTGCAACCTCATCAATGCTTCGTTTGTTTTCGTTCTTCCACTACGCTCTCTGGCTCCAAGTAATAATTTATTCGTTTCCTCATCAAGGGTAAGTAAAACCTTTCTACTTGGCGCAGATCTTAAAGCTCCTTTAATCACCCTCCCTCCCATAAATAAAAGAGATTTAGTCAAAATATTCACATAAGACGCACACAAAAATAAACAACAAAATAGTAAATTACGTTAACAAAAACCGGCACTTTTAGTGCCGGGAATGCTTACATTTCTTTACAGTGAAGGCTATTAATATTACTAGCGAAGTATTGATATAGATAAAATAACACATCAGAGATTATAGCATATCGCAACCACTCATCCCTGTCTGAGAAACCATAGTGTTTTTTAAAATTCATAAATATTTTTTTAGATTGGTCAACAGAGATATCCATTCTCTGAGAAGAATACTCATGACTATAACCCAAAAGATACGGTATTATCTTATTAAAGCGATATTTGTCAGGTTCACAACTAAACTCCTTGCCCTTTATAAAAAAGCTACTAACTACGTATCTTTCGAAGAATCTCCAGACAAACAAATTCAAGTTATTCACTTCCGTACTTTCAACCACCACATCCCATGATACATCATTCAATATTACACCATTAATAATACTTACTCCATTCGAGGACGAGAAAACATCAACTTCAGCAGTATGAAATAAAATTTGCGTATCAATATCAATACCAGAAAACCATATTTCAGAATCACTATTCTGACACTTTATTAATTGTAAAAAAACAGAGTTTGAGTCTATGAATTTTCCTGACTCTGTGCGGACACAGACTGGATATTTTGCGGATAAAATAATTTCCGGCAGGCCTGATTGACGTATGAGCGCTCTTTCTCTAGTATCCATCGCACACATAGGAACCTCCTCAAAGGATTCTATGGACAGTCGATGCAGGGAGGGACAAGCTCCCTGCATCGGCGATTTTCAAGTTCAAATTTTAACGTGGCATTAACCACGTAATTAATATACTAATTATTCTGATTATTGTCATCAGTTTGAACCATTAAAAACTCTGATATTTGAACAAAGTCAAAATTTATTTCCCTTTATTCATCATCATTTTTTGGAAAGAACCTTTCCATCTCAACCGACACCTTCTCTCTGATATCTTCAACCATATTGGCATATTCAAACTTTGGATTTCCTGAGACATGAGGACTGAGAGACTCAATACCCAAAATTTTCGCTACTGATGACTGTGTTTTTACAACGCATTCAAGAAGTAGTTTATTAAACTCGGCCTGATTAAATGCAGACTCTTTGCGCTCCATCTGGGCCTCATATACACGAAGACCCAGTTCAAGAAGCATTGAAGCCGTTGCTGAAAAACTGACATCTTTTTCTCTCGCCCCCTCCTGTCGACGTTTTTCAATAATCGCGTTTATTTTTTCATAAGCATCATTGCTGATATACAGATTCACCTTAGCCATTAGATATTACCTTTTTTAAACATAAAACAAAGTTAATTTCGAAACACCAGAATTCATAGTGCAAACAGGGGCGCACCGCTAGCAGCGCCCCTGACGGTATCCTATAAAAAAACACACCGCGCCGCTAGCAGCACCCCTAATATAAAATAATGTTTTTTATAAAAATAGTCAGTACCACCCCTACAAAGCGGTGTCGGCGCGTTGCTGTAGCTGCGTTAACGACGCTGCTTTAAATAAATCAGATTTAAACAATATAAATCCACAAATACAACTCAATGATATTAAAGATAAATCAGCAAAAACTTGTTTTTGCGTGGGGTGTGGTGCTTTTGGTGGTGAGAACCACCAACCTGTTGAGCCTTTTTGTGGAGTGGGTTAAATTATTTACGGATAAAGTCACCAGAGGTGGAAAAATGAAAAAATGGATGTTAGCCATCTGCCTGATGTTTATAAATGAGATCTGCCATGCCACTGATTGCTTTGATCTTGCAGGCCGGGATTACAAAATAGATCCTGATTTACTGAGAGCAATATCATGGAAAGAATCCCGTTACCGGGTTAATGCCATCGGTATTAATCCGGTAACGGGATATGGCAGCGGACTGATGCAGGTAGATTCCCAGCATTTTAACGAACTGGCCCGCTATGGAATTAAGCCGGAACATCTGACAACAGATCCCTGCATGAACATTTATACCGGTGCTTATTATCTGGCAATAGCCTTTAAAAAATGGGGCGTCTCCTGGGAGGCCGTTGGTGCATACAATGCTGGATTCAGGAAGACCGAACGCCAGAACCAGAGACGTCTTGCCTACGCATCAGATGTTTACCGGATTTATACCGGGATAAAAAGCAGTAAAGGTATCCGGATTCCGGCCACGAAGAAATCACTTCCGGAAATTAACAGCGTGCAGAACAATTAATCTTACAGGCATTGTCAGATACCGGTTATGCCGCAAAAGCGGCATGGAAGGCCACACACAAAAATATCATATGAGTGACAATACTGACTGGCCGAAGCCCCGCGAAGCAGTAACCCATCTTATATATACCCGGTAACTGCGCAGCCTCCTGCCAGACCATTTTTCGCGGGCACAATATTTACAGACAACCGAAAAGCCAGTTGATGAAATTGAGGTATATCAGACGACACAGCGATGCCGAAGAATGATAATATAAGTAAAGCCCCGAAATTTTTTCGGGGCTTTACTTATATTATCATGACTTCCACTTTCTGAACTGTTCGGCAATCACCCACAACGCCTTGTTGATTCTTATATCACCATCAATACCTGTAATGGCTCTTGTCCTGGTATTTTTCCCGGAGGCACTTCGCCCCGATAATCCACCTTTTATCATATTCTCCTGAACCCGCTGCCAGGTTGTCCAGAGATCGTTCTGTTTATCCTCCCAACGACGGGGAGTAATTATTTGTTCAGGCGTCACTGGCGTTTTATTTTCATCTTCATACCTGACCATCAGTGCAGCTCTGCCAAATAAATGTTGCTCGTCACTGTTAAGATGAATTTCTTTCATCGCCTCCATATTATCAGTGACCTTATCAAAGACACCGAGCACTTCATACGCGCCCTCTATAACCTGCCCGACAATATCACCTTTATGTGGAACGCGGATTTCGCCAAAATTATTTCCGCACACCAGGCCATTTGTGCAGACAAAACGAAAAATTCCGGGGATCATCTGATAACTGGATGAACCATCATGTGAATTAAGCAGGATAATTTCAGGAACTTCCTGCCCGTTAATATGTCCTTCCCTGCGAAGACGTAACATATGTTTACTGTATTCGCGACGTCCCAAATCACGAACCCGACTCTGACAGGCAAAGAATGGCTGGAAACCTTCATCACGTAACTTATTGATGATATTGATTGTTGGAATATACGTATAACGTTCACTCCGGGACTCATGTTTATCACCGGAAAATACCGAAGGCACGAACTGCATTAATTCATCATCCGTTAAAGGACGTTCACGGCGGATGGAATTATACCGACCAAAACGGGAAGCTAATCGCATAACAGCTACTCCTTTATGAAAGAATAAATTTAATAAAAAATTTTTCCGCTTAATATCATCCCCCCTGGTCACCATTAACAAGATTGCAACAATCAGGAGGGATATTCATCACATCCGGTCAGCAGATCGCCCGGATATCGAGGCCGGCACGCTTAATCTGACGCAGGAACTGTTTGAAGTGATCGGCTTCCGCAATGTTGATATGGCGGAACTGCGTATCCACACCCCGGCTGAGCGCGTAGCTATAGCTGAAGGCCATCTTTTCCGGGTGGCTTTTGCGATATTTTTTCAGCTCAGTCAGGCTGCTGAATTCCAGGACGTCCCACTCTTCCCCGGTGTTTTTTTTCTTCCCGGCAACAAGAAGCGTGTACGACGCGGTGTTAACGTGGATATTTCGGGTACTCATCCTGCTTTCTCCTCTCTCTGGTTTTCAGCCCCCATCATCTTTTGAGTTTCGGGAGCCGCGGTTTTGAC